>Ga0182037_10002413_pt1 | contig 9933 bp, 5 predicted proteins | sample sta12Cox44000082_FD_125974 | JGI IMG/M metagenome (GOLD analysis project Ga0182037, IMG submission 125974) | Lab enrichment of tropical soil microbial communities from Luquillo Experimental Forest, Puerto Rico - statoxic.12C.oxic.44.000.082 | ecosystem: Environmental > Terrestrial > Soil >... | reverse complement strand
GTACGCCATGGAAGGCGCAGTCAAAGGGAGCCCGGGCGTGGTTATGCTGGTCAACGACGCTCGACTTCGCGCTTTTCGATCCACCGAACGGACCGGACTCCCCGGTAAGAATGTTGTGCTCACCCTGGACGAGAACATCGAACTATTTGCGGAAAAGGCTCTAGCGGAAACGGTGGAGCAGTGGCACGCGGCGGGTGGTGTGATTATCGTACAGAATCCCAACACCGGCGAGATTCTAGCCATGGCCAGTTCCCCTGCCTTCGATCCGAGCCAGGCTAACCAGGCGTCCCTGCCTACCCCCCTGAACCGCGCCATCGCATGGGTCTATGAGCCCGGTTCCACCTTTAAAATGGTGACCCTTACCGCGGCGTTGGAAGAAAAGCTGACCAAGCCCGATGAGGTGGTCGACTGCCAGATGGGCGGCATCGTACTGGCTGGCCATGTGATTCACGACTGGAAGCACTTCGGCGCCCTCACCGTGAGGGAGGTCCTGATCCATTCCAGCGACGTTGGGGCTATCAAGCTGGGGCTGCGTCTGGGCCAGGAACGGCTGTATCGCTACATGCGAGCCTTCGGCTTTGGGGCGCAGACCGCGATTGAACTGCCGGGCGAGGAATGCGGCCTACTGAAGCCACCGAGCCGATGGTCCGGGCTGTCGATCGGTGAGATGTCCATAGGACAGGAAGTGTCGGTGACGCCCATTCAGTTGGTGACCGCCTACTCCGCCGTGGCCAACGGAGGTATCCTTTTTCAGCCGCGCATTGTTCGCGAGGTGTTCCGGGGTGGAGAACACGATCCCATTCGGCCGGCAAGCGGTCACCGCGTGGTAAGCGAGCGAACCACACAAACGATGCGGGAGATAATGACCTCAGTAGTTGAGGAAGGTACGGGAAAGCTGGCCCGCCTGAACGGCTACAGCGCTGCGGGGAAAACGGGTACCGCTCAGAAGATTGATCCCTCAAGGGCCTACTCTCAATCGCACTACGTGAGCTCGTTTGTTGGATTCGCGCCCGCCTCCCATCCGGTCATTAGCATTCTCATCTCCATTGACTCGCCGGTCGGAGCGCACCACGGTGGCGATGTTGCTGCCCCCGTCTTCAAATCGGTCGCTGAACAGACACTTGCCTACCTGAACGTCCCGCAGGATCGCTCGACTCAACCGATCCCCGGAACCGGCGCTCTCAAGCCGCAACCGTTGCTCACGACGATCGGGCTGAGGTCGGAAGAGTCGAATGCCGGCTCCCCTCCCGAAGCTGATTTCGCTGACGTGGAGGTCAGCGACAGCCGTCCAACGACGCAGCCCTATGCTACGGTCTTGGTTAACCGCGGCCCTATGGTGATCATGCCCAATTTCGCTGGCTTGGCGGTGCGACGCGTAACGGAGGAGTGTCAGGAGAAGGGATTAGAGCTGAGCCTCAGCGGTTCTGGGTTGGCCGTGGAACAGAACCCTCCGGCTGGAACCCAGTTGATTCCAGGCTCGAAAATCCGGGTGCGATTCGCGCGTTAGACCGAGTATACGATGAAATTAGGGCAGCTCGTTCGAGGCGCGCCAGGCGAGCGCGTGGGCGTGGATCTTGTTGCGCGCGAGATCACATCGCTCGCCTACGACTCGCGCCGCGTCAAGCCGGGTAGCCTTTTCTTCGCCATTCGCGGGGAGAAAGCCGACGGTTACGATTTTGTAGAGCAGGCTCTGGAACGGGGCGCCGTCGCGGTAGCCAGTGAACGGCCGGCGCCGCCGCAACTGGCCGGTCGTTGTTGGGTGCGAGTGCCGCACGCTCGCCGCGCTCTTGCCGAGGCGGCGCGAGTATTCTACGGCGATCCGGCCGCTCGGCTCCAGCTCGTGGGGATTACCGGTACCAACGGCAAGACCACCACCACCTTCCTGTTACACAGCATCCTCGAAGCGGCCGGCATGCGCCCGGGCCTGTTCGGTACCATTGAGTATCGCGTGGGTGACCGCACGCTGCCGGCAGTCCATACCACTCCCGAATCAGTCGACCTGCTGTCCTATTTCGCTGACTTGATTGCTGTCGACGGAAAGGCCGCGATCATGGAAGTCTCCTCCCACGCGCTGGCACAGGAGCGCGTGTGGGGAATCCATTTTTTGGCGGCTGTGTTCACCAATCTCACCCGCGACCATCTCGACTACCACAAGGACTTCGAGTCTTACTTTGCCGCCAAAAGGCGACTCTTTGAGGGGGTGGGGGCACCTCCGCCGGAACTGGCAGTTCTCAATCTCGATGACCCGTGGAGCGAGCGGCTGTTGGAGCTGCCTCTGAAGCGCTACGTGACCTACGGAGTAGAGTCGGACGCGCACGTCAAGGTGACGAACTGCACCCAAAGTCTGACCGGGGTTCGCGCCACGTTGACAACCCCGCAAGGAAAACTGGAGATTGAGTCTCCGCTTATCGGACGTACCAACCTGGAGAACATCCTGGCCGCGGTTGCGACCGCGGAAGCATTGGGCATACCGGGGGAAGCAGTACGACAGGGCGTTGGTGACCTGAAGTCGGTTCCAGGTCGCTTCGAGCGTGTCAGCGAAGGCCAGCCCTTCCTTGTCGTCGTGGATTATGCTCACACTGACGATGCGCTGCGCAACGCCCTGACCACAGCGCGGGAGCTTACCCGCAATCGTTTGATCGTGGTTTTCGGTTGTGGGGGTGATCGCGACCGTGCAAAACGGCCGCTGATGGGGGAGGTGGCAGGTTCTTTGAGCGATCTTGCCGTGCTTACTTCCGACAATCCGCGCACCGAGGATCCGATCAGGATCATGAATGACGCACTTGTAGGCTTGCAGAGGGCAAACAAACCCTATCTCACGGAGGCAGACCGTCGAGCGGCCATTGGCAAAGCTCTGGCGGAGGCTGTCGATGGTGACGTGGTGCTGATTGCCGGGAAGGGACACGAGACTTATCAGGTGCTAAAGAATGAGATAATCCCATTTGACGATCGCGAAGTCGCTCGTCAACTGCTGCACGCGATGGGGCGGACAGAGAAGAAGGAAGACACTTAGTACTGCTTTTCGTTAGGAGCGAGATGCAACTGTCGACCGGCGAGATTGCGACCATCCTTGGCTCCTCGACCGTGCAGAGAGAGAACACGGTTCAAAGCTACTCGATCGATTCGCGCGCTATTACGCCCGGCTCTCTGTTCCTTGCGATACGGGGGTCGCGGTTTGATGGACACGATTTCGTCGCCCGGGCTTTCGATCGTGGTGCCGTGGCCGCCGTGGTCGAGCAGGTTTTTTTCGACTCCTCGCCGGCGGCCATCCGGAGTGGGCTGATCCCCGTCCCGGATACGATCGTCGCGCTGCAACAGCTGGCACAAGCGGTCAGGCAAAAGTGGGGACGGCGCGTCATTGGCGTGACGGGCAGCACGGGAAAGACAACCACGAAAGAACTCCTTGCCGCACAGCTCGCCACCCATTTTGTGGTGCATAAGTCAGCCGGAAACCTGAACAATCACTATGGGGTACCGCTCACGCTTTTGTCGCTCGAGCCCAGCCACGAAGTCGCCGTGGTGGAACTAGCGATGTCGGCACCTGGTGAAATCGCCCGGCTCGCCCGAATTGCGAAGCCTGAGGTGGGTGTAGTGACCAACGTCGCTGCCGTGCATCTGGAGTTCTTTGATTCGGTCGATTCTATAGCCCGAGCCAAGCGTGAGCTGATCGAGAACCTTAAGCCACCTGCCACTGCGGTCTTAAATCATGACGACCCACGAGTGCGGCGCTTTGTGGACGGTTTCCAGGGACGAACGGTGACCTTCGGTTTTGGGCGCGAAGCTCAAATTCAGGGACTCGATTGGCAGGAGGCCGGGCCGGGGGGAAGCCGGCTTCGGGTCAAGGGGCCAACGCTGGAGTGCGATTTCGAGCTTCACCTTCCGGGCCGGCACAATGCTGAGAACCTGCTCGCCGCAGTCGCCGCGGCCAGCCTGTTTGACATACCCTCCGCTGATCTCGAGCGCGCCGTGGCGAGTCTCGGCAGCCTTCCTCAGCGCGGTGAGATCGTTGAGCTTCCAGGCGGAGCAGTTCTGGTCAACGATAGTTACAACTCCAACCCGCTGGCGATGGAGAGGATGCTCGAGACGCTAGCCGCCTGGCCAGGCGCGCGGCGCCGGATCGCCGTGGCGGGCGAAATGCTGGAACTCGGGGCATCTTCCCCGAACCTGCACCGCGACGTGGGCAGGAAGTGCGCGGCCTTAGGGATGGACTGGGTCGTAGCTGTGCAGGGCGACGCCCGGTTCTTCCTCGAGGGAGCCGTTGAGGCGGGAATGCCTTGCGAAAGAACGAAGTTCTTTCCGAATGCGTTGGAAGCGGTTGAGTTCTGCCGCGCGATCATCCGGCCGGGAGACGTGGTTTTGGTCAAAGGCTCTCGGGGAGTCCAGATGGAGAGGATTATTGATGTGCTATGCGGACAGAGTCCCTTGTCCGGCGTCAGTGGTCCGATGCCAGTTGCCAACTAGTTGTAGGTGGTCCGGCTGACGCAGAACCTTGGTCTGCGATGCCGCCTGACTGCATCGAGCAACGAAAACGCAGACCTGATGGTCTGCTCCAGCCGTAATTGTGTGTGGACCACTGACCACGGACCACTGGCTGCTGACCACTGACAACTGACAATGTTTTACTACCTCTACCTCCAGTTTCATTCCCAAGTTCACGTTTTCAATCTTTTCCGCTACATCACTTTTAGAACCGCCTACGCCAGCCTCACTGCCCTCTTGCTCTCCTTGGTGCTGGGACCTTGGGTGATAGAAAAGCTGAAAGCGTTCCAGGTAGGTCAGTACATCCGCGAGGAAGGCCCCCAATCGCACCAGGCCAAGGCGGGAACTCCGACGATGGGGGGCGTCCTGATCAACATCTGCATTGTTGTCCCCACGCTCCTTTGGGCTGACCTGAGCAACGTTTTCGTCTGGCTGGTGTTAGGCGTCAGTCTCGCTTTCGCCGGCATCGGCTTCTGGGACGACTATCAAAAGCTTCGACAGAGGCAAAACCTTGGCCTTACGGGTCGGACTAAACTGCTGCTGCAGGTTCTTGTCAGTTTCATTCTTGCCGGAGCGCTGATGTTACTGACGGCGCGTGGCTTCTATTCCACCACGCTGACGTTTCCCTTCTTTAAGAACATTCGTCCTGATTTCCTAGTTTCACGCTTCCTCTCGAACGTCTGGACTTTTCCCCTGGCTTTCTTGCCCTTCACGGCGTTTGTCGTTCTTGTTCTAGTAGGATCCTCGAACGCCGTCAATCTGACGGACGGGCTAGACGGCTTGGCCATCGGCTGCGTCGTCATCTCGGCGTCGGCCTTGACCGTATTGACCTACGTAGCCAGCAATGCTGTCCTCGCCGGTTATCTGGACCTCGAGCACCTGCCACGCACGGCCGAACTGACAGTCTTCTGCGGCGCGATGGTTGGCTCCAGTCTGGGCTTTCTTTGGTACAACGCCTATCCCGCGGAAATCTTCATGGGGGATGTGGGTTCACTGGCGTTGGGTGGCGCCATAGCCTGTGTCGCTGTCATCATCAAGCAGGAGCTGTTGCTGCCTTTCATTGGCGGCATTTTCATGCTGGAAGCGCTCTCCGTCATCATTCAGGTCGTATCGTTTAAGGCGAGGCGTAAGCGAGTCTTCCGCATGGCGCCTATTCACCACCACTTCGAGTTGGAGGGATGGAAAGAGTCTAAGATCATCGCTCGCTTCTGGATCGCGGCGCTGGTGTTTGCTCTCTTTGCCCTCACAACGCTGAAGCTGCGGTAGGGGAATTCTAGTGCCGCCTTCGTATTCGAATTTGCCATTTGCCAAAACAATTTGCTTGACGAGCATGGAGCGGATGAGCTAGACTATGAGGCTAGGATTCTTGGCAATGGGCAAGACAGCTGTGAAGCGAGGGGCAAGCGCCAGGCTAGGAGTCAAAATCAGAAATTGGAAATCAGAAGGCAAAAGGTAAGGAGACAGAAAGCCTGAAGCTTGGTCAACAAAAGCAGATCCCTCTCCCGCCACGGCGGGATCGGGATGACATCTGGTGGCCTTCCGCAGGCCTCGACCTCTATGAGGCGGCAGGAGAGACGAAAATTGCGGAACAAAGCCGTCAACCTATTGAAAATAAAAGACGGGGCTGGAGAAGATCCTCATGTCGCTGAAAAACACGTCGCCCCTTCGTGGCACGCGCAGTCTTTTCGGCTTGGCGGCCCCGTCCCGAGGCGGGGTCTTGGGAGGCCTCGCCTGTATCGGAACTATAATTCATGGCCGCAGGACGATGCCGTAAGAGAGCGAAAATGCGGAACAAAAGCCGTCAACTTACTGAAAATAAGAGACTGGGTTGGAGAGGGCCTCTCTTGCCGAAGAAACATGGGTCGGCCTGACTGAGCCAAGCGGGGAGGGGAGAATAATTTCAGATTGCAGATTTGAAAGAGTGTAAATACTACGAACAAAGTAATTCGCTTAAGCTTCATCGTTACTTGGTAGAATGAGATTGAGAGAAGCGGCGATGGCGGTAGCAACCAAGCTTGGTGTCAAGGTGGCAGATGAGGTCTGGATCGTGACCGCTTTGTTGCATCGTGAGCGGCCCGCCCCAGTCTGATTTCACGTTGGAAGAAATTATCGAGCGTGCCGGAAAAGAAGGAATTGCAGGGACGGTTCGCACATCGTTCAACACTGCGTTGCCAACCGCCCACCCAATCCCGGCCGCTATCGAATACTTTTCGAGACGGCCCCGGGGCGACGCCGCCTCCTCCGCAGGGGCGACGCATGTCACTCAGCGCGGGAAGGGGCCAAAACTGCTCCCAACCCGGAGGATATACCGGACCGCTACCGCCCGCTCCTCGCTTGGTATCGTGACTGGTGTTCTGCTGCCCTTAAGTCAGCCGAAGGTGAATGACCCCCTGCTTTCGCCGGTTCCGGGAAGCTCTTGTGGGCTGACGAGGACGCAGATGAGTACGTGCAGAGGCTCCGTGAAGGCTGGGACTAAGCAAGGAGACCGCCGCAAGAAATGAGCCGGGTCTTTTGGGACACCAACCTGTTTGTCTACCTCTTCGCGGGGGTATGGTGAGCTCTCGAGACAGGTCATAAGTCTAAGGCAAGCCATGCTTGCACGGGGCGACCAGCTCCTGACGTCCACGCTGACGCTTGGCGAGGTTCTCGTTAAACCGGTCCAGCAGGGAGACGAAGAACTGGCAAGGAAGTACGAGGATGCCATTGCTGGATCCGCCTTGCTGCTTCCCTTCGATGCCAAGGCATCAAGGGTTTACGCGACGCTCAGGGGTGATCGGTCGCTGCGGGCCCCCCGACGCGATCCAGTTAGCATGTGCGGCGGCAGCGGGTGTAGATCTCTTTATCACGAACGATGCGCACCTTCACGCGAAACACGTAGAGCGCATTCAGTTCATCGTGCCTCTCGAACGCGTGCCGCTGTGAGCGGGCAACCCGGACGATTGGTCCATGCGACCTGCGGGTTTTCCTCCGTTCAGAATCTGCGGCACGACGGGCCTCCGAGGGTTGAGCCTTTGAGCGAACAACAACGGACAAGGGGTGAAGCCCACGAGCCTAAGTTTGACCTGCGCGGCAAGCGGGTGCTGGTGGTCGGACTGGCACGCAGTGGGCGCGCGGCCGCGCACTTCTTGAGACGACGCGGGGCTGTGGTTACGGTAACCGACTCACGCCCACCTGCCGCATTCTCAGCTGAGATACCTGAGCTACTTAGCGCCAAGATCGGTTTGGAACTGGGCGTGCATCGCCTGGAGACCTTCCTTCGACACGAACTCATCGTGGTCAGCCCGGGTGTTGCCTGGGACCTGCCCCAGCTCGTGGCGGCACGTGAGCGCAAGGTGCGCATCGTGCCTGAGGTTGAGGCAGCCACTTGGTTTCTGAAAGGAAGGCTGGTGGGTATCACCGGCTCAAACGGCAAGACGACGACAACTACACTGCTGGGCAGGATGCTCGAGGCCTCTGGTTTCGAAATGTCAGTGGGCGGAAACATTGGTGTTCCGCTGATTTCCGTGGCCGATCAGACTTCTGCTGAATCCATTAGCGTTGCTGAGCTGAGCAGTTTTCAGCTCGAAGCCATCCAGGATTTTCGCGTCAACGTTGCTGTCTTGCTAAACATCACACCCAACCACTTGGACCGCCATCCATCGTTGGATGCCTACGTCGTTGCCAAAGCGGGGATCTTCCGCAACCAGACGGAAAAAGACTGCTCCATTCTGAACGCGGATGATCCGACGGTGATGAGCTTGGTGCCCGCCATCCGCAGCCGCAAGGTGCTATTCAGTCTCCGCCGGGATCTTCCTGACGGCCTGCTGGTTTCCAACGGGAAGATCCTTTACAGGGTCAGTGACCTCGAACGGGTATTGATGGATGTAGCCGACGTGAAGCTGCGGGGTGCTTTCAACCTGGAAAACGTCATGGCGGCAGCCGCCGCTGCGTGTGCCTTGGGAGCGGATTTCGAGGCTCTGCCCCGAGCCGTACGGAACTTCAGAGGCGTGGAGCATCGACTGGAGCACGTCCGCGAGATATGTGGCGTGGAGTTTTATAACGATTCCAAGGCCACGAGCGTCGATGCTGCGGTCAAGGCTCTTTCGGCCTTCGAACAGGGTGTGCATCTCATTTTGGGAGGGAAGGACAAAGGAACGCCTTACGCGCCGCTTCGGCCTTTGCTTGAACGCCGAGTGCGAAGGATCCTGTTGATCGGTGAGGCCGCCAATCGGATCGCGGAAGAGCTCGCAGGTACCGTCGACATCAATCGCGCCGGCGACCTGGAAACTGCAGTGCGAGAAGCGTTCAGAGGGGCCGTCCCCGGCGACACGGTCCTGCTGGCGCCGGCCTGCGCGAGTTTTGACCAGTTCCGTGATTTCGAGCATCGCGGCCGCGTGTTCAAGGAAATCGCGGAACGCCTGGCCACAGAAGAGCAAGCTTCCGCCCTCTGGCCCGATGCTCGGAGTTCAAGCTCTGTGCTGGTGTCTGACGCTGCATCAGGGGGACGGAAAAAGGATGCAGCGCCGCCCCCGCACGCGGGATCGGAAGGTTCCCGGCTCCCTGTTCCATATGGACAGGTTCCGCCTGGCCCTCCAACAGTGCCCGAGCCGCACCAGAGGCCAAAGGTGCTTAGCCGTCCTGAGCGGGTTTATGTCTACGAGGTAGCAGCAGAAGAATTAGCTCCTGTCGAAGGCGAACTTTGGCAAGAGCTTTCGGACGAGGTCTACGTGGCACGCGACCTCCTGCGACCGTCCCCAAGCGGCAGAACCGACCGCGAGACCCTTCTTTATGAGGTCGCCGTCGCCGTAACTCCGGATCCGCCCGCGGCCGATACCGGTTCCCAAGCGAAGGACGACATCGCGGCGCTGGACGCTCGAGCTAAGGCCGCCGAGCCTCGCTGGTCCGAGCCCCATTCCGGCGGAGGTTCGAGCGCGCCAGCGGGTGCCGGTGGCCAGGGACGGTTGTTCGGAGGCCGTGGCAATTGAACATTTGCGGGCGGAGCCCGCCTTGGAGTGCGGGGGCTTGCACTACCGGTAAAGGGTTTAGCGACGCACCGCACTCCAAGACACGGACCTTTGTCCGCGCATCCAAGAGTTTCGAGGTTGCGGAAAAAGTGTTGCGGCGCGCTCCAGAAGGGCGGGGCTTCAGCCCCTCCGCAAAGCGCGCCCCAACACATTCAACAATCTGTGGTCAGGGCGTCGGCGCGGTGGCCCCGGTAGGGGCCAACCGTGAGTAGCCGTAGGTGCAACCTACGGGTCACGTCACGTCCGTGACCCCAACCCCGCAAGGGGTTGACCATAGCGCTTGTCCGGCCCCGCCAGGGCCGGGATCATCTTGTGGGCCTCGGAGCCCGTAGGTTGCACCTACGGCTACTCACGGTGTCCCGCTTCGCGGGACGGCGAATTATTATAAGTATCCGACGTTGCATGGATGCTTACTCTATGTCAGGAGTCCTGAATTTAAAGCCGCCGTGGG
>Ga0182037_10002405_pt1 | contig 9948 bp, 7 predicted proteins | sample sta12Cox44000082_FD_125974 | JGI IMG/M metagenome (GOLD analysis project Ga0182037, IMG submission 125974) | Lab enrichment of tropical soil microbial communities from Luquillo Experimental Forest, Puerto Rico - statoxic.12C.oxic.44.000.082 | ecosystem: Environmental > Terrestrial > Soil >... | reverse complement strand
GTCGACGAGACGGTGCTGCGCCGGGTCGAGCTTCCAGCCCTCCTCCGAGGTGAAGGCGTCGGGGGCGTCCGGCACCAATGTACATTGCTCCGGCCGGATCTCGGCTACGAGGTCGAGAAAGCGGCGATCAGGATAACCTTCGAGGTTGAGCTCGAAGCCCGGGCGCCACGGCCGCATCAACTCGGCGAGGCCCTGAACGTCGGTGCGGCGGATGTGACGCTCGTCAGGCCGCGGGTGAGCGGTCAGCCCGTCAGCACCGGAATCACGCGCGATCCGGCCAAAGCTGAGCACGTCCGGAACGCCGGTGCGCCGCGAATTGCGCAATAGCGCGATCTTGTTGAGGTTAACGCTTAAACGAGGCATGACATCGAGATTATACCCACAGCGCCTTCCCGGTCAGCCTCCTATCGCAGCCTCCTTGCCAGTCATTCATCCGGTGATACGAATAAAGGTGAGCTATAGAGACACTTGATTTGTTACGGTCGTAACGTTAAATATGGGCGATGGATACGTTCGCCTGGTTGCTCCTCACCTACAAAGTGCCCCCCGAGCCGGCTTCGAAGCGGGTTGCGCTATGGCGACGATTGAAAGGCATGGGCGCCGTCTATCTGCAGAATGGCGTTTGCCTGTTGCCGAAGACCGATGACCACGCACGCCGACTGAAGATGCTGGAAAACGACATCACCCAAATCGGCGGTGAGGCGGTCATTCTGAAGAGCGTCGCGCTCGACCGCATCCAGGGGGAAAAGGTCGTCGCCCGTTTCAAAGCCGATCGCGACGACGCCTATCGTGAGTTCATCGACAAATGTGACGACTTCGAAACCGAAATCGCCAAAGAGACGGCCGCGCTGCACTTCACGTACAACGAGCTCGAAGAGAACGATGTCGAGCTGAAGAAACTGCAAGGCTGGCTAGAGAAAATAAAGAAACTAGATTTTTACGGTGGCGGGCTTGCCACCGACGCCGCTGCGCGGCTCAAGGTCTGCGAAGGCCTGCTCGAAGATTATGCGCAGCGGGTCTTCGACGCACATGATGAGAACCGCTGAATAGGGAGCGATGATGAACTGGTCGATTGCGGCACCGGCGGTCAGCGCCGCATTCTTGGCCTCGATCGTCGAGGTGGTCGAAGCCTTTACGATCGTGCTCGCGGTCGCGACGTTGCGCGGCTGGCGCCCAGCGGCATTGGGCACAACTGCCGGCCTCGCCTTATTGGCGGCCATCGTGCTGCTGCTGGGGCCGGTTCTCAACCGTGTCCCACTGCATTCGCTGCAGCTCGCGATAGGCATTCTGCTGCTGCTCTTCGGAATGGGGTGGCTCAGGAAGGCATCGTTGCGGGCAGCCGGCATCATCCCATTGCACGATGAAGACGCCATCTTCGCGGCCGAGGCCGCCCTACTCGATCAACAAGCGCGGCGGCAGCAGCGAAACGTCGAGTGGGTGGCTGGGATTACCGCGCTCAAGGCGGTGTTGCTCGAAGGTCTCGAAGTCGTCTTCATCGTGATTGCGGTGGGCGCCGGTCGCGGCTTGCTGATGCCCGCCAGCCTCGGTGCGCTTGCCGCCTGTGTTCTGGTTCTTGCAGCGGGAGCCATGATCCATCGGCCGCTGTCGCGGGTGCCGGAGAACACTCTCAAATTCGGCGTCGGCGTCATGCTGTCGGCCTTCGGCGTTTTCTGGACCGGTGAGGGGCTCGGCATCGCCTGGCCAGGCCAGGATTTGGCGCTGCTGCTGTTTGCTGCTCTGTTCCTGGCTGCCGGGCTGGTCGGCGCCGCGCTGGCTCGAAGAAGCACCATGGAGGTCGTACAATGACCGTGCTCAAGGAGGTCGCTGCCGAATTGATCGGCATGTTCGTCGCCGAGAAGCGCCTAACGTTAGCGGTTCTGGGGGTCGTGACCGTGGCAGGGTGCCTGGTAAATTTCACCGATCTGAACCCGCTGGTCGGCGGTACCGTGGTGCTGCTCGGTTGCGTGATCCTGCTTATCGAGAATGTCTGGCGCTCGGCCAGAGCGGGCGCCTCTTAGCCCGAGGCGCCCATGACTGCCTCACGCCTCGCAACCGATAGAGCTGCTGCCCAACACGGGCGGCGTGGGCCTCTGCTTGTCGGGCTTGTGACAATTGGGGTCGTCACCGCAGGTTACCTGGGCTGGCAGCATTTCGCGCCCAACCGTTCCGCCACCAAGCAGAAGCCCCCTCCGCCCGTTCCGGTCATTGCGACGACGGTCCAGCAGCGCGATTTTCCGATCGTGCTGAGCGGCATCGGCTATGTCACGGCGCTGAACAGCGCGACGGTCCGCAGCATGGTTACCGAACCGATCGTCACCATCGACTTCAAGGACGGCCAGTTCGTCAAACAGGGCGAGCTGTTGGCGCAGCTCGATCCGAGCACGTATCAGGCGCAGCTCGACCAGGCAGAGGCCAATCTCGCCCGCGACCAGGCTCATCTCGACAACGCGAAGATCAACCTCACCCGCTACGTCCCGCTGCAAAAGGAAGGCTTTGCCCCGGAGCAGCAGGTTGCCACGCAGCAGGCGCAGATCGCCCAGCTCGAGGCCACGATCAAAGCCGATCAGGCGGCTATCGAATATGCCAAGACCGAACTCAGCTATACCAAGCTGGTGGCGCCGTTCGACGGGATCGCCGGCATACGGCTGCTCGATGTCGGCAACATCATTCACTCGAGCACGACACGGGGTTCTCCGAGCGAGCCCAATGCCTTGGTCGTCATCAACCAGGTGCAGCCGATCAACGTGATGTTTACGCTGGCTGCAGCCGATATCCCTGCGGTGCAGGACGCTCTTGCAAAGGGCACGGTCAAGGTCAACGCATTGAGTGCGGACGACAAAACCGAGCTTGACACCGGCTCGCTCGCCGCGCTCGACAACCAGGCCAGCACCGCCTCCGGTACGATAAACCTCAAAGCGATCTTTCCCAACCCGAATCGCAAGCTGTGGCCCGGCATGTTCGTCAATCTCCGGGTGGTCACGCAAGTGCAGACCAATGGTCTGGCGGTCCCGCTCGACGCCGTCCAGCAGGGGCCGCAAGGGCAGTACGTCTTTGTTATCGCGCCCGATCACAAAGCTGCAATGCAGCCGGTTTCGGTGCGCGAGACGCTTAACGGCGAGGCGCTGATCGACAAAGGCTTGAGCGCCGGGGAGACCGTCGTCGTGCGCGGCCAATACCGGCTGACGCCAGGTACCGTGGTGTCGCTCGCCAACCCGAATGACCCGGCTGCGGTGCCGAACCCCACCACAGCCAGCGCGGGTCTGTTGCCATGAACATCTCGGCGACATTCATCCAGAGGCCGATCGCCACGGCGATGCTAATGGCGGCGATCCTGCTCTTGGGATTGATCGGCTACGAGCTATTGCCGGTGGCGGCCCTCCCAAACGTCGACTCGCCGACGATCCTGGTCACCGCACAGTTTCCCGGCGCCGATGCGCAGACGGTCGCCGGCACCGTCACAACGCCGCTTGAACGGCAATTCGGTCAGATCCCCGGCCTGACCCAGATGACCTCGAGCAGCGCGACAGAGTACGCGCAGATCACCTTGCAGTTCGATCGCAGCCGCACCGTCGACTCGGCCGCACAGGATGTGCAGGCGGCGATGAATGCGGCGGCCGGACAGCTGCCGCCGACGATGCCCAATCCGCCGATCTATCGGAAGACCAATCCGGCCGATACGCCGGTTCTGATGCTCGCGGTGACCTCGGAGACGCTGCCGCTGACAAAGGTCAGTGATTACGCGAGCAGCATCCTGGCGCAGAAGCTTTCGCAGATGCCCGGTGTCGGCGAGGTCGATGTCGGCGGTCAGCAGAACCCGGCAATCCGAGTGCAGGTCAATCCGAGCCAGCTGGCCGCAGCGGGTCTCGACTTGGAGGCGGTACGGACCGCGCTCAGCACTGCCACGGTCGACCAGCCCAAGGGCACATTGTACGGCGCCAATCAGGCCTTCGCATTGCAGACCAACGACCAGCTATTGACGGCCGAAGGTTTCAACGACTACATCCTCGCCAACCGCAGTGGCACCTTCGGCACGAGCGGACCTGTGCGCGTGCGCGATGTCGGCCGAGCCATTGTGGCGCCGCAAGATGTGAATCTGGCTGGCTGGATGAACACCGAGCCGGCCATTATCATAGCGGTCCAGCGCCAGCCGAACGCCAATGTGATCGCGACGGTAGACCAAATCAAAAAAGCGCTGCCGCAGCTCGAAGCTTCGCTGCCGCCGTCGATCAAGATCCATATTGTATCGGACCGCACCCAGACCATCCGGGCCAGCGTCGCCGACGTTCAGCACACCTTGCTTCTGACGATTGGGCTCGTCGTCGGCGTCATCTTCCTGTTCCTGCGCAAGCTATGGGCGACGGTGATCCCTGCGATATCGGTGCCTATGTCGCTGATCGGCACATTTGAAGTCATGTACCTGCTCGGCTACAGCCTCGACAATGTGTCGCTGATGGCGCTGACGATCGCGGTTGGCTTTGTCGTCGACGATGCGATCGTCATGATCGAGAACATCGTGCGGAACATCGAGGGCGGCAACAGCCCGATGCAGGCCGCCTTGCAGGGGGCTGGCGAAATCGGCTTTACGATCCTGTCGATCTCAATTTCGCTGATTGCGGTATTCATCCCCCTGTTTCTGATGAGCGGCATTGTCGGTCTGTTGTTTCGGGAATTCGCTGTCACCGTCGCCGTTGCGATCGTCGTCTCCGTCATTGTATCGCTGACCTTGACCCCGATGATGTGCGCCCGCGTCTTGACGGCGGAGGGCGAAACCCGTCCGGGCCTCCTCTCCCGCGCGCTCGAGGGCTTCTTTGACAGGCTGGCCCGGGTTTACGATCGGGGCCTTGTGGTTGCGCTGCGCCACCGCTTTGTCACCTTGCTTGTGATGATCTCGACCATCGCCGCGACCCTGGTTTTGTTCATCGAGATCCCAAAGGGATTTTTCCCGCAGCAGGACACTGGCCTGATCGTTGGCATCGCCGAGGGCGCGCAAAACATCTCCCCGCAGGCGATGAAGGAGCGTATGCAGGCGGTGCTGGCGGTGGTGACGAAGGACCCCGCCGTCGCCGCGGCAAACGCCTATATCGGACCCGGTGGGCCCACCGTCACCGAGAATGACGGCCGCATGTTCATCACGTTAAAGCCCCTCGGCGAGAGGACGGCCGGCGCCGACCAGGTGGTCGCGCGCTTGAACAAGGCGTTGCAGCCGGTCTGGGGCATCACCTTGTACATGCAGGCCGCGCAGGACATCACGGTCGGTGCCCGGCTTTCCAAGACCCAGTACCAATATACGCTTGTCGACGTCGACAGCGACGAGCTCGATCATTGGGCGCCCACTCTCTTAAAGAAATTGCAAACATTGCCGCAGTTGACCGACGTCGCCAGCGACCAGCAGAGCACCGGCCGGGTCATGAAGATCGAGGTCAACCGCCAGCTCGCCTCTCAGTTGGGCATCAACCCGTCCGTCGTCGATTCGATCCTATATGACGCCTTCGGCCAGCGGGTGGCGGCGCGCATCTACACCAGACTGAACCAATATTTCGTTATTTTAGAAGTCGAGCCCGATTTCCAGCTCGGACCGAATGCGCTCAGCCGCATCTTCGCGACCTCCTCCAGCGGGGCCGAGGTACCGCTGAGCCAGTTTGCTTCTATTACCTCGACGGTTGCCCCGATCGCGGTCAATCACCAAGGCCAGTTCCCCTCGGTGACGTTGAGCTTCAACCTCCCGCCGAACGTATCGATCGGCGCGGCGGTAACGGCGATCCAGCAGGCGACGAGAGAGCTGCACCTGCCGCCCTCGATCGCCACGAGTTTCCAGGGCAGCGCTCAGGCGTTTCAAAATTCGCTGAGCAGCACGCCGATCCTGATCCTCGCCGCGCTGGTCGCGGTCTATATCATCCTCGGCATGCTCTACGAGAGCACGATTCACCCGATCACGATCATCTCTACCTTGCCATCGGCGGGGCTCGGGGCATTGCTGACCTTGATGCTTTTCGGCATGCCGCTCGACGTGATCGGCATCATCGGGATTATCCTGCTGATCGGAATTGTGAAAAAGAACGGTATCATGCTGGTCGATTTCGCGCTGGTTGGTCAGCGCGAGCGTGGGCTCGGTAGCGAGGAGGCGATCCACGAGGCCTGCCGGCTGCGCTTCCGCCCGATTATGATGACAACGATGTGCGCGCTGCTCGCCGGCATCCCGCTAATGCTCGGCACTGGCATTGGATCGGAAATTCGCCAGCCGCTCGGGTATGCGATCGTCGGCGGCCTTTTGGTCTCGCAGCTGCTGACGTTGTTCACGACGCCGGTGGTCTACATCTACATGGACCGCCTCGGCTATTGGCTGGGACACCATCGGGCCACTGCTGCGCAAGTACCGACTGCCGCGCGTGAGGCGGATGCGTCGTAGGCGAATGGGTATAATCGGCGGGCTGGCGGAGTGACGCGAGCCCGGATACGTTCCCGGAGCGTACTGTTCTCAGGCGGAGGATGAAGATCATGGCCAATGACAAGATGATGTCGCAAATGCATGGGAAAGACGGCTTTATCGCCGCGCTCGACCAGAGCGGCGGGTCGACGCCAGGCGCCCTGCGCCTCTACGGCATTCCGGACAGCGCCTATAGCGGCGACGCCGAGATGTTCAGGCTCGTGCATCAGATGCGCGTGCGCATCATGACCGCACCTGCCTTCACCGGAGCCAAGGTCATCGCAACGATCCTGTTCGAAGGCACGATGGACGGCGAGGTGCGGGGAAAGCCTACTACGGCATTCCTGTGGGAAGAACGGGGCGTCATCCCCTTTGTCAAAGTCGACAAGGGGCTCGAAGCCGAAAAGGACGGCGTCCAGCTGATGCGGCCGATGCCGCAGCTCGACGAGTTGCTGACCCGGGCGGTGAAGCTCGGTGTCTTCGGCACCAAGATGCGCTCTGTGATCAATCTCGCCTCGAAAGACGGGATCGCCGCGGTCGCGGCACAGCAGTTCGACGTGGCGGCGCAGATCGCCAAGCACGGATTGATGCCGATCATCGAGCCGGAAGTCTCGATCAAGAGCCCGGACAAGAAGGGTGCGGAGGCAATCCTGCTCGACGAGTTGAAAAAGCGGACCGACGCCCTGCCGGCCGGCCGCCAGGTTATGTTCAAGCTGACGTTGCCTGACGTTGCCGATCTCTACGCGCCTCTCGTCAATCACCCGCGCGTCACCCGGGTCGTTGCGCTCTCCGGCGGCTATACGCGCGCCGACGCCTGCCACCGCCTCGCCGCCAACCACGGCATGATCGCGAGCTTTTCGCGCGCCCTCGTCCAAGACCTGCGGGTGTCGATGAGCGACGCCGAATTCGAATCGGCGCTGGCAACATCCATCGACGAGATCTACCAGGGCTCGAGCGTCAAGGTCTGATGCCGGGCGGCGTGAGACGGAGCGAACCTGGGGTGAGAGGCGCTTCCCTGGAGCTTTCCTGATAGGCGATATTTCCTTCCCTGTTCGATGGATTTAATTCCTTGTTCGACCGCCTAGGGAATTTGCTTTTCGACTAGCGCCATATCAAAGACTTAGGCGCACTTTTCCGGTCCGAAAGCGGGCCGCAAGCGGGTTTTTGCCAGTTTTTTCCCGTCGTTCAGGGAAATAGGCGCCTGTCACCGGCCGACGGCGTAACCCTGCATGCCGCGCGGGTTCGCTGCGGCCTTCAGCACGGTGCCTTCCGGGGTCGCCTCGCGGGCGCAGCCCGAGAGCCGGCCTTCCGACCATGACTCGCTGATCCGCAAGCGATGGCCGCGCCGCGCCAATTCTGCGCGCGTTGCTTCCGGGAAGCGCGCCTCGAGCGCGACGAGGCCGGGATGGGCGGCGCGCGGATAGAACGAGCTGGACATGTGCTCGTTGTGGAAGGCGGGACAGTCGATCGCCTCCTGCAGGTTCATGCCGTGGTGGACGTGGTGCAGAAACATCAGCACCGACCATTGGGCCTGCTGATCGCCACCCGGTGTACCGAAGGCGAGGTAGGGCTCGCCGTTCTTGAACGCCATCGACGGCGAAAGCGTGCTGCGCGGGCGCTTGCCGGGCTCGAGGCTCGCCGGCAACCCCTCTTCCAGCCAGAACATCTGCATGCGCGAGCCGAGGCAAACCCCTAGCTCGGGGATGACTGGCGAGCTCTGCAGCCAGCCGCCGCTCGGCGTCGCCGAATCCATGTTGCCCCAGTGGTCGACAACATCGACGTGACAGGTATCGCCCGCGACGACGCCTAGCGAGCTCGTCACCGGTTCGCCTATGGTCGGCTCGCCGATCCCGGCCCCGGCGATGACCACCTCCTGCCCGCCGACCAGCACACGCGGGACGCGCCCCCCCGGCCGGCCGGGTCGCAACTCCAGCGAAGCCTCGGCGCCGACCAGCCGTCGCCGCGCATCGTTGTACGCATTACCCAGCAGGGTGCGCATCGGCACATCGACAAAACCGGGGTCGCCGTACCAGGCTTCGCGGTCGGCAAAGGCGAGCTTGGCGCATTCGACGACGACATGGACAAAATCGGGACCGAGCGGATCGAGATAGTCGAGATCGAACCCCTGCAACAGCGCCAATTGCTGAAGGAACACTGGCCCCTGGCTCCACGGCCCGCCCTTGGCGACGGTATAGCCGTGATAGTCGAAGGTGACGGGCGCCTCGACCGGCGCTTCCCAGCGCGCGAGATCCTCACCGCTCAAGAGTCCGTGATGGCGCCGCCCCGACGAATCGAGCACCTTTTCGTGGCGGCAGAAACGATCGACCGCCTCGGCGACAAAGCCCTGATACCAGACCGCGCGGGCGCGCTCGATCTGGCCTTCGCGTCCGCCATCGCCGGCTTCAGCGAGGACGCGGCGGTACATCGCCGCCAGCGCCGGGTTGCGGAACAGCCGACCGGCTACCGGCGGCGCACCGTGCGGCAGATAGACCGTGGCAGAACTCGGCCATTCGCGACGGAACATGTCGGCGACGACGCCGATCGTCTCGCTGATGCGACGTGCCATCGGGTAGCCGTTCTCGGCGTAGCCGAACGCCGGACCCAGGATCTCGGCCAGCGGCATCGTGCCGTAGTCGCGCAAGAGCCGCATCCAGGCGCCGAACGCCGCCGGCACCGCGGCGGCGAGCAGGCCGGTGCCGGGGATCAGATCGAGCCCAAGCTCGCGGAACTTGGCGATCGTCGCGACCTGCGGCGCGACGCCCTGCCCGCAAATCATATCGCAGCGGCGGTTCGACTCGCTCCACACCAGCATGGGTGCCTCGCCGAGCGGGCCGTTGGTGCTCGGCTCGACCACCTGCAACGTGAAACCCGCAGCTGCCGCCGCATCGAACGCGTTGCCGCCCTTTTCGAGCACGCTCATGCCGACGGCCGAGGCGAGCCAGTGTGTCGAGGCGACGACGCCGAAGGTGCCGCGGATCTCGGGACGGGTCGTAAAGCCGGGCATTTCTTGTTCTCCCGAATGTCACACCATTGTGACCCACGTTAGACGGAGCTGGCCCATTAGGGAACGGCCGGTCCATCGCAACCGCGGCGGATCACCCTATTTATGAAATGGCCGCGTTCGCGTGCCCGCTGACCTATTGCACGAACTAAGAGACGATCATGCCCTTGGATGCCCCGGTCCTCCCGACGACGAGCGGCGACGACTTCTTCCGCACTGAAGGTGCCTATACCGGTTTGGGTGCGCCGATACCGGGTGGTCAGGTAGAGCGCTGGCTGCTGCGCGAAGGCCCGCATATCGAGAACATCGTCGAGATGTTCGATGAGCTGTGCTGGCGGCTCGTTGGGGATGGCTTGCCCTTGTGGCGCGCCACGCTCCACATGGGAACATTGCATCCGCAGATCGCCAGCCTCGGCGCACGCTGGCTGCGTGAGCTCAAGGTCGTCGAGGAATACCGGATTCTGCGCGGCAGCGAAGCCACGGAAGAGTATTTGCGCAGTCCGATCCGCGCCACCACCGAGCG
>Ga0182037_10002401_pt1 | contig 9952 bp, 9 predicted proteins | sample sta12Cox44000082_FD_125974 | JGI IMG/M metagenome (GOLD analysis project Ga0182037, IMG submission 125974) | Lab enrichment of tropical soil microbial communities from Luquillo Experimental Forest, Puerto Rico - statoxic.12C.oxic.44.000.082 | ecosystem: Environmental > Terrestrial > Soil >... | reverse complement strand
TGCTCTCGGCCCAGGCAAAAATCAGAGGCAAGTTTCTGGCTTTCTGTGGCAACTTAGACTTGCTTCCTGGTGGTGAATCGAGGGACGGGTCCGCACAAGCTCCGCTCCAGCAGTCACGTGGAAATACCGTACTTGGCCGGGGAACTACGGGGATTCTTGTATCGACGCTCGGGCAAGACCGTGCTTCGATAACACAGAGTCTCATGCCCAATCGAGCACAAACACGCAAGGGTGACCACGATGCCACGAAGCCGCGCACGCGCGTGCGCCTGCCGAAGCGCCCCGATGGGGTACCGAAACTTGTGCTGAAGAATTTGTCGTCGATCGTGGCAGACCAGGCGCAGATGGTGAAGGACCAAGAAAAGAAAGCCGCGGATGTTCAGCTTCGCGCGAGGAAGGTCGTCGAGCGTTCCCGAGCTGTCCGCAGGCAGGCGGATGCATCGGAGCATTCCGCATTGAGCATGCTCAAAGGCTTGGCCCGGTAACCAGAGACTGTGTTGCCGGTCAGACGAAGCGGCAGTAACATTGCGAGCGGTTGCACTCGAAGATGCCCAGTAAAAAGTTGCTTAGGATCGAGTCTTTGAACTCCTGGAAGGAGATTGCGTTGTATCTGGACCGTGGCGTGCGCACGGTCCAGCGTTGGGAGAGAGAACTCGAATTGCCAGTGCATCGCGTGGGACGCGGACCTCGCAGCCGGGTTCATGCGTTCGCCTCGGAACTGCGCGCCTGGCTCCTACGGCTGGGCCAGATTGCAACCGACCATACAGTTCAGCACAGCTCTAGCAAACGGATTCCCCATGCGGACGGGACGCTTGCGGCTTCCCGCATATTGGTGAATCGGTCCTCGGCCCTGGTAAAGCAGATAGTGCAGTCCATGTGGATCCAGCAGCAGCGGGCCCAGGAACTCATGGTGGCGATCGAAGTTGTTCGCCGCCACATCCGCAGTCCACGCTCGGCCAAAAAGGAATCACGCCTCGACGGGCACATCGCCCAGAGCCGTGAAACCGGGCGGGCAGCGCGCCTTGACCGGGCCCAAGACCCGGATGTAGAAACCGGGACGGTCAGGCCAAACGGTCGCAAGCTTCCAAGCTCCGCGCAGTGGCGGCCTAACTAGCTACTGCCGGTTCCTCTTATTCTTCCGATTCCCATTCTTCCGACGAGGTGAACCCGCGACCGCGAAGTTCCGCGCCTCCTCACCACGGCTTGGAACGCTCGCCGGACGAGGCTCGAACATGATGAGCACATCGTTGCCACGATCGTCCCGCTCGACAAAGCTGAAGTGGATGTCGACCAGGGGATAAGGCTTGCCCGGCAGTTCGATGTTGCGGGCGATCACGGGCTTCTGACGGAGCAGCACCGCGCGCGAGCGCCGGATGATCAGGGTGCGCAGGGGGTCCGTCAAGGGAAGCTGGTCGAGCTGGAATTCAATCGGGGGCTTGCTCTTAAAGCCAAACAAGCGGAGCGCCATGCTGTTCCAGAACTCGATATTTTGCTGTGGATTCACCAGCAGAACGGGCATGCGAATCTTTTCCAGCGTTTGCCCATACAGGCTGTTGATCTGATCCAGGTCCTTGCTCCTCTCCTCCAGTTCCTGGTTCGTGGTCTCGAGTTCCTCATTCAGGGACTGCAGTTCCTCGTTGGTGGTTTCCAGCTCTTCGTTGGTCGATTGCAGCTCTTCGTTGGTGGTTTCCAGTTCCTCGTTCGTGGACTGCAGTTCCTCGTTGGTGGTTTCCAATTCTTCATTCGCGGACTGGAGTTCCTCGCTGGTGGACTCCAGTTCCTCGATTGTCGTCTGCAGCTTCTCCTGGACCGTGACGTCCTCGCAATAGATCAGGGTGCCAGTACGCCCTCCCCGGTCGTCCAGCACGGGCCGAAGGGTGACCTCGAGAAGATGTTCATCTCCGCCGACTTTGACGCGATTCTGAAAGCGAACCGTCTCATTGTTCAGGCGGCTGGCTTGCAAATGCATGCCCAGTTCGGGCATCCGGGTGAACAGGTCGGTATCTTGCAGACGTTTGGAGACCAAATCGACCGGGGTGAGGCCATAGAGGATGAGCATGGCCGTGTTGTTCTGGATCACGGTGTCGTCAACACCGAGAATGAGAATCCCGAGCCGGAGCGTTTCCAGCATGTAGCGATGCTGAGTACGAAGGGAATCGAGTTCCTGGCGCGCGCCGCTCAGGTCGGCTTGCTCGGGCAGTTCCACTGTCTTGTCTCTCTTCGCCTCCAGGTTGGGAGCGGGAGTGATTCTTTGGAAAATCCGCCAGCGCGCGTTGAGCCGCCGGAATTGCGCGGAATTAGTGAGCTGAGACTCCGATTTCCCAAGGAAGAGGATGCCCAAGGGATCGAGCGCGTAATGCAAACGCGCCAGGATCTGTTTCTGCAATTCAGAGTCGAAATAGATCAGGACGTTTCGACAGAGCAGCAGATCGACGTGAGAAATGGGGGCATCCTGAGCCAGATTGCTCTTCCCGAAAATCACCAGGCGGCGGATGTCACGATTGACCCGCAACATGCCTTGCCATGGAAGTACTTGTGCCGCCACTCTGGGCGAACCCGGCGCAGCGCCTCGGCGGAATACTCGCCTCGGCGCGCGGTGGTGAGCGCATCCTCATCGATGTCGGTGGCGTAGATCTTCACGTCGAACTCGGCGATGCGCGGGCCAAAAAACTCACTCAGAACGATGGCGATGGAATAGGCTTCCTCGCCGCTGGCGCAGCCGGCGCTCCAGGCACGGAACGAGGCGCCCGACTTGAGTGCCTTCAGCATGGGCGGCAGGATATCGTTGCGCAGGATCTCCCAGGCCGGGGGATCCCGAAAGAACTCGGTAACGTTAATCAGGATGGTGTTGAGGAGTTCGTTGGCCTCGTCCGGGTTCTTTCGCAGGTAGGTGCCATATTCGGCGTAAGAGCCGATATTGAGCTGGAACATGCGCTTGCGAAAGCGCCGTTCCAGCGTTGTCTTCTTGTAACCGCGGAAATCGAAGCCGCGGTGTTCCGCGAGTTCCTGGAGAAGGTCCTTTAACGACAGGTCTTTGCTCATTGATGAACCTGCTTGCCTTCACACAGACTCTTCAGCACAGTGGCGATTCCGGCGATCGACACGACAAAGTCGACGCAGCCGGTGGCAATCGCTGCCTGCGGCATGGTCTTGAACTCCGAGGTTGAAGGGTCCTGCGCCATGGTGGTTCCGCCTGCCTCTTTGATGGCCCGAATGCCGACGGCGCCATCACGATTTGAGCCGCTGAGAATTACACCAATGGAGCGCGAGCCGTACATTCCCGCCACGGACTCGAACAGCAGATCAATGGAAGGTCTGGAAAAATGCACCAATTGCGAATGCGCGAGCTGGATCTTGCCCGGACCCACCAACAGGTGCTCATCTGGAGGAGCAATATACACCAGCCCCGGCAAGATGGGGTCGCCATGCTGCGCTTGCTCGACCTGTTTTCCGGTTTTCCGCGTCAGCAGTGACGCCAGGTGGCTCTTGTGCGACGGGTCGAGGTGCTGGACCACCACGATCCCCGGAAAGTTCGTCGGCAAGGGACGAAGCACCTCAGTCAAAGCCAGCAAACCGCCGGCAGAGGCTCCGACGGCAATCAGGTCGTAACGCCAGTTGTTCCCTGATGTTTCCAGCGGAAGCGTCGCGCTGAGTTTTCGCCTGGGCACGAGAATACCCACAAGGCCGAAACAACCACGGCCAGACGAATTGTACGTTGCGAGGCTGGACGGCTCAAAATGGCGGATCTCAGGGCCTGGGAAGCCTTGCCCGCCTTACATCTGGTCTCCGCGAATCACAAGATAGGGCAGGGAATTCGTCTCCGAATGATCCCTAGGGACAATTCTGGATGTGTGCGTTAAGAGGCTGCCGAGCGGGCGACCGGAGCAGGCTGGTTTTGAACCTCAAGAGGGGGCGAGAAGAGGGGGCCAGGCTTCACTCATTCCGGACCGGGGCCAAGGTCACCGCGAGGGTCTAGAGGAGCCTCACTGCCGTCTCGACCGGAACGGTTGCGCCTGATCTCCCCTTCGAGCGGTTGACGGGCCTTGACCAGCCTGCGTGATTGCGCTACGAGCTTGCGGCTGATGTTTCAGGCGTTCTCGCATCAGGATGACCATTACCGACTGGACTTCTGTTTGGGTGGTGAATTGGAACAACAGAACATAGGCCGACGAGTGTAATTGAGGTTTTTCACCAGTTACGACATACTGACGGTCTCAACCCCTGACCAAGCCCACGCCTGCCAGATGATGACCGAGGTGCACACGGTTTCGATCGTTGCGAAGAACAAGTACTCTGGAAAGGCGGGCGGCCTGCCCCATCCGGCCAGAGGCGGAACGAAGGTCAGGGAACCGTTTACAAGGGTCATAATGCCACCCGCGATGATATTTGCCAGCCGGTTCGCTCTAAACGGAAGCAGTCGACACGCCAAGATCATGGCGATGGGTATTTCCATCAAGACCGCTGCACCCAGCAGACCCCATTGTGTGAGATGTGGGGCTGGATCTTGCGAACCAACAATGGAGAACAGGGCAACAACGTCCGCATACAGGTAGTTGAGCAACGCGAAGATCCACAATAGAGACAACCGCTCCTTTGCGTCATGCATACCAACCTCCCAAAAAATAGTACGGTCCTGCGGCGGAATAAGTTTCAGATGCAAAGAGATTGTGGCGTCAGTTGGCGCTATGAGGCGATGTCATAAGCTTGCACTTTACCTTCGCCTTTTTCGGGGATTTTGAGCGCAATCGGAATGTAACGCCAATCTACCCCAGAGCCGCCGCGCGACACAGCATCCCTGGGGAAAACGAGAAGAAAGGGTTATTTACGCAGCGTGTGGGTTTCTGCGCTCGTTCAGGCAACGCCTGACGCCACTGCCTCTCGTTTTGCTGGTAGAAGCGCTAGCTAGCAGGACGCCACCGATCACAATGAAAACGACCACATCGGTAAAGTTCCTGTGGAAGCCGTGAATGCCGGCTTCTACGGTTTGAATAGCCATCACCACGCCATGGGAGATGTTCCACCAAGCTGCTAGAGCAATCATCGAGCGATGCTCTGATGGTCTCCTTGCGGTCAAAAGTAGAAAGGCCCCGACAGTGTAATGACGCCGCTGGAGCCTGCTTGATCCATCGCGTGGAGGTATTCAAACCACAGTCAACTGTCGTGAACCGGCGATGACACAAGTGCGCCGTTTGTGCGCCTTTTTCGGGGTCAGTGGAGAGTAATGGGAATTTGTCAGGAGTGATCGCCGATGCCTGCAATCGCCTTGTTTTGCAAAACTCGCACCACAACGCGACGATTCTCGGCCTCGCTATCGGCGGTTTTGTTGCCGCCGACTTGCTCGCTCTCTCCCATAGCGCCGGGAGCCAGCATTCTTGTCAAAGGAACATGACCTTGCTGAAGCAAAATATTGGTGACGTTCCCGGCGCGGTCTTGGCTGAGTTTTTGGTTCAGCTCAGTGCTGCCGGACGAGGAGGCATATCCTTTGACCTCGATCATATAGCCTTCGATCGTTTTGGCTTTGTCTGCCAGGGCTGATAGTTGTGGGATGTACTTCGGATCCACCTTCACTTTGCCGCTGGCAAAATAGACTGTGACTTCGTCGAAGATGTAGTAATCGTCGAGCTGGCCAAAGCGCGCGACGGCAGCTTCGACGGCTGCCTTATTGGCAGCTATCTTCTCTTCATGTTCGCTCAATTTAGCCTGGTGGGCCTCCAAAGCCTGATAGTGCTTTTCGAGTTCCTCCTGCTGCTGCTTCAGGGCTTCCTTGGATTCATGCATGCCGGCTTGAATGGATTGCGCCTGTTGCAGGTCATTGCCCTTGAACTTGACGACTTTTGCTACCAGCTGATGTTGAGCGTTGTAATCGCCCTCGACTTTCACCGGGAGACCCGGAACCAGGGCCGCCATCGACATCTGTTTCCGGCGTGCTTTGAGCACTCCCTGAACCTGGCCAACTTCAGTATTGTCGTTCAGCAGAACAACCACGTCTGATGAGTCCGAAGTCTGCAGAATCATGGATACGCCGTCCCGCGCCTTGATGATCCCCTCCACTTTTGTAGTGTCGCCGGAGCTGAACGAGCTCATTGTAAGAACCATCAGTGAGAGAGCCCCCACGAACGCGATTAGTCGAGACATAGCACGATCTCCTTTTGAAATACGCTAACTTGACAACTAGACAGCTGGTACTGGTAAATCCATCAGTCATGCGACAAAGCGCTCAGTCGAATATGAGCTGGATCAGATGCTAGAGAACCCGAGGGACGCTATACGCCGTAGTCAAGAGCCTATCGAGCGGATCGAAAGCGCTGCTGTCGAAACAATGCGGGATGCAAGAAGGCCAGCCGCCAGAGGAAATTGACGGATGCGGCGTTCGTAAAGCCCCATCAATTGGCGATTTCGCATTCGAGTACGGGTTTCCCGAGACGGGCCGGTCTGCCGCTTACTATCGGGCCCTTTTTGGCGAGACGCCGTCAAAGACCTTGCTCTCTAGATCAGTGAACGGAGCGTCAGATGACGACTGTTGTCTCGAATTGGCACAAACTGCATCACGCGTTTTCCATGCGCTATGGTTAACTACTTTTTTCGCAGATCGCGGGCGACAGGTTGACCATCGAAGCAAGTGATTGCTGGTCACTTCTGATTGCTGATTCCCAATCCAACCATAGAGGGTTATTCGGAAATGCTAGAAAAGGGTCTGATTATGTCGTGTCCCTCGTGCTGCTCACCAATGAATCGTGAATTTAGGGCTGAAATCAATATCCATTTCCCGGGTCTAAATGGCCTTGACAAACCAACTGTCTGGGTCTTTCCACACCTTTGTGTGTGCCTGGGTTGTGGCTGCGCTCAGTTCAAAATCCCCGAGGGAGAACTGAAGCAACTCCAAACCAGATGATCGCTGTCTGAATTGGTCCGCAATGAAAAGATGTCGGGCCTCCGTTGAAATTTAGGAGGTGATAGGGCTCAAAACTCCGAATCCTGGCCTGAAACGTACCGGGGCCGTGGTCAACGGTCCTATTGACCCTACCAAGGGGATGCAACTGTTGAAATATCCCCATTACACGCATTGACCGCCCGCGCGGGATTTCTCAAGCCTGCTTCTCTTATTTGAGCCCCTCCACGAGGTACAAATCCGCCAAATTGCGGTGGTAGCCAAAAACACAAGTTTTGGCGTCGGGGGTCAAAAGAATAGGACCGATATTCTCCACACCCGCGGGATCGGTTGGCATCAGGTCCTTCCACAGGGTGCGCTGGCCTGATTTGATGTCGATGCGATAGACATGGGCGGGCAGTTCTCCGGGCTGATAAACGTAGAGAAAACGAGCATCGGCACTCCAAGTGATCGGCTGCTCGTCCTGACTGGCACCGGGAATCAGCCGCGGCTCGCCACCTTCGACCGGGTACAAATAGTCGTGTTGATCCGGGCCAATGGCAGCAACCCACTGAGAATCAGGAGAGATCGAAAACGAGTTGCCATTGACGCCTTCTGGTGTGATAGCTCGCGCCTTGCCTGTCGCAACCTCGAGCACATAGAGCTTTTCGCCCTTTTCCGCCTCATTGCCCGAAAACAAAATCCGTTTGCCATCTGCAAACCAATGAGCCCAGTTGTGATTGACGGTATCGTTGGTGAGATCCTTAGCTTGGCCCGCTCCCGTCGGCAGAAGTCGTAGCTGGGCAGGGGACACCTGGGTCTGGGTGATGGCCCACTTGCCATCGGGAGAAAGAGCGAGTGCGCTGCCCTCTCCCAGCAAGACGGCCGGAGAGCCGTCCGTGGAGCGGATGTAAACGCCGTATGTGTAGCCGCCCGATTTGGAGTAAGCGAGCGATCCCCCGCCACCCTCCTCGTCGAAAAGCAAAGTCCGTCCGTCAGAGGAAAGTTCAGCAGGATAGCTATAGTCGAGCCACGAAAGCTCGTGTTGCTTGCCGTCGGGATTGAACCCGATCAGCTCGCGGCGCCAGCTGGCTCGCACCAGAAGCACGCGCCCGTCACGAGCAATGTCGTAGAGCATGAGAGCGCCAGGCAAACGCGCGATGGTGCGCATCTCGCCATCTAACCTGGTGGCGTAAAGCGTACGATCGGTGCCTGATTTGCTGGCCGTAAACCAAATCTCCTTTCCGTCAGGAGACCAGGCTAGTCCTTGGATGGTGAACCACTGATCCGAAAGTTTTCTTTTGTGTCCTGTACTGTCGAGGACAGCGAGAGCACCACTGTCATCGCCCTGCAACGGATGATCGGCGAATGCGATGAAGTCGCCTTTGGGGGAGAGGCGCGGATGACCAATCCAGCCCCCAGTTTGGTAGAGGGGCTTGCCGATGGGAAATTCAAGGCGGTTCATGCCGCCGAAATCACGCACGACAAGAAAGCTCGATCCATCGGGAGACCAATCAGCCCATTGCACGTTTTCGAGAACCTCGCGCGGAGCTCCGCCTGCCAGCGGAGCACGCGCCAGAGTGCCCTGCGTGACCCACGCGCCAATCGCCTTGCTGTTCAGCAGAACTGCCATCTCAGATGTGGACGAAACCGACATTAGCTGGGTTCGGCTCAGGCCCATCGAGCGCGATTCGGGAGCTTCTGGGCGGGCCGTGAACACATCCACTGGATTCCCCTGCCATGCGGCGCTGTAAAGAATCGTCTGACCATCAGGTGCGAAACGAGCAGACCTAATGCTGCCGCGGCGAAAGGTGAGCTGGCGGTAGAGAGGTGGCTCCACCGGAGCGGGCTTGAAAGCCACCTTGCCGGCGTAAAGGCCGAGACCAGCAGCCGCAAGCAGGCCCAGGGCGAATACGATCGCGGCAACAGCTTTCTTTTGCTGGGGCGGCGATGTAACTAGAGGAGTGGAAGAGGAGCGTTGTGCGGCGTCTGCTACGACAGCTGTGCGTGAAGAATCAAGAGAACGCCTAAGGCGTTTCAGATCGGCACGCATCTCCGCAGCGGTCTGACAGCGCAGATCGCGATCCTTTTCCAGCGACTTGCTGATAATCTCCTCGAGCTTGAGGGGGAGCCCGGGATTGAGGCGGGTGGGAGGCGTTGGAACCCGGTTGAGGATCGCTTCTGTGATGACCGCAGAAGTTTCCCCGCAAAATGGCTGGCCACCGGTGGCCATTTCGTAAAGCACAACTCCGAATGAGAACAGATCGGTCCGGGGATCAAGATCCTTTCCGCGAAGCTGCTCCGGTGACATGTAGGCCACGGTGCCGACGGCGGTTCCGGGGCTGGTGAGGTCGAGGCCTGTGTTGTCGGCAATGGTTTGCGAGTCGCCACTGGTCGGCTTGGAGGCACGAGAGATTTTCGCCAGACCGAAATCGAGAATCTTGGCGTGGCCTCGATCGGTGACGAATATATTGGCAGGCTTGATGTCGCGATGAACAATTCCCTTGTTGTGGGCAGCATCGAGGGCGTCCGCTGCTTCGATAGCGAGAGCGAGCAGAGTTTCCAGTTCCAGGGGTTTGTTTTTGATCGCGTGCTTCAATGTCTCGCCGGTCAGGCATTCCATCACGATGAATAGATGGCCATCGTGCTGTCCGATGTCGTGAAGCGTGCAGATGTTGGGGTGGTTCAGTGCGGAAGCGGCTCGCGCTTCACGGCGGAACCGCTCCAGCGCCTGAGGGTCTTGCGAGGAGTCGTTAGGAAGAAATTTCAGTGCTACAAAGCGCCCGAGTTGTGTGTCTTCGGCTTTGTAGACGACTCCCATGCCGCCACCGCCCAACTTCTCGATAATGCGATAGTGTGAAATGGTTTGGCCGATCATCGGACTGAAATCTTAGGTTCTGGGGACAGGCAAGTCAATGATAAGAGTGCGTTTCGTACGCTGAATGGATGGGTCGCTTGTCGTAACATCCCCTCTATAACAACGTCGGCGTTGTCCAGCAAAAAATGAAAACACTCTTCCCTCGGTGCGGAGAGGACTGTCAAGGGCGCCCGTTTTTTGGGCGTTCATCTCGACCCTTGACAGGC
>Ga0182037_10002395_pt1 | contig 9963 bp, 12 predicted proteins | sample sta12Cox44000082_FD_125974 | JGI IMG/M metagenome (GOLD analysis project Ga0182037, IMG submission 125974) | Lab enrichment of tropical soil microbial communities from Luquillo Experimental Forest, Puerto Rico - statoxic.12C.oxic.44.000.082 | ecosystem: Environmental > Terrestrial > Soil >... | reverse complement strand
GGATATTCGGTGATCACCGATGCCGTCTGTCTAAAGCCTTCGGAGCGCCAGTCCCTCGTCGCGGTCGCTGAGGCAGCTGGCGTTCCGTTTGCCGGTCTTTGGCTAGAGGCTTCGCCAGCAACGATGGATCGCCGCCTGCGCGCCCGGCGCCATGATGCCTCGGATGCGTCCCCGGAAGTCCTGGCGCAACAGCTTCAGCAACATCCCGGGACTGTGGAATGGGGTCGCATAGACGCAGGTACTGGTCCGGAGGGTTGCCTGTCCGCCGCGCGCCGGGCTGTCGAGCTTAGCTGATGCCGGCGCTAGGTTAGATCGAAGGCGGTTTGCCGCGCCATCGTCTTGCCTCGATCTGCTGAGCCAGTTCCGCGCGACGCTCCGGGCTGAGCTCCTCAGCCCCGAGCCCGGCTTTTTTTCGCACCTGCCTGGACGGCTTTGCTGCCCTCGGAGCTTTTCTTCTAACTCGCTCTGATCCACGTTCGCCCGACATTCTCATCTCCTATCATGCCAAAGTAATTGTGGTCTCTGATAAGCCAAACTGACTTGATCCAAATCAACTCGCGTTTGACGCCAAGGCTGACACTATTGCAGGCGGATAGTGAGGAGCCGTTCTCCCATCTTGATTCAACGCCGTCGTAGACCCTGCTATTGCGTGCTCGCCGCACGGCGATGCCCCCCGCCCATTGAGCGCCCTTTTGGTCACGCCTGCCTTGTGGACGGGCAAGCCTGTGTCCTTTGCAGTAATGTTTGCCTCGGCTCGAACTTCGGCGACCTAGCCATTGCAAAGTGCGCCGCCTCTATCAGCAAGCGCCTCAACTCCGCGAGAGGGGGTCCCCGTCGACACGATCGGGCTACATATACTCGGCCGCTTCAGACTTGGCGGGTCCAATTTACCCGCACGAAATATCCGTCTTTCTCATAATTGTCCTCGATCTCGCCATGGAAGGCGCGCTTGACCGCCTCGCCGATGCGGCGCGGCAGATGGATGTCCGTCGTGTTGATCACGACCCCTTGCGCATCCTCCTCGATGCTGATGATCCGGTTGAGTGGATGCTCCTTCCTCTCCGCCTCCTCCTGGTGGCGGGCTAGGTGGATCATCTCTTCCTTGTGCTCACGGGCGAAATCACCTTGCAGAGTGACGATGCCGGCGGGATATTTGTCGTTGATGCGGCGGCAGGCGGCGCACAGAGCCTCGACGGCGCCTTTGGCCCTCGGCACCCATCGCCAGCGCCCCTCGTGATAAACGGCACCGCATTGCGGGCAGACGGAACCCTCATGCAGCTTTTGCTGACGCTGGTATGGGTCGAGTATGTGGTCCTGTTGAGCGCGTCCCGAGATGCGACGGGTCGCTCTCGACCTCTGCGGACCTAGGTTCGAACGCTTCATGTTGGCTCCGTGCGAGTCAAGCCAAATACTATCTCACGCTCGGCATTCTTCATTGACCTCGGTCAATGGAGAATGCCGATCGCCGACCGATCAATCAACCTGCCCGCTCGACCGGCTGGCGGAGTGCTTGCTGCGGCCGCGGGTGTGCTTTGCCTCATTAGAGATTTCGTGAATGTGCCGCATTGAAGCGGAGCTGGACCGCGGTGCGACGTTGTTGATGTTTTGTCCGCCGGGGCGCCGGCGTTCAACCTTCTTCCTGGATCTCACGGGCGTCCTGGCCCATAGACATCCGCCACTTGCAGACTTATCGCGCGCAACCGCTCCCCCATGGCGCCGGCAAAACGCTTCATCAGCTCATAACCGAGATCGTGATCGGCCTCGCATTTGTCTCGCAGGCATCGGGCATCGACCCCGAGCACCCGCACGAGCTCTGAAGCGCGCGCATCGAATGTCCAGAGATAGGGCGGCACCAGCCACGACCCGTCGAGGATTTCGCCTTCACGCAAAGTCGCAACGACGAGCGGCTGCTGACCAGGCGAATGCAGCTCCAGGGCCACCGACCCTTGGCGCAGCAAATAAAATTCGTTGGCCGGTTCGCCTTCCCGAAATAGATATTCCCCGGCCGTAAAACGCAGATTGCGCGCACAGCCGGATATAGCCGTACCGAATTCGGGGCCCAGGCCCGCGAAGAACGGCTGATCGAGGACGATGCGTTCAAGCCCCCGCATCGGGATCCCTCCGAGACAGCTCACGTGCGGGCCCAGGTGAGGCCCGGATAGCTGCGGCTTCCTCGGTAATATCGATCCCGACCGGACACCAGGTGATGCAGCGCCCACAGCCGACGCAACCTGAGCTGCCGAACTGATCGATCCAGTGGGCCAGCTTGTGGGTCATCCATTGGCGGTAGCGCGAGCGGGGCGTGTTCCGCACGCTGCCGCCGTGAACGTACTAAAAGTCCAAGCTAAAACAAGAATCCCAGCGCCGCACGCGCTCGGCAATAGTGCCGGAAATGTCAGTCGTATCATCTATTGTGGTGCAGAAGCAGGTCGGACAGACATTCGTGCAATTGCCGCAGGTGAGGCAGCGTCCAGCGACCTCGTCCCAGCGCGGATGGTTCGCGTTGGCTTGAAGCAATTCTTTGAGGCCGTTTGTTTCGAGGGTGCGCCCCATCTGACCCCTAGTTTGCTCGACAACGCGTTCGGCGGCGGCGATTTCTTCCGCGGTTGCGGGCCGGTGCGGCAAATCCTTAACCAAGTCCACCCCCGCCGCACTGCCAAGCTCCATCACGAACAGATGGCGACCCTCCTCGATGAGTTCTGTCAAGGCAAGGTCGAAACCCGCCTCGACCTTCGGTCCGGTGTCCATCGACACGCAAAAACAGGTACCGCCGGCCTGGCCGCAATTGACCGCAACAATGAAGGCGTGATCACGCCGAATCTTGTAGGACTTGCCGACGTATTGGCCAGCAAGAAACACCTGATCCTGAATGGCGATCGCACGCAGCTCGCAAGCGCGAGCGCCGATAAAGGCAAGCGGCTCTGTCACCTCCTCGTTTTCGACGATTGAGAATCCATCGCCTTCGCGGCGGACCCGCCAGAGCCGTTCGACTGGCGGATGGAGAAAACGCTTCCAGGAATGGGAGCCCACCGCATAGCCGAATAGCGCCGTGTCGGCGCGCTGCTCAATCCGGTATCGCCCGGCATCCTGGCGATCGGTGTATCCGACGGGGAGATCGTCGAGGGTGGTAACGCTGTCGTAGACAATGGCCCCATCGCGCACTGTCGGGCCAATCACTCGGTACCTGCGGCTCGCTAAGGCATCGAAGATCTCTTGCAGAACCGCCCGGTCGATCGCGAGCTTGGCACCCAGCATCCGCGTCAAGTCCTGGTTCAACAGAGCCTCCTTTCGGCGGGATACCCGTCCTAGGCGATTGCTACGATTATGCCGGTTCCTGAGTCATACATGGCCGCCGGTCGGGTTGCGCCGGCATTGACCCAGATCAACGGGAGCTCTGTGCCGCGGGTTCCGGCGATTGATTGACCTGGATCAACGCCCGCTCGTATCCTCCGAAACATCAATGTGCTCGAGAAAACGCCGATGACGAGGAGCTGATCGTGACCAGCTTTACATTTTCCTTGGAGCAGCTGAAAGCGGCCCCGCCTGAAGTGCGCCGCTGGGTAGAGCACGAGATCAGCGTGGCGCTGGGAGCCCTGAGTAGGTCGATCACGACCCGTCACGGGTCCATTCCACTGCCCTCGCGGCCTGCACGCTCGAAGAGGCTTTGCAAATGTTCGAGCTGATCAAAGACAATTTCGTGCTTTCACAGGTTTTCTTCGAGCTGGCGCGCGAGACGCCCGCAGGCCGCAGAGCGCCACCGCTGCACGCGCTCAATATCGCTGATCTGCTGAGCCATACGCGGCTTTCGGATGGTGACCGGCTCGCCGATTGTTTTACCGCGATCAATCAGATCTTTCAGACCGTCCGCAACGACCCGGAGGCGGCGCTGTTCGGTTTCGACCAGTACGGCCATGTTTACATTCATGAGTCGACCCACCACAGCGTCCGCCGCGTGTGGGAGCAGCTGTTCGTCACCGATCAGAATTCTGCAAACCGGCCGGCTCCCCTCGGCATAACGTTGCCGCGTCTTAGCCCAGGTGAGGATATCGCCGGAGATCCGCCGGCGTTTCCTCGCCCGGGAAATCCCAGTCTCTAGATTTGCAACTTCATCTGCCAGGGGACCTGGGTCCCAGAGCTAAAGCCGCCGCGTTACGTGCCCGTATGAGCTATCATTATTGCGTCGGCGACGAGTTTGGATGAGCAAGGTGCACAATGTTGCTGGGGAGCCGGCGCTCCGCGGCGGCAACAGAGCGCACCGTATCGGCGACGGCGATACTCTCGAACAGCAGCGGATCGGCCAGCACGGCCGACGCCTTTCCCATGAACAGACCGTGGGTCGCCGCTGCAAAAATCCTCGTCGCCCCGGCCTCACGGCAGCGGCTTGCTGCGCGCTGCAGCGTGGTTCCCGTGCTGATCAGATCGTCAAAGATGATCACGGCGCGATCGCGCACCTCACCCACCAGAAGGTCGCCGGTTACAACGCCGCTGCCGCGCCGTTTTTCGACGAACGCCGCGCCGGCTCGTCCTCGACTTCCGCCGCAAGGGCTCGGCGAAACTGCTCGGCGCGCTTGGCGCCGCCGATGTCAGGTGAGACGACGCAAATCTTTTCGTGCCGCAGCAGCCGTGTGAAGTGCTCGACGAAGAGCGGCATCGCCTCGAGATTGGTTGACGGACAGCGAAAAGCATTCTCGAACGCGGCCACGTTGTGGACGTCGAAGGTCATCACCGATCCGCTCCGCAGGCCTCGAAGAGGCAGGCGACGTATTTGGTCGTGATCGGGTCGCGCGGCTGCGTCCGCCGATCCTTGCGGGCATAGCAAAGGTACGGGACGACTGCTGTTACGCGTTCGGCGCCGGCGTCTTTCAGGGCCCCGATAAAGAACAGCAGACGGTCATTTGGGCTCTGTTCTGCGTCGCCATACAGGGAGTGGATCACGAACACATCCTGGCGACGCACCTCGGCGAGCGGTCGGCTCTTGTGTTCGCCATCCTCGAACCCGCGCTCCTCGTGCGCGCTGAAGATCAACTCGAGATGCTGTGCGATTCGCTCGCCGTAATCCTGTGTGCCCCTGACCGCAAACAACGTGAGCCCTATCATGTCGCCCTCCATCGGTATCAGCAGTCTGAGCCAAGACATGAAGAGCACCTTGATCTAGCGCAATCAGCCGTAGTGGCATTCGTGATTTAACACCTCTCGGCCGCCGGGCATCGTGAAACAGCGATGGCAACCGGTGCGAAAGGGCGAGACCGATTATGTGGAAGGGCGACGGCGCGCTGCTGACGAATTTCTACCAGCTAAATATGATGGCTGCTTATCTTGAGCACGGTCTGACTGAGACCGCGGTCTTCGAGCTTTTCGTCCGCAAGCTGCCCTCACATCACGGCTTCTTGATGACGGCGGGGCTCGAGCAAGCTTTGCAATTCCTCGAGACTCTCACGTTCACGCCGGACGAACTCGACGCCATCCGCAGCCTGGCTCAGTTTCCCGCCAGCTTCATGGCCTGGCTCCGGTCTTTCCGCTTCACCGGCGACGTCGATGCGATGCCCGAGGGAACGGTGTTCTTTCCCGACGAGCCGATCCTGCGTGTGACGGCGCCGCTGCCAGCGGCCCAGTTCGTCGAGACGCGCCTCGTCAATCTGCTCCATTTTCAGACTGTAGTCGCCTCAAAAGCGGCGCGCATGGTGGTCGCCGCCCCAGGGAGACCGCTCATTGATTATGGTCTGAGACGAGTGCATGGCGCCGAGGCGGGGGTGCTCGCCGCACGGGCGAGTTATATCGCTGGCTTTAGCGGTACCGCCACGGTAGCCGCTGGGATCGCATTCGGCATCCCGATTTACGGCACGATGGCGCACTCCTTTGTGCAGGCGCATGACGACGAAGTCCTCGCATTCAAGCATTTCGCGCGCTCGCATCCGCAAGGCCTCGTTCTGTTGATCGATACCTACCACACCGAACGCGCCGCCACGCGTGTCGTGGCGCTCGCACCGCGCCTCGCAGCAGAGGGGCTACAATCTCGGGGGTGCGTATCGACAGCGACGACCTCGGCCAGCACGCGGCAAAAGTTCGCCGGATCCTCGACGAGGGCGGGCTGCAGTCCGTCAAGATCCTCGCCAGTGGTGGCCTCGACGAGAACGCGTTGCTCGAACTGTCCCGCGCTGGTGCGCCGATCGATTCATACGGTGTCGGCACCAGCTTGACGACCTCCTCTGACGCTCCCGCCCTCGATTGTGCCTACAAGCTTCAGGAATATGCCGGGACCGTACGGCGCAAGCGCTCGGAGGGCAAGGCGACATGGCCGGGTCGCAAACAGGTCTGGCGATGGTATGACGAGCGCGGCAAGTTCGCCCGCGACCTGGTTTCGCTTGCCGACGAGCGGTATGAAGGGGAGCCGCTGGTCCGCTCCGTGATGCGCGGCGGGCGACGCATTCACGACCATCTGGATCTGACCGCGAACCGCGCCCACGCTAAAGATCAGCTGGCGCGGCTTCCCCAATCTCTAGCGCGGCTTGAGACCTATGATTACCCGGTCGAGATCGGGGTTCCTTTACGCGAGCTGGCGGCGACACTCGATCAGCGATCGGGATGAACGAGCGGCGCATGTCGGAGTGCCTGCGATCGGCGCAGCAAGAGATCGGTATCGAACGAAAGGTGACGTTTCTTGGATCACCGAGGGCCTATCCGGAGCATCCGAGCGGCGTCGAGCGGATCGAGACGCATTTCTCGTGGGTATTTCTGACCGACCGCTACGTCTACAAGCTGAAAAAGCCGCTCCGTGGGGAAGGCTTTGATTTTTCGTCCGCTGACGCCCGGCGGCGCAACGCCGAGGAGGAGGTGCGGCTCAACCGCCGCCTTGCGCAAAACGTATACATCGGGATGGTACCGCTCACCCTGGAGAGAGGGTGCGATCTCACGATCGCGGGTGCCGGCGTCGTCGTAGACTGGCTAGTCGAGATGGTTCGCCTTCCCGCCGAGCGTATGCTGGACTATCGCCTCGCTCGGGAGGATTGGAACCGCGCCCACATCAATGCTCTCGCCGACCGACTCGCCTGCTTTTTCGCGACGGCTCGGCGCGTGAACATTACTCCGACGTGGTATCTTGACCGTTTTCGCGACGAATGCCGGGACAGTCGCCATGCCTTACGGTCGAGCGGCGGTCCCGCCCTACAGCATGCAGCCCAATTCGTCGCGCGTCGAATCGAGGCCTTTATTTTCTGCCGCAAAGACCTCCTGTTGCGACGGCTTTACGAGGGCCGGTTAGTTGAGGGGCACGGCGATCTCCGTCCGGAACACATCTGTTTCAGACCTGAGCCACAGATAATCGATTGTCTGGAGTTCCGATCCGATTTGCGGTCGCTTGATCCGGTGGACGAACTCGCCTTTCTTACGATGGAATGCGAGAGGGGTGGCGCCCGTGGCATCGGACCAATTCTATTCCGCTGCTACCGACTGCGCACGCACGATACTCCGCCGCCCGCGCTGATTATTTTCTATAAGATGATCGGAGCCTTGATTCGTGCCCGCATCGCGATCTTGCACCTTAGGGAATTCCCAGTTCGCGACCCGGCAAAATGGCCGAGGCGGGCCGCCGAATACCTGGCAATCGCCACCCGTGCGGCGCAACATCTCGACCGTTGATCCAGGAGCATTGATGAGCAAGGGAACGGACATCGGCTTCGGTTTAGCCGCGGCATTCGTGATTGCAGTGGTGGTCACCGGGTTGTCGGCAGATCCCATCGCCGGAAAGAGCTTGGCCGACAAGTGGTGCGTCGAGTGTCATGGCATCCGCGCCAACCAGCTTTCGCCTAACCTAAACGCCCCGACATTTCCGGAGTTGGCGGCGGAGCCCTCGATCACCGAATATTCGCTTCGCGCGCTGCTGCGATCGCCACACGAGACGATGCCTCACATCACCTTCACGCCCGAGCAGTTGGACGACATCATCGACTACATAATGTCGTTAAAGCCGCGCCATTGATGCAGGTCAATGCCGACTGCTCTCGGGACGGGCTTTTCTGTTGTCGTTCTCGAGGAGAAGAAGGTGGCCTGGGACGTCATCAGGAAACAAGCGGGAGGCGGGGGCGCTTTCCCCAATCTGCGCGATTATCACGGAGTGCGGGAGGCGTTTACTTGGGGGTCGGTACGCGCCGAGCTGGCTATGCCTAGCGGGCTCAACATCGCCTACCATACGCTAGACCGCCATGTTGTAGAAGGGCGCGGCGACAAGCTCGCGCTGCGTTGGCTAGGCAAGAATGGCGAAAAACGAGACATTACCTATCGCGAGCTTTTTGAGCTCAGCTGCCGTTTCGCCAATCTACTAAGCGGTCTGGGTGTCGGCCAGGGCGATCGAGTGTTCAGTCTGCTCGGTCGAGTACCCGAACTCTACATTACGGCATTGGGGACATTGCGCAACGGAAGCGTCTTCTCGCCACTGTTCTCGGCCTTCGGCCCAGAACCGGTGCGTACCCGGATGGCGATCGGTGAGGCAAGGGTCCTTGTGACGACTGCCGCCTTTTACCGCCGCAAGGTCGCCGAATGGCGGCGTGAGCTTCGCGGGCTGGAATATGTGTTGCTGATCGATGGCAACGGAGGCCAATCCTTCGACGGCATAATCGACTTCAATGCGGCAATGGCGCAGTCCGGCTCCGAACCGTGCCTCATCGCTACGGGGCCAGAGGACTTGGCGCTGTTGCACTTCACCAGCGGCACCACTGGCCGGCCAAAAGGTGCAATGCACGTGCATGAGGCCGTCCTCGCCCACCACATCACCGGACGATATGCGCTCGACCTTCACCCCGACGACGTGTTCTGGTGCACCGCCGATCCCGGCTGGGTGACCGGCACCTCCTACGGCATCATCGCGCCGCTGACGAATGGCGTCACGATGATCGTCGACGAGGCCGAGTTCGACGCAGAGCGCTGGTACTGCATTCTTCAAGACGAGCAGGTCACAGTCTGGTACACGGCGCCGACCGCGATCCGCATGCTGATGAAGACCGGGAACGAGGTCGTGCGGAAATACGATCTGTCGCGGCTGCGTTTTCTCGCCAGCGTCGGCGAGCCGCTCAATCCCGAAGCGGTGGTGTGGAGCAACCGCGTCTACGGCCGGCCGTTTCACGACAATTGGTGGCAGACCGAGACCGGCGGCATCATGATCGCCAATTTCCCGGCGATGAAGATCAAGCCGGGATCGATGGGGCGCGAACTGCCCGGCATCGACGCCGCGATCGTCTCCCGCCGAGCCGACGGTACCGTCCGCCGTATCGAGGAGCCGATGACGGCTGGTGAACTTGCGTTGCGTCCAGGCTGGCCGTCGATGTTCCGCGGCTATCTCGGAGAACTCGAGCGCTATGCGAAGTGCTTTGCTGACGGCTGGTATTTGACCGGGGATCTCGCGATGCGCGATGCCGACGGTTATTTCTGGTTTGTCGGCCGCGCCGACGATGTGATCAAGTCGGCTGGCCACCTGATCGGGCCGTTCGAGGTCGAGAGCGCGCTGATGGAGCACCCCGCGGTCGCCGAGGCCGGAGTTATCGGCAAGCCCGATCCCGTCGCCGGCGAGCTTGTAAAGGCTTTCATCAGCCTGAAACCCGGGTACGTCGCCGGAGAACCGCTCGCCCGCGAGCTATTGGGTCACGCGCGAAAGCGCCTCGGCCCGGCCGTCGCGCCAAAGGAGATCGCCTTCAGCGCCGATCTGCCGCGCACACGCAGCGGCAAGATCATGCGCCGCCTGCTGCGCGCCCGCGAGCTCGGTCTGCCGGAAGGCGACCTCTCGACCATCGAGGACGCGGCCGCCAGTGATCCAGATCAAGGACAAGCTGCGTAGACAGCTGGTTGAACGCCTATTGCGTACGCCGTACAGTCAGGAGATCGAGAGATGACGCGGTTCTGCACGACACACCGGATCACGTCGCCTGCGCCCGCTCGCTCGGGCCTCTTCTCGCCGCAGCGGCGGACGAGATCGAG
>Ga0182037_10002381_pt1 | contig 9984 bp, 14 predicted proteins | sample sta12Cox44000082_FD_125974 | JGI IMG/M metagenome (GOLD analysis project Ga0182037, IMG submission 125974) | Lab enrichment of tropical soil microbial communities from Luquillo Experimental Forest, Puerto Rico - statoxic.12C.oxic.44.000.082 | ecosystem: Environmental > Terrestrial > Soil >... | reverse complement strand
CGAAGCACACCTTGTAACCGTTCTCTTCCAGCGCGTAGATGCCGAGCATGACTTGCTTCTCGGTCGAGATGGCGTCCATCTCCTTAGGTGTTTTGTTTTCGTCGAGCTTGATCGTACCCTCCTTGCTGGTTGCGTACTCCGCCGGCCCGAGGAAGCGGAACGGGGCTCCCTTAAAGACGATCGTCGTCTGCTTCACCTTGTCCTCCGGCAAGGCGTTCCCATCCTGCATCGCTGAAACCAGACTCCAAGTGCCCTGAAACCTGTCCAAGTCCGTCTTTGGCGTCTGCGGCGTCGGCGCCTGACGGTTGCAGGCTGACTGCAACAGGCCGACGGCCGCGATCATCAGTAATCGCGTTTTCATCATGTCCAAAGCGCGGACTCCTGCGTGGCCGAACGCAAGCTCCGACCTACTTCCATTCCCAGTAGTCGGACTGTGTGTTGCCCTCTGCGTCCACTTCGTATTCGAATAGCACCGCGACCTTGTTCAACCGGGACCATTTCGGCGGCATGGTTTGAAAATAAAGCGCGCCGCGATAAGTCGCGCTCCCGTCTTTCTTCATCGTCCCGACACCATGGCCTGTCCACGTCGCCATTTTGCCGTCCTTGGTAATCATTACCCCTTGCCCTTCGCCGTAGTGTGTTCCGTCGGGACGGACAACGGTCCAGTAGGTGCCTGTGTCCTTTAGGTCAATGCCCAGCAACGATCCGTTTGCCTGAAACGAGGTTTCCATTTTGGGAGCCCCGCCAAGGTTCGGCAATACTCGCTGCGAAGTAATCTTGCCCGATATTCCGCCAATCTTTTCGCCTAGCATAAATGTCCTCCTGTCAGATTTTTCTTTTCGAACCGATCGGATTCGATTGCGAGACCATAGCGGAAAAATTCGCGATCGCGAGGGCGCGCTCACTCGCACGCGAGGCGCGTGCGCTCCGCAGATTCATCGCGTCTCGGTGTTCGCGCGTTGTTCGATCTGCTCGAGACTGGGGTCGGTGTCGCTGATCCAATCGCGTGCTTGATTGATCAGGATAGGGTTCACCGGAACTGCGCGCGGGATTTCTTCGCCTCTCGCGACCAGCTCGCCTTGGTATTTCACCGGTTTGGCGCGTTTGATCGGAAATTTCCAATGGTGCCCGAATTTGTAGAGGGCGTAATACATGGTCTTCGCTTGAGCTGCGTTTACGCCGCTGCAACGCATGGCATAGTAGAACATTCGGTCGCAATCCTGCCATGGGCGATTGTGTTTTTCGTAGGCGACGTCGTGCAACACGGAAGCGTTCCGATATTGGCCTTCGAACGGTCCGCCGATGAGCGACCAAAGGTAGCGCGGTATCGATGCTCCATCGGTGACTGAACCGGCCGGCGCGTCCCAGATAACGCCATGCGGATCCGTATAACTCAATTCAGTCATGACCGTCATTGTCCGGCCATCTGGATTCCATTTCAGAATCGGATCGCCGCTGTAGTAACCCCATTTGGAGCCGCCCAAGCCAGATTGCGCAACGACGGATGCCTGGCCCGGGTTCGCATGCGATGCGCACGCGGCCAAAACAGCGATTAGACCGACGAGCGCGAACAATTCAATTCCCTTTTCCGTTCCCATGCGAAAGCGAAAAGTTCAACGCTTAACGCTCAACATTCAACCCTCACCTGCGCTTCGCGCTTTCCGAAATGTTGATGGCGTTTCTCACGGACGTCCTACAATTTGAGATCTGACGGGCGACGCTCAGCGCGTCCACGCTTTCCAGCGTTTGCGAATCGGCTTCGCGTAGCGATCCACATCAATCTTTTTCAACCGCTTAACGCCGTCTTTCATTGCATAGGCCACCGCATCCGCCGATCTCTCATATTTTTCCCTGGCCGATTTGAACAGCGGCCAGAGGAAAGGCAGAGAAAGCATGCTCCAGTTCAGGTTGCCGAGCGGCGATTTCACTTCGATTTCTGTCTTTCGCTCGCTGGTGGAGGCGTAGCGGATCGCCAATCCAATGGCGATTCCGAGCCCCAGTGCGCCGAGAATGGTCGGCACGGGATTTGCACGCATGAAATGTTCGGTGCGCTCCCGCGCTCGCCCGGCTTTCTCCTTGGTTCCATCCCACGTCTGGCTCATCGCCGTGGAGAATTTCCTTGTTACTCGACGAAACTGCCCACGCCCACTTGAGCCAGGTTCTTCTTCGCGCGACTCACGCTGCGGTTCGTCCCTCGTAAGATCGTTTTCGTTCGGATTAATCATACAAAAAGAAATCGCATGAAGAGGCGCGATTGCGTTTCTCGACCTAGTGAATCGTCATTGGTTAAAGCGTTACATCGTTACAACGGACCCGATTTAACGATTCCACGGTTTAACGATCCAACGCCGAGGCGAAGGCCTCGTAAACATCTTCGCCCCAGAGAACGAAGATGACTTTGTCGATCTTGTCCTCGGATGCGAGGAATTCACGGGTGGTTTTCAACGCGATCTGCGCTGCTGCTTCGATCGGATAGCCATAGGCGCCGCAACTGATCGCCGGAAACGCGATCGTTTTGATTCCGTTTTCCGCTGCAAGCCGCAGTGAATTTCGATAGCAATTTGCTAGCGTCTCAGCTTCCTCATGTTTCCCGCCACGCCAAATCGGCCCGACGGTGTGGATGACGAAGCGCGCTGGCAAACGATATCCGCGAGTGATTTTCGCTTCTCCGAGTTCACAACCGCCGAGCGTTCGGCATTCGGCGACCAATTCATGTCCGGCAGCACGATGAATAGCACCGTCCACTCCTCCTCCGCCGAGGAGCGTCGTGTTCGCGGCATTTACAACGGCATCGACCTCGAGCTTCGTAATGTCGCCACGAGTGATCTCAATCTGACTAGCGGGATTCTTCACGAGTGGTGCTCTTTAAATGACGAAGGAACTCCAAATGCTCAAATGACGAAACTCGTGAATCGATGGGGTTTTCGAAATTCGGATTTCTTCATTCCTTCGTCATTTCTCACGGCGCGAGCCGCTCGATCAGCCAGTTGCTATCCTGCTGTCGCGCGTAACGAAACCGGTCGTGCAAGCGGTTAGGGCGGCCTTGCCAGAATTCCATCGTATCTGGTTTAAGCCGATAACCGCCCCAGTGCGGCGGCAGCGGAACGGGCTTGTTTTGGAAGCGCTCGGTCATTTCTGCCATGCGCGCGTCGAGCACGCGACGGGCGTCGATTATCTCGCTTTGACGCGACGCCCAGGCGCTCAGTTGGCTGCCCACAGGACGCGAATGAAAATATGTCTGCGATTCTTTGCGTGAGGTTTTTTTGACCTTCCCACTAATGCGGATTTGCCGGTCCAATTCAATCCAGTAGAACGCCAGCGCCGCGTACGGATTGGCCTCGAGTTGCTTGCCTTTTCCGCTCTCGTAATTGGTAAAAAAGACGAACCCATCCTGGTCGAAGCTTTTCAACAAAACGATGCGCACTGAGGGCCGGGCATCCGGTCCAACCGTGGCGAGGCTCATCGCGTTAACGTCCCGAACGCCCGCTTCGATTGCGGCAGTGAACCAGTTTGCAAATTGTTTGATCGGATCGGGATCGAGATCGCTTCGGCGCAGACCTATGCCGACGTGCTCGTAGAGTAAAGCCGCCGGGTCTTGTCGCGTCTCCATCAGCGATTGCAAAATCAGGTCACGGCGGCAATTGCTCTTGGTACCGCGGTAGCACGCAGTTTTTCGACCACTTTTGGAACAATTTCAATAGCGCGATCGATTTCCGCTTCGGTGTTAAATCGGCCAAAAGAAAAACGCAGACTGCGCCGGGCGCCGTCGGCGTTCGGATTCATCGCGCGCAACACATGCGACGCCTCATGCGAGCCCGTTCGGCAGGCCGATCCAGCCGAGCAACAAATACCATGTCGATCCAGCAGCAAGAGCGCGTTGGACGATTCGATTCCTTCAAACGAAAGACTCGACGTGTTCGAGATCCGCAGCGCGCCAGCGCCATTCACGGATGCGCCGCTGACGGATTCGAGAATCGCTTTTTCAAAGCGATCGCGCACCGAGCGAACGCTTCCTTTCCCCTCTGTCAGATACTTGAGAGCCAGTTCCGCGGCTTTTCCAAGACCGACAATTCCTGCGACGTTTTCGGTTCCGCCACGGCGCCCATTTTCCTGGCCGCCGCCTGCGATCATCGAACTCAAACGCGTTCGCCCGTTTACATAAAGCGCGCCCACGCCTTTTGGCCCATGAAATTTGTGCGCGGAGAGGGAAAGAAAATTGATCGCCGTTTCGCGCAAGCGAATCGGGATTTTCCCGACCGCCTGCACAGCATCGGTATGGAAGAGCACACCTTTCCGGCGACAAATCTCAGCGATTTTGGGGACGGGAAACAGCACACCAGTTTCGTTGTTCGCCCACATCATCGAAACCAGTGCGGTCTCGGGGCGAATCGCGGCCTCCAATTCGGCGAGATCGACATTGCCATGTCGATCCACGCCAAGAAATGTCACGCGGCAGCCGTGTTTTTCGAGGTCCTGGCATGGGCGCAAAACGGCGCTATGTTCCACGGCGCTTGCCGCGACATGTTCGCCGCGGCGGATTCGTCCGGTGGCGAATTTCCCGTGGGGCTCAAACTGGAGCGCGGAATGAATGACCGTATTGTTGGATTCCGTTCCGCCGCTGGTAAAAACTATTTCCGATGGCGCGCAGCCGACTAACGCTGCCAGCCGTTCACGCGCCACATCGACAGCTTTTCGCGCTGTGGCTGCGAACGCGTAGCCGCTGGAAGGATTACCGTAATACTTCGTTAAAAACGGCAGCATCTCCTCGACGACCGCAGGATCGAGCGGCGTGGTCGCGTTGTTATCGAGGTAAATGATTTCGTGGCCGCTCATCATGCGCTTCTCTTACTTCTGCTTGCGTCAACAAGGTCTTTGAAAAAAGAGCATGAGCAAGAGCAAGAATGCGCATCAGTCCAGCATGGACGGCGGCAGGAATTCGAAGTAGCCGACCTTCAGTTGGCCGCCTTCTTCGACGAGAACGACCTTGAGATTCAAGTACGGATCAAAATCCTCTTCCTTCTTCAACTCCTCCACGCTAATGCCCTCCTGCTGCGCCACCTTTGCAAGTTCCGGCGCTGAAAGCTCCGTATGGATTTGTCCGCGTAAACTCGCGCGGCGGACTTATCTAAAAAATCGTCCTCGCTTTTTTGAACGGTCTTCTCTTTGCCGCCCTGAGTTTTTTTGCCGGAACTTGTCAGCATCGTTGGCAGCAGCAGAATCGCCGTGACGACAGACAGTGATAGAGTTTCGATTTTGTTCACATGAACCTCGGAGGACGGAGAGCATGAGCACGAGCGAGAGGAAGAGCAAGAATATGAGAACCGAAAGCAGCGCGGTTGGAAACTTGGCGACTTTTATTTAATCTCCCGCAAATGACTTCAATCTGGGACCTGGCCAATCCGCAACTGCGGGAGATCACGGTTTACGAGCCGGGAAAACCAGTTGAAGAAACAGCACGCGAGCTCGGCACAGAGCCGGACGCAATCATCAAGCTGGCCTCGAACGAGAACCCACTGGGCCCTTCTCCCAAGGCGATCGAGGCGATGCGCGGAGCGCTCAGCAATGCGCATCTGTATCCGGACGGCAGCGGCTTTTATTTATGCAAAGCAGTCGCAGCCAAGCTACATCTCGCGCCAGAGAACGTGATTCTCGGCAATGGCTCAAATGAGGTGATCGAATTCCTCGGTCACGCGTTTCTGAATCCGGGCGATGAGGTAATTACTTTTCAGTATGCATTTATTATCTACAAGCTGCTCGCCGCCGCTTTCGCTGCGCGCACCATCGAATTGCCGTCTCCGAATTTTCAACAGGACCTAAGCGCGGCATTGGATGCGATTACGCCGAAAACGCGCCTGATTTTCGTTCCTAATCCAAACAATCCCACTGGCACCTTGATTTCGCAGCGTGCCATCGACAGCTTCATGTCGCGCGTTCCCAAGAACATCGTTGTCGTTTTCGACGAAGCATATTTTGAGTTCCTCGCCGATCCTCCCGACACGCTGCAGTACGTTCGCGAAGGACGAAGCGTGGTGGTGCTGCGCACGTTTTCGAAAATTCATGGACTGGCTGGTCTGCGGATCGGTTACGGCGTCGCGACAGCGGATTTGATCGAGATCCTTCACAAGACGAGGCAGCCATTCAACGTGAACAGCATCGCGCAAGCAGGCGCGCTCGCGGCGCTTGAGGACGACGCGCACCTGCGCGAGACGAAGCGCGTGATCGACGAAGGCCGCGCTTATTTGCAGGAACAATTTTCCGAAATGCAGATCCCTTTCGTGCCGGCCGTCGCCAATTTTGTGATGGTAAACGTGGGCGATGGCTGTGCGCTCTTCGAGAAACTGCTGCGACGGAAAATCATCGTGCGCCCCCTCAAAGGCTATGGCTTACGCGAATGGGTCCGCGTCACCGTCGGCACGATGGAGGAGAATAAGAGATTAATCGCAGCTTTCAGGGAAGTGCGACGCGCACAATAGCGCGAGGCGAAGATCTCAATCGAAAGCTCCCGAAGTTGGCAACCGGAGCGGTTGCCCTACAGTTTCAGTTCGAGAATCATGACTGTTTCCGACACAATCGCCGCGATCTCGACGCCGCCCGGTGAAGGCGCCATCGCTCTGGTCCGAGTTTCCGGCGCGAATGCGATTGAAATCGCGAACAAGATTTTTCGCGGCAAAGAAGAGCCGTCGCAATTTGAACCACACGTGCAATACCTGGGCGAGATTTTCAGCGCAGAAAATCAATTGATCGATCAAGCGGTGGTCTCGGTCCATCGCGCGCCGGCGAGTTACACTGGAGAAGATTTGGTCGAGATCAGTTGCCACGGCGGCACGCTCGTTACCGCGAAAGTTCTTGAAGCTTGTTTGCGCGCAGGGGCAAGGGCGGCGCAGCCCGGCGAATTTACTGAGCGCGCGTTCCTGAACGGCAAAATGGACCTCACCCAAGCGGAGGCCGTGATCGATTTGATTCGCGCCCGCACAGATCTCGCGCTCCGATCGGCCAGTGAACAACTCGAAGGCAGACTCGGTGATCAAATCAGGTGGATCCGGGATAAGTTGATCGCACTGCTGGCGCACATTAACGCGTCAATCGACTTTCCCGAGGAGGGGATAGCCCCGGATGAAGGCGAAATGTTGTGTGCCCGGCTCGATGCCGTCCGCGAAGAGATTGGTGAGTTGCTCGCCACGGCGGATCAGGGCCGCGTTTTGCGCGAGGGCGTGCGCGTGGTGATTTACGGAGCGACCAATGCGGGCAAGTCGAGTTTGCTCAATCGGCTGCTTGGCTACGATCGAGTAATCGTCAGCGACATCCACGGCACGACGCGGGACACGATCGAAGAAACGGTCAACCTGGATGGTGTGCCCATACGGTTGTTCGATACTGCCGGGCTCCGCTCTTCCGAAAGCGAACTGGAGGGCGAAGGAATCGCGCGCACGGAAAAATCGCTGCAACTCGCAGACCTGCGTCTTCACATCGCCGATGGCAACGCGCCCAAGCCGGCGCATTTCAACTCACGAAAACCTTCGGAGTTCAACGGGCGAGCCGACGATGCGAGCGAAATTGTGATTTTAAACAAAAGCGATTTGCCCGAGGACAATGACTGGAAAAATTTCCCAGCGTTGCGGATTTCGTGCGTAACCGGAGAAGGTCTGCCGGAGCTACAAAAGAAAATTCTGTCGCGAATCAGGCAGCAAAATCTCAGGCCAGAAAGCGCAGTCGCGATCAACACGCGCCATCGCGATTGCTTGCGCCGCGCCTTGGAATCATGTGATCGGGCGCGCTCAGCATTGGGCCAGGGGATATCGCAGGAGTACGTTGCGGTTGATCTTGATCAGGGATTGCGAGCGGTGGGGGAAGTAATCGGCGTGGTCGATGTGGAACAGATTCTTGATTCCGTGTTCAGCCAGTTTTGCATCGGCAAATGAATGCATGTGCTCAGGCCAGTCACATGAATGACCTTGCGCCGAGAAAACTCTCATTAACACCGGACTTGAGTCCGGTGATCGCGGGACCGGGTGAGGAGAAGCCGTTTAAACGGCTTCACGTACTTGCCTGTGCAGGCACCCGGCTTAAGCCGGGTGTTAATGAGAAATGAGGAGGCAGCGCGGAGCGTATGAGACGTTCGTTAGGCCGCTGTTGTTTTCGCTTGACCCTGAAACAGCGCACCATTTCACAATCGCGCTGCTGAGGCAGGCATCGAATTTTGATCTCGCGCTGCGCGTGCTCCGATTTCCCCAGCCGCTATCAAAACCAAAGACGCTCTTCGGTCTCAACTTTCCAAATCCAATCGGACTTGCGGCCGGATTGGATAAAAACGGCGTTGCTATTCCTGCATGGGCGGCGATCGGTTTCGGCTTCATCGAGATCGGGACCGTGACTGCGAAAGCGCAGCCGGGAAATCCCAAGCCGCGCATTTTTCGATTGCCCGAGCAGCAAGCGTTGATCAATCGCCTTGGCTTTAACAACGACGGTGCGGACACGATCGCGGAGCGACTGCACCACCTACGCAGGAGTGGACGATGGCCGGCGGTTCCAGTCGGGATCAACATTGGCAAATCCCGGGCTACGCCGCTCGAACACGCGACAGACGATTACCTCTACTCGTTTCGGTTGCTTCGGGATTTTGCCGATTACCTCGCGCTGAATGTCAGCTCACCCAATACGCCCGGCTTGCGCGAGTTACAGGAACCGCAAAGGCTCTCGGAATTGTTGCAGGCGATCGGCCGCGAGCCCGGCGCAGCCCCCAAACCGGTCTTGGTGAAAATTTCGCCGGACCTCTCACCGACTGAACTGGAAGCGGTGCTGGCGGTGTGTGAAGAAAACGCAGTGGCAGGCGTCATTGCGACGAACACAACACTCGATCATTCATCAATCCCGCCGGCGCTCGACGAGAAAGGCGGCTTGAGCGGAGCGCCGCTGCGGGAAAAATCGACAGCGCTGGTGCGCGAGATTGTTGGAAAATCCACAATTCCCGTCATCGCTTCCGGTGGAATTTTCGACGCAGAATCGGCGCAGGAGAAATTTCAGGCTGGCGCACAGTTCATTCAGCTTTACACCGGGTTCGTTTATCGCGGGCCGCGACTGCTTCGCGAAATCATGGAAGCGATGTAGCCACGGCGCTGTGTCGCCGTGCCGGGGCCGAACACGATCAACGCCTCGACACAGCGAGGCGGCTACAGCCTTACGGACTGGCCGACGGCGATTCGTGAAAGCGACCATGGCGCCAGCGCCGATGTCGCTCTTCAATTTGCTGAAGTTTTTGGCGCTGTTCGTCTGTGAGATTGGCAGCCATCTGCTGGTGCGCCTGAGCGATGGTCTCATGAACACGCCGGGCGGTCTCCCGCCGAATCTCTCTGAGTTGCACTGCTGTGTTGTCGATGATCGGCGAAATTTTGGTGACTTGTTCTGGCGTCAGGTTGAGCTCCGCGCGGAGCCTTTCCTTCATGCGCGCGCCGATCTGCGCAGGCTGATGAAATCCAAAGAACAGATGCCGGGCATACAACCCTCCGAGGAACGCGCCGCTGATTCCGCCGGCGACAAAAACAAGAATGAACCCCGCAATCAGTTTCCATTTCAATGCCTGGTTCATTGCGAGAATTCATCTTGAATGGCCGTGTCCGCGATGGCGAATTCATTCGCAAAAGATTCACCGATTTCGCGGCTTTGATTTGCTTCACGGACGGCCGCGATCGTGGAGATGACGATCACAGCCATGGACAACAGTGCTACACGCCGGACTAGCGAGGCCACACCATTCGCCGTGGGCAGCGCAGCGTGCCAGAGCGCGATCACACGAGTATCGAAGCCGAACGGCATTGAGGACGGCGCCTCTTCGCGCACCTGTGCCGCCGATCGCAACAACCAACATCGAGAGAGTACGTATCTGGCCCCAGCGGCAGTTCATTAACCTCGAACTCAACCGCACACATTCCCGTTTGACACAACTTTGGATTAGAGGGCTCCTGAAGATCACTATCGTAATGAAGAATT
>Ga0182037_10002380_pt1 | contig 9984 bp, 10 predicted proteins | sample sta12Cox44000082_FD_125974 | JGI IMG/M metagenome (GOLD analysis project Ga0182037, IMG submission 125974) | Lab enrichment of tropical soil microbial communities from Luquillo Experimental Forest, Puerto Rico - statoxic.12C.oxic.44.000.082 | ecosystem: Environmental > Terrestrial > Soil >... | reverse complement strand
TGCGCAGGTTCGGCGACGGATTGATCCACTCCAGCCCGGTTGAGTCGAACCAGTCGCCGCGTATCCAGCCTTTCATTGGAACCACGGTCAAATTGGCCTTAATCCCGCGCTCTAGGTTGTACAGCCGCGCCAGTTCGCCGATCGTCATGCCGTGGCGAATGGGCACGCTGTGGTAATTCAAAAAGCTCGCCTGGCCGGCATCCGACACGGGTCCCTGCACATAAGCGCCGTTCAGAGGGGCCGGACGGTCCAGCACCACGATAGGCTTCCCTGCCTTGGCGGCTGCTTCGAGGAAGTATCCTAGCGTCGTCTCGTACGTATAGAAGCGCACCCCGGCGTCCTGAATATCGAACACGATGACATCGACGTCACGGAGTTGCTCCACGGTCGGTCGTCTCTTAGCATCGGTGTCGCCGTAGACGCTATAGACGGGCACACCCGTCGCGCTGTCTTTCGAATTGCCGACGTCCGTCGCATCGGCGGTGCCCTTTAATCCGTGCTCCGGACTGAAAATCGCCGTCAGTTGCACCTGCGGAGCATGCGCCAGCACATCGATCGTGCGCCGACCCTGAGCGTCGACGCCCGTCTGGTTTGTCAGCAGACCGACGCGCGGCTTGGCGACTCCTTTTACCTTCAGTTCCTCAAAATTGCTTTCCTCTAATTGATCGATTCCGGTCTTCGTCTCTCCAGTTCGCACGACAATCCGCCGTGCTGCGGTAAACAGCTCGTTGTACCCGGTGATTCTCGCCAGTCTGACCTTCTCAGTCTCTGGAACATTGAGCTGCAAGCCTGCGGCAACCGCAGTCGCCACCTCCGAGCGCAAGGTAATGGCGTTGCCGTGGTTGATGTGCACGGCGTTCGTCAGGATGATGATGTACGTGTCCGTCGTGGGATCGATCCACATCGAAGTGCCGGTGAAACCCGTATGGCCGAACGATCCGACCGGCAGCAGTTCGCCGCGATTCGACGAGTAAGGTGAATCGATGTCCCATCCCAGTCCGCGCACAACTGTGAGGTTCGGCGGTTGCTGCGGAGTGGTCATTTTTTCCCCGATGAGCCGCGACCAAACCGGTGCTCCGCCATTCAACATCGCTTGCGAGAACCTGGCCAGATCGTCGGCGGTGGAGAAGACTCCGGCGTGACCGGCCACTCCGCCCATCTGCCGCGCTGTCGGATCGTGCACCAGCCCGCGCAGCATCAACCCCGTTTTTTCATCTTTCTGCGTTGGCGCGATGCGCAAAAACCACGACTGCGGAGGCAGAAATCGTGTGTTGGTCATGCCTAGCGGAGTAAAGATAAACGTCTCGGCGTAGCGGTTCAGTGTCATGCCGCTGAGCCGCTGCACCAACTCACCGAGCACGATGAAGTTGATGTCGCTATAGATGAACGTCGATCCCGGCGGATTGGCCAGCTTTTCCACATTGGCCAGCCGAAATGCTTCCGCTTGCCCCATCCACTCGGGCTTCAGGTCGAGATCGCCCCGCAACCCGGAGTAGTGCGTCATGAGCTGACGAATCGTAACTTCACCTTTGCCGTTCTGTGCAAACTCGGGAACGTAGCGCGCCACCGGATCGTTGAGCTTTATCTGCCCCAGTTGCACCATGCGCATCACGCAGCCTGTGGTGGCAACCACCTTGGTCAGCGACGCGATGTCGAACACTGTGTCGACCGTCATGGGCTCGACTGTGGGTTCAAGCGAACGGTTGCCAAACGCCTTGCGATAAATCACCTTCCCCTGATGGCCGATCACGACGACTGCGCCCGGAATATGTCCGCGGGCAATCGCGTTCTTGACGACAGCATCAACGGGCTCAAGGCGGTCGGCGTATGTCGTCAGGTCCATCGCCAACGCATTGTCAGGCGGAGTGGCAGTAGGTGTCTGGATCTGGGCCAGTGCGAAGCACGACAGCAAAACGACGAGAATCGCTTCGATAGTTAAGGCAATTGAGGGTCGACTTCTTCTGTCATAAGAGCCGGATGTTCGGGTCGCTCCCGTCGTATGATCGCCCAAGGTATAGCGGGGAACCTGATTCGTCCTTCGGTTGGATGAATTGGGGAAGCGGAACCCTGGGTCGGATGTTTTCATCCATGCCGAGTCGGTTTTAACCGACGACAGTCCTTCGCGAGGGGGTAAGCCCGAGCGTCGGGCAGAGGATCCGCACCTTGTATCCAGATTCGGGAACAACCGGCGGCTCAATGGTTCAATGGCTTGGCTGCGTTTCTGCGATTCGATTTGAGGAACCTTGGGCGCGCTCGTCATGGTGGGCTGTGCGGGCAAGCTATTATAAGTTGCCGCTGCTGGCGGCTTTCGCGCGATGGCCGAAGCGAACCAAAGCTCTCAACTTCCGGGCGACATTCCACAGGACCTTCGCGATCAGGAGGCGCGCCTCCGACGGGCGTTCACTTTCATAGGCGAAGCGATTCACCAGCATACATTCCCCGCCGCGGCGCTGGCAGTGACGTATCGCGGACTATTGGTTGCACTTCAGGGCTTCGGTCACTTCACCTACGACGCGAACTCACCCGCCGTCCACGCTGACACCATCTTCGACCTTGCCTCTGTCACCAAAGTCATCGCGACAACGGCGATGACGATGCTGTTGTACGAGCGCGGCCTGCTCGATCTGAATGCGCCGGTGTTCGAATTGCTGCCTGAATTCGTCAGCAATCTTACTTCCAATCAGAGCAATGAACGCCGAAGAGTCACGACTCGCATGTTGCTCGCTCACTCCAGTGGATTGCCTGCCTACCTCAAGCTGTTTGAAACAACCCGCACCCGCGAAGAGTTGTTCGGGGCCGCTTGCGCCACTCCGCTGGTCGCGCCGCCCGGCACCAAGGCCGATTACAGCGATATCGGTTTCATCCTGCTCGGCAGAACCCTGGAACGCCTCGCCCGAGAATCACTCGACACATTCTGCCGCCGCGAAATCTTCTCACCCCTGAACATGCAGCAAACGATGTTCAACCCACCGCAGGGCCTAAGAGTCACAATTCCTCCGACTGAAGACGACCGCACATTCCGCCTCCGCATCATCGAAGGCGAAGTCAACGACGAGAATGCCTTTGTCATGGCTGGCGTCAGCGGACACGCCGGTCTGTTCGCCCCCGCCATCGATGTTGCTCGCTTTGCCGAGTGCATGCTGCGCCGCGGAGCCCCGATCCTGCGGCCGGCTACCATTGAATTATTCACGCGGCGCGAAGCGTCGCCCCCCGGCACATCGCGCGCTCTAGGCTGGGACACGCCGTCGGCCCCCTCCTCCTCAGGCAGGAACTTCTCGTCGCGCTCGTTCGGACACCTCGGCTACACCGGCACGTCGCTGTGGATCGATCCTCAGCGCCAGCTCAGCATTACGCTGCTAACCAACCGCACCTGGCCTGATCGCAGCTCGCAGCAGATCAAGGTCGTTCGACCTCTGATACACGACGCCATCTTCGAAGCACTGAGCTAGTCGTCTGATATTCTCAGACCGAAACCGCACGATGGATCCATGGCATTCCGAGCCATTACCCACTTTCTTTCCTCGCGAGAGCCGCTGCCTTTACGCCGGGCGTACTGGCGGGGCGTTTCCTTTCGGCGTCTCACCTCATTGCTGGTTGCCATCTTCTTCCTATTCGGAATGGTCGGTTGTTTTGTGGATCTTCTGGATTATGGTCGGAAGCCGTTGGTGCCTGTCTTTGTGTGGTCGGTATTTAGCGGTTTTATCGCGGTGGTATGGATCATTGCCTACTTCCGTGACCTGCGTTGGCTGATCGGCGCTGTCGTGTTATGGGTCGTTGGCCGCGTGTTATCTCCATCCTCTTGCCAGGTTTCGGCCCGTATCCGCAGCCCGGCTCCGAATTCGGTACCCCAATCGCAACGATCGCTTGCATGAGTATGAGTTTTCTGGCCTATGCCTGTTTCATGAACTTCATGCAACGCGAAGGTTCGCCCGCCGTGCGCATCCAAACTGAGCTTGCCATCGCGCAGGGCATCCAGAAGACGCTCGTTCCCGTAATCGATTCGCGGGCGGGCAGTGTCGAGCTCTATGGAGTCTCCATTCCCAGCGCCGAGGTGGGAGGCGACTTAGTCGACGCCGTACCCCTCTCCGACGGCTCGGTCTTCGCCTACGTTGCCGATGTCTCGGGCCATGGCCTTCCCGCCGGAATCCTCATGGGCATGATCAAGGCTGCGGTCCGCACGCAGTTGGTCGACCTTCCTACTCCTACGGCCGTCTTCGAGCGCCTCAACCAAGTTCTACCCACGGTGAAGGAGCCGCAGACATGCACAGCTCTGCGCATTCAGCCTGTCACCAATGACTCGGGATGCCGCGTTGACAATGCCGTTGCTGGTCAACCTGCCATGCTAGTGGTCTTCGCGGATGGGTCGGTCAGAGGCCTGGCTGATGAGCAGTTGCCGCTTTGGCTGCGACGGGATCCTGGAAGCTGCCCCTTCGCGGTGAGGAATTAGGCCTCGAGCAACTTGAGGCGCTGCTGAAACAACGTAGCTCACTTCCGTTGCGGTCTATCGTGCGGGAAATACACAGCACGTTGAAGAGTTACCACCAGGACGATGACCAGAGCCTTCTCCTGGTTCGCCTGCAAGGTCGGCATCACAACGCGTCGAGTTGGAGCTACCTTAGTTGCCACACACTGAATGCCACGTACAATGACGAAAGGCCTTAATGGACAAGCTCGTCATTCGTGGCGGCAATCCGCTAGACGGTACCGTGCGCGTCAGTGGCGCTAAGAACGCTGCCCTGCCAGCGATGGCGGCTGCTCTGCTCACTGAAGACACCGTGATTCTGGAGAACATTCCGCAGGTGCGTGACATCGTCACCGAGCGCAATCTGCTGTCGGCCATGGGAGCCGAGGTCCAACTCGGCTACGGCCGCGCTCAACACCGCACCACCATCTCCTGCCGCAACCTCGTGAATGCCGAAGCCTCCTACGACCTGGTCAAAACCATGCGCGCCTCGACGCTGGTGCTTGGTCCGCTGGTCGCGCGCCTGGGCCACGCCCGCGTTTCTCTTCCCGGCGGATGCGCCATCGGCGCCCGTCCCATCGATCTCCATCTCAAGGGACTCGAAGCTCTGGGCGCGCTCATCACGCAGGAGCACGGTTATATCGAGGCACGCACCGATCGTCTAAAAGGCGCGCACATCGCTTTCGACAAGATTACCGTTACCGGCACCGAAGACATTCTCATGGCCGCCACTCTTGCTGAGGGCGAGACGGTTCTCGAGAATTGTGCCTGCGAGCCTGAGGTGGTCGACCTTGCCGAGTTGCTTATCAAGATGGGTGCCCGCATCGAAGGCGCAGGAACGCGCACCATCCGCGTGAGGGGAGTCGCCAAACTGAAGGGTGCACGTCATCGCATCATTCCCGACCGAATCGAGGCCGGAACGTTCATCGTCGCGGCCGTACTGACTGGCGGCGATCTGACGGTAGCGAATTGCGAGCCTGAACACGTCGATGCCCTGCTCAGCAAGCTCACAGATTGCGACGTCCAGGTTCAGACGAACCCTGACTCCGTACGGGTAACCAGCAACGGCCCGCTGAAGTCGGCCGACGTGGTCACCGAAGAGTATCCCGGCTTCCCGACTGACATGCAGGCACAGTACATGGCCCTGGCGACGCAAGTCGACGGCACCAGCACGATTACAGAGAACATCTTCGAGAATCGCTTCATGCATGCACTCGAACTTGTCCGCATGGGCGCGAATATCAAGGTCGATGGACATCGTGCCATTGTTCACGGCAAGACGCCCTTGAGCGGAGCTGCCGTGCTGGCAAGTGATTTGCGCGCCTCGGCGTCACTCGTACTGGCAGCATTGGTAGCTGATGGCGAAACCATCATCGACCGTGTGTACCACATCGATCGCGGCTACGAGCGCATCGAGGAGAAGCTGCGTTCCGTGGGTGCGCAAATCCGTCGCATCGGACGCCTCATTCCGGAGCGCAGTCCGGCCCCGGTCGCAGCAGAATAGTGCGGTCATTGCCTCTTGCAATCGCCAACTGCAAGAATATGGGCCGCCAGCACATCGACCCGACCGTTATTCGCTACATTCAGAATGCCGTCGCTGCCCTGTTAAACATCATTCTGGTCATCGCGATTCGTGGCTTCTTCGGCGTACAGACCAGCAGCCTCGCGGCCCTGATTGCCGCCGCCGGCGTCGCCTGAAGCGGTTGCTGGCAAATTTCGCGGCCGGGATCTTCCTGGTCATCCTGCAGCCATTCAAGGTTGGTGACGTCGTCGTCGCCGGCGGCGTGACGGGCACGGTCGAAGAGGTCGGCTTGTTTGTCACCTCGATCAACACCCTCGAAACCTCCGCAACATCGTGGGTTAACGGAAAGATCTTCGGTGACATCATCCAGAACTTCTCGTCGATGTTAACGCTATCATCGCCGCTCTCAAAGCCAACCTGGCCAAGATCCCGAATGTGCTGACTGATCCGGCGCCCGACGAAGAGATCCTCACCTTCACTCTTGCCGGTCCCGTTCTGGCGGTGCGACCGAATGGCAACAACACGCACTACTGGCAGGTGTACTTCGATACAAACCGGGTCATTCGAGATACCGCAGCCAACGCAGGCCTGCCGGCGCCCGGACAGCACTTATGGCTCGCACCGCTGCTGCCGCGAGCCAAGGCGGCAAAAAACAATACCTGAATCAGACCCGGCCCCGCTTATGACCCAGAGACAATGAGGGGAGTCTTCTTTAATCGCGAAGAAGTGAAAATCTGATAAGTCCCCCGCAAGACGGCCACGCGATTGTAAAATAGGTCGCACATCGGCTCGAAAGAAACTCTTCCTCCAGCAACGCGCCTCGACCTCACCCCTGCCGTTTCGTCGCATATCGGTCAATGCAGCTACCTTCGTTTCATCAAATCCGAACGAATTGTGAGGACACAATGTCGATAGGCAAACGCGCAGCAGCGGAATTCTTCGGAACATTTTGGTTGGTGTTCGGCGGATGCGGAAGCGCACTGTTAGCGGCTTCGTTCCCCGCCGGCGAACCCGGTGCCGGACACCTGGGGATCGGATTCCTCGGTGTCGCCCTCGCCTTCGGGCTTACCCTGCTCACCATGGCCTTCGCCATCGGAGGCATTTCAGGCTGTCACATCAACCCCGCCGTTTCGGTTGGACTCTGGATCGGTAGGCGCTTTCCCGCTTCCGACCTGATTCCCTATATCATCGCGCAGGTGGCAGGAGCAATTGCCGCCTCCGGAGTGCTCTACGTAATTGCCAGCGGCAGAGAGGGGTTCAGCACCGAGGCCGGATTCGCCTCAAACGGCTACGGCGCACACTCGCCGGGCGGTTATTCCCTTCTGGCATGCCTAGTGGCGGAAATCGTGCTCACCATGTTCTTCCTGCTGATCATCCTTGGCTCTACCGATGTACGCGCACCGAAGGGATTTGCTGGTATCCCCATCGGGCTCGGGCTCACCCTAATTCATTTGGTTTCGATCCCGGTGACAAACACCTCCGTAAATCCAGCCCGCAGTACGGGTCCGGCTTTGTTCGCGGGAGGATGGGCGTTGTCGCAATTGTGGCTGTTCTGGGTGGCACCGATTCTCGGCGCAGTGATCGCAGGAATCATCTACAACGCGCTATTCGCCGAAAGGTCGACCTAGCGGCTTGTGGTGGGTGCCCCATCCTTTGCGCCCCGCACGTTGGGCGCCAAAGGATGGCCCAGGATTCGCCTCTACCGCGTCGTGCACCCCGGCCCAACAAACTGCATCTCCAACGCCGAAACAATAGGATTCAGTTCCAGCATCGGGATATAGCTCGACGAGTACGGCTTTTCGCCTTGAAGCTGTTTCAGCACGGTCGCCTCGCTTTTTGACAGTGAGCCGGTAAGTTCAGCCGCAGGTGTGAGCCGTACGACGAGATGTCCGCACATAGCGGGATCCTCTTCCAGTTGTCCCTTGCGCCAGGAGATAACAGTTCCTTGAGGCTCGCCGCCGAATCCCGTCAGTTGAAACGACTTTTCGTTCAGCTTCTCCAGTTCTCGAATCGGCAGGCCGATTCGGATGCCTCCCGCCGTCCGCCACCGGCAAGGGCCAGTCTGCGTGCCAAAACAGATGTGTATGGTCGAAGGTCGTTCGCGGTCCCAGGTGATCGCCAGCGCTACGCTCGCATCGTCACCAAAAACCACCGTTGCCGCCTCCGGTCCTTGGCTGATGCCGAGATTTCTCTCCTGTACGTTCTCTTTGCCGAACATGGCGTCGAGCTCGGCACGCGTGGTCGAGGCCGTAATCGGCCCGACGCGCTGGCCCGGGACAATCAGCCAGTCCATCTTCTGCGCGCGGGCCAGGTTGGCCAGCAACGCCACGGCCAGAGCAACCCGAACAGGCATCGGTAACATGGCGCGATTACTCACCCGCCGAATTTAGCACGACCTCGTGAAAAACTCGTCATTGCAATGAATTGCTTTCTTTCGTGCGACGGAACAGAATATCGGGGGCCGAATTCAGTAGAAAGATCCTCGCCACTGAACCAGATGCTACACGTTACAGTTTTCCGCGCCGCTGTCAATACGAGTTCGGAGTAAGTGGATGACAATTCAAGCGAGCACTCGTCTGGTCGACGGAGTTGCGATCGTGGACATCAGCGGGCAGCTCCGTCTCGGTGAAGGCACCGGCAGGCTGCGCGACGTGGTGCATCAACTTGTGCAAGACGGTTATCGCAAGATTCTGCTGAACCTCGCAGGCATCGTACACATCGACAGCGCGGGCATTGGCGAGCTGATGATGAACTACACCACCCTGCGCAACCACGGCGGCGAACTGAAACTGATGAACCTCAGCAAGAATGTCCGCAACCTGTTGCAGGTCACTCGGCTCTACACCATCTTCGACGTGCACGACGACCAGGCATCGGCGATACGCGCGGTCAAGTAAGGTCATCTATCTGGTAACCCAACGTCGGCGCGACCTCGGCCGAGGTAGTCGGTCACAATCCATGCCGCGCCGGTGATTGCCAGGTTCTGCGCGTTTCCGGCCCAACTGATCAGTTTATGGGGATCGGCAAAAGGAGTCGGCAACCACACCAGCAATGCGAAGCCAACCAGCATCGCCACTAGTAATCGAGACGCGAGTAAGGCCGACCGTCCGGAAAATAATGCGATGGCCGCAAGCGCAAAGAAAATTGTCGTTGCGATCGCCCAGAACATCTGCCCCGGAGGAATCCACTTCGGAACGAACGATGCCGTTCCGGAAAGATAGAACAGTTGTTCCACCGTGAAGGAGACAACGCAGACCGCAAAACCGTAGTATCCGATGCGCGCCCATCGCGCGGCTGATTTCGAATCATCTCGCGCGAACGTTGCGTAAACGATCAACGCGCCTGAAACCAGCGAGAACTGCTCGAAGAAATTGCCATAGCGATCGTAGATCTTTGGCTCGCCGATGATGATCGGCACCCACATCAACGCAAAGAACAGATAGATCAGGCCCAGCGCCAAGGCTCCGCCACGCGCGGTCCTTGACCACTGAATCGCGACGCCTCCGAAAAGGAAGATCGCCGCGGCGAGGTATACGAGAACCTCGCGATGTGGAAGGTTCCCAAACACCCTGATCTGCTGCCAGGGCGCGTTGAAGTCGTGCCAGACCAAAGCGATCACGCCGAAGGCGATTGCTACAATCCCGAACATGTGCCGGCCGAGATACAGTTTGCTCATGGCGTGACATCATCTCATCCCGGGCTTCCGAAGTGGGAAATTGCGGTAGTGGAACCGCGCGCGCCCCTCCCGCTTTGCAAATTATTTGTTTTGTTGAGGATAGAAAGATCGTTGCGCAAATTCTTGAGCGCGTGAAACTACAGGTAGAGTCATAGCGCTGAGTGTGGCCAGCGTTGTTCTCTGCCTGGGAATGCCTACCTCCCCATGCAGGGTGCGATTAGCCCAAGTTCGTCACGACTGAGTGGCTACGATAGCTAAGTCGTTCAGAATCAGCTCAGGCAGTCGAAAAGTCTACACTACATTTTCGATTCAGTTCGAACCTCT
>Ga0182037_10002375_pt1 | contig 9992 bp, 5 predicted proteins | sample sta12Cox44000082_FD_125974 | JGI IMG/M metagenome (GOLD analysis project Ga0182037, IMG submission 125974) | Lab enrichment of tropical soil microbial communities from Luquillo Experimental Forest, Puerto Rico - statoxic.12C.oxic.44.000.082 | ecosystem: Environmental > Terrestrial > Soil >... | reverse complement strand
TTGAGTTCGGCAGCGGTAAGCCCGGGCTTCCCTTCGGCCGGCATGGCGTCCTCGTTGTCCCGCGGAAGATTGACCCTGCGAACGAGCTCGCTGCCTTGGGAATCGCCCGGCTTCACAACCACCCCATGCTTGCCGCCGCGCATGACCGAGTCGAAGCTGTCCAGCCGAAGCTTGCCTTTCTTCTTTTCCGGTCCGTGGCACTGAACGCATTTGTCGTCGAAGATGGGCGCCACGCGCGAGGCAAAAAACGCAATCGAAACCGCCGCGGGCCGGGAGACGGTGGCCGCCCGGAGGTCGGTCGAGGTCTCCGCCGGGATCGCGGCGGCCTGTCTTTTTGCCGGTGCCGGTACGCCGAGCATGGCGCGAAGCTTCCCGGGCATGTGTTCGGTGAGAAACCCTTGGCCGTGAGTGAGCTTCCCGCCCTGATGGCTGGTCCAGGCCATGAGGCACACGGTCAGAAGCAGCGCCGCGCCGTAGAGCCTGTGGTCGGATCCGCGGATCACACAACAGACGAGGAGCGCCGCCGCCAGCGAAATCCCGCCCCACATGTGGCGGGTGACGAGCGCGCCTTCGTAGCCTCCGCTGCGGCTCAGCATCCAACCGAGAAACACCGCCCCTAGCGAACTGGCCGCCGCCAAGGCTAGAACGAAACCGGCGGCTGGTTTGAGGTGCCGTCCGCTAGGAACCAGGCCGGCCAGTTCGAGCACGGCGACCAGCAGGAGGAGGGCGATCGGAAGGTGGACCGCCAGAGGATGGAAACGCCCCACGAATTGGCTGGTTTCGCCGCGCTCCACCCCGTCCGGAGGGGCTTCCAGGATGGCCAAAACGAGAAGCAGTACGACCAGCGCGCCTACGCCGCACAGAAAGTACTTGGGGCGCGAACTCATCCGCAGGGTCTCAGGCACGGCGCAAGAGTGTGAGGCGGCCGATGGGCAGCCATTCCGCCACCAGAATGTCGCCGCTATGGAGAAAGATCGCCGCGTGCGGCGTGATGAACTGGCCGGGAGTAAATTCGGCGCGGGATTGTTTGCGGCGCGAACCGACTTCCCCGTTCGCGGCCCGGCCGTCGCCGAGCTGCGCCACCACGTTGTAGTCGCGGTCGAGTATGCACACCTGGCTATCGAGGTCGGGACAAACCATCCATTCGCCCCGGGTTGCGAAATGGCAAGGCATGCGCAGCCGCGAATCGTCTTTGACCGTGCGCAGGTGCTTGCCGCTCGAGTCGAAGGTTTGCAGGCGGCGATTTCCGCGGTCGGCGATGACCAGAACCGCGTCCTTGCCGCGTCGGTCCACGTAGAGACCGTGCGGGGTGTCGAATTCCCCGTCGCCCCGTCCCGGACCGCCGACCTCGTCCAGAAATTTTCCCGAAGAGGAAAACCTCAACACATGATGCGATCCGTATCCGTCGCCGACATAGAAGTCTCCATTGGGTAGAAACGCGACGTTGGTGGGAACAAAATCGATCGGTCGCTGCCGGTACGCCTGATCTTCGGTCGGGTAGCCGTGCGCCCACAAAACCTCGCCGCGCAACGTGGTCTTGACGATCTTGCATTGGTTGATGTCGCAGTGATAGAGGACCTCGCTACCCTGCTCGCTACGAATGCCCAGCCCGTGCGCGCCGCCGCGAAACTCTTCTCCAAAGGCGCGCACAAAGCGGCCGGACGAATCGTAAACCACGATCGCTTCCCCGCGCATGCTGGACTTGTTGACGGTGTGGGCGACGTAGATCAAGCCCTGCTCGTCCTGGGCCAGACCGTGCGTGTCTCCCCAGACCAGACCATCGGGCGGAACCAGCCAATCGTGCACGCACTCGTAGGAGTGGACACCCGAGCCGACCACCGGCAAGCGGCTTCCGGACTTGTCCGACGTCTCGAGGAAGTAAGGCGGCAGGGCAGCCGAGACCGCGGCCTGCGCGCATTGTTTTAGAAAGCCACGACGTGTTTTGCTCTTCATGCCATCAGCTCGGGGATCACTTTCGCGGGAACCACTCCGGTCAATTTCTGCTCGAGCCCCTGGAACTTGAAGGTAAATCGCTCATGATTCATGCCGAGCAAGCGCAGGACGGTAGCATTGAAATCCCGCACGTGCACCGGATCTTTTACCACGTTGTAGCAGAAATCGTCGGTCTGCCCATGCACATATCCGGCTTTGGTTCCTCCGCCGGCCATCCAGGTAGTGAAGCAACGGGGGTGATGGTCGCGTCCGTAGTTGTCCTTGGAAAGACCGCCCTGGCTGTAGACGGTGCGGCCAAACTCGCCGCCCCAGATGACCAGGGTGTCCTCGAGCAGGCCGCGCCGCTTTAGATCGGTGACCAGCGCGTAGGATCCGCGATCTGTGGCCGTGCAGAGTTTGGGAGTGTTCCCGACGGCATTCGAGTGCACATCCCAGCCGCGCTGGTAGATCTGCGTGAAGCGCACGCCGCGTTCCGCCATCCGCCGCGCCAGCAAGCAGTTGTAGGCGAAACTTCCCGCTTTTCTCGCTTCATCGCCATAAAGAGTCCAGGTGCTCGCAGGTTCATCGCGAAAGTCGGTCAGTTCGGGCAGCGACGTTTGCATGCGAAACGCCATTTCGTATTGATGAATGCGCGCGTGCGTTTCGGAATCGCCGACTTCTTCATAAGTAAGCTGGTTGATGGTGTTCACCGCGTCGATCAGATCGCGGCGGACCGTCCGGCTCATCCCTGCGGGGTCGTCCAGATAGAGCACCGGAGCGCCTTCTGACCGGAAGGCCACGCCGGCGTATTCGTTCGAAAGAAACCCGCTGCTCCACAGCTTCGGCGAGATCGGCTGCAGGTCCGTTCCCGGCAGCGTCAACGAATTGAGGACCACAAACGTCGGCAGGTTCTCGTTCATGCTGCCGAGACCGTATGCGATCCAGGAGCCCAGCGAGGGCTTGCCGGGGTTCATATTTCCCGTATTGATCAGCAGAATGGCCGGTTCATGGTTGATGGCATCGGTCTGCATGGTGTGAATCAGCGTGATGTCATCCACCAGCTTGCCGGTCCAAGGCAGCAGTTCGCTGACGTAACGCCCGCTCTGGCCTTGCCGCGAAAACGCCCAATGCGAGGGCGCAATCGGGAAGCGCGCCTGGCCCGAGGTCATTCCCGTCAAAGCCTGGTTGCCGCGCACAGAATCGGGAAGGTCTTTGTCGAATTGGCCGGCGAGCGTCGGCTTGTAGTCCCATAAATCCATCTGCGACGGAGCGCCGGACATGAAAAGGTAGATGGCTCGTTTGGCCTTTGGCGCGAAATCGGGCAAACGATGCGCTCCGCTACCCGCGCTGAGCGCGTCAGCCGCCGCCGCGGTCCCGGCTAAAAACGATTCGCCGAGCAAGCTTGCCAAACCCGCCCAGCCCAGGATCTTGCCCGTGCGCCCGAGGAAGTGCCGCCTGGTTCCGAGCATCTTCCATTCTTCGCGCAGGGAAAGCGGCACCGGGAGGTCGTAGACCGTCGAACCTTCTCCGCCCGAGTCCGAGCACAGGGAGGGCAGCGGTGGTGTTTCATCCTTCATGCGCTCGCCGGGCTTCATTTGTTCAAGACCTCATCCAGGTTCATCGCCGCGCTGGCGACCAGCATCCAACTCGCGAGCTCGCCTGCCGGCAAATCGGTGTCGCGTTTGCTCTCACCCACGGACAATAGCTTTTCGGCGGAAGCCGCATCCTGCCCATACACGTTCTCGAATTTCGCCAAGGCCTTTTCTAAGGCCGCCCGTTCCGGAGCCTTCCACGGCCGCGCCAGGAGGATTATAGCCAGCGCGTCGAACCGCGTATCGGCGTTGGGCGAACCGCGCAGGACGCGTTCGGCCAGATGGCGGGAAGCTTCTAGCCATAGCGGATCATTCATCAGCACCAGGGCTTGCAGGGGCGTATCGGTGCGCTGGCGGCGCGTGCATGCCGCGTCGCGTACCGGCGCGTCCAAAGCATCCATGTCCGGCATGGTGGCCATGCGTTTCCAGAAAGTGTACAGGCTGCGCCGGTAGAGCGCGTCGCCGTGATCCTGCACATATTCTTTGGTGTCGCTTACCTGGTGGCTGCCGGCTTCCCACACGCCGGCCGGCTGGTAAGGCTTCACGCTCGGTCCGCCGATTTTTTCCACCAGCAGCCCGCTGCTCGCGAGCGCCGTGTCGCGGATCATCTCGCCGTCCATACGGAATCGCGGCCCGCGCGCCAGCAGCCGGTTTTTCGGATCCTTTTCGACGAGTTCCGGCGTGGCTCGGGCCGATTGCCGGTAGGTGGCGGACAGCACCATCTGCCGGTAAAAGCGCTTCACATCCCAATCGTGCTGGCGAAAATCCAGAGCCAGCCAATCGAGAAGTTCCGGGTGGCTTGGCCGCGCTCCCATCACGCCGAAGTCCTCGGTGGTCTCGACGATTCCGGTCCCAAAAATCTCAGACCACATCCGGTTCACCGTGACTCGCGCCGTCAGCGGGTTTTCCGGGCTAACCGTCCATTGAGCGAGCGTCAGCCGGTCAAGCGGCGCTCCGGTGGGAAGACCCGGCAGAAAATGCGGCACGCCGGGACGCACACGCTCACCGCGCGCGCTGTAGACGCCGCGGTTCAAGATGTCGGCATAGGCCAGAGTAGGCGCTTCCTCACTGACGAGCTCGATATCGCCACCCTTGGCCAGACGGTTCAACTCACTGTCGAGCGACGCTACCTCGGCTTCCAAGGCCAGCGTTCTCACGTCGCGCTGGCCAAAATAGTATTCGGTCACCGTGTGCCATTCGTCCTCGGACCACTCTGACAGCGGTTTCCGCGCGAGTTCCGCCACATAGTCCGCATAGGGAAGCCGTGCCGCTTCTCTTGCCGAAAGCTCCCGCTGGTAGAAGCGGAAATCCTGAAAAGCGGTCTGCCGCAAGGGATTGCTGTCCGGGTGCGTTCGCCCGAACTCCAGCGGAGCTTCGGTACTGGCGGTCTCCTTGAAGCCGTCCTTCACTACGTTCAGGAACTGAGGCACGCCATCGACGTAGAGGCTCACTCCCGCGGCTTTTCCCGAGCCGTCGTAGGCTGCGATCAAATGATTCCACTGTCCGACCGCCAGCACTTTGTCCGGTGTCTCGACTTCGATTGCTTCCTCCGGCAGTTTGTGGGCCAGCACGAACTTCAAATGGCCTTGGTGTGAAACGAGCTGCCAGCCGCGGCCGTCCAGATTGGCGTCGGCCCGGGAGAGAATCACGCCATCGGGAAGATTGGGATCTTTGGGTTCGTTGGGACGCAAGTGCGGGCGCATCCAGGTCGCCACGCTGAACGGCTTCGAGCCGTCTTCGTTTCCGACGTCCGGCAGCGCCAGATGCGTGCTGATCTCCATCCGCATGTACGGCCAGAATCGCGTCCCTTCTCCCCATACCACGGGAACCCCGGTGGCCGTCAGAAAATGAAGTTTGTCTCCGCTAGCGGAGTCCCTGAACGCATCGCCCGCGCCTTCATCGAAACGCAGGCGCACCAGCAGCCCTTCTGAGTCGACCGGCTGCGGCCCGCCAAGCGGATGGGCCAGCCAGCTTCGGAGCAAGGTGCTCGCTTGCGCGCGCCGGTCGTGAATCTGCCGCTCGAGGGCCGTTTTCTCAGCCAGGGTGGCCTCGTAGGCGGCGCGATTTTCAGGCTTCGGCACCAGCAGGATCGGCGGCCAATCGTTCCGGTCGTCGTTGAACGGATTCTCGGCCAGATTGTTAAAAAACGCCGTCAGCCGATAAAAATCTCGCTGCGTGATGGGATCGAACTTGTGATCGTGGCAGTTTGCGCATCCGGCCGTGAGCCCCAGAAACGCCGCGCTATAGGCTTCGGCTCTCTCGCGCTTGTTGTTGACGCGCAGCTCCTCGGTGAGCGTGCCGCCTTCGCCGCTGCTGATTCCGGCCCGTACGTAGGCCGAAGCCATCAAGGAGTCGAGCGACTTGTCCGGCAACATGTCTCCGGCAAGCTGCTCGTTCACGAAGCGGTCGAAATGCTTGTTTTCGTTGTAGGCCTTGATGACGTAGTCGCGGTACGGCCAGATATGGCGGAAATTATCGATGTGCAGGCCGTGCGTGTCGCCGTAGCGCGCCACGTCGAGCCAATAGTGCGCGCGATGCTCCCCGTAACGCGGGCTCGCGAGCAGGCGGTCGACGACCTTTTCATAAGCTTCGCGCGACTCGTCCGCCACAAACGCTTCGACTTCCTCCGGAGCGGGCGGAAGCCCGGTGAGGTCGTAGGTCACGCGTCGAATGAGGGAACGCTTGTCGGCTTCACTCGACGGTTTGAGCCCTTCCTTTTCCAGGCGGTCGAGAATGAAATTGTCGATCGCGTTCCGTACCCATTCCTTCTGCTTCACCTGCGGAACGGTTTCCGGCCTGGGCGCGATGAACGACCAGTGCTCTTCATACACCGCTCCCTGCTTCACCCATTCCCGCAGCAAGGCAATCTGCTCGGGCTTGAGCGTCTTGTGCGCCTCGGGCGGCGGCATGCGGTCTTTGGCCTTCTTGGCCTCGATCTTTCGGACCAGCGGACTCTGCTCGGGCCGGCCCGGAACGATGGCCGGTCCGCTTTTATCATGTGGAGCGTAGGCGAATTCCGCGCGGTCCAGGCGCATTTTGGCCTTCCGCGCACCAGGGTCCGGGCCGTGGCAAGGGTAGCAATTCTCGGAAAGAATCGGCTGAATCCTCTGATTGAAGGAGAGTTTTGCAGCCGGCGCGATACCCCCCCGGGAGCGAGGAGCGGCTGTTTGCGCCTTCGCGCCGCCGGCGGAGAGGAGAGGCAGAATCAACAGCATGGCGGCAGGGGCCCAGGCGGGACTCCATAATCCGCACCTTCTCGCCGCAACACGGTTCGACGACATCTCTTAAACGCTCTCCCTGCGCTGGGGTGATAGCCTATCCGTCGAGCTGAAAGCTTACTCCCGCGTGTCGCCCAAAAGCGACAGGTATCTAGGCTTCGATTCTCGTGTCGATCGCTCGCGGACGCAAGCCCGTCAGGCCGGTTGGGCGGCGGGTGTCTTTCTTCTTAAAACCGCCGCGGAGAGCAGCGTTACGCCCAGCCCGATCGGGAACACCCTGGCAAAACGTCATGGCGATATTGACCGCCGAAAGCGTCGGCGGCCTTCGCGTGTTGCCGCCCGATTCATGGCGGTCATGATACCCGAAGAGTCTGGCCGACGTGCGCGGCAGGAAACCGCGGTGTATAGTGGCGGCCGCATGGGGAGGTTGCCAACGTGGAGGAACGCATGAGTCTTTGGTCGCGCCGCAAATTCTTTTTGACTTCCCTCGCGGGAACTGTCGCAGCCGGAACCACGAATCTGCTGGGCGCTCGGCCGACGGTCGATCCCGGAATCCCTCGTGACTCACGACCCGTCCAGGGCGCGGGCAAGGGCGGACGGCCGGTGATGATCGCGAGCGCCAACGGAGTCCATGCGCTGTCGAAGGGCATGGAGATTCTGAAAAGCGGCGGCGACACCCTCGAAGCGGCGGTCGCGGCGGTAACAGTTGTGGAAGACGACCCCAACGACGACTCGGTCGGCTATGGCGGGTTGCCCGACGAGGAAGGCGACGTGGAGCTCGACGCCAGCGTGATGCACGGCCCCACGCGTCGCGCCGGCTCGGTGGCGGGGGTGCGGCGAATCAAAAACGTCGCGCGGCTGGCCAAGGCCGTGATGGAGCGCACCAACCACGTGATGATCGCGGGCGACGGCGCCCGGCGCTTTGCCGTCGCGCAGGGCTTTGAAGAAATGAACCTGCTGACCGAACACTCGCGCAAGATCTGGCTGGCCTGGAAGGCTTCGAGCTCGTTCAATTGGCGGCCGGGCACCGACAGTCCGGAATGGAACGGAAAGGCCGCCGGAAGAACCGGGCTCGATTCGGACGAATTTCGCGGGCAACTGGCGGAGATTTGCGGAAACGACGAACGGCTGATGGCGCGCGCCAGGGAAGTGATCCTCGATCCGCCCACCGGCACCATCAACTGTCTCGCCGTAAACCAGAAAGGCGAAATCTCCGGGACCACCACGACTTCGGGCTTGGCGTGGAAGATTCCCGGCCGCATCGGCGATTCGCCGATCATCGGCGCCGGACTCTACGTGGACGGCGACGTTGGCGGCGCGGGCTCGACCGGAAAGGGCGAGGAGAACATCAAGATTTCGGGCGGCCACACCATCGTCGAGATGATGCGCAAAGGCATGTCGCCCACCGACGCTTGCCTTGAAGCCCTGCACCGCGTGGTCCGCAACTACAACAACGACAAAAAGAAGCTGGGAACCTTCCACATCTATTTTTATGCCTTGAACAAGGACGGCGTGCACGGCAGCGCGTCGCTTTGGCGGAACGGCTACGATCCGAACAAACGCGCGAAATACGCCGTACACGACGGCACGGAAGGCCGCCTGGAAGATTGCGCCGCCTATTTTGATGAAGCAAGCGGCGGCTGAGACGCGCGTTGCCGGTTATTCCACCACGACGCGCAGGAATTTCTTCTTGCCCGCGCGCAGCAGAAATTCCTTTGGCTGGGTGAGATCCACGTCCTTGCGGAAATCTTCCACCCGTTGACCGTCGATTTCCGCGCCGCCCTGCTTGATCAGGCGCTCGGCTTCGCTCTTGGAGGGCGCCAGGCCCAGTTCGACCAGCAGCGCCGTCAGCTTCTTGGCCGGGCCGCGCGAAACTTTCTTGACGGCCGCCTCGGCCGGCGCCTGCCGATCGCGGAACACGCGCTGAAAATGATCGGCCGCCTTGCGGCCGGCATCGGGCCCGTGAAAGGTCGCCACAATTTCTTTGCCCAGCTTCATTTTGGCATCCATCGGATGCAGCTGGCCGGAGGCCACCGCGCTTCGTAAGCGCGCGATTTCCTGCTCGGAGCGGTCCGTCGCCAGCTCATAGTAATTCCACATCAGTTCGTCCGGAATCGACATCAGCTTGCCGAACATCTCCTCGGGGGGCTCGGTAATGCCGACATAGTTGCCAAGGCTCTTGGACATTTTGCGCGAACCGTCGAGCCCCACCAGAATGGGCATGGTGAGAACCGACTGGCCGGGCAGCCCGTAGGCGCGCTGAATCTCCCGGTGCACCAGCAAGTTGAACTTCTGTTCGGTCGCGCCCAGCTCCACATCGGACTGTAGCGACACTGCATCGCATGCCGTGAGCAGCGGGTACAGCAACTCATGCACCGATATGGGCTGCGCATGCTCCAAGCGCGAACGAAAATCCTCGCGCTCGAGCATTCGCGCCAGCCGGTAATGCGAGCACAGCCGCACCACATCGGTCGCGCTCATCTTGCCGAGCCACTCGCTGTTGTAGCGGACTTCGGTCTTTTCGCGATCCAGTATCTTGAAAACCTGATCGAGATACGTTTTGGCGTTGCCATCGACCTGCTCGCGCGTGAGCGGCGGCCGCGTCTCGGAAACCCCGGTCGGGTCGCCGATCATCGCGGAGAAATCGCCGATCAGAAAAACCGCCGTATGCCCCAGATCCTGAAAGTGCTTCAGTTTGCGCAGCACCACGGTGTGACCCAGGTGAAGGTCCGGCGCCGTCGGGTCCACGCCCAAATAGACGCGCAGGGGCTTTCCGGTCAGGTGCGATTTCTGGAGATCGCTCTTCAGCTGATCCTCCGGAATGATCTCCGCTACGCCCTTTTTCAAGTAGGCCAGCTGCTCATGGGCGGGTTGGAAGTTAGTCTCGGTCATGATGTGAGGAGTACGCGGCGCCCCGCAATTTTGAATTTTCCCTCGCAAACGATCTTCACCGCTTCCGAGTAGATGCGGTGCTCTTCCTTAAGAATGCGCGCGCTGAGGGTGTCTTCGTTGTCGCCGTCTTCCACCCTGACCACGGCCTGCAAGACGATCGGGCCGGCGTCGAGATTCTCGTCCACAAAATGGACCGTACATCCGGCGAATTTCACGCCGTAGTCGAGCGCCTGCTTTTGCGACTCCAGGCCGGGAAACGAGGGCAAAAGCGACGGATGGATATTCAGGATGCGCAGCGGAAAGGCGGCTACGAAGTAAGGCGAAAGCAGACGCATGTAGCCGGCAAGGCACACCAGCT
>Ga0182037_10002353_pt1 | contig 10036 bp, 18 predicted proteins | sample sta12Cox44000082_FD_125974 | JGI IMG/M metagenome (GOLD analysis project Ga0182037, IMG submission 125974) | Lab enrichment of tropical soil microbial communities from Luquillo Experimental Forest, Puerto Rico - statoxic.12C.oxic.44.000.082 | ecosystem: Environmental > Terrestrial > Soil >... | reverse complement strand
GCGATTGCCCAACATATTCGCCGGGTGAAGAAAGAGCGCGAGAAGCAACATCGATTTCTTAGCAGGATGCGCTCCAAATCACTCCTCAACAGTATTGATCCAACAAATTCCTAGCCCGCAATAAGTCATTAGGGGCGAGCCGTCGTCCGTGGTAATGCGGGCGTATCTGGCGGACCAAGGCAACTCGAAGGGTGATGGATGCTTCGCCTGCTCACGCAGCGGAAAGCTCCGAGCTTGTTGCGACTGAGCGAACGCACCCTTGAGAGGCTGCGTGTCACAGGGCGTGGGCCGATCTATGTCAAGACCGGCAGATTCGTGCGGTACCGCGAGACCGATCTACTCGCGTGGCTTGATCGCAATGCCGTTGGCAGCACTACCGAGGTGCGGCAATGACCCGGCTGACAGTTCCCCGGCAAGGAGACTTCCTGTTGAGACGGGGCAAGAAGCCCATCGCGAAACGAGAAGATGGGAAATGGACCACGCTAATCCCAGGACTGGATGTGATCGAAAATGGTGATGCGATCACGTTGCGGTGGGGAACGCCGAGAAGCGCGGACCTTAAGCGGCTGCTCAAGGGCAAGTCGAAAAGCGAGGCATAAAAGCTAATGAAGAGCTGGGGTTATGTCAGATGCCCCGATGCCTCGATTGCCGAGATGTATCACGACGCCGTCGGGCGAGGCGATGATCCTGATGAAATCGCGTGGCTGAAGGCGCAATGGCTGAAGGCGGAAAAGGAGGCGATGCAATGACGACTCCGACACCGGCGATGACGGCCCACGAATATCTTGCGGCTATAATCGACAAGGTGTTTGAGGACGCCAGAAAGAAATATCGACTCGTCAATGACTTGATCGACCTTGCGGAAAGGTGGGACTGGGAGGATATGTGCGCGATGGGGGAGGCGCGTCATGGCTGAATCGCCGCCTGCTCGCACTGGCGAACCTCCGGCGAATCCAACACCAGCACTAAGTGGTGAAATTCATCGGCCCGGCGACCCTGACCTGAAAACTCTCGCAGAGCAGATCAACGCCGAATACGACGCTCTCAAGATGGCCCTGCTAAGCGGTGCGCAACGTGCCATCGCACTCGGCAAACTCCTCCTGAAAGCCAAAGCACTTGTGCGTCACGGCCAGTGGGAGGAATGGGTTGCCACCAGTACCAACCTTTCAGAACGTGCAGCGCAACGCTGTATGTCATTGGCCAGCGGCGAGGCATTGTTGGCGGCAAAAGCGCCAAATCTGGCGGATATGACCATGACCGACGCCGTTAAAGTGTTGGAGGAACTACGCGAGCCCGATAATGCACCACGCACGCGCAACACTCGGCAACAGCGTAGTCGTGGCGACGCAGTTACGAAAGCAATCAAGAGCGGCCAAGCGTTGAGCATTCTCGAACGAGCGTGGGCCGAATGCACGGATCAAGAGCGCGCCATCTTCCTGAAAAAGAACGGCTAAGCACGAAGCCGGGGCAGATCGTGCATCCTGTGCGTCAGGCTCCAACTACTCACAAATAATTTGGATGCGGTACTATGCGGAGCCTCATCTTCGCGGTTCCAAAAGTCGTACCATGCCTTTCTGAAAGTCGTTGAGCTTGATTATTAGTTTGATACAACCTTATAATTCTCTGATTGGTTGGGAACTTTGATGTGACGGTGATGGTGGTACTACGAACCGAAGGGAGAAGGAAATCATGCGGAAGGCTTTTAGGAAACGACGAAAAAAGACAAAGCGCAAACCAGACAAGCTACAGGACATCGATGTTCAGGTCATCCGCAAGCTGTGCGTGCTTCAACACCCTCAGGCTGCATTCTTTGATGTCACTCAGCAACTTGTTAGTGCGATCTACAATAGAAGCAAACGAGTGGACGTGCCTTATGACCCTGACGTGGACATTAACAAGTTTCTTCAACGCAAACCTATGTTGAAGAGAAGGGAGGTTTTCACATTGCTTGGTCTTGCGCCAACTACGAATGGGTTTGTGAGGAGAGTTTGAGAGGGGCAGTGACGACGATCTCAGGAGATGCGGCAAACTCACGGAAAGGAAGGAGCAAATGCGAACCGCTGAAGAGCTGTTGGATGAAATGTGCAAGCACGAAAACAACAAGGAGCAAGCATTGGAGTTATTCGAGGAACTACTAACTTACCATTTCGCAGAGTACTTGCGGTTGGTATCCGACGACGACCTACTCAGGTGCGTTCACGATGATCGAGTTGCGTTGCCTGGAGCGTGGATAACCGAGGAGGACTGGAAGGACCTTGGTGACAGCTACGAGGACTTTTGTAACAAAGAACGTATGTCATTCAGCACCAAACAGGAAGCGATTGAGGCGGAGTTAAATCGTCGTGGCCTTGAGTGGCGTCAATACTCAGACGACGAACGTGACTGCATTTGGTTGCTTCAACATCTAACGTGCGCCACCGGCAACGTGACGCCCGAGGAGGTAGAAGAATTTCGCCGCCTGGTGAAAGCTACCGGCGGAAAAGTTCCCCGACACAATTTTAGTCCTTGTGAAAAGGATGTCGAAGCAATAAAGGCGCGGCTAGAAGCTGTTGGCCTGATCGCCGATTGGACGCGTGATGATCGAGGCAACTCGTGGTGCGATATTAAAGGGCTGAAGGAGGCGGCATGAAGCGTGGTGAGCCACTGGTGAAGCCGCCTGCTAGCCCACCAACAACAAGGTTGTCGGGGGACCTTATTTAAGGATTCTGGTGATGACTGAGTTAAGTTCAGAATTGCGAGAACAAATGGTTCGAGTTGAACATGGCGATGGCCGGTTCGCTTATGCGCGGGATTTGAGCGGAGAAATGGTAGTCGATGCCGCTTAACGAAGATCGGGCGTTAAAGGAGAAGCACAAATGAGTGGAGGCAGGATGTGGCCCGGTGGTCTTACGACCGAGGAGGTCATGGCAGAGGTTGCCAAAGGTTACTACAAGGAAGAAAGGAGGATGGAGGCCGAGGCGGCTAAGCGCCGGGCTAAAGAACAAGCTCGAACGGAGAAGGTTGTTGAATTCCCCCGGATGCTCTCTGAGCAAGAACTCATGCGTCGGCAAGCGATCATCGATCAGCAATGGGAAGCGATGCTTATAGAGAAGACGCGAATTCGCCAAGAGGCGGAACGTAGACCACGGGCGATCCAGATTGGAGTGCGTGAATATGACTACGACTGCGAAAGATATTGAAACCGAGATGAAAGCTGCCGTTGCTGAAGGCGACTATCAGAAGGCTGGTGAGATTGGTAAGGCCGCCGGCTTCAGCCTTGACTTTATCCCGGTCGTAATTGCGAACCTTGAGATCGAGCTCGGTCGGGTCCCTAAAAAAATTTATTCGAAGCCACAACCTGTAGCTGAAGACAAGCCTGCTGATAAATCCGAAGATGTGATTACTTCGATCCGTCGTCGGATCAACACGGCGCTTGCGAAGGAAGCTGCCGGAGCTAAAGCGTGGGCTGAGCGAGCCGCTAAAGCCGATGAGACCGCGAGAGAAGCTCAAGCGCGCGCGGATCGAGAACGTCATCGCGCCGCAGAGCCGGAGAAGCTCCCCGTTGTCCGCCGCGAACGAGTTGCCGTGGGCAGAAGAGAAAAACCCCCGGATGGTCCGCTCGAATCGTCTTTACGACGATGCCAAAGACTATAGCGCAAGGAATCGTTATCTCACTGAAACCGGGCTTGGCTTATTCCTCCGGAAGATGGGCTGCGCACACCACCACAACGCTAAATTCCGCGCGTGGATATTTCCGCCATTAACTGCCGCACGAAAGCGTTGGATTGCCGACGTTGGCGGCGAGTGGGATTGGCTCTCAGCCGCGAAAGACTGGAATGATAAAGCCTCTCTCCTCGAAGGTTTAATGAAGAGTGCAAAGAGAGGCTTCGGGCCGCGATGACAGGTATGACAGGTATGCCACCCATGCCGGGGGCTATTACTATAGGGTATGTCCTATGCCTATAGTACCTGTCACACCTGTCACACCTGTCACACCTGTCATACCTGTCATTTCATAATAAAACATGTCACTAATGAAAACCTACTTTCCTCCAATAGAATATAAAGAAGGGGAGGAGGTTGTATCCTTCAACGGCTCGGCCTTGGATTATCTGCAATCTGTCTATCGGGATCCTACAAGGGAACCGTATGTTCGGATGCGCGCAGCTATTGCCGCGATTTCATTCGAATCGCCGAAGCTCCAAGCAACCGCCACCCTCCAACTTGGCTTGGATTTCGCGACTAAACTAGACCGAGCAGTCTTGCGCAGCGCCAAGGTTAAGCTGGTTGCTAGTGCGCCTGTGGAACGGCCTGAACCCGAGCCTCCGAAGGAGCAGCCGTGGTTGCCTACTGTTCCTGATATGCGGCGATTTAGGAGAAGGTTTTAATATGGTTAGGCACGACCTGTTAGAGGTTGGCGGCGCTTCCGACGCTTGGGCTGCTGTACAGGTTGCTGCTCAAACCGAGCAAGCTGTTCCTTATGGCACTCAAGAACAAACAGCCGAAGGGCTGATGATAGGTTGGCAAACTGCCGCCGATTGGTGTTAATGCCTGCTAGGAGCTGGGATAAGGTTACGCGGCGTTCGTGTGCGATATCTTTTAAGGCGTTCCAGAACGCATCTTCAAGGCTTACGCTTGTTTTGTGACCATCAATGACAATCGAGCGCTTGATGACCGGGGATGGTTTCATGGCCCGTCTCCGATAAAGGGTGATACATCTTGACTGTATAAGGTGGGGAAGGAGTATGATAGTTTGCCCTCTGGTCCCCTGGGCTGGACCCTTCAGAGGATCAAGGGTTGCGCGCCCTGGCCTTGGGTTCCATGTCAGGCTACTCCTCCAGGGCTAGGGGGCCGCGCAAAGGAAAAGGCCGCCTTGTGAGGGGCGGCCTAGTTAGTTCTCGGATTATGCGGAGGAGGGAGTATAGCCGAGGACTAATCGGCTGCCTAGTCCTTCCAGAACCCCGCGAACCTCCGGTGTATCTTGCCGCCGATTAGTCTCTTCTTCCCTCACGGCTTCGCAATAGTGCGTACCGATATGCGCAGCCCATCCGCAGGCGCAAATCACGTAGTCATCGCGCAGTATATCGAACCAAGCGCGAAAATCATTTGTCCCGGGCAACGTGCTCGCACTGTGGCGAGTAAGGTTATGAACGAGAACCCTTCCCGTTGGCACAACGGTCGGGATGTTGAAAACATATTTCATCCTGCTCTTGGACATCATGGGTAACGTCCTAGAGGCTCGTTGCGGCGGTCGATATCCTTGAACGGTATGAGAAACACATCCAAATGGAAACCGCAGGATACCTTTCTCTGAGCAGTGGAGGCCGCCGCTCCCCAACTATGGAGAAGAGCCCATTTGGTCGCACGACCATGATATTTGCTCCCGCGCCCCATTCAAGCGTGTCAAGCAAAAGGGCCGCCAATTGCTTGACGGCCCAGTTATGAGGGGAACAAAGAAGCTTGTAGTGTAACGCTACAACCGGCTGATTGTCGAGTGCGAAACTCCATACGATCTGCCAATATCTGCTAACGGTTCGCCGTTACCTCTCCGCGCCAACGCCTCAGCGATCTGGAACTGTGATAGCTTGGGCTTTCTGCCGAACTTAACGCCTCGGTCTATCGCGCGCTTACGGCCTTCCGAGGTTCTCGCCAATATCATCGATCTCTCGAACTCCGCCAATGCTGCCAACACAGCCGTGATGAGCTTGCCATGAGGCGAGGTGGTGTCGATCATCGCGTCAGCAAGAGAGCGGAAGCCTGCACCCTTCTCGGAGATAGTCGCCAAGACATTGAGCAGGTCTCTGGTTGATCAGCCGGTCCAATCGCGTGACAAGCAGAACATCGCCCTCGCCTAGCGCAGCTATAGCCTTAGCCAGCGCTTTCCGTTCAGTAACCGCACCACTTACTTTCTCCGCGTAGACCTTCTCCACTCCTGCTGCTTGCAGCGCAGATTGTTGGCTCTCCAAGGATTGACCGTCCGTACTTACGCGAGCGTAGCCTATTATCATATTTTTGGTTCCTTCTGGATTAGGAAGGAGCCCGTGGCATTCTCATCCCCATACCATGCAGGAGAGATGTGCTACGGGCTCCTCTTTATGCACCGAACATTCGCACCGGAATAACCCTGTCTTTTCAAAGCTCCTCTGTTTGTGCGTCACTCCTAATAATTGCACCATGCTGGAATGGCATCCCGCGTATTGGGCACGGTTGGCACGTGATTGGGAATGGTGGCGGAATAGGCTCGCAGTAAAGCAGTAGGATCGGCGCGGCCAATAGCGCTCTGCGCGTCATTGCCGAGGAGTTATCGGAAAGGTAAGCTTGATTGGCTTCAGCCATTGGCCTGCTCCTTTGGTTGAGGTTAGGCCGACCATTGGAGTGCCATCCTTTGGTCGGCCGCTTTACTTTAACATGAAGCGCAGCCGCGATCTACAAAATAGTTGTCAAATATTTGACGCGGACCGCCATTTCTAAGGATGGTCAAGGCCCAACGGGGGTAGGGCCAAAAATCGACTTTGCCAGCGGCGGCGGAGGCCCTTCGCAAGTTATGTGGAATTTCAAACGCCCATACACTTGCTGGGTACGGAAACGCTTCGTTGCGCTAATTGGAGCAGTACGCGAGGTGATAATGAGTTGCGTGGGCGCAACGGCGATGATTTGCGCTAACCAAGATGATGCATCTACACATCGTACGGGCTGTCGTTAGAGGCTGCACTAACCTCTGCGGGCTGTTCTTACAGGAATTGGCAAACCAAGTACGCAGCGACACCAACCACGATAATGATTGGGATGACAACAATTAGCAATGTCGTAAGGAGACAGCCCGTTCGATGTCTTTTTGCAAAGGACATGGATGCTCCACGGCAGCACCAATTCTAGCCCTACGGGAAGCAATGACAATTGCTAAGGGAAGTACGCTAATCATGCACTGGGGCTGGAGGTACGGCGGGTGCCTTCTACGGCGGTCAAAGGCACTTGCGCCAATAACTACTAATCACCAACTGCAAGTCGGAGAGGGAACCACCGATGAACGCAACAATCTGCGACTGCGGCAAGACGTGTTTCGCGCCAACGTCGCAGTGGTGTGTCGCGATAGTGGATGCGGAGGATGGGTGGTTGTTACGCAAGTACAAATGGACTGCGCATATTACGGGTGGGGATGGGTCACCATCTGTGCGCTGTAAGACGTACGCCTACGAAACTGGGAAGAGCGCACTGCTCCATCGAGCCGTAACAGGACACGCTTATCCGCTGATGGATCATATCAACCATAACGCTCACGACAATAGGAAGGCCAACCTCCGGCTGTGCCGATTGGTACGCCTAATATGACGACCTTGATACGGGCAGCGTAGGAGCCAGAGTGCGCCTGAGAGAAGGCCGGCGACGATGGACCAGCCTAGAACGCTGTGCATTGGGTAATCCTTTCGTAGGGACCGAGGTGCTTACGCCGACGGCGCAGCGGCAACTCCGTCAAACGCCGACAACAATGCAGACCAGCCGACTAATGTCTGCTTATGACTTTAACAAGGAGGGAAAGCGGACATCTAGTTAGGTCTGAGTTGTGCCACTTCCGGAACTCATGCAATGCAGCAAAAACTACTCTATCACTTCGTCGGCACGCAGCAGAAAGGATTCGGGGATGGTGAGGCCGATGGCCTTGGCGGTCTTGAGATTGACGATCAGCTCGATCCTTGTCGGCAGCTCGACCGGGAGATCGGCGGGCTTTGTGCCTTTGAGTATCTTGTCGACGTAATCGCCGGCGCGGCGGAACAGGTCATCATCGGGCACTATCTCGGCTGCGGCTGGAGTGTTGAGCAGATCGTAGCCCTGCTTGAGCAGCATCCCGACGGGATCGGTGGTCGCTATATTGCGGAAGGTCGACTCGCAGGTGAAGTCGAGCGCAGCGCAGGCAAGTATCGAACCTGCCGAACCATCGCACAGCCTGAACTCTGGAGCACTGACTGGAAACGGGAACCGCAGTCAGAACCACCGCAATGCCAGCCAGAACCTGAGCCGGAGCCAGAGCAAGAGTTGGAGCCGGATCCTCCGATTGCGGAGCCAGAACCGCAGTCAGAGCAGGAGGAGGATCCTCTTGCAGAGCCGGAACCGATGCCGGAGCTGGAGGAGGATGATGTAGTAGCGGAGCCGCAACTGCAGCTGCCGCAAATGTTCGCACATGGCGACCCAGACCCGCGGCCAATAAAGCGCTGGACCATCCGAAAGCTGATGCAGACCTGCGGAGTTGGGCTGCTTAGTGGCCAGTGGGGCACCTACAAGACCTTCATGGCGCTGGAGATCGCCGCGGCGGTGATGACCGGGCAGCCGTTCAACGGCTACGTGGTGCAGCGCCGGTGCGGCGTCTTGTTCCTGGCCGCGGAGGGGGCTGATGAAGTTCGGCTGCGGCTCGAAGCACTCGTGCGCGAAAAATGCGGCGGCATGGCTCGCGCACCGTTTCGCTGGTTCGAGGCAGTGCCGACGTTGCTGCACCCCGACGGCCTAAAGCAGCTCATTGCCATGGCCAAGCAAGCCGATGCGTCTTTGCGGCGAGAGTTCGAGCTGCCGCTGGGCTTGGTGTTCATCGACACGGTTGCAGCAAGCGCCGGCTACGCCATGCAAGGCGCGGAGAACGACAGTGCAGTCGGACAGCAGGTGATGCGAGTGCTTCGGCAGGCTGCGGAAGCGACGGACACCTTCGTGTGCGGCATCGATCACATCGGCAAGAACATCAACCTCGGCACCCGTGGCAGTTCCAGCAAGGAGGCAGCCGCCGACCTGGTACTGGCCTGCCTGGGACAGCGCGAGCTTAGCGGCAGGGTGCTCAATCTGCGCCTGGCCGTGCGCAAGTGCCGCGGCGGCCCCACTGGTCAGGAATTTCCATTCAGTATGCGCGAGGTGACGCATCCGCAGGGGGATGAGGAGGGCAATCCCATCTCCACTCTTGTGGTGGACTGGACAGCACCTGCCGCAGCACCCACGGGGCCAGGACCAGATCGGTGGGAAGCGGAGAGCCGCACTGACACGCGACAGGCGATGCTGCTGTTGAAGCGGGTGCTAATGGCGAAGCTGGCTAAGCATGGGATGGAGCTCGAGGGGCTCACCAGCGGGGAGTTGACGGTTCGTGGCATAGATCAGGAGCTTGTGCGCGAGGAGTTCTATCAGCAGACCCCTGCTGACGGCACTCAGCGCCAGAAACAGGATTTTCGCCGCAAGCGCTTTACCCGCGCCATAAACCGCGCCATCGAGAAACAGCTGATCGGGATGCGGGAGATCGAAGCCATCACGTATCTCTGGCTGCTGCCGAAGCAACCTAGCAGCGAAGATGACGACTTCTAGCAGAGGCGGCTAAACGGGGGTCGCCGGACCAAGCCGCACAACCGGAAGCTAGCGGACAATTCGATTGCAACCAAAATCGAAGTGTCCGCACAAGTGTCCGCAACGGTTAGAAGAAAAAGCTGAGCAAAATCAGTGTCGTAAGCTTTCACACAGCGGCCCGCTTGGGCTGCGGACACTTCAACTGCACCCCTAAGGAAGCCCGAATTGTCCGCACGAAACGGCTGTTGGCGGGCGCGTACCGGGAAGTGTCGGCGGGAGGCTAACCGCTAACCCGTTTGAGCCGAGCCGTCGCCGTTGTGGCGGAGCCCCTGCGCATGTATGCACCGGGACGGGATCTGGGGCCTGTTATTAGGCGCGATCCTTTGCGTCCTGCGCGGGCAGGTCCTCTGCGCAAGTGGAGGTACCTACGATGTCAGTGCGAGCGGCTGCCGGACCTTCGCGCTCTCCTCGCTTACGCCGTTCGTCTTCGGCCATCTGCGCTTCCCATTCGGCCAGCCGCGCCTTTTCCTCCTTCATCATCGCGATTATCCGCTCCATGATATCCGTGCGCCGCACTTGCTTCAGCCTGGCCTCGTCCACACGCATCTGCACATTGACGGCAAGCCCTGCCGCAGCGGTTTGCGCTCTCAGCAGGTTACCGTCACCGCGGTCGGTCGGGATACGCAGTATCTGCTCCAGCTTCTGCAATCCCAGTAGCGTCACCCGTTCGAGTTCAGGTGCCAGT
>Ga0182037_10002348_pt1 | contig 10046 bp, 13 predicted proteins | sample sta12Cox44000082_FD_125974 | JGI IMG/M metagenome (GOLD analysis project Ga0182037, IMG submission 125974) | Lab enrichment of tropical soil microbial communities from Luquillo Experimental Forest, Puerto Rico - statoxic.12C.oxic.44.000.082 | ecosystem: Environmental > Terrestrial > Soil >... | reverse complement strand
CGGTTACCGATCGACCACCCCCACAGTGCCGGTTCCCTCGCCGGCGGTGGCTGTCGACTTATTTGTCGCTTTGGGGGGTCGATTGGTTCAAAGGCGACAGGGAGGAGGCTGGCGCGGCACCGCATTAACCAAGGTTAATGAGCTCTCGAGTCCCGCCCATCTGGGGCCGAAAACTTGCGTCGTCACGGGGTTGCCCGCCCAAGGTGATCGGCGGGGGTCAGCTCGTTCCCGCCGTAAGCCGAGACCGGCCCGGATCCGGCACGATCGAGGCCCCAATGACGTGCAGCCGATCCGCCCAGGTGGCGACGATATCCGCCTAAATTGATTTTCAAAAAACCACGCGTGGCGCGCCGCGGCCGGCATAGTCGGGAAGCACCGCAATTCCGTCGATATGAGCTTCGCCGAGGAGCTGCATGCCGAGGCTTTTGTGAAATGCGATGGACCCCAGATTCGACGGCGTGGTGATCGCCTTGACGTGCCTGCAGCCGTGCCGGCGAGCGAACTCCACGAAGTGGCCGAAAAGCTCACCCGCGAGACCTTGCCTACGGGCGGACGACCGCACAGCGACCGTATGCACATATCCGACCGGTTCGGTCTGCGAGAGAAAGCCAAACAAATACGCGAGGACCTGAGCCCCGTTGCGAATGACGAACGCCGAGTTTCCAAACTGTGAACGAGGAATGGATGGTGCAGGTGACGGGTGTCCCGCGCACCCCAGAATTCATGCAGCTCATCGAGAATCTGGTTGTAGTCCTGCTGGGTGCACAGCGAAATTTCTGCGGGACTGCTCATCGACGCTCCGCGGGACGATGGCGCGCTCGGAGGGATTCGAACCCCCGACCCCCAGATTCGAAGACTGATGTCATCCCCTTAGAGCCCAAGGGCTTACACAGCCCATAACCTCTTATTTCATCGCATTTCATGGGCATTTGTCGCCCCCTGTCGAAGACATTGCCAGACAGCCCCAGACACGGTATGGGTGTTACCCGCAAGTTACCCCCAGGAGAGCGCCAGTCCTCCGTTACCCCGCAAGTTACCCCCACGAGAGCACCAGTCAAAATGCGCCTAACCGTCAAGACCGTCGAGGCCGTGCGCCCCGGCGCTGATCGGCGTGAGGTCCCCGACGGCCTTATGCCGGGCTTGTATCTCATCGTGCAGCCGAGCGGCGCGCGATCATGGGCGGTGCGCTACCGCTACCAGGGCATTCCCCGCAAGCACACTCTCGGCAGGTACCCGGCGGTCGACCTGAAGGCAGCCCGGACACTGGCGGGCAAGGCGCTGCGCGCCGTCGCCGAAGGACGTGACCCCGGTCGCGAGAAGATCGCGGCCCGCGCAGCCAAGGCCGACAGCGTCGACCGCATCGTCGAAGAATTTCTCGAGCGGCACGTCAGACGCTCGAACCGCCCGCGTACAGCCCAGGAAACCGAGCGTCTACTGCGTCAGCACGCCCTGCCCCGCTGGCGTGGGCGAGTGGTGCGCGAGATTACCCGCCGCGACGTGCTCGATGTGCTCGACCGCGTCGTCGATGGCGGCGCACCGATTGCCGCCAACCGCGTGCTTGCGGCCGTACGCAAATTTTTCAACTGGTGTGTTGCCCGCGACATCATCGCCGCCTCGCCCTGCGCTGGCGTCAAGCCGCCGTCGGCAGAGCATGCGCGTGATCGCGTGCTGTCCGACGACGAGCTGAAGCGCGTGCTGCAAGCCGCCGACAAGATTGGAGGGACGTTTGGGCCGCTAGTGAAACTGTTGGCGCTTACAGGGCAGCGACGTGACGAAGTCGCGCGAATGCGGTGGGACGAAATTGATATTGACAACCGCCTTTGGACGCTAGCGCCCGCGCGGGTGAAAAACAATCAGTTTCACGAAATCCCATTGAGCCCTGCCGCCCTCGCCATCCTCAAGAGTGTGCCGCGCGTTGCGGGCTCGCCTTTCGTCCTAACAAATGGCGGCGCTTCGCCCGCGAGCGGGTACTCAAAAGGCAAGCGCCGCCTCGATGCGCTGCTGCCTGCAGATATGCCGCCGTGGCGACTGCACGATCTAAGAAGAACATGCGCAAGCGGTCTGGCGCGATTGGGCATCAATCTGCCGGTCATCGAAAAAGTATTGAATCACGTCAGCGGCAGTTTCGCCGGCATCGTCGGCGTTTATCAAAAACACAGCTTCGCGGATGAAAAGCGCGCCGCGCTCGAGGCGTGGGGCCGACACATTGATGCGCTCGTCAGCGGCAAGCCCGCGAAGGTTGTTCGCTTGCGGGGGCAACGATGAAGCGCGCGAGGAGGCGGTCTCCGCAACAGGAAATCCAACGATGGCGGGAGCGACGGCAAAAGGAGTGGGACGAACGCCACCCGCGGTTTTCGTCAAAGGGGCGGCTCCTCTCCGCGGAGGACAAATACAACCGCGGCGACAAGACCGAGATTATGAAGGAGCTGGCTTGGCACTTGACAACTCATGAGAATGAACCGCTCCCCGAATGGCTAAGGTTGGCGCTCCTCAAAGCAATAATTCGGGCGACTGTATGTGACATCGATTCATGGGATGAAGTTTTCGGACCGCCAGTGGAGACGGAAACGGGCCGGCCGGCGCGAGGAAAAGTCCGCCTCGCTGTGCGGCGGAAGCTGGAATTGGTAACTGATATCTACAACCGCGTGGAACAATTGCATGCCGAAGGCAGGCACGTAGACAGGACGCTGTTCGAGGACGTTGCTGCTGAATTCGGCATTGGCAGAGCCTGGACAGAGAAGTCCTATTACGACAACCGTGCTTGGCTGAAACCCTGGGTAATCGCCTGGAGCAAAGTCCGTTAGAAAGTAGCTCCCCTATTCCCTGAAAATACGCCCGCGCTTTCGGGGAATACTCTCCCAAGCCGCGTTTGCTATGTCCCACAATGGACATAGGAGATGCGACATGACGCGCGAAAGCACGGATAAGCATTATCACAGCAAGCCCGCGCTAGCGGACAGATACGGGGTCTCGCCCCGCACCATCGACCGCTGGCGCTCGGACGAAGTATTTCCCGCGCCAGATCTCACGCTGCCAAACGGCGCACCGCGCTGGTCCGACGAAATCATCGTCAGCCACGAGCGCGGCGCCGTGAGCAGCAAGGCAAGCGCAGTGAGCAGCAAGGCAAGCGACGCCGTAGTGCCGCCGCGCGACGCCGCCTGAAGTAAATCGGCCCGACTGGCGAGGTCGGGCCGAGAAAGTTTTCCAACGATGATGCACATCAAGGGGTTGATGCACGATGCTTACATACAGCAGTTCCGCGCCTTGGCGCAAGCCTGACCTCTCGCCCTCCTCAACTGGCTGCTGCGCCGCTGACCGGCGGGAGTTTTGGCGCCTGAACGGAACAAGCTGGCCCAGTTTCATCGACCTGCATTTCGAGATCTGTGACCGCCTGCGAGCGTCGTCGTCGTGGGTGACTTCATGATGGCGACCGATTGGAAGAAGGCTGCGGAGGACGCTTGGGATAGCCCGAGCTGGCGCGAAGCCGCCGAGCAGTATCGCCGCGACCGCGCTGGGCGAGTCCTAATCGTTGAGATTCCACCCGAACATCTCGCCCGATTGCGCCGCTTGATGATGCGCGATGAGATTTCACTCGACCGCGCATGGGGTGAAATCAACCTCGCTGCTCGCGAGCGATTCAATGAAGCGCCTAAAGCCACTTATGACGCAGTTGTTTATGAATTGCGCACTCATGGGGTTTCGCAGCTAAGCAAGCCAAATTGCCAGCGGCGACTTGGCGATCTTTCAACCGCGCAGCTCAAAAACCTAATAGCAAGCCTGCAACAAAGGCGCGGCCAATACCCGAATGTTTCCGATGAGCTTTTAACGACACTTGCAACAATCTACGATGCGAGGATTACGTCCGATGAGCAATGAAGCAGAAGCCGCCGTTGAAAAAATAATTGCGCTTGCGCGTAACAAGCGAAAACACAAATCAGAGAGCGCAGAGCAGACCGCCGACTGGCCGGAACCGAAACCTCTTCCGAGCGGATTAGCGCCCGTCGAATCTTTCAGCTCCGATTTCCTGCCCGATGCGTTAGCACCGTGGGTTGATGACATCGCGAACCGACTGCAATGTCCGCCTGATTATGTCGCGGTGGCCGCGCTTACGTCACTCGGCGCGGTTATTGGTCGCCGGATTGGTATCAAACCGCAAGCCAAGACCGACTGGGTTGAAATTCCGAATCTGTGGGGATGTTTCATCGGACGGCCGGGAATGTTGAAAAGTCCCGCGATGATGGAGGCGCTCAAGCCGATCCACCATCTTGAAGCCGAGGCGGCGAAAGACAACGAGATCGCGGAGCAAGCCTATCAAGCGGGCCTAAGTGCTTACAAACTGCGGGCGCAAGTCGCGGCCACATTGGTAAAGAAGAAACTGCTGAAGGCGGGTGATGAAGCCCCGAACCCAGACATCAGATTCGATCCTGGCGTCGAGCCCGAGCAGCCACTGCCGGTTCGGTACCGAACGAACGATTCCTCCTATGAGGCTGTCGGCGAGCTGCTGATTGCGAACCCGTCTGGCATTCTCATCGAGCGTGACGAATTGGTGTCCTTGCTCCAGCACCTGGATCGCGAGGACCAAGCTGTGGCGCGAGGGTTCTACTTGTCGGGGTGGAGCGGCACGCAGCCCTATACGTTCGACAGGATCGTGCGCGGGCATCGTCATATCGACGCGGTGTGTTTGTCGGTGCTCGGTAATACTCAGCCAGTCCGCATTGCCGAATACATCCGCCGCGCCAATTACGGCGGTGCCGGCGGCGATGGGCTCATGCAACGCTTTCATCTTTTAGCCTGGCCCGATGCGCCTGCCGATTGGAAAGATGTGGACGAGTATCCCGACCGTGGGGCACGCGAGAAAGCCTGGGGCACCTACGAGCGCCTGAGTAAGATCGACGCGCTCAAGCTCGGTGCCGAGAAGGGGCCTTATGAAAAGGTGGGGGCCCTACGTTTCGACCAGGAAGCCCAAGGGGAATTCCTTGATTGGCGGACTGACCTGGAAAGGCAAGTGCGGTCAGACGAGCTATCACCCGCCTTCGAGGGGCATCTCGCAAAATATCGGAAGCTCGTCCCAACGCTGGCGTTGATGAATCATCTCGCCGATGTTGGAGAAGGACTAGTATCGCGCCACGCTCTGCTTAAGGCCCTGGCGCTCGCCCACTATCTCAAGAGCCACGCTCGACGCGTCTATGGCTCGGCCGACGAGGCTGAATTGGCGGCTGCCAAAGCTATCCTCAAGCACATCAAGGCCGGAGACTTGCAGGACGGATTCACCGCGCGCGATGTCCACCGGCACGGCTGGGCGAATCTCACCGAACGTGAACAGGTCGGTGCCGGTCTCGGCCTGCTCACCGACCTCGACTATCTCGCCGCCTCGGTGCCCGCCGCCGGCGCGCATGGCGGCCGGCCGAAGGTGACCTACCGCATCAACCCCAGGATTATTTAGAGGGAGCGCATCATGCCACGAAGGAATCCGCCGCCGCGAAGAAAGCTGCCGCCATGGAGCCGACATCATGAAACATGGTGCGCGATCTTTCGGGGCAAGTCCTGTGACTGCGATGACGACTTGCCGCCGGGCCGAAGACGGCTCCCGCTGCCGGGCGGGGACGCCCCGACCCCTGACCGGGAACGGGAGCTTGAGGACGCATGAACATGAGCAACCCCTACCTCGAACGGCTGCGGGGGCGAGCCGAAGAAAAAACAGAAACACAGCACCCCTCGCAACCGTCAAAACCGCCAAAACCTAGTTTTGACAGTTTTGGCGGTGACCAGAGTATGTGTTTTTTTGAAAATGAGGCCGCCGAAGAAGAAAGTGAAAATTTAAAAAACGCATCCCCTCGCGACCGTCAAAACCGTCAAAACCTCGATTTGCCCGCTGAGCCGAACGCGGCCTACCGCGCGACGTCAGTCGGGCCGGATGGTGTCGGCTGCAAGGTCGAGATTGTCGAGCTGCCGCAGGCGCCGCGCTACCGGAAGGCCTTCGGCGTTCTCCAACTCCGGCCTCCGGCCCTGGTCCCGGTCGAGCGCTGGAAAGGCCTGCGTCCGGGACGGAAGCCGCCTCCTCGCCAAGTGGGGCAATCAAGCCGAGGCGCTGGGCTGGACGTCGGCGGACCTATTCGGCCTCCACGCCCCGCCAGAGCAGCCGCATCCGAGCTATAGCCGCCTGAGCCGCTATGACGCGACCGGCTTGTGCTGGTTATCGCAGGGCAAAGAGGTAATCGCGCTCACGGCGGATACCGCGACGATCCGCAATCCGGCCACGGGCAGTCTCACAACCTATCGGCGCTTCAACAAGCCAGCGCTCGGGCCGCTCGGCGATTCTTTGGAGGATTTTAAATGACCGCGCTCGAATTTCATCCGCTCGCAAACATTTTCCCACTAGTCGAGGGCGCGGAGTTTGATGAACTCGTGGGCGGCGCAAGGAATAAGCCCCAACCATCGGGGCAATTTGAATTTTCACAAAATGGGAGGCACCAATGAATATCTTGGACTTTGGGCATGGGATTGTCGTCCGATTCAAATCTATCAGGCCCAAGCAAAGCGCAACGTTTCACGTCACCCGCAAAGATATGCGCAAGGCAACCGGGGTGACGCCTGAGACATGGGACTGCATAGATTGCGGGGTTAACACGGCGCCGCGGATTCCTGGGCGGGCGGAAACGCTCCGCAATATTGGGCGCTTCGGCAAAAGCAAGTCGACTTACGACCTCCGAACCGAGGTCTACACGGTGCACAACGCTGTATGGAAGCAAGCGCGCATGAAGCCTGCCGGCGGCTGTCTATGTATTGGTTGCTTAGAGAAGCGTCTTGGCCGTCGGCTAAGGGAGCGGGATTTTGTATTCGATCATGGGTTCAATGGGCTACCGGCCACCAAGCGATTATTGCACCGTCGCGGTGACCTGAGGCACTGGCGTTACTTATTCGAGTCGAGAAAGAAGGGTCGCCGGCCATGACCCGCGAGAGTGACCTGCGCCGCCAGAGAGAGGCCAAGTTCGCGGCCAAGCCCAAGCCTGGCCCCGAGTACTTGGGCCGCCCGACTACCGACTGCCGCACCTCGTTCCCCGTCGATGACATTCGCATTGGCGAGCGCCACCGCAAAGATATGGGCGACCTAGCGGGGCTGGCCGCCAATGATGGACGAGATCACCTTGCTGCAGCCGATTGGCGTCCGGCCGGACGGCATGCTTATTTGGGGCGAGCGCCGCTTGCGCGCCGCTGGCCAGCGCAGATCGCCACCGGCTGGGATCCTGAAAGTGTTTTCACCGCCGTCGATGGGTGACGGCACCAACGGAGAGGCTGCAATGAGGCGGGCGCCGCTGTCAATCGACGCCGGGCGTCTCCGGCATTGCGACGAGTTGCTCGACCGGTGCCCCCGCCAGCCGCACATTCACCAGAGCCTGCGCGGTGCCGCGCGCAAGATCAGCGTTCTCCGCGATGCGCCGGAGGTAGGGATGGATGGCGTGGCCCAGCACGGTAAGGGCGACGGCCGGTTTGCGTTCCAACAGCGGGCCGCCCAACTCCTGCTCAAGCCGGATAATGGCGTTGGTCAGCGAGGGCTGGGAGATGCCGCACTGTCTGGCCGCCCGGGTGAAACTGCGCTCCTCGCAAAGCGCCAGAAAATACCGAATCTGGTGCATTTCCATGCCTACCCCCTCCGCACGTTGTGCTCGCGCAGGAGGCTTGCCATCGAATGTCGGCCCTGGAGTGTGAGGTAGTTCACATATCGACGATTTCCTCGCTTATTTTTACCGGCCCACGCTGGGGGCTGGGTGGCTGCACAAGATCAAGCAACGACGGTCTTCTGAGTTGCCGCCGGCAAGAAGAGCAAGCGGGTGCGGCTCTAGTCATCTCATTTCTGCCTTTTCAGCGGCCGTGCAAGAATGAGAAACTCAACACCCCTGTGGTTCATGGAACGAGACATTACCACGTTTGAAAATGCTTGAAGGCATCGTGTCCAAGCGGCTTGGCTCGCCATACTGCTCCGGCCGCTCGCGGCACTGGGTCAAGAGCAAGAATCCGGCGGCACCAGCGGTGAAGCGGGAAGCCGAAGAGGAATGGGGTAAGCATTGAAACCAAATGTTCGACGGTGGGAAGCGAACAAAATTTTGGAAGCTGCGCTCAATAAATATTTTGCAATATTTGAATCCACAAAAACGTTGGCTTCGGAACTCATACGCAGCCGCAGACATCCCTTAGAAGTCTTGATAATACTCTGTGCCAGGCTTGATGCCCTGGCCTCAGACGCCGTTTCTGAAGGAACACCAAACAAAACGGCATTCACACAATTTCTCAGGGCGTATAGCGGCAACAACGAATTGTTTGAGTCGGTGAGTGTTGGTGAGCTGTATTATGAACTGAGGTATCATCGCTGGCTCTTGGAGGGAATGATCCCACAGGCCGGGCGTTTACGTAGATTTTCCGGCATTAACGATTGCGTCATTCAATTTCTCGAAGAGGCTGGTCTGCCTCTCACATTAACGGACTCTGCGAGGTTGCTGGATTGCCTTTCGCAAATTCTACAGCACGAATTTCGCGTTAAACCCGGCCAACCTTTATCAAAACGACGTTTGGTACAGGAATCAGAACTTGTACAGAGAATCGTACGAGCTACCCAAAAAACGCGGCTCCGTGCTCATGCGGCTAATTTGCCTAGGGCGCTTAAGAGCCTAGTTGAAAGCAAGAAGGTTTGTACAATTCTCTATGATCGCTTTCGATGCGAGGCCATTCATGGCGCGGCTATCATCCTTAACGCAGAACGATTTTTCCACGAAAGACAACTTTACTGGGAGCCGCGGTATTCTGAGTATCACGGAGCTTACGAGTTTCTTGAATTCCCTGCGCAGTTCCTGCTTGGCTGCGTAGAAACTTGTGTCAACACGTATCGCCATCACCTCAAAGCAAAAGGAACGGTTCCTCCCGATGTATTTTTTCACGTATTTGGGGATGATATGATGTCGAATCTAAAGCTGCTCGATTACGAGCTTCTCCCTGAAGAGAGCCCTGTTCGCCTGAATATTAAACAGAAAAGATAAATAACTAAGCACACCACCTCCATGTCCTATCACTGGGAAAGCGGGACCCACAGTCTCGGATTCTGGTCCTATATTGAAGGAAGGCGAGATGCTCAGGCGATTTTCTGCCGCCGTCGCCACCAGCCGAGAAGGCCACCGCTCGCCAAGATCAGGCCAGGAAGACCAGCACCGGCGATCGGTCCCGGCAACGCGATTGCGGTGCCTAAAGCAAAAGCGTGCTGGCCGTAGAAAGCCAGCACGCTCTAAGCTCGTCGGCGATTAAGGGAGGCGCCCCTCAGGCGACGAGCTGACGACGGCGACGGCGCGCCAAGGCGAGAAGGCCACCGCAAGCCGCAACCAAGCCCGGCAATCCAGCGCCTACGATCGGGCCGGGCACCGAGAACAGCGCTCCACTTTGCGCCGTCGTCACATCGAGCGTGTGATTTGGTCCGGTAAATAGATCGGCCACGAGCAGGCCACCGCTGAAATAACCCGCCGGACTAAGAGGCGGTTTCGAAATTAGTTGTCAGGCGTGCAGTTCATCGAGCAAGACTTTGGCCTCCTTCAAGTCGCGGGTCGCGAAGCCTTCGGTGAACCAGCCGTAGAGCGGAGCAAGAAGATCGCGGGCCTCATCCCGCCTGCCCTGATCGTGCCACAGCCGCGCCATGCTCATCGCGGCGCGCAATTCCCAGGACTTCGCCTGCTGCTCCCTCGCAATCGCGAGCGCGCGCTCGAAATACTCTTCCGCTCTCGCCGCGTCCGGCTCCAGCGAGAGTAGTGCGATTTTCCCCGCAATGCGATTGACCTCGGCCTCGCACCATCTCTCCTTGGCTGTTTCCACTGCGGCCATCGCTTCGCCGATGCAGCGCCTGGCGTCATCGAACTGACCGATTTCTGCGTTAGCTCTTGTTAAATGTGACAACCACAACGGCATCCACATCGTTGTTCCCCTGACCGGCAAAGCCTCGGACGCGGTTCAAACGATCACCTGCGGCCTCACCGCAATGCGATCAACGGGAACAACGATGTGGATGCCGT
>Ga0182037_10002345_pt1 | contig 10051 bp, 10 predicted proteins | sample sta12Cox44000082_FD_125974 | JGI IMG/M metagenome (GOLD analysis project Ga0182037, IMG submission 125974) | Lab enrichment of tropical soil microbial communities from Luquillo Experimental Forest, Puerto Rico - statoxic.12C.oxic.44.000.082 | ecosystem: Environmental > Terrestrial > Soil >... | reverse complement strand
ATTCGTCGCTTTCTCGATCGCCACCTCGCTTCACGCTGATGCCGTCCTACGACGGCGATCTCTTCGCGAAGGTGCCGACGCGATCCGGGCCGTAAGGCACGCTGCAAACTCCACTGCTGGAATACCCTACTGGAGCACAGTGGTTTTGGTGCCTGATCGTCTCCAATGATCCGAGCAACAACGTCGCCATCACCCACTTCTATTCGTGGACGATGCCGCCGGACTGCCGCCGCGGTGGGCGCAAACGCATCTGGAGCTGTTCGTCTCCAAGGTAATGTAATTGCCGCCTTTCGCTGATCTCGGGGCGCAAGGCCGGGGGAATCGAGTTTCCGCGCAACCGCGTCGATCCGAGTCTGGCCGCCCCAGGTCAGGTTTCCACCGAGGCTGTGATGGGGTGGACGCCTCCCCGACGGCCCTGGTGTGCCAGAGTGGTGGTGTTGGTCACCACTGAACAGGAGGCGTCCATGTCGGAAGCTAGCACGATCGGTTTGGACTTGGCGAAGCGAGTGTTTCAAGCACACGGAGCAGATGCGTCCGGCAAGGTGGTATTCCGTAAGCGGCTGCGGCGAGCAGGTGCTTACGTTTTTCGCTGATCGGCCAGCATGCGTTGTGGCGATGGAAGCCTGCAGCAGTGCGCACTACTGGGCGCGTGCGATCGGCGAGCCTGGCCATACAGTCCGCCTGATCCCGCCGGCTTACGTGAAGCCGTTTGTAAAGCGGCAGAAGAACGATACCACCGACGCCGAGGGCGATCTGCGAGGCGGCGCAGAGGCCAACGATGCGCTTTGTGTCGGTGAAGAGCGGAGCAGCCCAGGCCAATGCGGTTGTATTCCGAGCTCGGGATCTTCTGGTGCGGCAGCCGACACAGACGATCAACGCCTTGCGCGGCCATCTCGGGGAATATGGGGTCGTTGTGGCCAAAGGTCCCTGTCACGTCCCGCAGCTCATCTCACACGTAGAGGATCCGGCCGCCGATTTACCTGAGGCCGCCCGAAGAGTGCTTCGCGTGCTAACCGCCTCGCTGCAATCCTTGGCCGAACGGATTGAGCTTCTCGATCGCGAGATTGTTCGTCGTGTCCGCGAAGACAAGGAGGTGCGTCGTCTAACGACCTTCCCTGGAGTAGGTCCCCTAATCGCTACGGCAGTGGCAGCATTAGCACCGCCTGCGGGCGCTTTCAGGAGGGGCCGCGACTTCGCGGCCTGGGTCGGGCTCACGCCGTCGCAGCGCTCCAGCGGCGGCAAGCAAAAGCTTGGTGCGACCTCGAAAATGGGCGAGCGAACGTTGCGACGCCTGCTGATCATCGGCGCGAGTTCGGTTGTTCGTCAAGCTATCAAATACGGGACCCCATCGGGGTCCTGGCTTGCGCGGATGCTGGGACGTAAGCCACGGATGCTTGTAATCGTTGCGCTTGCCAACAAGATGGCGCGCACGGTTTGGGCCTTACGGGCAACCGGGGAGATCTATCGAGCTCCGGTCGTGGCGCCTTAAAGCCGCCGCGATCAGGAGGCGTCGGAGGCGTAGGAGGGTCGAAAGGAGAGTATGGCGCACAGTCAATGAGAGACGGGATCGGGAAGCCAGTTTTTCACACGGCGCCTCGAGCGCGTGGCTGTGATTTGGACCCGGTCTGCGAACTCCCATACCGGCCCGCGGCAACTGAGCGGCCGCAGCACAGGCCGAACAGATGTCAGCACCTGACTACGCGCAATCAGTCTCGAGGATTCTTCTTGCGCTCACGGAGGCGTCCACAGATGTGAAAACACAGGCATTCAATCTGCGCGTAGAAATTCCTTCTCGATTTCGTCAGTCTAAAGAGGAATAGCGCTGTGGCTGCGATTGGAAAAAGGGCAATAGAGAAAACAATTCTCCGCCTTATCGGCTCTTGAGCGTTTTCACACGGCCTCGGTCGAGACCGGCCGATAGCTACGATCGGTGGAACCGCGGAACCACAGTAGCGCTAACCTAGGGTCGAGCCACACATTTCCATGCGCCAGCCGTTGTATTGACCTTTCAGATGGCGCGGCCGAATAAGCACCGGAGCCGATATCGACTTAAGGCTTTCTGGGTCCTTGTCCTTCCGGGCTGCTAGTCTCGTGCCGACCCGAAGGCGCCAAATCCGCTGACCGACATTTGGGTTTCTACAAAGCTCGCAAAGGCCCGGGCCTTGGCGCTCGCCTGCCGGCCGGTCGGAAACAGCGCCCACAGATCTACTGTCGGCAATAACCAATCAGTGAGCACAACCTGGACCGCACCGGATTTCAGCTCCGGCGCAAACAACCACTCAGAGGCGATGGCAAAGCCAAGGCCCGCAAGCACTCCCTCCCGAATACCCTCGCCGGCGCTGACCCGAAGACGGCCGCTCACGCTAACTGTGGTTTCCGAAGTTCCTTGCCGGAAGGCCCAGGTTGCGCCGCCATCGCGCTGCTCGTAGACGATGGCGTGATGCGCGAGCAGGTCGGCCGGGGTCTGCGGCATACCCTTCGCTGCGAAATAGGCGGGCGTACCGATCACGCGCCTCTGGCACTGTCCTATTTTGCGGGCGGTCACCGCTGAATCGCTGAGACGGCCGATGAGCAGCGCCACATCGATGCCGGCCACAATCAGGTCGATGTCGCGGTCGTCTAGAACAACATCGATATCGAGCCCCGGATGCTCGGCGAGGAAGATCGCAAGACGCGGCAGCACGAGCAGGCGTGTAAAGGATAGGGGACCGCAGAAGCGCAGGCGGCCCGATAAAGCTGCGGCGGCGCCGCGCGCGGCGAGTTCGGCTTCGTCGGCTTCCTCGATCGCCCTTTTGGCACGTTCATAGAAGCTGCGACCCGCTTCGGTCGGCGTCAGGCGGTGCGTCGAACGCAAGAGCAGCCGCGCGCCGAGCCGGTCTTCGAGCTGCGCAATTGTCTTCGAAACCGCAGGTTGGCCGATACGCAGTTGTTTGGCCGCGCCCGAGAACGAGCCGGCATCGACGACGCGAACGAATGCTGCCATCGCGGCGAGGCGATCCATGTCTTATTCCCACTAGGAATAAGTTTTATTACCACCATAGGGCTGCCGCAGGTCAGCGGCAATGAGAGATGCAGGACGTGCTCACATCTTTGCCGGTGCCGCTCCATGTCGTTGAAGGCGCAGCTTGAAGCATGCCGTCGCGAATACGAGGCGAACGCCGAACCGCAGGTGGTCGATGCCGCGCGGCGCTCGGTCGGGGCGCTCGCCGAAACCGGCCTCGTCGCCAACGCCGTAAAGGCCGGCGAGATGGCACCGCAGTTCAGGCTGCGATGCAGGCGCGGCGGCTTCATCAACCTTTCGGATCTTATCGATCGCGGTCCGGTCGTCGTCAGCTTTTTCTGGGGCGACTGGTGCCCCTTTTGCGCTCTCGAATTGAAGGCTCTTGCGGCAGCCTACGCGGCAATCCAGCGCCTGGGCGCAGCGCTGATCGCTCTCTCACCGCAGCCTCGCAATAAGTCATCCTCTCCGGTCAGCGACGCCGGATTGCCGTTTCCCGTAGTTCAAGATCCTGGTTGCAAGGTCGCGTCGCGCTATCGCGTCGCCTTCACCGTCCCGCAGCAATTCCGGGCGGCGTACTTGGCGCTCGGTTACCGCAACTCGGTGGGGGCCGACTCGAAAAGCTGGCTGCTGCCGATACCGGCAACTTACGTCCTCGATGGCACCGGCCGCATCGTTCTTGCCTACCTCGACGCCGATTACACTACCAGGCTGGAGCCGGCCGAAATTATTGCTGCGCTGAGCCACCTTGGCGACCATTCTCGGCAGGAATAACCGATAGTCTCCGGTGGCTGCTACCGACAGCCATCTCAAACCATAAATTCCACCCTGCCGAAGCCCAAGAGAACAGGGCAGTTCGACATGACACATTCAGCATTTCACAGCCTCGATGGCACGAACTGTGCGACCGCCGAAGCGTCACTCGAATTCGGCCGCTTCCGGGCGCTGCCTCGTCAGCGGCTGCTGCTGGCGGATGGTGCGCCGATAGAGTTGGGGACGCGCGCGTTCGAACTCTTGCTGGTCTTGCTGGAGGCTGACGGATCACGCGTCAGTAAGGAGCAGCTGCTAGCTCGCGTCTGGCCGGGCATCGCCGTCGTCGAGGATAATCTGAAAGCGCAGGTCTTCGCGTTGCGCAGGGCTCTTGGCGACGACCGCGGCCTCATCCGTACCGAGTTTGGCCGTGGTTACCGGCTCACTGCCGCAGTCCGCTCAAATGCTGCCCGGAGCGCATCGCGTTCAACGCCACCGCAGTACTGGTCAACTCGGAGACTGTTTCCTCCACGGACCGCTCGGCGACCGTCGCACGGCTGGTCGGTCAAACATCGCTTTGGCAGACACTTTGATCCTGCCCGGGGTGAAGATGTCACCTCTTGTCGGCCCTAGACCATCGGCGCTTCGGTCGAATTTCCGGCTGCGATGCGACCATGCGGATATAGAAGCCCCGGTCTTGCGTTTACCCGAAACACCTCGAAGCGGAGAAATCGGATGAACCGGCTCACCAATAAAGTCGACGTCATCAGCGGCGATAGCGGCGCCACCCGGCTGCCATCTACCGGCAGCATAATGAACTCACTCATAGGAATATTGATCAAGCTCGGAATTCTGAGAGAGGACCTCGATTACCACCTAATTCGGGCAGCAATGGTAATTATATTTCTGTTCTTTGGTTATCAGAAATGGTGGGCGTACGAGGCGGAGCGGTTGATTCCTTATATCAGTAACGGCCCGCTCATCTTTTGGCTGTATCCGGTTTTTGGCGTCCGCGGAGCCAGTTGGTTTCTAGGGAGTTGTGAATGGACGTTCGGCACGTTCCTGTTCCTAGGATTCTGGAATAAAAGACTGGGAATTCTCGGAGCGCTCGGCTCCTGTGCCACATTCGTAGGTACCGTCACTATCATCCCATTCATGCCCGATGGCTGGGATGCGTCGGCCGGCGGGTTTCCGGCCATGACCGGCAACGTGCCCTTTCTTATGAAAGATGTCGCGCTTCTTGAGCCGCATCATTCTATCTGCTGAAGCAGGATGTAATGAGAGTGTGGCTTTCCGCCAGAGAAAAGCCCGAAGCCAGTGCTTGGGCACCGTCCCATTGATCCGTCCGGAGACCCGTCGATTACTGAGGTCTTCCTGGTCCTGGAGTATGAAGGACAGCCCGCCGGAACCTGCCGCCAGACAAGCTGTTTACGCTCCAACACTGGCGCCGGAGCGGCGTGGACACCGGCCGTACAACCGGCGTGTGGGGGGCTTCTAGAGCGCTCTGCAGGGCAATGTTGGAGGGAGGGGCCATATGTCCCGTAAAACTCTAGCAACGGCGATCGCTTTTGCGGCTTGCGCGACCGCGGGCACGGCAATATTCGCGCAATCACCCACAAATCCCAACGCGCTTACCAGATCACGATATTTGCCCCAATACAACGCCTCCGGTGATATGATTTTGCCACCGAACTCCATATGGCGTGAATGGGTTTTTGTCGGCTCGCCATTGACGCCTAACGCGCTCAATGATGGGCATGCCAACTTCCCAGAGTACCACAACGTCTACATCGAGCCAGGGTCATACGAAATATACGAGAAAACAAATGTATTTCCCGAAGGGACGATCATGTTCAAGGAGTTGCAGCTCACCAAGAAGCCTGAAGAAAACCCGGATGGCTCACGAACAGAGCCGTCGGGCCGGGGTTATTTCCCCGGTGCGTTCAATGGCGCGGATGTGACCGTCAAGGACTCGAAACGCTTCGCCGCATCAGGGGGTTGGGGCTTCTTCGATTTCAACCATTTCGAACCAAAGGCTCCGACCGCCAAGGTAAGGGCAAAGGAGGAATGCGCCTATTGTCATATCGCCGGCGCGAAGAAGGACCAAGTCTGGACACAGTTCTACCGCCTACTGGACAAGTAGTTCTCCGTCCCGCGGTGGCCTCAGCTGGGACGCGACTTCGGGGCGGCGAACTCATCGACCAACCTTATGGAGCAAGGCTATCCCTGAAACCGATTGCTGCGAAGCGACAACTCGCTAACACGGAGGAAGCTCATGTCTGAATCAGAACGGGTTGAAGTGGTGATCCTGGGCAGTGGATTTGGCGGCAAGCTGCTGGCTTGGCATCTGGCGCAATCGGGGCGGCGGACTGCCGTCGTCGAGCGCCGGTGGATCGGCGGTTCCTGTCCCAACATCGCCTGCCTGCCGAGCAAGAACGAGATCTGGAGCGCCCGGATAGCGCATCAGGCGCATCACGCAGCCGAATTCGGCACGGTGATCACCGGTCCGGTCAGGACCGACATGGCGAAGGTGCGCCAGCGCAAGCGCGATATGGTCAGCCGCGAAATCGAACTGCATTTGCACAACTACAAGACAAGCGGCGCCGAATTGATCATGGGCAGCGGGCGGTTTGTCGCGCCGAAAACGCTCCAGGTGCGGCTGAATGACGGCGGCACGCGGGTATTGGCGGGTGACCAGGTCTTCCTCAACCTCGGTACGCACGCGGCAATCCCCCCGGTTCCGGGCCTCGAAACCGCGCGGCCGCTGACCCACATCGAGGCGCTCGACCTCGACTATGCACCCTCGCATCTGGTGGTGCTCGGCGGCGGCTATGTCGGTCTCGAACTGGCCCAGGCCTATCGCCGCTTCGGGAGCCGGGTGACCGTGATCGAGACCGGTGCCCAGCTGATGGCCCGCGAGGATCCCGACGTCGCCGATGAAGTGCACCGAACTTTGAGGGAAGAGGGCATTCAATTTTTCCTCCAGGCGCAGACCCTCAACGTGCAGGGCCGATCCGGCGAGGGCGTCAGCCTGACCGTGCGCACGCCCTCCGGCGAGCAAAAGATCGAGGGCAGCGACATCCTCGTTGCGGCGGGGCGGGTTCCCAACACCGCCGGCATCGGGTTAGCAGAGACCGGCGTCGAGTTGGATGCGCACGGCTATGTCCGCGTCAACGAGCGGCTGGAGACGACCGCGCCCAACGTCTGGGCGATCGGCGAGTGCGCCGGCAGCCCGCAGTTCACGCACGTCTCCATCGACGATTTTCGGATCATCCGGGACAATTTGGCGGGCGCCGAGCGCAGCACGCGCGGGCGGCTGGTTCCTTACTGCATGTTTACCGAGCCGCCGCTCGCTCACGTGGGACTGAGCGAACGCGAAGCAGAACAGCGAAGTGTGACCGTCCGCGTCGCCCGGCTGCCGATGAGCGGCGTACGACGGACGGCGACGACCGACGAGACAAAGGGCTTCATGAAGGTCCTTGTCGGGGCAAGTGACGACCGCGTCCTCGGCTTTACGATGATCGGCGCCGAGGCCGGCGAAGTCATGGCCGTCGTGCAAACGGCAATGCTGGCGGACCTGCCGTATCCGAAGCTGCGGGACGCGATCCTCGCGCATCCGACAATGGCGGAAGGGCTCGGCGACCTCTTCGCGAAGGTACCGCCTCGCTCCGGCCCGTAGGTCACGCTTAAAACTGCATTGTTGGATGCCGCTACTGGCGCAGTCGACATGGAGATCACAATGACCGGTAAACTCGCCGGCAAAATAGCTGTCGTCACCGGCGGCAGCGCCGGCATCGGCCTTGGCATGGCCAAACATTTTGCTCAAGAAGGCGCGCGCGTATTTATTATTGGCCGCCGTCAGTCCCAACTCGATCAGGCCGTCGCCGCGATCGGCGGCGATGCCGCTGCGCTTCAAGGCGATATCTCGAACCTCGCCGACCTCAACCGCATCTACGCTACTGTCGAGGCGCGCGCCGGGCGTATCGACGTTCTGGCGGTAAATGCCGGGGTCTACGAATTCGCTACATTGGGGGAGATCACCGAGGAGCAGTTCGACAGGACGTTCAACACGGACGTCCGCGGTCTGCTGTTCACCGTGCAGAAGGCGTTGCCGTTACTTACCAGGGGTTCCTCCGTGATCCTGACCGGCTCGATGGTGTCGATCAAGGGCTTCGCCTCCTGCTCGGTGTACAACGCAGCGAAGGCCGCGGTGCGCTCGTTCGCGCGCACCTGGATCGTCGACCTCAAGGGGCGCGACATCCGCATCAACGTGTTGAGCCCCAAGAGAAAGCCGCGATGGTTGCGTCGGTTCCGCTCGGCCGGCTGGGCACCCCGGACGATCTCGGCAAGGCAGCGGTATTTCTCGCTTCCGACGACAGTGCCTACGTCACCGGTATTGAGCTGTTCGTCGATGGTGGCGCGGCTCAGATCTGAGTGTGTGACCGAAAATGAGCCGGTGATCACCAACCACTTGTCGTCACCCCCGCGAAAAGCGGGGGTCCAGAGCCAGCGCTCGGATTTTGGCCCCCTGGCTTCCCGCCTGCGCGGGAATGACGGCCGGTGTGTGGGCACTATTGGAATTTTCGGTCAGGCTCTAAAGGCTTCCGGCCGCGTCCATTGCGGCGCCACTGATCCATCACGACGCGCGAGTCATAAAAAAATACGCTTTGGTCTGTGGTATGCATGATCCGGAACTTCAGCGACGACGTCCCCCTCACGCATTTTTATTCGTGGACATTGCCGCCTGGGCTGCCGCCGCGATGGGCGCAAACACATCTGGAGTTGTTCGCCTCAAAGGTGATTCCTGCGTTTCGCTGAAATCCGGCGCGGTTCTGGCCGCGCGCGGCAGCGCACTGTTCGTCCCGTACTGACCCGTCAGCAGATTTACGTGCTCGGCCATGCGCCCGTGATTGGCGATTCCCGTCACGGGACCGTGGCAACCCTAGCGGTCGAGCCAAACGTCCTCCATGCGCCAGCCATTGTACTGACTGCCGACTGCGGTTGGACCAGCTTCTCGGCTACCGCTGGCACACTGTTATTCGTTCCCCGTTGGGCAACCGAAGTTGCCAATTCCGGACTTTGACGAAGCGGCACAGATGCGACGATAGTCCGGAATTGGCTTTTAGGCCGGTTTACTGTCTGCGCTCGCTAAGCACTGTCGTTGCAATGCGCAGCGCGTCCTCATATCGCTTTAGCTCGCGTTGCGCCTTTTGCTGCAGCGCAACCAGCTCTTCGCGGGCTCTGTCCTTTGAGTAGCGGGGCAGCGGCGGATATCATCGTCCGCAGGCGCTTCGTCGTCCTGCTTCGTGAGCCTGCGCTGAATACCTTGCAGGGCACGTCGATTACGCTCCACGCCTTTCCTGCCGCGTTCGACATAATGCGCCAACTCTTCCGTCGGCATCCCGCGAGCGAGCTCGAACAAAGGCGGATCGGCCTGCCCCTCGATCTTCTCGTTCCCCTTCATCAGCCGGAACAGTTCCTTATCATCGTCGGGCTCGACAATGTCGGTGCATAAGTCGACGCACTCATCGCAGATGAACACCCCGGGACCAGCAATCAGTTTTTGCACCTCGTGCTGGCTCTTGCCGCAGAACGAGCAGTAGAGGATCTTTGGTGGCGCCGCATCATTCTGTGTCCCGGAGGGGGAAGGCGGGCGCTGAGTGGTTAAGAGCGGCTCGGCGGCTTCTACCTTGGCGGACAAGATATTCCAGTTCTCATACCCAAACGCTATAGCGATTAGCTCCAGAGATTCGCTATGGGTGGTTCCGAGACCTTTTGCTTTCAACGTATCGCGCAGAGCACGCGCCATCACTTTCGCATCGCGGAAATCGCGCATGAGAGCACCTCTTCATCAGCGAACGGAGATATCGGGGCCTGCTTTGCCGACCCGTTCGCCAATGGGCGAGGGCGCGGGAGAGATTGATACGTTCACCATCCCCGAAGGGGCAGGCGGCGGGTGTATCGACCCTGTAAAAATTTAGAGACGACCGGACGTCTTGTCAAATAGAACAATGTTGGGCGGCGCCCGCTGTACGGATCGACTGGCGAACACGGCTTTGGTCGTGGGCGGCCGATGTTTCGGCGGCGTATTGCGGCTTTAGGGTCGGGAGCAGCCAAAGTCTTACGATCAGCGGGGTTCTCGACAGGGCGAAACCGTCGCACCCCCAGCCTATCGGTCGAGCCGCGCCAGCCATTGTACTGGCTGTTGACCATGACGGTCAGCCCCTTCACTTGCGGCTGCATGCAAGTTGCCAGGCGCGGGTGGTAGATGATCGGCCGCGCCCCGTCCTCCTGCAGTCTCTT
>Ga0182037_10002344_pt1 | contig 10052 bp, 6 predicted proteins | sample sta12Cox44000082_FD_125974 | JGI IMG/M metagenome (GOLD analysis project Ga0182037, IMG submission 125974) | Lab enrichment of tropical soil microbial communities from Luquillo Experimental Forest, Puerto Rico - statoxic.12C.oxic.44.000.082 | ecosystem: Environmental > Terrestrial > Soil >... | reverse complement strand
GGAGAGAGAGGAAAGATACTCGGGGATTTACGAAGTCCGGCAGTTGCAAGACGCGATGACTGTTTCGCAGGCGGAGGGGTTGTTGGCGGATGTTGCCATGGAAGGTCAGAATGTGGTGATAAAGGCTCTTTTGGAAAGTGAATCGGCGCACAAAAAGGACGTAGAGCGCTACAACAAACTGGTCGATAGCGTCAACACATACAATAAGGCAGTAAACGATCTCGTTGTCGCGGTGAATACGGCTATGAGTGAACCGAAGGGCTCCAAGCTGGCGCCAACGCTGAGTTTCAACTTTGTTCGCCTGCAACCCATCACCTGCACTGGAAGCACAATCCCGTTCAGTGATTCGGCGGCTTACATGGCTAGCATGTACACAGCGGCCAACGTGACCCCGATTCATTGCGAGTGAGCGGAAACTGAACGAGATCGGAAGCAAGCCCTGCCCGGCGCGGGAGTGCTCCGTTTCGGACGCCATCTCTAACGCCGAACTGACTGCCAGGCTCCCTACTGTCTCGTTGATTGACTCGAGCGGACACCGGACACGACCAGAGGTGGGAGGTTCCAGTACCCAAGGTACCGGTAGGAAGACTTGACCACAATCTCTGCCTTTGGGCTTGTTTAGGCCCGGTCCCACGCGCTGACGGGGGCAATTGCTCAGTGGTATCAGTAATTCCCAACGCTCCTGACCTGTCGGGTCGCATCGAATGTGATTGAGCGGCCATGAATGAATCTGCCTTCTCCGAAACCACAGAGTCCGGGCGCATCCTTAGGCCCACAAGGCAAACAAATCAAACCGGCTGGATACGCTGGTTTCCAGGGCTGGAGACTCTGCGTCATTACAAGTCGTCCTGGCTGCGTCATGATCTTAGCGCCGGCCTAGTTATGACCACGATGCTCGTTCCTGTGGGCATCGCGTATGCTGAGGCGTCCGGTGTGCCGGGTATCAACGGCCTTTACGCAACTATTGTCCCGCTGCTCGCGTACGCTTTGTTTGGTCCGAGCCGCATTCTTGTACTCGGCCCCGACTCTGCGCTTGCCCCGGTGATCCTGGCAGTCGTGCTGCCGCTTTCAGCTGGACAAACACACCGCGCGGTGACACTCGCTGGAATGATGGCAATCGTCTCTGGGGTTGTGTGTGTTGCTGCGGGGCTGGGGCGTTTGGGTTTCGTCACAGAACTGCTTTCAAAGCCAATCCGTTATGGCTACATGAACGGCATCGCTCTCACAGTGCTGCTGAGCCAAGTCCCAAAGCTCTTCGGCTTCTCTGTTAGTGCAAAGGGACCAGTGCGCCAGGCATGGGGAATCTTTCAAAAGATTTTTGAAGGGAAAACAAACATTGCAGCACTCTCGATAGGAGCCAGCACGCTAGTTTTGATTCTGTTGCTGAAGCGCAAACCGCGTCTTCCGGGTGTTCTGATCGCGGTCGTCGGGGCCACGGTGGTGGTCGCGAGCTTCGACCTAGCTACTCGCGCCGGTGTGTCCGTGCTTGGCCCTCTGCCCCGCGGATTGCCATCGCCTACGCTTCCTTTCGTCCAAGTCGAAGACTGGGTTTCAATATTCATGGGCGGCATCGCGGTCGCTCTGGTTTCATTTGCTGATACGAGTGTGCTTTCTCGAACCTATGCGGCGCGTCTTCGGACGCAGGTTGACCCGAACCAAGAAATGGTGGGCCTAGGTGTCGCCAACCTTGCCGCGGCATTCTTTCAGGGCTTCCCGATCAGCAGCAGTTCATCGCGCACACCGGTGGCCGAAGCAGCGGGTGCCAAGACACAATTGACTGGAGTCGTTGGCGCAATTGCCATTGCATTTCTGCTAGTGTTTGCGCCTAGCATTCTTCAGGATCTGCCACACCCCGCCCTCGCAGCCGTGGTCGTTGCTGCGGCCATCGGTCTAGTCGAAGTGACGGACTTGCGCCGCATCTATCGCATCCAGCGCTGGGAGTTCTGGCTTTCGATGACGTGCTTTGGTGGGGTGGCCGTGTTCGGTGCCATTCCAGGCATTGCTATCGCTATCGTGATTGCGGTAATTGAGTTCCTTTGGGATGGCTGGCGTCCGCATTCAGCTGTCCTCGGCCGCGTCGAACGTGTGAAGGGCTATCACGACATTGCCCGGTATCCCGAAGCTCGACTGATCCCCGGCCTCGTGCTGTTCCGGTGGGACGCACCTCTCTTTTTCGCGAACGCCGAGCTGTTTCACGAGCGGGTTCTGGATGCCGTGGCTAAATCACCCACACCCGTGCGACGGGTCGTAATCGCGGCGGAACCCGTCACGAGTGTCGACGTCACTGCGGCCGATGCCGTCTCCGAGCTGGATGAAAACTTGCACACGGCCGGTATCGAATTGTGCTTTGCAGAGATGAAGGATCCGGTTAAGGACAAACTCAAGCGATTCGGACTTTTCTCGCGCTTCGGTGAACAAACCTTCTTTGCGACTCTCGGCGAGGCCGTGAATGCCTACCTTGCGGCGCATCCCGTAGACTGGATCGACTGGGAGGACCGAGTCACCGACTAACCTCCCATGCATTGCGAGCGGGAACGAAACCTTAGCCTGCGAGGATTGCCGACCATGTGTCGAGTCTACAAAACTGCATCGAACCCGCTGCGAGTACCTGATTAACGCCCCCAACTTAGACACCAACGGAAAACATTGATGTGCCCGAAGAGACTAGGTCAATGAGAGTCACTCTGATTAACGCAAACCGTCCAGTGGGAAATAGTCGCCAGTTTTAGTCAGCTCTCGACTTGCGAAGTGTGCGACGAAGGTCGGGCCAGAATTCCTTGGCCACATTGCAGACTGCATTCAGCATGATGTTGGTGCCCCAGACGCTGAGCGTGTCGCCTAAGGAGCGCTGATGAAGGAAATGGTGATGGGATCGGACATCGTTTTCGCGGAGAGCTTGAACTTTGTCTTTGCAGAGAGGCCCAAACCGGTCCAAATTTTCGACGGTCAAGTAATTCGGCAAGACGAAAAAGAGGCGATCATTCTTGGGCGCGATCTTTGATGGACTCGCTGCTGCCGTCGGCTCAATGCCAGTGATCGTCAGGCTGGCTTCCGCCTGCCCAGACAGCACGCTATAACTCGCTGGCGAAGCTTCCTGCGCGTGAATTGGGATCGCGCACAAAAGCAGGACCGGAGCGACCGTCCGGAAAAGTCTTCCCGCAGTTCGTAATTGGGAATGATTCCGCGCTGTTTCTGCCACCTCTTGATGATGCCGCTATGTTTCAGTCCGCAATACTGGTCCAAGGGTTCAGCTGTTTCCGGTACGCAAATATGGTCCATGTCCCGGGAAGATCGGAAAGGCTCCCTGGTGAGGTGGACTTACCGGTTACCCAACGCCCATGATAAGTCTTTGTCAAGAGGGCACCGCTGCGCCTGCCAGGACCAGAGCCACCGCCTGCGCAGCGATGGCTATTCTTGATGAAGAGCTATTAGGCGTTGAAGTGGCGTACGACCTTTTGAGGCTTTTGCTGATGAAGTCATAGCCGCAGTCGCACCGCTGCGCGGTCCCAGGACTAATCAGCCCGCAGCGAGGACAATTCATATTTTGCGCAGTCCTTAGTGGCTCCTCGTACCGTTCAAGATATCAAGAGCTGCCGGCTTTCCGAACATTTAAGGTACGAGTAGAGTGATCTCAGATAATTCTGCCATGAACTTGCGGAGGTCGCTCGTCGTCTTATTCATTTTCCTGATTGTGCTTGTCGGCGTCGGGCAAGCCTCTGCGGCCTTGCAGGAGCTAGAACCTCATCCTTTGGAGCGGAGGACGTAGCGCGGCCAAGGGAAAAAAGCGCAGAGGGGCAGAACGGCGTCCGGCATAACTCCGAACTACGCGGCGAAACCGCCTAGAGCGTACGAAAACCTTGGAAACAGATCGTGTGGCGTAAAAGAGCGTTTCAGCGGTTACTCATCTCTGAGAACCAGGGTCGGTTCGAGCCGCGATGCCCGCCATGCCGGAAGCCAACCGGCGATTACCGACACAGCCGCGATCGTCGCGATCACCGAGCCGATCGTCACGGGATCCGTTGACTGCACACCAAACAGCAAGGAAGCAATCAGTCGATTTACCGCAAGCGCACCTGCAAGGCCGATGGTGACACCCAACGCCGTGACCTGAAGCCCTTGCTTCATGATCAGTGTAAGCACCTGGGAGCGAGCTGCACCGAGGGCGACCCGAATGCCGATCTCGCGCCGGCGCTCCGTAACCATGTAGGAGAGCACACCGTACGTGCCGATGGCTGCTAGTAGCAGCGCCAGTCCGGCAAAAGCGCCCAATAGCTGCGCTAGGAGTCTCGGCCGGCGAATGGATTCGGCGAACACCGAATCCATGTCACAGAGCCGCACGACGGGAACCGCGGCGTCCACTTCCCGCACCACTCCCTCGATCGTCCCCGACAGCGCGGCCGGTGGCAGGCTCGTCCGCATCACCACATTCATACTCGGCGGAGAGACGCCGTGCTGATCAAGGGATACGTAGATTTCAGTTCCTGCCGGGCGCTCGGCTCCGGCCTGCCTGACGTCCTTGGCCACTCCGATCACCGTATGCCAGACATCCTGGCTAGCGCCAAACAAACCGCCGGGAGGCCGCAGGCGCTGCCCAATCGGGTTCTGCCCTTTCCAAATCCTTTTCGCCAAAGTCTCATTGACGATGACCGCCTTGCCTTCAGACGCGTTAACGGTTCGCTCGAAGCCGCGGCCGGCGAGGATCGGGATGCCCATCGTCCCGAAATAGTCGCCCATGACGAATTGGTAGTAGTCGATGACCTCAGAGGGCCTTCCATCATCGGAGATGTAGTTCTCGATAGGAGTAGCGATCGCATCAGAGGTTCGATTCGGTGGCAGACCCGACATGGCAACCGCTCCCCGCACGCCCGGTACGGAGCGAAGCCTGTCGAGGACGCGCTGATATTCCTGCGCGCGTGTGTCGGGCTCTGAATTTGCCATTGGCAGTGTCATCGAGAACGTCACTAGCCGCGACCGATCAAATCCTGCATCGATGCTTGTGAGGTTGTAGACCGTCTGAATTAGCAGACCCGCTCCGATAACCAGCATCACCGCGAAAGCGACCTGCGCTACGACAAGCCCACGACGTGCGTAATGACGCCAGCCGCCGCTGGAGCCCCTTGCGCTGTCCTTGAGTACAGTCATCATGCTGCTCGTTTCCTGGCGTCCGAGCGAGACGAATCCGAAAAATAGGGCAGTCCCGATCGACAGGCCCACCGCAACCAGCAGAACGGGCAAATCGATCGTAAGATCACTCGTCCGTGGGATGCTGGTTGGGGAAGCACGGATCAACGCCCGCACCCCAGCGCTGGTTAGGCAGAGACCCAGAACGCCACCGGCTAGGGATACCACGGCACCTTCGGTTACCGATTGCCGGAGCAGCCGGCCGCGGCTGGCGCCGAGAACAGTGCGCAGTACAAACTCACGGCTCCGTGACCCCGCGCGAGCCATCACCAGGTTTGCAAGATTCGCGCAGACGATGAGCAGCACGAGTCCCACGGCGGCCTGCAGAACCCAGATCGGCCGGCTGGCACTCCCAACGATCGCGTCCTGTAGCGTCCGTAATTGGAGTGTGTGATCTATTGCACGCAGGGGGCGGTTCGTGGGGACATGGCCATTCGTGCCGACACGCTCGCCCCAATCTTCGAGAAATGTGCTCAGCTCCGTTTTTGCCGCTTCGAAGGTGACGCCGTCTTTCAGTCGTGCAATGACGTATAGGACGTGGGCCCCGCGTTGCTGCGCCGTATTCGGATGGAGCCAGAGGGGCAACCAAACTTGGGTGTGGTTATCCATGACGTCGGCGCCGGGCGGCATAATGCCAACGATTTCGTGAGGACGGCCCTCGATTTCCACCGTTTGTCCAATGAGCGGTCGTCCTGCAAATGCCGTTCGCCACAATTCGTGCGAGAGAATCGCGACCGGAGGCGGTAGCGTCCCGGTCCAGCGCGCGGTTTCTCCGTCGCCGAAGAGGCGTCCGTGCTCCGGTAGAATACTGAGCGCCCTGAGCAAATGTGCATCGACGGAGATCGAGCGCACCCGCAACGGTCTATCCCCTGCCGTAAGGTTGACCTCGCCCGTTGTGTACGCCGCGCCGCCGGTCGCATAAGCGCCAACCGCCGCGAACGAGTGGTTCATTTGGCGGAACTCCGCGTACTCTGGCGCAGAGAGCGCATTTCGGGTGCCCCCAATGGCCGGAGATTCTGCGGTCAGGTACATCAGCTGATCGGGTCTTGGATAGTCGAGGGGCCGCAGCAGCACTCCATGCACGATCGTGAAAATGGCAGCGTTTGCTCCGATCCCAAGCGCCAGCGTGGCGACCACAACTGCGGTAAACCCTGAACTTTTCGTTAAAGAGCGAATCGTGCAACGTAGGTCTTGTACGAGATCCTCGACAAAGCTTATGCACTTTTGCATCGGGTCACGCGCACAAATCGCTCAAGTCTGACAGCCCGCTTGGGCTTCCAAATGGCTAGTCGCTCGGTTAGACGAATTCGGGACCGGTCGGTCACTAGGGAACCTGCTGCCAAAAGAAAAGCAACTGCCAACAAAATGTTCTTGGACACAGTCCACCAAATCTCCTTGCGACAACAGAATCACGCAAATCTCGGCAAACTGCATTCGGCGCCGCACTTCCAACGCCGCTTGGGCGCGCCGCGACTGCGACCGTGCCCTAGAACTAAATCGTGATACATTTTCGTCGGTTCAAAACGGAAATGCCAAGGCCACCCGGATGAATCAAACGAGAAGCAGAGCGATTTTGAGGAAACTTTCCTGGACGCTGCCGGTCGTCGCAGCGTCGATGGTCTTCCTGGCATCCTTCAGACCCGTGTTTGACCGAGCAGCTCTGCCTGGTTGCTAATGCACAATGTTGCGAGCACCAGTGGCGGCAGAGGCAAAGAGGCGGGAGCGTTCTCCAAGGAGTAAGCGATGTTATTTTTCGGGTGGATGGAGGCAAGGGCGTTGGTATGCCTGAGAGTGTTGATGGCTGGAGGGTTGGTCGCTGCGGCCACGGCGTTTGCGGTACAGACAAGGGCGGCAGAGACAAAATTCGAGGTTTCCTTTCCTGCTGCAGTGCACGCTGAAAAGATTACCGGGCGAGTGTTTGTATTTCTTTCGCCTAAGAATGAGCAGGAACCGCGGCTCGCGACCGACGGACTGGGTGATGCGGGGCTGATGTTTGCCGCAGATATCAGCGCGCTAGCGGCGGGGCAAGCTGGAATAGTGGATGGGAGCGCACCGGGCTCGCCCATTCGGAGTTTGCGGGACGTAGCTGCTGGAGATTATTACGTGCAGGCACTGGTGAATGTGTATACGGAATTTCATCGGGCAGATGGGCACACCATTTGGGCACACATGGATCAGTGGGAAGGTCAGCAGTTCAATCTGTCGCCGGGAAATCTGTATAGCGAAGTGCAGAAGGTGCATCTCGACCCTTCGGCGGGTTATGACGTGCGCCTGAGCTTGACGAAAGCGATTCCGGCCGTAAAGGTTCCTGTGGATACGCCGTGGGTAAAGCACATCAAGATTCAGAGTCAGATGCTGACGAAATTCTGGGGACACCCGATCTTTCTTGGGGCGGTAGTGCTGCTGCCGAGAGGCTACGAGGAGCATACGGAGGTTTCATATCCGACGATTTACCAGCACACGCACTTTCACCTTTCTCCGCCGCTCGATTTCTCGACCGACGGGCGTGAGGTGAGCGAGGCCTTCCGGGAGCAATTAACCGACGTGAACAAAGAGTCGGGTTACGAGTTCTATCAATCGTGGAATGGAGAGAAGTTTCCACGGATGATTGTAGTGACACTCCAGCATCCGACACCATATTTCGATGATTCGTATGCGGTGAATTCGGCGAACAACGGGCCGTACGGCGATGCGATAGTGAAGGAGCTGATTCCTTTTCTGGAGTCGCATTTCCGGATGATTGCCAAGCCCTACGCTCGGGTTCTGGTAGGAGGGTCGACAGGCGGGTGGGAATCGCTGGCTTCGCAGGTTTTCTATCCGGATTTTTTTGGCGGGACGTGGACGATGTGCCCGGATCCGATCGATTTCCGGCGGTATCTGACGGTGAACGTATACGAGGATGAGAATGCGTTTTTCGAGCCGGGGCATGCGTATTTGCAGGCGCCGAGGTACCTGATGCGGAAATCGGATGGGCAGCCGGAGATTACAGTGCAGCAGTTCAGCCAGCTTGAAGACGTCCTCGGCAGTCATGGCCGTTCAGCGCAGCAACTGGAGATTTGGGAAGCGACGTACGGGCCGATTGGCGAGGATGGGTATCCGAAGCCACTATGGGACAAGCAAACGGGCAAGATCGACCACAGCGTAGCTTTGTACATGCGCGACCACGGATACGATTTGAGTTACACCGTGCGAACGAAGTGGGCCACGCTGGGACCGAAGCTACGCGGGAAAATTCATGTTTATGTTGGGGACATGGATAATTTTTATTTGAATTTGGCCGTTTACAAGTTGGAAGAGGCGATGAAGGCGCTGCAGGACCCGCCGTGCGATTGCGAGTTTCAGTACGGGCGCCCGATGAAGGGGCACGGATGGCAGCCAACGACGACCGCGAATCTGGTTCGAAGGATGGCGGAGCATGTTGTGAAAAATGCGCCCGCTGGAGAAAAAACGTCGGCTTGGCACTACTAGAAATCAGCGCTGCGTTCGATCGCAGCGAACACACTGGCGCGCGATCCATCCCGCTTTTTGGAACGGTCGCTGGTTCACGAGCACCGGCTTGTGTGCACTCCCCGCCAAAGTCGTTGCGGGCGCTTTTGCCAAAAACTCTGGTGCCGATGTGTACCAGTGAGCCGATCGCCCAATTGCTGTGCCGCAGGGGTGCATACACTTCGTTTTTGAGCATCGCGAAAAGAGTCCGGCCGATGGCGCGCACTGGGTCCGCGGATTAGCTGAGCAGTCAAAGATGCCAATCGAGGAGAGGTGGGGATTGCTTGCAGCCGATCACAAGCCGTTCCCGGCCTTCTTCGTTTGGAGGGAGGCTCAGAGTTCTCCGCTGGAGACCAAGTAGCCAGCATGGCGATTTTGTGTCGTCCAAGAAGACCGCAGGAGAGCCCGTTCCTGCTCTGGCAAAAGGGCCTTTGCGACGTCCCTCCGTTCACGAAGCATACGCACCTTGCTAGAGAATGGCAGCCAGAGATCATTTCGCCTTCAGGACTTGGCGCGTTGGTCCCGTACCGCGGTGCGGACAAGCCTGAGCGCGGCTGCTGTCGGCGATAAGGGTGCGCTCAAACTCCGGCGTCGTACAATCTCGCAACTTGCTCAGGTTACGCTCCATTAGAATGGATCCTTCCGGTTTTTCTCAGCCAGCCGCTCGTATTTGGTGATGACGCGCCAAATCGCCTTCCCCTCGGCCGTGCCTTCAGAAACAAGCCGGAATGAAGTTGGCAAAATGTCGACAAATGAATCCTTAAATGTTGCGACTTTCCCATCAACTTTCTCTTCCCACGAATTCACCAAGTCCCTGCCTTCCGACTTGGCTGTTCCGCGTAGTCGGCAGCCCTCGTTGTTGGCGCAGGTGAGCAACCGATAGAGCTGAGCCGACTGGTCCCACCAGAGGAGGCCGAGGAAACGTAGATTCCCGGCAGACCCGTTGGAACGGTAGTCCTCAATCAATGAAACCCCTGGGCCCACACGAAAAGAGACTGTGCCTTGGCGCGTTTTCTCTTGACGTGGCGTGCCGACTTCAAGTGCAAAGGTTTCGCTGACCCGCCATTCCCCGGCAAATGTGTCGACGAGTCTCTGCATTTCGGGAACAGGTTGGAATTCATCGCTGTCCCATTTCGGAAAGGCCGCACCCGTTTTCTTTGGTTGTTCCAATGTAAAGCAAAACAAGACTATCGACGCAGCCGTTGTCGCAAATTTGTTCATGGATGTTGCCCCTCCAAACTCGTGAAAGGAGGCCATTTGCCCCAAGTCCCGGTACGCGAAACCGGACATTTGACGGCAAGCTTCCGGTTTCCAAACCAGGCACTTTCCGAGTTGTTCGTCATCCAAGCATCATCCGGACGCTCATCTCGGTTGTGAATGTAAAT
>Ga0182037_10002341_pt1 | contig 10056 bp, 6 predicted proteins | sample sta12Cox44000082_FD_125974 | JGI IMG/M metagenome (GOLD analysis project Ga0182037, IMG submission 125974) | Lab enrichment of tropical soil microbial communities from Luquillo Experimental Forest, Puerto Rico - statoxic.12C.oxic.44.000.082 | ecosystem: Environmental > Terrestrial > Soil >... | reverse complement strand
CTCGGCTTGTCGGCTGCCATTATCAACGATTACGATGCGGAGAGCATCCGGGGCCGCAGCCCTTGCTATTAAACTATCGACGAACTGGACAACATCGGGGCCATTGTCGCGGGTTGGAATAATAAGCGCGATTGATTTATCGGGATCCCGCGGGCGCCAAAGGATCGGCAGGCGCGGCGAGGATCCGCTTGGCGGCCCGATGTGGATGCTTGCGCCGAGAGACTCCTGCGCGACATGAGCCCGTACCGCCTCCTCATGTGCGGCTGCTGCCGTCGCCGAATCTACGGTGTTCTCGCCATCGCGACAAACGAGCGGACACGGGACGTGGCCGACACGGCCGTCGCGCGCCAGAGCTACTAGGAGCGAACTGCGGGCTGCGGAGACCGAGGTCGTAACGAGCCTTGGCGCCACTGAGGCATATGATGCTAGCTCGATGGCGACCGTTTCGCCGCACGTGTTCATTTCAAGCAGGGTATCGTAATCGACGGCTTGGCGAAGTCGGGGAGACGACCGCCGAACACCATCGCGTTCGCGAACGCCGGTTTCTTCGTCAGTTATGAAGGCTGTGGCCGCACCTTGTCCGACAACCGACGCGAACCACTCGATCGCACGGGGGTGAAGCAGCGCTCTCTGCCCCAGCAGAATGATCCAATCGACGCCGCATGACAGAGCGATCCGCCGTTCTGCCTCCGCGGGGGTCTCCTCTGACATGCTGTCCCGCCACTGGATCCGAGTGTCGCTCGCCGCTGTCCTTTCAGCAATTCGCCTTCGCTCGGGATCGGATCCGATTACCCACAGCGTCCAACTCCCGTAGGTTTGCGACCTGATCGCCGCGAGTTGGGTGAAAAGAGTCTCGAGCGGCTCCAGATCGGCCATCAGGAGAACTGCGAAACTGTGCGAAGCTGCGATCCGGGGTGGGCTCGGCACGTCGAAAAATGCGCGAAAGCTGTCGTAACAGGTAACGGGAAAGGCCGTTTGCGCCTGAATATCCGGTAGGGAGACGGCCAACTGGTCCAGCATAGCACGCAGTTCAAGTATTTGATGTGTAATTATCGTCAGCGCCTCAACACCGGCCAGCTTTTGAGCCTCTAAAAAGTATTCTTGGTTGCGGGGTTGTCCGATATGGGCCCAAGTGCATGCTCGCAGGTACTCCTCCAAGGCAGCCGGGCGCCTACCTTGCAGCTTTAGGCAGTGCCCGAGCTGCAGGTGAATGTCCGTATCGTCAGGCCTTTCGGCAAGGGCAGACCGATAAACTGATTCGGCCTCGGCCAATCGACCGGAGTCCTTCAACATATTTCCGTATTGAACTCGGATATCGGTCCGCAAGGGCGCGGAAGCGAGCGCCGCTCGATAGGCCGCCGCTGCGTCTGCGTAACGCCCGGCATCGCGTAGACGATCGCCCTCCCGAATATGCCTTTCGCATTCCGGCTCGTCTAAGAGCACGTCTGAGCCACTCTGCGGTGGCCGCGCTCTGAGGTTTCGCAATTCGAGACTAGGGATAGAACTGTCAGGCAACACACGCTGCGCTTCCTCGTAGGCCTCGGCCGCCTGTTCAGTTCGCCCAGTGAGCTTGAGAAGATGGCCAAGTTGGAGGTGGATCTCTCCATAACTGGGTGACTGAGAAAGCGCGCGCCGGTAGGCGGCTTCGGCCTCAGCGTAGCGCCCGACCTCCTTCAGCATGTGCCCATACTGGGCGTGTATGCCGGTCCGCGTCGGGTCAAGCTTCAGCGCTCGGGAATAAAACTTCGCCGCCTCCGAATAATCTCCGGTGTCGCGGGCCTTATCGGCGCGACGGATCAGTCGTGCGGCAGCACGCCCGGGACCGAACAGCGCGGCCGTCAGGTTCATCCCTTGAGGTCTGCCACGGCCGCTAGGAGAGCCGATCCGGTTTCGGCCAGCGCCGCTCCGTCCGTCGTCAAGACGGCCCCGATTACTGCAACAGTGCCGTCGAACGCGGCACGCTGGCTCGAAACGCGGATTTCAATCGGATGGTCCGTCGTGGCCTCGATCGTAAAAGCGAGATTGACCTCGAAGGCCCCCTCGGCATGCGGCCGGATGATGCGGGAAGCGACCTGGCGGTCGGCGAGCACCTCCAATAGAAAATCATGTTCGGTGGTCTCGCGTGAAAAGAGCAGCTGTAGCGACAGCGACCAGGACCCGGGCGGCAGCATTATGTGGGGCCCATCCAAAAGCCGGCGCGCACGTCCGGTGACGTCTATGAGGCCCGTCGCCCGCTCGCCCAGCCAATCGCCGAGAAAAAAGAGCTCGCGCTCCCAAATTATTGGCGGGAGATTGCCGGTTGCTAGATAAGTGACGAACGGACCGACCGCCCCGTCCACTACCCGTTGTTCCTCAACTCCGAGGCCGTCCCACCGCGACGTTCCATCGCTTCGCTCAAAGGTCAGACCTGCCGCCGCCAGACCGTCGACGATCTCGCCGATATCGGCGTCCCTAACGTTGAGAGCGAAATGGTGCGCGATCGCTCGGGCGGTGGCCACGGGATTGCTGCCGTCGCGGTCTCGAAACAAGGCGAGCGCTCCGGGCGACGAAACATAGCGTGTGATCCCGGCGCAGCTGCTCGCGACCAGCTGCGTCGCGGCGGCTACGTCGTTCGGTTGTTTCTGTACCGCTTCTGCGAGAGCTATCTGTGGCTCCTCAACCACAACGAGGAAGGTTCGACTGGCTTCGACGAGAGCAGAGCGAAGGCGTCCGCCGGGTTGACGCGAAGCCACCACACCACGCGACGCGCCGGTCCGGATCATCCAAAGCGAAATTTCCTCCAGCGTATCCGCGCGGAACAACTCGGTTGGTCCTAACGCCCGTTGGGCAATTCCTGCGGTCGCCGCGTCGCACCACTCGGTGAAGCGGCCCGGTAGCCCGATAACGAAATAGAGCATGTGCTCGGTTCACCCAACTCTGTGCGCATTGCGGTATATCTATGCGCCGTCGTATCGGGATGTCGACTGGGTCGCTGAATGCAGGATTGTCGCGCGGTCCGCCGACGCTCGGCCGTGGCGTACAGGGATCGCCGGAAGATCAGACGCTAAAGGTCGAGCACCGTCCTGAAATCATACTGCGATCCGGTAATGACATCAGGCTGTCGCATCGCCAGAGGCCGGAGAATGACGTGGCCAAACGCCATTTGCCCTTGTGCATAGTCACTCCAAACCCATACGCGAATCTCGACACCCTGACCGGTAGGCTCGTCGAGCGAGAAGTTGATGTCGACGGTGTAAACGCCGGCCCTCTCCGGCTGAAAACTCGTCGAGCCGAGCTGTCCGCCGGAATAGGCGTCGACGAGAAAGGTATGCCCGGCGGCCTCCGGTGAGAACCCGAGAAACACCCGCGCCGTCCACGACCCCGCGGGGAGGTGGATATACGGCCCGAAGATCAGAATTCGCATGCCGCCGCGCACATCGAGGGCGTCAGTCAGTCCCCTACCAGAATCGCCGTTGACGATGAACAGCTCACGCGGCCAGATGATCGCGGCCAAATCGTCGCCGGCGAAACACTTTGCATATGCTCCGAGCGCGCCTTCGACCACTTTGTGTACCGTTACCGGGCTTCGGGCGGGCCCTCCGTCGGGTGATCCTGGTGCGTAACTGAGGCCGCGCCCCGCCAATTCGTCGACGACACGCTGCGCCTCGCCGTCGTTGAGCGTATGCTCGAAGTGGCGTGCGATGGCCGCCACAACGCCCGCTGCATCAATATCCGCCTGACATCCGCGGATTGTGATCGCTCCAGGTGATGATGCGCACTGCATCACCAAGGGGCAGCTATTGGCAATCGCTCGCGTTACCGCCCTCAAGTCGCCGTTAGTGTTGCTTAGAATATCAGCTACGGCACAACGTGGGTCATCGAGCGCCACGACAAAACGAGCGTTCGTACCACCGAGGGCTGCACGTAGACGTTCGTCGGGTTGTCTCGCGCCCATAACGAGGTGCGCAGCGCTCGTCTCAATAAGCGAAATCGCGACTTGATCCAGCACAGGGGTGATTTCGTCATAGCCAAGCATCTTGGTCAATGGTGGCCAGGTAGTCACGATCACCTCCCCGGGCAGGCGACCGGCAAGATGAGCAAGGACGGCATCACACCATTCCGCAAGCCGACCGGGGAGGCCGAGTGAAAAAAAGATCAATCTCTCTCCTCGGCGAGATTTTCCTATCCCGATATCTACGGATCGAAGGCTCGATTGTCGAGTGACGATGCGCGCGGCAATTGTCGCGGGCTGGCTGTCCCAGTCAAGCGACCGAGCTGCTATACGTAGCCGGCAAGACTTGGCTTGAGCGGTGCAGCGAGCCATGCTAGGCGTGCGCGCCGCACGCCGTGGAGAGGTCTGCTCAGGGAAGGCTGCTTCTAATTGTTTTGCATCAACGAATCCCGTAAAGACGGGCCAGCCGCTGGACGGTCGGGATACCGTGACTTGGGTTGGGTTGGCGCAGCCAGTACCGTCACTTCCCTGTTGAGCTCGCTGTTTCGGCGCCGGGAAGTACTCTCCCCAGAGCATGTTGCCACGGCTCTCTACCGCGGGATCCTCGGACGAGAACCCGATTCCGGCGGTTTCCGAGATAATGTCAAGCTCTTGCGCTCCGGGCGGGCACTCGAACGTGTCATTCGTAGCTTCATCACCTCGCCCGAGTTTCGCTCGCGCATCCTCGAAGACTATGTTCCGGTGACGCCATTACCCGACCTCAGGGCGTCCATCCCGGGTGGCTACGAAACGCAGTCGGTTGCCGGCGCGCCAATGACGGTCTATCTCGCTCGCACCGATGCCGACATCGCTCTGATGGCCTCGCTGATCGACAGGCATCGCTTTTACGACCGGTTCGGCGTGTGGAGCCCGGTGATCGATCACGACAAGGAGATTACCGCCGCGATCGTCCATGGTCTGGGGGCTCGCAGCTGCTTTGAACTGGGGTGCTTTACCGGCTCTGTGATAAGTCTCCTGGCCGATGCCGGCGTCAGCGTTGTTGGAGCGGAGGTGAGCCACCTCGCGTTTGCATTCGCCCAGCCCAACATCCGAGAAGCCATGATCTTTGGCGACCTTCTCACCTTGGATATTGACCGGCGTTTTGATGTCGTCTTATGTATGGATGTTCTCGAGCACATTAATCCATTGCAGCTTGACCATCATATAGAAAAGCTCCTATCGTTAATCGATGAAGACGGGTATATTTATTTGAACGCTCCAATGTGGGGAAAAGATCACGTCTTTGGAGTATTTGAAGAACCCTATCTCGATGAGTGGCTGGCCGTCGGTGATCAGTCGTATTGGCGGCATTGGCCGTGCGATGACAAAGGCTGGCCGGTACACGGTCATCTCTTGTGGGCGAGCTCGGATTGGTGGGAGCGAAAATTCCGTGACTACGGGCTCGTCCGTGACACGGCGATCGAGCAGGTCATCCATCAGAATCTAGAAACATTCTTCGAGCAGGCAAAAGGGCGGCGCTGCTTATTCGTCCTGCGTCGTCCCGGTAATAGGAGATCTTCGGCGATGACTGCGGCCGCCGTGCACTCCGCACTTGAAAAAGTTCACTGATTGCCTGTCGGTCCACCTCTCGTGCTCAATCATAGGGATGTCCGAGAAGCCCCATCATTACCCAAGGCTGTGTCTCGGAGTTCGTCTCGGCTGCGGTCTCGGCGATGCGAATTTCGATCCCGTCGTCCCGCTCGCTGATCGATCTTTCGAGTTGCCGCCGCAGAGTGATCTCGAATAATTCAATGCGATCGCGGTGCCGAGCGGCAACCGCTTGCAAGGCAGGATTGGTTGCATTCCGCAGCGCATTGAAAAACCGTAACGTCATGCCGACTTTGAAATTCCAAAACGGGTTTTCGTTCCGGCGGGTACCGTGATCATCGATCATCATTGTCGACACGGTGTCAGCTCTGCGCGGTCCGCCTACATCATCTGTATATGTTTCCAAAAAATAGCCGGCAAGACCGCGGTCGATCGCGGCCGGCAACCGGGGATCGCCGATGTAACGGGACGCTTGTGTCAGCGCGAGAAGTGCCGCGCTGTGGCAATCGACATAGGCGGCCCGCGGACTGTCGAGCCTCATCAAAAATCCGGACGCGGAGTCGCCCGCCGTGTCCTCAAATCGCACCTCGAAATCGAGCAAGACGTCGCATAATCGGGCGAGCTGGCGGCGATAGTCGTCGGCGCCGGTGACTCGATACATCGTCACCACGGCAAGAATGACGAACGCAAGTTCCCGGGAAAAGATCGTATTCGGCTGTCGTGTGTGCTCGCTGACGTAGAGATCGAGGTAATACTCCAGATAGAGGTTGAACATTGAGCGTAATTCGTCACGCAACGTGGCGCTTTGGGTTGTGGCATCGCCAGACGCGCACACGGCAAAGCATTTGGCAAAGGCGTTGATCGTAACCCCATAATCGTAGGAAATGCTGAAATCGTAGGCGGCTTGTTGCGCCAACCGGGTCGCTGCCGCGTCTCGGACGAAGCCGACGTAATCACCAACGCGATTATAGAAACCACCCGCCGTGATCAGCTTCCACTCGGCGGCTACAAGTCGTCCGCTATGCCAAGGATCGGGAAAAGCATAGGTGGCGATCGCTCGATAGAGCTTTCCGGCAGGCCGCACTTCGGTTTCAATCGTGGCAAGGGGTGCCGGGCCTCGGGGAACCGTGTGAATGGCGAGGGCGTCCCCGGAGATGAAGCCTTGTCTAATCGAATAGTACGAGGCACGGGACATGTCGATCTTTCCCGGCCCGGGCTCGCCAGCCGAGAACAAAAGGTTTCCAGTAGGCTCAGTGTCGGCGCCAATACTGGTAAAGTAGGGATGGTCGAGGGCGTCATGTCCGACAGTAAGCACAACGTCGGCCACTTCTCTGCCGGGCTCCAGGTCGAGCGCCGTCTCCACGTCGATCAGCATCGAGCGCGCATCGATCGTGTAAGTATAGGTTAGCTGTCCGAGGCGAAGCCGCCTCCAACGAGGCGTGAAATATAAATCGCTTGAATGCCGCAGCCGCAGCGTATGGCCCTCTTGCGTCGCGCCGACAGTGCTGATGGCGTTCTCGACGTTCAACCTGAACCGGCGACGGCGGCGAGTAAACTCGACGCGATTCCCGGTTAACCAAAGGTTATCATGGGTTCTCTCGTCGTGAAATCTCACACCGGCCGCGAACGCCCCATGAGAAAGATCGAATTTCAGCCGCATCAACGAGTGCAGATAGCCGCAGACGCTGCCCTCCTTACCGCTCGGTTCAAGCCGCGGACTGCTGACCCGCCGAAAGATGTACGGTCCGCGGCACATGCACCGCACGAAGCGAAGCACCTCGGCGGTTTCACCCGGGAAACGCCGCCAGACCTCCGGCCGCGACAGAAATTCCAATGATTTTGCGTTGTCGTCGTTCCAAAACCAGTTGTCTCCTCCCGGATTTTCGCTTTCTGCAACAGCACAGAACCTTTTGCCCTCAACCACATCGATCGAGCGGTACAAATGACGTATAAGAAACTCGGCCGCGGGGATCGCGTCTGTCGGTATCATCGGCACACAGCTCTGTCCTGCTTTTGGGCGCTTGTCGTCAATTCCGTTGTGCGAATGGCGAGGGCCTTGAAATTCGGCGGGAAGTCAGAATTTGAAAAGATCCAGACATCCCGGGCCTGGCGCTGCCAAAATCAATCGTACGGATGGCCGAATAACCCGAGCATTACCCAGGGTTGCGTTTCCGAGTTAGTTTCCCCCGTTGATATGGCGGTACGAACTTCGATACTATCCTCTCGCTGTGTGATTGATTTCTCGATTTGGCGCCGAAGGACGATCTCGAAAAGGTTCATTCGCTCCCCATGCCGCACGGCGATCGATCGCAGCGATGGATGCGACGATCTGCGCAGCGCAGCGAAAAACCGCAAAGTCATCCCGGCTTTGAAATTCCAGAACGCATTCTCGGTGCGGCGTGTGCCGAGACGATCGACCATGCTGGTAGAGACGGTGTCGATCTGGTACGGACGGTCAACAGCAACTGTGCAAGCCTCCACCCAATAGCTCCCGAGACCGCGCTCGATCGTCGGCACCAATCGAGGATCGTCGAGATAACGCGCCGCCTGGGTCAACGCCAGCAGTGCGGCGCTGTGACAGTCGACGTAGGCAACCCGGGGGCTGGTCATCCTCATCAAAAAGCCGGACGCGGGATCACCCGCAATGTCATAGGAACGCACTTCGAACTCGAGCAGCACATCGCAAAGCCGTGCCAGTCGTTGGAGATAATCGGCGGCTTTGGTGGCTCGATACATTGTCACGACACCAAGGATAACAAACGAAAGATCTCGAGAGAAGATTGAGTTTCGTTGTTTATCATGGCTATTCACGAATAAGTCATAGTAATATGTAAGATATAAGTCGAAGAGTGACCGTAGTTCATCGAGTTCTGCTGCTGATGTCGTGACTTCTCCCGCTTTGCACACGGCAAAGCATTTGGCAAAGGCATTTATCTTGGAGCCATAGTCATAGGAGGTGCTGAGGTCTCGGACGGCTTGACTTGTTGATGCTGTCGAGGCCTCGCTCCGCATCAAAGCTGCGTAATCGGCGATCCGATCGTAAAAGCCGCCCCCGGTGAGCAGTTTGCGCTCACCGACAACCAGCCTCGCGCCGCACTGCGAACCGGAAAAAGAATAGCGGGCAACCGCCAAATGCAGCCTTCCCCAGCGCTGCACCACAGTCTCGATCCCGGTAAATCGTTCTGCATCGCGTGGCATCGAGTGGATGGCAAAACAATCGCCGGAAATGTTGGGTTGTCTGATCAGATAATACGAAGCGCCCGCCGCGTCGAGCAGCCGTCGGCCGGGGATCCAGGCGCGATAGAGCGGCCTCGCCGTCGACGTCATATCGGTGGCAATCGTTCGATAGCGCATCCGACCCAGCTGGTCATGCCCGATGGTTAGCACTACATCGCTGAGTGGGACGCCGGGCTCGATTTCGAGGGTGACCTCGACATCGATCAGCATCGAGCGAGCATCGATCGTATAGATATAGCCAATTCGGCCGAGCCGAAGCCGCTTCCGACGAGCCTCGAAATGCAAGTCGCCGGAATGCCGCAGCGTCAGGGTATGCCCGTGCTGTCTGGCGTCGACATCGGTAATTGCCGGTTCGACTTCTAGCCTGAAGCGGCGTCGATGATAGGTAAACTCGACGTAATTTCCGGTCAGCAACAGGTTATCGCGGTTTCGTTCGTCATGGAAACGCAGGCCGGCGATGACTTCGCCGCGCGACAGATCGTATTTGACGTCCATAAGCGAGTGACGGTAACCGCTGCGTGCACCCTGCGTTTCGGCCGGCTCGAGCCGCGGCGGGCTGACCCGGCGGAAGATCAGCGGTCCGCGACACAAAGCCCGGACAAACCGAAGAATTTCAGTGGTTTGACGCGAGAATCGCTGCCAGAGCTCTGGCCGCGATAGGAACTCGAGGACCTTCGCGTTATCGTCGGTCCAAAACCAGCTGTCGCCCGCGATCGGCAGCGCTGTCTCGGCGATGGCAAAGTGGCTCGCACCGTTTTCCAGCTCGACAGGCCGGTACATGTGGCGAACAAGAAATTCTGCCGCAGGGAAGGTGTCTGTCGGGATCAACGTCACAGCGGGGGACAGAGCGGAGACTGCCCGCCTATTAAAGCGCGCGGGCTTGCGGGAGCAACGGCTCCTCACAGGTCGTTATAGATGTCCAAGGCCAAATCGAGATCGGAGAAAACTTTGCCGCGCCCGCGATGGAGGACGAGCGCCCGCGAGCAATAGGCCTTAATGATCTCGCCGATGTGAGACGCGAGAATCATGGAGCGGTCGGCCCGCTTTTCGAAAAGTTCCTGGTGCGATCGGCGTTGGAAGCGCTGGTCGCCGGCAGCAATGACCTCGTCGATCAGGTAGCAGTCGAAATCGATCGCGAGAGACAGCGCAAACATGAACCGGGCCTTCATCCCCGTGGAGTAGGTTCTCATCGGTTCCGATAAAAATTTGCCCAGCTCGGCAAAGTCTTCGACATAAGCTTTGATCTGGTCGAACGGTTTGTTGTATACGCGCGCAATAAAGCGCATGTTGTCGTTTCCTGT
>Ga0182037_10002338_pt1 | contig 10058 bp, 8 predicted proteins | sample sta12Cox44000082_FD_125974 | JGI IMG/M metagenome (GOLD analysis project Ga0182037, IMG submission 125974) | Lab enrichment of tropical soil microbial communities from Luquillo Experimental Forest, Puerto Rico - statoxic.12C.oxic.44.000.082 | ecosystem: Environmental > Terrestrial > Soil >... | reverse complement strand
GAATCCTTCGGACTCTACGGTGGCCGTCCCATGGGCATGTATACCGCCGTGGCCGACGCTGACCAGTGGAAGCGTGAATTCGGAATCGATGTCGAGCACATCGACCAGTACGAGATCATCCGGCGTTCGGACCTGGCGGACAGCGAGAAGGTCGATCACGCTTTCTCCTGGCTGGAGAAGCTGGTAGGGAAAAATATCCACTACGACGGCAAGAGACTCACCCCTGAGCTGTTAAAGCGGCAAATCCGAACCTACATCGCCTGCCAGGAAATCAATCAGGAAAAGGGCATTGACTTTTTTGGCATCAAGGCGCAGCCGGAGCTGACGGACCACTTCACTACCGAAGACATCATCGACGCCTTCTCCAACGATCCCTACGATTGGGACGGACTTAAGGAGCCGGTGGTGTGCGCCACCGAGGCCGACATGGACGGGGCACTCACCATGCAACTCTTCAAACACATCACCGGCGAACCGGTGCTCTTCGCTGACGTTCGCCATTACGACCCGGAGGACAATTTCTTTGATCTGTGCAACTCCGGCGCGCATGCCACCTTCTTTGCCGGGCGCTCGAAGCGGCCAGAGGACAACCTGCCTCACGTACACTTCTGGCCCGAGGTCTTCTACTTCCCAGCGGGAGGCGCGTCTGTCATGCACTTTGCGCAACCAGGTGAAGTGACCCTTGCCCGCCTGACTCGCCGTAATGGCAAGTATTGGATGGCCATCGTGCCGGCGGAGTTTATCCTGTTCGATGAAGCGAAGAACTGGGCCAAGGCCGAAAATACCACGAAAGAATGGCCGCACGCCTTCGCACGCTTCAGAGTTTCAGCCGACGAGTTTCTTGCCACCTACGACTCCAACCACATCCACGGATGCTACGGGAACTGGACGGATGAACTGGCAACGATCAGCAAGATCCTGAAGATCGATTACAGGATTTACGATTGAAGTGTGCCCCGCTCATTTTCGGGGTGGCGCAGACATGCGCTTTTCAGCATGTCTGCGATTCATACTGCAACCGGATCCCCCATTCCCACGGGCGTCCGCGCAGAGGAATCGCAGACATCACAAACCGATGTCTGCGCCACCGAGCGCGATTTTTTGCGATTCCTCCTGAGTTTCGTGGTATAGTGTCTACAGTCATGGGACGACACCGGTCCCGGGCCCGTCCAGGGTTTGCGGTGCGCCAGAGGTTTCTACCGCGAGGTGCCAAGGCTGAGGCCTTGAGGAACGTGGGCTAGCAGCCGACAAAAGGAGTGGGGATGGGTTCGCTCGTCTCGCTGTGTGCGAGGCGCGGAGCTCGATGCTCAACCACTTAAGGACTTGCCTCGTCGGTGGCAATTCTAGAGCGCCCGCCTGCGTCCTCCTTGTGGGGGGGATGATGGTCCTAACCTGCCCGGCGCGGCCTTCGCCTCCACCTCGAACAGTCGAAGCTGGCCAGATCGTTGAACTCGTCGACGACGAGGGCCGCAAGATCTACATCAACGCACAAGAGCAAGATTCTGGGTGGGGGAATCGAGGTTCGGCCTTCAACAATCACTCCTTTCTGTGGCCGAATCGGGACCCCGAACTCGCAAGCCTCATCCGCAAGGTGGCTGACCGGCACCAGGTTGACCCGGACCTCATCCACGCCATCGTCCATGTGGAATCGGGGTACGACTCGCGGGCTGTCTCGCCAAAAGGAGCCCTGGGCCTGATGCAACTCGTCCCCGCCACGGCCAGACGCTTTGGAGTCGAGGACCCCTTTGACCCGAGACAGAACATTGAGGGCGGGACATCTTACCTCAAGTACTTACTTGGCCTCTTCGACGGTAACCTCGCCCTCTCGCTGGCGGCTTACAATGCCGGCGAGAACTCGGTGCTGCGTGAAGGCGGCATTCCGCCCTTCCCGGAGACGCAAGAGTACGTGCGAAGGGTCAGGTCCATTTACCAACCTTCTCAAGCACTTGAGCCGAGTGAGAGTCTAAGTGACGGGAGCTCGGCGGTCAGAATCCGGAGCCGAAAGCGGTCGGGAAAAGCCGGCAAAGCCACTGAGCAAACTCTAGGGCCGACCGCCGCTCCAATCTATACCTACGTCGACTCCCAAGGTGTGCTGCACGTCGAGCAGTAATCCAGAAATCCGGAGTCGGAGGTAGAAGGCCAGGTTCGAAGGACGCTTTAGATGGAGACCGCGAGGGTGAGTCGCCACACCGTGAAAGAGAACATATCGACGGCCAAGACCGGGATTCATCCTAGACCTTTTGCCAAAAGGTTGCTGCAGGGGTGGGCGCTCCTTGGGCTAGTATCGCTGGCCGGCAACCTTCTTTCGCTCTGCGGAGCTACCGGTACCCGTGAGCAGGCCCAATCGGCTTACGACCACGCTGTCGGTCTACGAGAAGCCCTGGAGTCCGGACCGGAGCAGCTCCGCATGCGCGCCGATTACGAGAAGGTTATTCGCGCGTTCCAAGCTGTTTACCGCACTGATCCGGCCTATCCGAGGACGCCCTCTGCTCTCGCCACGGTGGGCGAGCTGTATCGCGAGATGGGAGGCAAGTTCTCGGAGGATAAGGATTACGAGGCGTCAATCAAGGCCTACCACTTCCTGACCACGCAGTACCCGAACAGCAGTCTGGCGCGTGACGCGCTGCTGACCATGGGTGAGATTTACGATGTGGACCTGGGGCATCCCGAAGATGCTCGCAAGATCTACCAGCAATTCCTCGAACAGTACCCCAAGTCAGCCAAAGCAGCGGCCGCTCTCGAAGCCCTGCAGCGGATTGACGCTCGGGCCAAGCGCACGGCTGCCGAAGCATCTTCGCGTGAGCCGGTTGAGCAGGTCGCGCGGCCGGGTCGGCCCTTGCTGGTCAACGGTATCCGCCGCTGGGTGGGGGCCAACTACACTCGCATTGTCATCGGCGTGGACGACGAGGTTCAGTTCAACGCCCAGCGGGTAGCCAATCCTGACCGTCTGGTCTTTGACCTGCCGAATACGCGGTTGAGCCCCGCCCTGGTGGGTAAGACCTTTTCGGTCCAGGATGGTCTTCTGCGTCAAATCCGGGTTGCACAGTACAGTCCTACGGTCACACGCGTTGTGCTGGACGTCGAGCAGATCGACGATTATTCCGTCTCTACGTTGCCCAATCCGTTTCGCTTGGTAATAGACATTCACGGCAAGGCCAACGTGCCGGCCACGGAAACTGTGGACTCCGTCCCTGGGCAAACGGGCGCGACAACCCTGGCGTCTCGCCGCACCATGGCTAACAGGCTCGATTTGCGTAGCGCGGGCTCGGAATCAAATAGCTCCGACTCCGGTGCGAGCGCGGCCGTGGCCGCGCCGGTGGCCGATACATCCGGCACTGCTTCCGCGCCGACCTCGACTGAGGCCCAAGGGAATAGGCGCTCAACTAGCGGCGCTCCTTCAGAAACGACTACGAGCGCGGCCGACACGCTCGCCGATACCTCCAGGCCTACTACGACCAGAGCGGTAGTGCGCCCACAGGAGTCTCCGGCTAAGCCCTCCGGACCCACTGAGGCCGGTTCACGAACCCTGACCCGCGCGCTGGGGCTTAAGATCACCCGCATTGTCATCGACCCCGGCCATGGAGGGCACGACACCGGAACCATCGGCCCTAGCGGCCTGTGCGAGAAAGACCTGGTCCTGGACGTGGCACTGCGTCTAAAAAAACTGATCGAGACCGGGATGGGCAGCGAGGTCGTCATGACGCGTAGCGATGACACCTTCATCCCGCTCGAGGAACGAACAGCCATTGCCAATGAGAAAGCTGCCGACCTCTTCATCTCCGTCCACGCTAATGCCAGCCGCGACCGCAGTGCGCGCGGTATCGAAACCTACTATCTGAACTTCACTTCTAATCCCGACGCCCTGGAAGTGGCGGCACGAGAGAACGCCACTTCGCAGGAGTCGGTCCACGGGCTCCAAGAACTGATCGAGAAAATCGCCCTCACCGAGAAGATTGAAGAGTCGAAAGAACTGGCGCAGCAGATACAGCGGTCCGTCTATGCGCAGGTCGCACAATCCAACGGCCAGGAACGCGATCGGGGTCTGAGAAAGGCGCCGTTCGTCGTTCTCATCGGTGCCAATATGCCTTCCGTCTTGAGCGAGATTTCATTCCTCACGAACCCGCGCGATGAGAGCCTGCTGAAAAAGGCAACCTACAGGCAGAAGATCGCGGAAGCGCTGTATCGTGGCATCGCTGGGTACGTTAACAATCTCCGCGGGGTTAAGGTCGCCCAGGGCCCAGCAGCGGATCTCGGGGTGCCGCATCCGGGTCGATCGGGCAAGCGATCCTCGCCCCCTCATTCATCTCCAGCCGACTCGCCGGATTTCTGATATCCTCTAAGTGATGAGTGCTGCGTACCGAGGGCGCCTGTGGGTGGCATTGACCCTTGTGCTTGCACCACCTCTTGTTGTGGCCCAAGAACGTTCTGTTGTCCCTCTGATACCTGCGGCCAACTGGCGACTGGTTGGCTCGCAGAAGGTAGAGTTGGACGCCATCAGCAAGTGGGGCGGTGACCCAGCTATCGAGCTGGAGTACGGGGTCAAGTCTCTCACCGAGAGAACCTATCAGTTGGACAGCCACAGGGCGGAGGCCATCCTTGAGGAGACACCGGACGCCTCCTCGGCTTACGGACTGTTGACCTTCTATCAAAACGAGACGATGTCCCCGGACAAGTCGACGGGGTTCACGGTGCTCGGACCCCGAGGTGCGCTGCTGGCGCGAGGGCGGGTCTTCATCCGCGTTGCTCGCCCCGACGAGTATCCCCTTTCGGATTCCGACTTCCATGCCCTACTCATTTTCATCGGCGGTATCCGCTCTGCATCCGAAACCACGGTCGGCTTGCCCGCTCCGTTGCCGGCCGTAGGCCGCGTACCTTGCTCCGAGAAATACCTTTTGGGGCCTGCTGCGGCCCGGCGCGTACTGCCGTCATTTCCAGCTGAGCTGATCGGATTCGAGCAAGGTGCGGAAGTCCAGACAGCAAGTTATCTGACCCGACCGGGAGCGAGCCCACGCGAGTTCCTTCTGCTGTTTAGTTACCCTAATCCTCAAATCGCTCGCGAACGGTTTGGGAGCATGGAGAGTTCTTTCCGCCTCAACCAGAACCACGCCGGCGAGGCGTCCTACGGAACACGACAAGGAGCGCTCATACTCGTGGTGTTGAACTCTCCTTCGAGAGCGGCAGCCAACGGACTGTTGAGCGAGTTCAAGGTATCGCAGCAAGTGAGCTGGGACCAACGCTACCCCCACCAGGAACCTGTTGTCGTCCAAATGGCGAAGTTGGTCTTGGGGAACATGCTGCTGGTTCTGATCCTGGTCATTTTCGCCGTTGTAGGTGGAGTCCTGGTCTTCGTCTTTAAGAGATTGACTGCAAAGTGGTTCCCAAAGGCTTCTTGGGCAAACAGGGAGGATGGTCAAATTATCATCCTCAGCCTGAAATACGATAAGCCACATTAAATCAGCAATTTATGTCGAAAATAGCTTTTCCAGCTTGAAAGTTGCGACCAGGCTGGGGCTGCCGCTGCAGAGGAGTCGACTCAGGCCGTAAGCTGCTGATAATAAATAGGTTGGTTTTGCAAAAAAAATACTCTAAAATACCTTGACATCGCCTTTTCCTTTAAATATGCTCCGAATCGAGTCTAGATGGCGGAGCGCGTCTGCCATTCTATTCTCCTCTCAAAATGCTCACCCACAGATCGAGAGGCAAGAATGCTTGATCTGTTGGGTGAGCGTTTTTGTGTCTGCGCCGGCGTAGCTCAGTCGGTAGAGCAACGGTTTCGTAAACCGTAGGTCGGGGGTTCGATTCCCTTCGCCGGCTCCATCCATGCAAGAATTCAGTTCCGGCCATTTAATGAATATAGATTGTCGATTGACCGTTTGGAGAGCCGATGATCCGCCAGAAGTTCCCGGAATAACCGGCGGGACCCGCACTGCGCTGCGACAACGAACGACCGTCGGGCTGGCCCCGGCTGGAGATCTTCAAGTCCTCCGGTGTATGGTTCAGCCGACCTATTCCCGAAGTTGGCGAGTGTTTCGCGGTCCTGCCCGAAATCTTCGAGCGTGTAGTCGCAAATCTCATGCTGCCTAAGGAATTCGTCCACCCGCATCCGGTTGGAATAGCCCAGCGACCGCCTGATTTGTTCAGCCGTCATCAAATCCGCCCGATAGGCTTGCGCCGCCAGACTCTCCATGGCCGCTCGCGGCAAATCCCGCCACTTAGCGCTCAGGTGTTGAGCAATGTTCTTCCGGCAAGTCGAGAGTGACTTGCGTAGGGCAAGTATAACTGAAATTTCAAGTTCTCTCCTACATTGGCCGAAGACCTTATAGGAAGGCCTTGGCCTTTACGGGTAGCTTCGGCGGCCGCGAGTCACTGCTATTTTTGATCGACTCTGTGTCCGTCGTCCTCTCCACGCCTTATGGGACAAGTGTCGACCGACTTTGTTGCCCGCCTCTGCTGTTTGGTCCGCGAACCAGCCCTTCTGGACCACCTTCTTAACGTTCGTGCGGTGTTTCTCCTACTCGGAATGCTCGCCGGGGGTATGCTGGCCGGCCTCGGTTGGGGGGCAGTCATGCGGCGTCACCAGCGTGAACATGAGGAACTCCTCCGGCGCGGCAAGGAACGGGAAGACGTCTTGCGTGAACGCTATCGGGAACTGCTCGACAATTCGAGCGACGTCGTTTACAGCCACGCCCTCGAAGGTCGGTTCACAACTCTCAACAAAGCAGGCGAACAGGCCACTGGCTACACTGCTGAGGAGATTGTCCAGAAGAGCATCACTGACCTGGTCGATCCGGCTCTGTGGGATGCGACTCATCGGTGGCTGGAGAGCGTCGCCGCCGGCCAAGGGCCATCCACGTACACTCTGGAGATCGGTGCCAAGGACGGCCAGCGGGTTTGGTTGGAGACCAGCACGCGACTCATCTTGCAGCACGGAAACCCCGTCGGAGTATTGGGGATCGCCCGCGACGTTACCCGACGCAAGCTCGCCGAGGACGCGCTCCGAGCTTCGGAGGCACGCTACCGGCAGCTCTTCGAACGTAACTTAGCAGGAGTCTTCCGCTCCACAGTGGGCGGGCGTTTCCTCGATTGCAACGAAGCCTTCGCCCGCATCTTCGGGTATAGATCGCGCGAAGAAGTGCTGGCGCGGACGACGTCAGACTTCTACTTCGATCCGAAAGATTACGAATTAGCGATCACCCGCCTCAAGCAGGAGAAATTCCTCTCTAGCTGCGAGTTCCTGCTGCGGCGCCACGACGGCACCTCGGTGTGGGCCCTCGTCAACGAAACTCTTCTGGAAGAGGAGGGCGAAAGCGGACTGATAGAGGGCACAATTATTGACATAACGGCGCGCAAGCGAGCCGAGGCGGAGCTACACGAAGCGAAGGAAGCCGCAGAGGCCGCCAGCCGTGCCAAGAGCGAATTCTTGGCCAACATGAGCCACGAGATTCGTACGCCAATGAACGGCGTCATTGGCATGACCGAGCTCACCCTCGATACTGAACTCACTTCCGAGCAAAAGGAGTATCTCGGAATGGTAAAAGCCTCGGCGGACTCGCTGTTGACCATCATCAATGACATTCTGGACTTTTCCAAGATCGAGGCGGGAAAGCTTGACCTCGACCCCATCGAGTTCAACCTCAGGGAGAGTCTGAATGATTCACTCAAAACCTTAGCCTTCCGCGCTCACCAGAAGGGTTTGCAAATGTTTTCCCACATCCAGCCGGAAGTGCCCGGCGTTGTCGTTGGTGACCCGGGTCGGCTGCGGCAAATCCTCATCAATTTGGTGGGCAACGCCATCAAATTCACGGCCAAGGGCCAAGTTGAGTTGCGGGTCGAGGTGGATTGGCAAGATCAGGATGGAATATCCCTGCACTTCTCGGTTGCCGACACCGGTATAGGCATTGAACCCGAGAAACAGCAACTGATCTTCGAAGCCTTCGCTCAGGCCGACGGCTCCATGAGCCGTAAGTTTGGGGGCACGGGGCTGGGGCTTGCTATCTCCTCCCGGCTGGTTCAAATGATGGGCGGCCGCATGTGGGTGGCGAGTGAAGTTGGCCAGGGAAGTACCTTCCACTTCACCGGCTGTTTCGCGGTGCCCCGGTTTCGAACGGCGGCGGCGCCCGCGGAGCTTCAGTGCTTGCAGAACCTGCCGGTGCTGGCCATAGACGACTCCGGAACGAACCGGCTCATCCTCAAGGAAACACTTACCAACTGGGGGATGAACCCGCTTGTCCTGGGCAGCGGCCAGGCAGCCCTCGCGGCCTTGGAGCACGCCGCCGCTACGCAAAACCCTTTTTCGCTCGTCTTGGTGGATGCTCGTTTGCCGGATATAGACGGCTTCACCTTGATCGATGGATTAAGGCGCAATCCGCGTCTTGCCGAAACCACCCTGATCTTGCTCACTTCGGGACAGCGAGGTGACGGCGCGCGTTGTCGGCAGCTTGGCGTAGCCACCTACCTCACCAAGCCCATCCGGCCCTCGGAGTTGTTGGATGCCATTTTGGACGCGCTAGGGAAGAAGTCTTTGCAGGGCGAAGAATCCAGTTTGGTCACCCGGTACTCCCTGCGAGAGACCGCCGCAGGCTGAGCATCCTCCTCGCCGAGGACAATCCGTCAATTAAGCACTTGATTCGTTACTTGATTCGGTCTCACAGCGCCTAGTAGACCGATTCCGAAATAACATGGCAATAGGGCTGGCGCAGACCTTTAGGTCTGCGATCCCGTATCACGCAAGCAAAAAGGCAGACCTAAAGGTCCGCGCCAGCCGGACTGCATTGGGTCAACTCACTGCAACGTTGATTTGGAATCGGTCTACTAGTATTGTCTAGCTACGGAGCAGCAAGAACCGCTATGCCGTGTGCCGCATTAGGCTTGAGAAGCCATTCCGGGTGGGCAGTGGCCGTCGTCGTTGGGGGGCCGCTCGGCGCCCCCGTGGTTATCGACCGCCGCAGGATCGAAATCGCGGACCCTGCGATAGGAGGGGCGATACAACCCTACCACGCCGCCGCCCACTTGGATCTGAAGAAGGCGGAGGAGTTTGTAAAGCGTTGTGCTGACAGTGCGACTCATCTCGCGGAACGAGCCCTTCGCGCCGTCATCGCCAGCGTGAAGGAAAAGCGACATGAGGTCGTGAGCAGCGGCATCCTTCTCGGCTCGGGCCGGGCCGCTTCCACGCTAGCAACCACGCTCGCATCGCACGCGCTCATCCACACGGCGGAGGGTGAGCTCTTCCGACGCGCACTCACCCAGGCTATCGAGCGCTGCGGCTTGCCTTTGACCGCTGTGCCCGAGCGTGAGCTTTGGGCCCGCACCACCCTGGACCTCCACATGACGCTCGATGAACTGCAGCGCTCAATAGCCGAGATGGGACGGCCGATCGGCCCTCCGTGGCGCCAGGACGAGAAACACGCCGCTTTGATCGGATGGCTCGCCCTCGCCACTGTCGGGCGGCGATAGTCAGGTTCGGTTTGCCCCGGTCGATGGAAGTCGCCCGGTCCCGGGTTGGCAAGACCAGGCTCGCACCAGCGCCGGGCCACAACCGGCGACTCCTCTAGTCGTCATCGGGAAGGGCGTCTATCACATCTTCCTCGATCTCATGAAGCGATTGCCCTTTGGCTTGGAACATGGTCGCAATGCTGGACATTTCGGCACTAAGGGCAAAATAAGGTTCGCTCCCGCGCTCCGCTTTTCCGCATTTCTCCCGAAGGTCGAGGAATTTGCGGCACTCTTCCGCGAGTTCGGCGGCTTTGTCCTCCCAATTGGAAATGGCCTGCTGCAACTCGACCATCTCCGTCGGGTTGTCTCTTACCAATCGCGATTGAGGCGGCGCAATAGTCGCACTCGCCGTCTTTCGGCGATTTGTATTTCGCGCTCCCATTTTCGGATCAGCTCTTGATTGGGTATCGCCTTGGCGCGTTCCACGGCTACTTTTCGTCGGTGTATTTCGGCGGTTCGCTCCTCTCCCGCGATTAGCCTGTTCAAATGTCTGCTCCGGCGTTCGTGGCACTGGGCGACTACAACGGGGACGGCAAAATCGACATGGCCGTCGCTAACGAAGTTTC
>Ga0182037_10002327_pt1 | contig 10080 bp, 6 predicted proteins | sample sta12Cox44000082_FD_125974 | JGI IMG/M metagenome (GOLD analysis project Ga0182037, IMG submission 125974) | Lab enrichment of tropical soil microbial communities from Luquillo Experimental Forest, Puerto Rico - statoxic.12C.oxic.44.000.082 | ecosystem: Environmental > Terrestrial > Soil >... | reverse complement strand
TGACAACACCTGTTCGGTGTGCCACCGCTGTGCCTCATGCCGAGCTTAGATGAGATGGAAGTCCGATATTTCTGCGAGCTGTGCAATTCGCTTCCGTGCGGGCTGGTTGTTGGCAAGTCATTGATGTGTATGGCGATTGTAGTCGAGAACTTCGTTGGGCCGTATACGGGCGATTAGCCGTTCTCTGTTGAATGATTGCGAAAGTCTGGCACAGCGGTCCATGTATGTGCGGGATGTGTGCTTCCCTGGAGCCACGACAATGGATGGTCCGCTACCGTAGGCTTCTTTGCCAGGAAGCCGGCGACAGGAATCTATGACATGCTTGGAGCTCGGCCAACAAAACCAACCTCATCCCCGGCGAGGAGTCTGCAGAAGGCGAGAGACTGCGGGCTCCAGCGCGATCGATACGGCACCCAATAGGACCGCAGTGACTCCCAGGGCGCCCAACGCCACTCGCAAGACAGCGAACTCGCTGCCCTCAAGCAAAGCGTTCACCTCGCGCAGCAGCGCGGGATGGTTGCCCACTTCTCCGCCGAGCAAAACGACATTGGGATTGAGAGTAAGGGCGAGATCGAGGATTACGTCGGCCAGAATAGTGGCATGCTGCCTGAGAATGCGTTTCGCCTCAGCGCTGCCCGAAGCTGCCAGATCCCAAACATCGGCTACGCGAATAACCCGTGAGCGGAAACTCGACGGCGCGGCATTAGCTCGCCAACTCCTTAAGATGCCTGAGGCGGAGAGAGCTGTTTCGAGCTTGCCATACTTATAAATGGAAGGATGTTCTCTGGAGATGTTAGGCACTCGTAAATAGCCGATCTCGCCGGCTGACCACCGGGATCCTCGATAAATGCTGCCATTCAGGAAAATACCGGCTCCTACTCCCTCTCCAATGGTAATAAAAACAAAATCGTTTTCTCCTCGCGCCGCTCCAAAATGGAATTCGCCTTCGGCTGCCAGATTAGTGTCGTTATCCACGAGCACTGGGCACTTGAGCTCGCGCGTGAGCATAGGGCCCAGGGGCACCCTGTTCCAGTCCTGCAGCGCGGTAAAAGCGAGTACCGTGCCCTCATCTACATTCACAATCGCCGGAACACCCACGGTTACCCTAAGCAGCCGGCTTCGTGGCAGCCTTCTCTTTCGGAGCAATTGCCACAGTTCTTTTGCGATTTGCCGGCAGATCTCGCGAGGACTGCTCCTTGATTTCCTGATACGAGTTTCCGTCTGACACAATTCTCGGCCGTTCAGATCGGTCAACAGGAAACGCAGTACGTCCCGGGTAATTTCCACCCCGGCGATACAACCGTGCCCGGCGTTGAATCTCAAAATGTCGGGAGGCCGTCCCCCGGTGGAATCTCCCTCCCCTACCGTCTCGACCAGGCCAGTTGAGATAAGGGTACCGACGACATTGGTGACGGAGGGTGCGCTTAATCCGGATGCTCGTACCAAGTCCGCTTTCGAGCATGGCCCTGACTCGCGCAGAAGTCGCAGCAAAATCTCAGCGTTTGTTTGGCGGATTAGCGGAGGCCGTCCTACCGACAAGGATTTTCGAGTCACAGTCGGATCCCCAAGAGTTTCTCTGGCATCGGAAGATGCAGTGTCGATCATAGATGCTAATCGATTGATGGGGGTCGCTTCATCGGACGTCCCGTCCTCGAATTTTCCGCACGACGAAACATTCTAATGAATATTAATTAAGTCTGGCATACAATGTGGAATGCAGACTCACCGGACGATTCCGTCGTCGGCATGACTCTGTTGCAACGCAAAGCAGGACGATAAGTAAATGCTGGCATCACGTCGATCTTTTTCGGCCCGCTTGCTCGCCGCTGTATGGCTCCTCAGCGTACTGCCTTTAGCGGCGGCCATGAGCAGCGTGCCGCAGAATTCAGGACCGAAGTTCAACGTCATTGCGCTGGCAGAGGCTAATAGCATTCATCGCCCTTTTGTGAACGCTGCAAAGATCTGGTTGCAAAAGCAGGCTGCTGAAAACGATTTTTCGATCGAATACATCGAGAACACCGACAAGGTCGACGACGCATTTCTCTCGCGCTTTCAACTCTTCATACAGCTCGACTATCCCCCCTACGGCTGGACGCCAAGAGCAGTCGCTGCATTTACCAGGTACATCGAGGAAGGCCGCGGGGGATGGATCGGGTTCCATCACGCGACTCTGTTGGGCGAATTCGATGGGTACCAGATGTGGCCGTGGTTTTCGCAATTCATGGGCGGAATCCGCTTCAAGGATTACATTCCGAAGTTTGCCGCTGCGACCGTCGTTGTCGAGGACCACTCGCATCCGGTGCTGACGAATCTTCCCTCATCGTTCGTCGTGGAGCAGGAGGAGTGGTACACATACGACAAGTCTCCTCGCCCCAATGTTCACGTGCTGGCGCACGTTGATGAGTCGACGTATTCGCCTGACACGCCCACCAAGATGGACGGTGATCATCCGGTGATTTGGACGAACGAGCATATGAAGGCACGTAACGTGTACGTCTTCATGGGCCATCATCCTGAGTTGTTTCAGAACTTGGCTTTCACCACGATCTTTCATAACGCCATCTTGTGGGCGGCAAATCAATGACCGGCCGGCGATTTCTGCTGCTTCTCTCTATGTCAATTACATTTGCTGCCTCAGCATTGCTTGGGCAGCAAAGTCGCTTCCGCGTGCTGGCATTTTATTCCGATACCACCGAGCCGGATCACGTTCAATTCGCCAAAGACGCAGTGAAGTTTCTGAGTGAGCGAGCTGTAAACGAACATTTCACCTTCGACGCAACCAGCAAATGGGAAGATCTCAACGATGAGCGCCTAAAAGGCTATCAGCTCGTTATCTGGCTTAACGAGTCTCCCTCGAAAGCCGAACAGCGAAGCGCATTTGAACGTTATATCGAGCAAGGTGGAACCTGGCTCGGCTTCCATGCTGCTGCCTATAACGACAAAGATACGAATTGGCCGTGGTTCGTGGATTTACTGGGTGGCGCTGTCTTTTACATCAACAGCTGGCCTCCCCTGCCGGCGCGAATCAATATCGATGATCAGGCGCATGTCGTGACGACTGGAATTCCACACGACTTTGAGTCGCCTGCGAACGAGTGGTACATCTGGAAACCAAATCCCCGGCTCAACACGAACGTCCGAATACTCGCCACACTAGATCCATCGAATTACCCCATGGGATTCAAAGACGTTCTTACCAGTGGTGATCTGCCTGTCGTCTGGACCAACACGAAATACAGAATGCTCTACATGAATATGGGACATGGCGACAAGATATTCACAAGCCCCACACAGAATCGGCTCATCGATAACGCGGTGATCTGGCTGGGAATGGGAGCCGCGCAAAGGACTCCGGTGGAAGGGAGTGGAATCCGGATCAGTGCACACGGAATTGTGGTCGATTCGCAAACCGGCAAGTTCTACGCCGTGAATACCTCGAAAGGTACTGTCACTGTGCTCGATAGCAACGGACACTTTCTAACCCGCACTCCAGTGGGAAAGGAACCCGTGTCCATCGCTTCGAATCCCGATACCAGTCGCGTTTACGTCGCGAATTCGGGCAGCGGGAACCTCAGTGTGATTGACGGGCATACGGACAAGGTAATCGCAACTGTGCCGGTGGGCGATCTTCCATACACGATCACAGTAAACCGGCTGCCGAACAAAGTGTATGTTTCGCGAACCTTCAGCGACGTCACCGTAATAGTCGACGGAAAGACGAATTTGCCCACCACGGTGAAGGCGGGCGTCGGCGACGCAGTTGCTGCGGAATCTCTCGATAAGAGTACCTACCTCATCAGTTTTGAATCTTTGCAGGTGAGGGTGTTCGATGGGGCGAATAATCACGTCTCCAAGATCGAAACTCCCAATCACATGTGGGCGATGGCAGTAAGCCCACCGACAAGAAAGATCTATGCCGTAAGCGTGGGCAATTCGAATGTGACTGTCATTGACGGGACCTCGCACGCAACCAGAGTTGTGAGTGCTGGAAAAATTCCTTGTGCGGTCGCCGTGGACTATAGCTCAGGAAAAGCCTTTGTCGCGAATTTTGCCAGCAACGATGTCACGGTGATTGACGGAGCAAGTGACTCTGTCGTAAGGACTTTGAGCGTCGCCCCGAAGCCGCAGGCAATCGCAGTCGATTCCAACAACCACAAAGTCTATGTCGCGAGCACACACGAAAGCGCCGTTACAGTTCTCGACGGGATCAACAATTCAGTGCTGGGCACAGTGAAAATGGAGAAAGCGCCCTTCTCAATCGCGGTCAACAGTCAGACTCACGTAGCGGTCGTTCTCAGTCTCGATGGAGACTTGACGCTGATCGATGGAACCACGATGGCGACATCGTCGCCTTTCATGCCGAAAGACGAACGGTAAACGCCGAGGGCAGGAGATTTCGTGAAACTGATTCCAGCCCGCAATCTATGGAGGGTCGGCACGGTACTGATACTTTCGCTGACCGCATGGGCCCAGCAAGCGCATCCTATTCTTGCCATCGGATCACCTGCGCCGAATTTTGAGCTTCCCGGTATCGATGGGGCGATTCACAAACTTGCTGATTACTCAACGAGTCCCGTGCTGGTGATCATCTTCACCTGCAATCATTGCCCGATCGCGCAGACGTATGAACGCCGCATCTCTCAACTGAGCGCCGACTATAAGGATCGCGGTGTGAGCGTGGTGGCCATCGAGCCGAATGATCCGAAGGCGATCACTATCGACGAACTCGATTCTTCTGACATCAGCGACAGCCTTGAAGAGATGAAGGTCCGAGCCAAGTACAAGCATTTGACCTATCCATATCTTTACGACGGTGAAACACAATCGGTGGCTAACGCGTATGGACCTCAGGCGACTCCCCACGCTTTCGTTTTTGATAGCGACCGACGCCTGCGCTATGAGGGCCGCGTGGACAATAGCTACCGCTCCGAACTGGTTAGGAGTCACGAGGTGCGCGACGCGATTGAGGCTCTTCTGGCGCACAAAGATCCCGCGGTAAAGCATACCGGTGTCTTTGGTTGTTCGACAAAGTGGAAGGAGAAACATGCGGCGCAGGTGGAGGCGCTGCGAAAGATCGAAGCACAACCGGTAAAGCTCGAGATGGCGTCTGCTGCGGATTTGACGAAGCTACGCACCAATCCTGAAAAGAAAATGTTGCTGGTGAGTTTTTGGGCGACTTGGTGCGGTTCGTGCATTCACGAGTTTCCAGGTCTTGAAGATACTTTCCGGATGTACTGCGTGCGCGATTTCGATCTGGTTACGGTGTCAGCCAACATGCCGGATGAGAGGGAATCGGTCATGCGCGTGCTGCAGAAAATGCACGCCACTAGCCGCAACTTGCTGTTCGACTCCAGCGACACCGCCACGCTGCAGGCCGCATTCGACCCTGCATGGGAATCCGCTGTGCCGTATACGGTCCTGATCGCTCCTGACGGCAAGATCCTGTACAAGAAGCAGGGCTCTGTCGACGTTTTGGAATTGAGGCGGACGATTCTGGCGAACTTGCCGTCCGGTTACGAAGGGTTCAACCGGTACTGGTCGGAACCCTAAGTATCTTGGCACTCCTCTGTCTACCGCCGTTTGCAGCGTGTCGTGGCAACGTTTGGAGACTGACTGAAATGAAACTGCTTTCATATCTGGCAGGCTTTACTTTTGTTCTTGCGATGGCGGCGCAATTATGGGCTGGCGACACTATCCCCGAGGCTGCTTGGCGTCGGCCGCTCGGCCTGCCCCTCGACAAAGCGGGGGTTACCCGTGTCCCCGGGAATATCGATGACGGCTACTGGCAGGGGGCGCCGGTTGGGGGATTTGGATCGGGCACTTTTTCCAGAAGCTACCGCGGCGATTTTGCCCGTTGGCACATCAAAGCAGGCGTTCACAAGTACGTTCCGGTTTACTCAAATCAATTCGCAATGTATCAGCAAACTGAGGGTGACCCACAGGGCACAGCTCGCGTCCTGATGACGGACCACCCCTCCGATAAGACTCTGAGCACTTGGCAATGGGACTATCCACTGGCTGCAGGCGAATACGCTGCGCTTTATCCCAAGTCTTGGTTTGACTACAAGTGGAATCAATTCCCAGCGCAGGTTGTACTCGAACAATTCTCTCCCGTTCTACCCAACAACTATCGCGAATCTAGTTATCCGGTTGCTATTTATCTCTGGCACCCGGAAAATCCGGCCAGCAAACCAGTCACGGTGTCCATTCTTCTTTCCTGGACGAACATGGCGGGTTGGTTTCGTACATTCACGCGCGATTTCCAAGGCGCCCCCAACCAAGGAAACCACAATGAATTCGTAGAGGAGAAAGTCGCTTCCGGATTGATGAAGGGTATCGTCTTCGACCGCAATCGCGCCGGATCAGCGCCACATGAAGCCGACGGACAGTTCGCGATCGCTGCGATCGAATCTCAGGGAGTTCAAGTAAGTTATCAGGCTTCATTTCCCGCAGATGGGGCCGGCAAAGCCGTTTGGCGCCATTTCGCAAAAGACGGGCGTCTCGCCGACAATGCCACCTCATGGGTAAGCGACGGCGAGAAACTGGCGGGCGCCATCGCTGTCCGCTTCACTCTTCAGCCGGGAGAAAAGAAGTCCATCCCGATCGTCATCGCCTGGGATTTTCCGGTCGTGCAATTCGGGGAGGGGCGCGAGTGGAATCGCCGCTACACCGATTTCTATGGCGTCAACGGCACCAACGCCTGGGCTATCGCCCGTGACGGACTGAAGAACGCCGAAGCGTGGAGTAACGCTATCGATGCCTGGCAGGCTCCTTACATTAATGATAAGAGCAAGCCGCTTTGGTATCGAGGCATGCTATTCAACGAACTCTACGTCTTGACCGATGGAGGCACATTCTGGGGACGTCCGGCAGGATCTGATCGTAAGAACCCAGCACCTTTTGCTCTCCTGGAATGCTTCGATTACGCCTACTACGGAACCCTCGATGTTCGCTTCTATGCCTCAATGCCGTTGTTGAAGTTCTGGCCTCAACTTGACCGGCAAGTTCTGCGTCAATTCGCTGGCACGATTCCCAAAGAATGGCCGGAGAAAGGGCAATGGGTCTGGAAATCGCAACAGCAGGATGAACCCAGTTTGCACATGCGCAAGAAGAAAGGCGTGGTGCCGCATGATCTCGGAGTACCGGAAGGCGATCCTTTCTTCGCAGTCAACGAACCGGGATGGCAGGACACCAACGATTGGAAGGATTTGAATTCTAAATTTGTCCTGATGGTTTATCGCGACTACGTCCTTTCCGATAAGAAGGACAAGGCATTCTTGCAAGATATGTTCCCCGCCGTGAAAGATGCGATGACCTATCTGCGCCACTTCGATCGCGGCGCAGGCGTCCCAGAGAATGGCGGCTATCCGGATCAGACTTACGACTCCTGGGTTGTGCGTGGTGTGAGCGCCTACTGTGGCGGTCTTTGGCTGGCCGCAGTTCGCGCCACAGAGGAGATGGCTAATACTCTCGGCGATGAAAAGACAGCAAGCGAGTACCACCAACTCTTTTTGAAAGCGCAGAAGACTTACATCGACAAGCTGTGGAACGGGAAGTACTTCCGCTACGACACGGGGAGCGAGTATCGCGACAGTGTTCAAGCCGATCAACTGGCCGGGCAGTGGTATGCGAGCCTGACGGGCCTTGGAGATTTAGTGCTTCGCGACATGCAGGTGTCAGCTGCAAAGACAATATTCGAGTTCAACGTAATGAAATTCGGCGGCGGAGAAATGGGTGCGGCCAATGGCATGTCGGCTGACGGATCGATCATTCGCGACAACGAACAAGCCCCAGAAGTCTGGGTGGGGACAACCTTCGGATTCGCGGCGCTCCTGCTCAGCGAGGGCATGAAGGAGGAGGCATATCACACGGCCTGGGGACTCTATCACGTGATCTACGAGAGTAAAGGCTATTGGTTTCGCACTCCGGAAGCGTGGGACATCAATGGAAACTTTCGCGCGTCGATGTACATGCGTCCCGCTGCGGTGTGGGCAATGGAAATGATGCCGCGATCGGCCGCCCAATGATCAAGAACTCTCAATCTTCCTTGAACCAGGCTGCCGAGATGAAACCTCCTTTGGGAGGAAATTCCACTGCTCCTATGAAAAGGAAGCCACGGGCAAAACCACTACTTGGAAACACCGCTGTCGATCAGCGAATAGGATCTCGGCGCCTTGCCAAAGAAAATCGGCTCGTCGCCGGGGTCGATATTGGAGGAAGCAATCTGCGCGTTGCCCTCGCTGATCTTCATGGGAATGTCTTGGGAAGATGGAACACATCCACTAAGGCAACTTCTTCTCCCGACATGGTGATCGCGCTGATTGAGCGGGGCATCGAATGTCTGTTGTCACAATCGTCCTGTTCGCGTCGCTCCCTATTATCTGTCGCTGCGGGCGCTCCGGGTGTCACGAATCCCCAGGCAGGCGTGGTCTTGGCCACGTCGTACCTGAAGGGTTGGAGGGATGTGCCTTTGCGACAGTTGTTGGAGTTCACATTAGGTGTCCCCGTTGCGGTCGAGAACGACGTGCGAATGGCAGCTCTCGGAGAGCACTGGGTGGGTACCGCTCGCGGAGTGGACGATTTCGTATTTCTGGCGATCGGAACAGGAATTGCCGCCGGTGCGTTCACGAACGGAAAGCTCATCCATGGAAGTAACTGGACCGCTGGAGAGGTCGGCTATATGCACGTCCCTCTCGCGGCAGAGGAACCTGCGAGACCTGGAGAACACGGTGCCCTGGAGAACATTATCGGAGGCGAGGGTATTCGGCGGCAGTGGGCGAGCACATGTGTTGACAATCCAAAGTCAGAAAGCCTCACTGCTACGGAGATTTTCGCCCGGGCGAGCACCGGAGATCCGCTAGCTAAAAGGGTTCTGGAGCACTCGGCGCAACTATTGGCGTATGCCGTATATAACATCTCGCTTGTGCTGGACAGTTCGTTGTTCGTTTTAGGCGGAGGCATCGGCGTCAGCATCCCGTTATGCGATTCCACCAGGAAGATTTTGGAGCGTTACAACGAACCGTCGCGCCCGAAACTAGTCATCAGCAGTCTTGGCACCGATGCCCAGTTGATGGGAGCGATTCGGCTAGCGCTGACGACAGCAAAACAGCCCATCAGAGGTTGAGTCTGAGTCCGTAAAAATCTTCTTGCCCAGAATTCCTTGCGCCGAGATCTAGGCTTCTGTCACAACGCTGATGCTCTCGAGGTCTCGCCCACATGTTTCCGGTACGATGAAGCGAACAAAAAGAAGCGTGAGAATGCTCATTGCGCCATAGATGGCAAACGTCCGGGCGCTTCCGATTGCTTCGATGAGCGAAAGAAAGGTGATCGATACAATAAAGTTCGAAATGCCGGAACCCAGGGTCCCGGCGGCAACACCGCGTCCTCGCACACGCAGGGGAAAGACCTCGGCTACCAGAATCCAGGCAATGGCCCCGAGGCTGAACGCGAAACAAGCGATGTAGATCATCAGGCAGACGATCGCAATCGCTCCTAGCGATGTTCCGAAGGTTGCATTGTGACTGAAGGCATAGGAAAGCGCGAAGAGTGCGACGGTCATGCCCGCGACGCCTACGTAGAGCAGAGGCTTCCGCCCGACCCTGTCGACAAGTGAAATCCCGACCACAGTCCCAATCACGTTGACGATGGCCACCACAAATGTTGCAAGAATAGCGCTGCTGTGCGACGCGCTTCCGGCAAGCGCAAAAATCTGGGGACCGTAGTAGATGATCGTGTTGATTCCTGTGACCTGCTGGAGTACGGTCATGCCCACTGCGACGAAGAGTGAACCACGCACTGGCTGACTCCACAGCGCGGTCCATCTCTGCTCCACGGGCGCCTTTAAGCCCTCCCGTATATCATTCAGAAACTGGTCCACACCGGCGGCGTTTGTGTAGCTGAGCAATACGGTCTCGGCGTCCTTTTCACGGGCATGAGCAAACAGCCACCGCGGACTCTCCGGAACAGCCAAGATCACGGCCAAGAATAAGACGGTTGGAACGACTGCGAGTCCGAACATCAGTCTCCATGCCTGTAGGTCGGCAAGTAAATAGCCCACAAGGTCGGCGAGGGCGATCCCGA
>Ga0182037_10002324_pt1 | contig 10091 bp, 8 predicted proteins | sample sta12Cox44000082_FD_125974 | JGI IMG/M metagenome (GOLD analysis project Ga0182037, IMG submission 125974) | Lab enrichment of tropical soil microbial communities from Luquillo Experimental Forest, Puerto Rico - statoxic.12C.oxic.44.000.082 | ecosystem: Environmental > Terrestrial > Soil >... | reverse complement strand
GCGTAAACTCCCCAGTGAATGAAGATGCCGAACTTCGCGTCCAGATACCATTCCGGCACCCGGTATTGGCCGAGCGAATCCCAGTTGGGCTCGTACTTCACCGGCAAGGCCGACCCGCCGCCCGTAGGTCGCTTACGCTCCAGAGCTTCAGCGACGGAGCGCTCTGGGCCGGAGGGCGAGCGCGCCCAGCTCGACCGCGGAGCATAGGCGGACGCCGCGAGCCCCATAGAAGCTGTCTTTATGAATTGTCGTCTCGAAGGAGGTTCTTTCAAGCTCAGACCAACTTTGTCTCCCCGGGCATGGCTACGGGGCCAACCGCGAGATCGCCCCACTCGAGCTTCGCCGGCATCAGGCTTTCGGTGGAGTTCAGCGCCTGCTCCCACGTCACTGCCTGGCCGGTGTAGGCTGCCATGCGTCCCAGGATGGCGGTGAGCGTGCTTTCGGCCACAGTCTCGAGTTCGTTGTAGGGTTTGCCGGCGCGGATGGCCTCGATCAAATCCGTGTGCTCTTGAACGTACGGCAGGTTGTCCTTCTGGGTCATGCGCCACTCCTGTGCGCCGGTGATGGTGTATTTGTTCACCTGGCAGAACCCTTTGGTACCGTGCAGGGCCTCGGAAATACTGTTCTCGCAATGGGGAATCTGCCGGCAGTAGCTGGCCACCCGCACACCGCTGGGATACTCGTAGTCTATGGCGAAATGGTCGTAGATGTTACCGTAGACTGGATCAGTACGCACCTGCCGTCCGCCGAGACCAACGGCGCGCACCGGATGAGCACCCAGGGCCCAGTTCGCAACGTCGAGATTGTGGACGTGCTGCTCCACAATGTGGTCGCCGCACAACCAGGTGAAGTAATACCAATTGCGCATCTGCCACTCCATATCGCTCCACCCTTCCTGCTTGGCATGGACCCAGATCGGTCCCTGGTTCCAGTAGACGCGCGCCATGGTGATTTGGCCGATAGCGCCGTCTTGGATGCGCTTCACTGTCTCGAGGTAGCCGGTCTGATGGCGACGCTGCGTGCCCACGCCGATCTTGAGGCCCTTGGCTTTTGCTGCTTCGCAGGTTTCGAGTATGCTGCGGATTCCAGGGCCGTCAACGGCCACCGGCTTCTCCGCAAAGATGTTCTTGCCCGCCTCAACGGCCGCCTTCAAATGCCAGGGGCGAAATCCGGGAGGAGTTGCCAGGATGACGTAGTTGATGTCGCTAGCGAGCACTTTCTCGTAGGCGCCGAAACCCACGAACTGGCGCTCAGGCGGCACGTTCACCTGGTCGCCGAACTGCGAGAGTTCCTTCAGGCTCAGGTCGAGGTGGTCCTGGAAAGTGTCCCCCATGGCTACAATCTTCACGCCCGGTGCCGCGCGCAACACGTCCTTTGCCGCGCCCGTACCACGTGCGCCGCAACCAATCACGCCGACCTTGATCAGGTCGCTGCCGGCAGCGTAAGCGCCGGGAATCCTGCCCCAGCCTGCGGCTGCCACCAGCCCGGCCGTCGAAGTCTTGAGAAAATCACGGCGAGAAGAATTGCCCGGGTTTCGAGAATTGGACTGTTCCATTTTGTACCTCCGTTTAGGACGATGGGTTCTTCGTTCCTAGTTCTTGGTTCTTGGCTAGTCTAGTTTGGTCGGTTATGCCCGCCGAAACCTAAATTTTATTGACGTTTTTGTTTCATTGTTGTAGGGCCGACCCTTGGCTCGGTCTTGGCAAGGGCAAGCACCGGCCCTACAGCGGCGAACCACCAACTCCTGACGTCCTACCAATCATACCTCTTCACCTTGGACTTGAGCCCCTTCAAGTTTTCCTGCTCCTCGAGGGGCCGGACCACGCGGAAGCCGACGTAGGTCGCCTCCGTGTGCCACCAGATGCTCTGGGGCATTTGGGGGTCTTGCATGCTCCAATCAGGGTTCGAAGCCTGGCGCGCCGCACAGCGTACACGATTCGATTCGTCGTCCCACGATCCACCGCGTGCCACGTGCGGGTATTTCTTTTCGCCAGGAACCAGCACCGGCGCAAGCACGGGCACGTCCGGATTAAAGCGTCGGTAGTAGTCCTTATCGTATTCGTCCAGCACCCATTCGGCAACATTGCCCAGCATGTCATATAAGCCCCAAGGGTTGGGCTTCTTTCTGCCGACCTCATGGGGTCGGGCGTCGGAATTGTCCAGGTACCAGGCGTATTCGCCCAGTTGTTTCGGGTCCGGACCGAAGAAGAAGGGCGTGTCCGTGCCTGCTCGGCACGCGTACTCCCACTCGGCCTCGGTGGGCAAGCGATAGGTCTTGCCTGTCTTGGAGGAAAGCCAGCGCGTATACTCCATCGCCGCATGATGCGTGATGTTGATCACTGGGTGTCCGTCGCGGCCGAAGCCGAACGTTGGGTCGGTGTAAGGAGGCGTGGGGCGGGTGACGGCGTCAGTAGCCTTCTCATTTTCGGACTGTGCAGCGAGGCCCACTTTCTTCTGCCGCTCGGCCATCAGGTCCTTGCTGAAGGCAAAGGCGTCATACTCGTCCCAGCGCGTCTCGAACTTTTCCATCCAGAAGGAGTTCAGCCTCACTTTGTGTTGAGGTCCTTCGTCAGCAGAACGCTTGGACTCGCTCTTAGGACTGCCCATGATGAAGCTACCGCCCTGGATGGGCACCATGTCAAACTTTACGTCGGTGCCGGAAATAGCTTCAGTGTAAGGCTTCATTTCTTCCGGCGCCGGAGGAACCACGGTAAACGATGGGGTGAAGGCAGAAGCGCTATGATGCGTGCCCGGCAGGCTCGAAACAGTCCACAGCAACACGCCTGTAGCAAGAACGAAAACTCCGAATGCGAGCCAACGTCCGCGGCTCATTGGGCTTTTTCCTACGAGGATGCAACGCCTGGTCGTGCAGCGCGAGCAAGCCTGCTGTGCGTGAAAGCACTCGTACCATGCGGGCCGGCGCTTTCATTTGGAAACGGAGACCAGAATGCAAAAGATGCCCCCAACGACTCGGCCAGGAATCCCCAACTCAAGCCCCCGGCAGGAGTCGGCATTCGGTGTGTCGATCGTCGCGCGCGCGGTCCGGGGTGGCCTATTTTTTGTAGTATTCAGCGTTGACTGGGGTAAAGCTCGACCACTTCTCCGGCAGATCATCGAGTGGGAAAATGGCGGAAACCGGGCACACCGGGACGCAAGCTCCACAGTCGATGCACTCCACCGGATCAATATAGAGCTGAGGAACCTCGGCGAAGTTGGCCTCGTCTTTTCTTGGGTGGATGCAGTCCACAGGGCAGACATCGACGCAAGCAGTGTCCTTGGTGTTGATGCAGGGTTCCGCTATGATATAAGCCATAGTCATCTCCTGGGGTGGAGGCAATTTACAACCACCTCAATGTATCGTGGCGGGCGGATACGGAGCGACGACTTAAGTCTTGCCATCCCACAGCTACATCATTCTGGAGCAACCTGTTAAGATGTTCGTATGCCGGCGCTTGATCCCGTTGAAACGCTCCGCCGCGTGTCTTTCTTTGCCGTGCTGCCTGTGGACGAGCTGAGGTCCCTGGCGACGCACTGCGTGGTTCGGAGGCTCGGGAGGGACGAAATGCTATTCAACGAAGGCGACCCCTCTGACGGTCTCTTCGTAGTTCAGGCGGGAGCTGTCAAAGTCTTTAAGATGGCGGAAACCGGCCGGGAACAAGTCCTGGCGATGGAACGCGCCGGCTCGACGCTGGGCGAGTTGCCCTTGTTCGACGGAGGCACCTTCCCTGCTTCGGCAGCGGCGGTGGAAGACTCCACCTTGCTCAGTCTGCCGAAGCGGGAGTTCCTCGATCTGTGCCGCCGCAACTCCGAGGTGGCCTTTGCCGTTATCCGGTCGCTGGCTTGGCGGTTTCGTTACATGACCAGCTTAGTGGAAGAGCTCTCGCTCAAAGAGGTCAGCCATCGCCTGGCGCGTTTCCTGCGAGATCGCGCGGTGCGGTCAGGCGTGCGCACCAAGCGGGGCGTCGAATTTCCCTTGGAGGAGACCAACCAGGAAATCGGCGCTGAGATAGGGACGGTGCGGGACCTGGTATCGCGTAACTTGCGGCGCTTCGTCGATCGCGGCATTATCCGCCTGGAGCGTCGCAAGGTGATTGTACTCGACATGGCCGAGCTCGAGGCTCAGATCGGAGGCAGCAAGAGAGCCGTCGCCAACGAAGAGGCACGAGCTAGAACCAGATAGTGGGTGTTACACTGGAATGCGCCTGCGGCGATTCGGGAAAGCAATTCATCGATGAAGAAAGAGACCATCATCACTGCAATCGTCTTCTTCGCTATGGGATGCCTCGCAGGGTACGTCGCTGCGGAGTACAAAGCGTCGAACAACCAGCAAGCGGTGGTTGTGCCAGGGGAAGGCTCAAGCGGCGCAGTCCCGGCGGACCAGGGCACCGCGCAGGTTGAGAGTCTGCCCAAAGGGCACCCGCCGATCGACGACCCAGCGGCGGTCAAGGTGCTCCTGGACCAGGCGGCGCAGAGGCCGGAAGACTCCCTCCCAGCCCTGAAGTTGGCGAACTACTTCTATGACCGGCAGCAGTTCGAGCAGGCCATCGACTGGTACCAGAAAGTGCTGGCGCTGGATCCCAAAAACGTTAACGCTCGCACCGACCTGGGAACCTCTTACTTCAATATGGGTCGACCCCAGGAAGCTCTGCGCGAGTTCCAGAGGTCGTTGGAGATCAACCCCGAGCACGCGCAGACGCTGTTCAACTCGATCGTGGTCAACCTCGAAGGCACTCACGACCTCGCTCGCGCCCAGCAAGCCTGGGATCGCTTGCATGCCCTGAGCCCCAACTACCCCGGCCTCGACCGGCTGAAGCAGAGCATCGACGCGGCCCGCGGGCACGCCTCGGGCAGCGCAAGCTCCAACTAGGGTTTGATAAACGTGCGTTTGCTTTTCTACTTCGTTGAGCTCCTCTTCGTTGCCCTGGTGTGGCGTGCTCTTGCCAGAGTGATTCGGTCCTTCTTCGACACGATCGCAGCGAATCCTTCCTTTAGCGGCACGCCGAATTCATCTCGCAATTCAAGTTCGCCGCCTGCCGTTCACGGCGAGACAGCCCGCGATCCGGTGTGCGGGATGTTCGTGTCCACCGAACTCTCGCTTCGTCTCAAGCGGGACGGAAAAACGCTGCATTTCTGCTCCCGTGATTGCCTGGAACGCTACGATAAGCCGAGGGCAGGGGTGAGCGGTTAGCAGTTAGTTCAAAGACCGCAGTGACAATTCCGACTTAATCGTGTAGTCTGCAGAAAGCCCACCGTGTCGCTGTCCCGGTGGCGGTTCCGGTTGACAGAGGGGGCCATTCACAGATTAACGCAAACCGGCGAACCCGCCGATTCTTGATAATGAGCGGTAACAGACCAACAGTCTGCAGCAGGGGTTAGGAGCTTCCATGGAGAGGAAGTATCGACAGCGAGGTTACATGGACTCGGCACGGGACCAGCGGGAGGAGCGCCCGCAGCCCAAGCCGGAGACTTTTGGTCCGAAAACACCCAGACTAGCGCCGGTGCATTCTGTTTCGCGATGTGGCGGCTGCGGGTCAGTTCTACCCGTTGACTTCGATCCCTGGGGCAGGTGCGCGCGGTGTGGTTTCGAGTTGCATAGCTGCAAGCAATGCGCTCACTTCGATTCTTCCAGCCGCTTCGAGTGTGCCCAGCCGGTCGAGCGGCGAGTAGTCCAAAAAGACGCGCGCAACGATTGCACCTTCTATGCGCCGCGGATGACGGTCGAGCGCTAGACCTCGCCCAGCTCGCCGAGGGGAACCGACGTGCGTAAGGCATTCGAAGACTTGTTCAAAAAGTAGTCCTGCGTATAGACCCAGAACTCCCCTTGGCGATAACATGCTGGCAGGGAGCTACGGGTGAGTCCACGAGTGCTCGATTCCCTTGATTAGCGCCCAGAGCGTTCGGTTGAGCGGCGTTGGAACTCCCGCTTGCTCCCCGCTGCGAACGATCGCACCATTCATGAAGTCGATTTCCGTAGCTCGACCGGCGAGAACATCCTGCATCATGCTGGCCTGATGCTTGCCCGGTGCCTGGGCGCGCGCTCGGACTGCATCTTTCGGATCGTGATGCAGCTGAATCCCCAGGGCCCGGGCCACAGCGCCGCCCTCTTCAAGGAGTGAGTTCAGCAGTTCTCCGGTAGGTCGGAACGAGGTCGCGGCCCGGTGGTGCAGAAGCGTCAGAGCCTCAACCGGAAAGGTTGAGGATGTGAAAATCAGTTTGGTCCACTGCACGCCTCGGGCGTCCTCAACAGCTATCGTTTCCATCCCAGCTCGGTCCAGCGCGGCTGCAAGCTCCTCGACCTTCTTCATCGGGGTGTGCGCAGGCTCAAAAGGGCCCAACCACGTCTCTCCGGTGATCTCATAGGTCACTTGACCAGGCTCTGTGACCCGCCCGGCGGCAAAGGTTGTGCCCCGAATCACGTTGGGAACATATTCAGCGAGTATTTCCTCGTTTCCAACTCCGTTTTGAATGGAGCAGACCGCACTTTTCTCGTCGAACAGATGAGCAGCGCCGGCAATGGCATTGCGGGTGTCCATGCCTCTGGCAGCGACAATGCCATAGTCACAACGAGGGATTCTCTTCGGGTCGGTAGTCGCCTCGATCTCCACCGTGAAGTTGGCCTCACCGGTGACTCGCAGGCCGTTCTCGTTGATAGCTTTTACGTGTTCCTTCCAAACGTCGTAGGCAAATACTTCAAGGGTGTGGACGCGGGCGAGATGCGCCGCAAATATACTTCCCATACCGCCGCACCCTATGATGCAGATTCTCATGTCCACCTCACGTTAAAACGCCGAGCCGATGCCTACGATTTGCCGCGGAACAGGAAGACGAGATCGATGATCAGGATAATAACCACCATCAGCTCCAGGATGAACGCCCGACTCTGGTGGAACTGTTCCACCATGAACTTGTAAAGGTCTTCGGCGGTGTCTAGTTTCTGCCGCACCAACTTCTTATAGTCGAGGACGCCAACCTTTTTGGCCGCCAGGCGGTAGAGGCGGGCGGAGAACATATCACTCAGAAACTTGATGGAGTTATCCGCCCGCTCCGTCAACTCGGTGACGTCCAGCAACAGCGTATGGAGCCGTGCCGAAGCCCGGGCGAGGCGCCAGCGTGCCAGTATGCCGGTCCCGCCTTCTAGAGACTTGTAAACCCAGCGAAGCTCACGCGTCAACACTTCATCGTAGTGGCGGAACTCCAGCAGTTGGGAATTGGCGTATTCCAGGAGCTGAATCGTGGTTTCAGCCCCCGCCGGGCTATCGTAAAGGAAGGCCGCATTCCAGCCGACAACGGCAAGATCAGAGGAATAGTAGGACATGCTGGACTGGAGGATATCGCGTCGCTCCTCTTCAGCGAGTGGGACTCTCTCGCCCCGGACGATCTCAGCGATTTGGTCTCCATAGGTCTGGCAGAGGTCGCCGGCCGTGGCACCAGCCACCTCTCCCACGCGGAAGATATAGTAGTCCTCGAACAGCCAGTTGTCATAGAGCTTGATCAGAGCTGGCGCAGCCCGTTTCGACTCTTCTCGGGCGATCTGTAGCGCGTGCCTCTCGACTTCCGGCGCAGCGATATATCGGCAGGATAGGTCGACGAGCATGTCCCATCCCCCTTCAAAGGGAAGCTCAAACTCGACGCAGACCACGCCGTAGTCGTAATACTTGAGCCGTCCCTCTAATTGCTCGCCTGTCTCGAGAGTGACTCGTTCCAGCGGCTCGACCACCGGCGGGCGTTCAAATCGTACATACTCGGGGGCCGGGTGTTTGAAGCTAGGGCTGCGTTCCGCCGGTTGCGCGCCGAGGATGCCCCGCAACTCTTCGAGGCGGATCTCCTCACACACATCGTACAACATCAACACCAGAGCTGAACCCTTGAGCTGTACTCCTGACATGCGGACCTCGATAGACTCTGGCGGGCCGCGCCCGGGCAAGCGCTAACGGCCCTCCTGGTAATGATCCAGTATAAGGCAGTCCGCTGTCTGGTAAGCATTATTGGCCTTGTAAGGTTATAATGCAGTGAATGCGACCCGAGTTCGCAGACATACCTTTCCTCGACCGTCCGAAGGCGGAAGCCAATCTGGAACGTCTGAGCCAGCGGATTTCCCCCACGTTGGAGGCCCCCCTGGCTTCGCTGCTCGCTCACTCCCCTGATCCGGACGGGGCCCTAAATCTACTGGAGCGCCACACCCAGCGGGCGTCAAGGGGAGTGTTGGAGGACCTGGCTTGCCATCCCACGTCTCTCACCTACCTGGTGGCGATCTTCGGCCATAGCGGGTCGCTGGCCGAAAGCTTGCTTGCCGAACCCAGCCTGGTCATTCAGTTTGCGCGGGACCGCAACTTCGCCAAGCTGAAATCGAAAGAAGACCTGATGCAGGACTATGCGCGTTTTTCCACCACGAATCCCGACGTCTGGCTTTCTGCTCAGTTGGCGCGGTTCAAGCGGCGGAACTACTTGCGGATCGTCCTTAAAGATGTATTGCGGTTATCGACCCTGGGGGACGTAACCCTGGAGCTCTCGGCCTTGGCTGACGTCATCTTGACGAATGCTCTGATCTATTGCGATCAGGAGCTGGAGAAGCGCTACGGACAGCCACAGTATCGGGATGTGCAGGGACGAATCGTGCGTAGCGGCCTCAGCATCGTTTCCCTCGGCAAGCTGGGTGGTAACGAGCTGAATTACAGTTCAGATATCGATCTTCTCTTTCTCTACTCCCACGACGGAGAGACCGCCGGCGGCAGCGAACGCCATTCGGTCATTTCCAACAAAGAGTACTTCGTTCGACTGGCCCACGCCATCACGCGCACCATTACCCAAACCACGCCCAACGGCCAGGTCTTTCGCGTGGACCTGCGGTTGAGGCCGGAAGGGGACCAGGGCGATCTGACCATCGCCCTGCGCTCTGCGCTGGAGTATTACGAACACCGAGCCCGCGATTGGGAGCTACAGATGCTGATTAAGGCGCGCCATTCGGCCGGCGACCCAAAGCTGACGCGAGAATTCTTGCACGGAGTGGAGCCTTACATCTATGGGTCGCCAACGGACTTCGAGGCCGTGGAGAGCGTTTTGTGGACTCGCGAGAGGATCTCCAAGAGAATGCGGGAAAGCGGTTCCGATACGGTCGATGTCAAGTTACATCGGGGTGGGATCCGCGACATCGAGTTTCTCACCCAGTGCCTTCAGCGGCTGCACGGCGGTAGGGACCACTGGGTGCGGTCGGGAGGAACGCTATTGGCCTTGCGCAAGCTTAATGACAAAGGCTGGATCAACGACCGGGATTACGCTGTCCTGACCAACTCTTACGAATTCCTGCGCAGGGTGGAACACCGCGTTCAACTCGAAATGGGCCAGCAAACGCATCGTCTCCCTGCTGAGCATGAGGCGCTGGACCGATTGGCCCGCCGAATTGGGGCTGAAGCGCGACCGGGAGTCTCACCCGGCGCAACTCTCCAAGAGCAGGTTCAGCAGGCCTTTGCGCGGGTGGACGAAATCTACCAGAGAGTGGTCCATCCGCGCTCCGGGCATCGCCGCGGAGCCACGTTTGAACTCAAGCCGGTGACCGGGGTGCTGACCGATCAAGGACTGCACAGCTACGAATCCACACTAGCCTTCTTGGAGACCCTGGCGCCGGAGTTGGCGGGCGTGGTGAAAGACGTATCAATCCCGGATCGCGCCCGCAAGAATGTGACACGGCTTTTCGCGAACCTGTGTGGCTCATCCGAGCGCTTTGCGCTGGCGCGGCGGGAGCCTGAGCAAGTCCGGAGAGCCTTGGAGCTTCTCGGTGTCAGCGACTATCTCGGGGAATTGCTGATCCGCCATCCGGAAGACCTAGCGGTGCTGGAACGCCCCCAGCATGCTGCGGCGAGCGGCTTGTTCGATGAGGGCGAACCTGAACAGATCGAGATGGGCCTCGGTGCCGTCCCGACGCTAGTCGGCATGCCAGCGGCTTTCTCCTGGGCCTCAGCGGTTGGCTTGGGCCTGCGAGAGAAGATGGCCCTGCTCAGGCGCCACTACCGGACTGAGGCGCTCCAACTTGGCGCCAGCGACTGCGCTGGCTTGCCTTCGATCTTTGGCTCCCTTCGCAGGTGGTCGCTGCTGGC
>Ga0182037_10002323_pt1 | contig 10097 bp, 6 predicted proteins | sample sta12Cox44000082_FD_125974 | JGI IMG/M metagenome (GOLD analysis project Ga0182037, IMG submission 125974) | Lab enrichment of tropical soil microbial communities from Luquillo Experimental Forest, Puerto Rico - statoxic.12C.oxic.44.000.082 | ecosystem: Environmental > Terrestrial > Soil >... | reverse complement strand
CTAAAGCCATGGCTTGAAGTGACATTGCCTGGTAGGCCATTAGCCTTGATCGAGTGATGAATCCCCAGCTGCCTCCCCCGGCGCAGTGGACACCACCCGGGCAACCCGGCGGGCGAGCGTCAAACGGCCGCATCGTTATAGCCCTGGTTGTGGTTGGGCTGATCGCGGTGGCCGCGCTGGTTGTCGGCATCATCGACCTCACCCGACCGAGTTCGAGTGGTGCAGGTAAGGCTTCGACGCCCGCGAGCCCTTCGCCGACCTTCACGCCAGACCAGGTCGCAAGCGCTAAAAAGGAGCTGTGCTCGACTTATCAGGTCGCCGCGCGATCAGTTGATGCGGATACCAACTCATCGGATAAGGCTCTCGCACGTATATCGCTAGCAAACGCCGCGGGGATGATAAATGCGGCTGCGGCCAATCCGGCCCTGAACGCCAACGACCGTGATGCGGCGCGGGCGCTGGCTTCGTCCTATTGGATCACAAACGCTGTTAGTAGTGTTACCGACGCTGCGTCGCCGCTGTATCAGACAACACTCGATGATGCGAAGCGGGCAGCTGATGCTATGGCGGCGGTGTGCCGCTAAGGGCATCGGCCGCTTTTAACTGCCGTAGCCGCGAGTGTGCCGCCATTAGACATATTGTTCGACGATTTGGCGGGAGCGTAGGGGTCTAGCTCGAAGGAGAAGTGCTCATGGCGGGGGACTTGCCAGCGGGGAAATATACGGTGGCCCTCATCGGTGCTTGGTGGCCACAACCCTCACCGGCGCTCCGTGCTGGTGCTCAGCACTGGAGCGCCCAGAAGCAGCTGCAGGAACAGTACGCCCAGGATCTGCATGGCCAATGGACATTCCTGGCATCAGCAAATCAGGGGCATACCGCCGACGATCTCGTTTTCCGGTTTCAGCAAGGCGAGAAACACCATCTTGATTTAGCCGAGAAATATCAGGTTAAAGCCGACTCCATTGAAAAGGGCGCTGACGCGATCGATAGTCTGCGCGATGGCCTGCGAGGGATTGCTGACGACTACAACCAACGGATCGCCAACGTCGAGAACTCCAAGGAACCCGAACCCATGAAGGTCGCCGAAATCCAGGAGCTCATTGCCGAGGCTAATGGATTTGCCGCTCATAAGGCCGGCGCCGCAGTTGCCGCAATCATGGACGCAACCCAAAGAATTCTCACCGCCGAAGGGCTGACAATGTCGGCGCAGGATTTCCTCAAGAGCCAAGGGCTGAGCATCGAAAATCCGGCGAAAGGCGCTACGGGGGGCCACGGCGCGCCGGGGGGCGGTGGTGCAGGCGGTGGTGCGCCTGGGGGTGGCGTCCACACGGTCGGACATGGCGCGCCGGGGGGTAGTGCTGCCGGTGGTGCGCCTGGGGGTGGCGTCCACACGGTGGGACATGGCGCGCCCGGGGTTGGTGGTGCTGGCGACGGTATGCAGGGAGGTAATCCTGGCGGCGGTAGTGCCCAGGGGGGTGCGACTACCGGAGTTGGTGGCCATATCCCGGGCGCCCCGGCAGTGACCTCACCACTACACGGCGGCCAACTCTCACCCGCCCTTGGTCTGGGTGGGCTGTCCCCGAGTCAGCTGAGCAATTCGTTCGCGACTGGAATGATGACAGGTCAGCCAGCGGCGGACGGTGCGCATAAGTTGTCGGAGGGGCTAATGAACGCCACCGGCGCATCGGCTCAACCGCCGCCGTCACCGGTCGTGCCGCCGGTATCCGCGCCGACCATCACTGGTGGTGTCGAATCCGCGGCAGTAGACCATGGCTCCGCCGAATCGGCCACCGGCGCTCCGATCGCATCAACTGGTGGTGGCAGCGCGCCGATAGCGGCGCCGATGGTCGGCGGTGGGCCCGTCCCCGCGCCGATGGCTCCCGTTGGTGGCGCTCCCGCCACCCCAGCAGGACCACTGCCCGCATACGGTTCTGATTTGCGTCCGGTTGTTGCCCCGCCGTCGGTATCGGCGCCGACACTGCCGGTGTCCGGCGCGCCCGCGGTGCCGTCGCCATCAACGTCGGCGTCAGCAGGCAGCCCATTGATGTCTCCGGTCCAACGGGCCTCGGTCGGACAGGTCGGGACAACCCCTGCCGTGCCCGCCGGCGCAGCGGCCTCGTCCGCGGCATCGGGCGCCGTGGCTGGTGATGTATCGACCCGGGCCGTCGAACAACGCAGGCTGCAGCGCCTCGTCGACGCGGTGGCTCGCCAGGCCCCGGGCCTCGCATGGGCCGCCGGCCTTCGCGATGACGGCACAACCCTGCTGGTGAGCGACATCGGGTGCGGGTGGATCCCGCCAAATGTGAAGATCCCCGTCGGCGTGAATCGACTTTTGGAGCCGGCACTACGCCGATCCGGTGTCAGCGTCACCGATCTGCTGGGCGGCGTGACCACTGCCGCGGTGCACAGTCCCAACGAATTTATTGCCAAGCCGCGACCCGACGACCCCGCCCTCACCGGTGATCGCGTGGCCCGCAGCGGCCCCGCGGTGGACGAGCTTGGCCCCACGCTGGTCGAGGCCGTTCGCCGCCGTGACGGGTTGCCGCGGGTTGCCCAAACTTTGGTGCAAGCCGCTACCCGCGGAACTGGGGTTACCGATAATGAAATCGACCTGCTGCACAAGGAGCAGCACTCTGCGTATCAGAGGGCGCTCGAGGACCCTGACGACCTGTCACGGGTCACGGACTGGATGCTCCTGGCAGCTATCGAAGCCCTGATTGAAGGCCACGAATCCCTGGCGCACTACCACGTGGCGTGGTACGAAGCGGTTTCGGCGAACCTGAGATGACTACCTTTCACATGGTTGTCGCTCTACGATGCGGACCACGAGGACATGGCTCAAGCGGGTCACTCCGCACGAGGTTTGAGGTGCAATCATGACGGGCGGAACCCCGATAAAGGCAAGTCCCCCGATCTACGGGGGAATAGCTGCGACGCCCCCAGGCCCACCGGTTTTGCCGTATGGAATGCCGGGCACACCCGGCGGGACATTGCCCGATCAAGCTGCTACCGGCCTGCTGAACGCTGGCAACCTCGGTGTCCCCGGCGACCAGGCCGCGAGCGTTCAAGGCGATTTGGATCGTCGGGGGCATGCGGCGGACGCCGCGCAGAAGTTTCCGGCGAACGAAGATAACGCGGCGCAACAGTTCCAGCAGATTCCGCAGATGATCCAGCAAGTGGTATCGGGTATCGCGGGTGCTCTAACCGGCGGGGTCGGCGGCATCATGGGGCCGCTCACGCAGATGCCCCAGCAGGCGATGCAGGCCGCACAGAGCGCTATGCAGCCTCTGATGGGAGCGGCGAAAGCAGGCGGAGCGGCGGAGGCCGCTTTGACCGCGGCGGATGGGGCCGTCTTGGATAGCGCCACCCGCGGCGACGCCGGTCTTGGCGGCGGCGGGGGTGGCGGCTTCGGCGGTGGTGCTGGCACGACGCCGACCGGCTACCTGGGTCCGCCGCCCGTGCCACAGTCGTCGCCTCCCACGACCCCTGCCGCGGCGTCGGTTAGGTCGGCGGCACTGACGCCAATAGGCGGGACGGCGCCGCCTGCCGGGCCGACGGGCATGACCGGCGTGCCGATGATGCCGGGGGCGATGGGCGCCCACGGTGACGGCGGCAGCAAGGACAAACCCGCAGAAAAACGTGTGACAGTCCCGGGTATCCCCAACGGCCAACCGGTCAAGGGTCGCTTGACTGTCCCGCCGAGCGTTCCCGTCACAAAGTCTGGTGACGGCAAGCCGGCTGTCGTCGCTCGGCCCAACCGACGGATCGTGATCATGCCGACCGACGAAGAGCCGCAGGAATAGGGCCAGAAATTGGTCCGGTCTTGCTGACGGCAGCGGTGCCCCATACACATTGCCCAAACCCGCTGCCTTGCGAATCGCCGACGCACCGCGGTCGATCGCGTCGGGCTATCCGACACCAAGCGCCCGAACCGCGGCTTGGTGCATGCTATTGGTGCGGCCAGAGCCAAGACGGTCGGCGAGCCAGAAGGTATGGGAGCAGTGGCTGAGGTGTCCGATACGGATGCTGTGCGCCCGGACGCGGCGGCGGACAAGGCCGTCGTCGATCAGGTCTTAGCCGATTTGAAGGCGAATTTCGAGAAATGGGAAGAGGTTCTGGCCGCCCAGGAGTCGGTGACTTACACCGCCGACGTGGGCGACGTTTATGCGGTATGCAACTCCGACGGGCGGCTCACGGGGCTGTCGTTGGCACCGCACGTGATGACGTCCTACACCTGTCGAGAGTTGATGGACCGGCTAAACATGGTCTTCGAGGCATTGCGCCAGGAAGCGCAGGCTGATTTCAATCGGAATTACGGTGGGGGAACAGTTGACTGATCCTCTGATGACGCAAGCAGTGGCCGCTTTGTCCCGCGCCCACGGCTTGTTCGTCGGCGGCGATGCCGGTCGTGGCGCCGGGGCTACGCCGGCGCCGGTGCGGGCCCGCGCCGATGGGATAGAACAAGCAAAGAACGCGCGGCGGCTGCCTGAAAGAGCGGCGCTGCGGTCAGGTGCCTCGGTGGCGAGGCTGCACCGGCTAGCGGACACCGATAGGGCGCTGAATACCGTCCTGGCGCAAGCGCGGGCCGACCGCTCGGACGCAAGCACAGCGACGCGCCTGATTCTGAACGCCGCAGTGGCCGATGCGATGCCGGCGGCCGATACGCCGATGGGGCGTCGTGAGGCGATGGCTCGCACGGCTGCGCGCTTGCACGCACAGTACCGCCACATTGTGCGATCACGTTCGCGGGCGCGGTTATTGGCGCTGCGGTTGCGGCGGCTGCAGTACCTGCGGTCGCACGCATTCGCCGGGCGACGTGACCACGGCGGCAGTAGGCGCGCCGCCGTATTGGCTGCGATTCGTAAGGCCTTGGACATCAAGGGAATTCACGATCCCGCCGCGCGCGCCCGGTGGGAACGCGGGATGGATCTGCTGGCTCGCCGCGAATCGAACTACGACGCGAACGCCGAAAACGATCGGGATTCCAACGCCGCTCGGGGCACGCCGAGCAAGGGCGCGTGGCAGTTCATCGCACCGACGTTCGCGGCGTATCACCAGCCGGGGACGTCGGCGAGCATCCACGATCTGGTGGCGCAGGCCTGCGCCTTCATCAATTACGCTCGGGGACACTACGGCGTCGCCGCCGATGCATCGAATTTGGCCGATCGGATTCAGCAGGCCGATCCGCGCCGCGGACCCAGGGGTTACTGACCAATGCCATTGAGTTTGTCGAACCGCGACCAGAATTCGGGGCACCTCTTTTACAACCGCCGGCTGCGCGCGGCAACGACCCGCTTCTCGGTGCGGATGAAACACGATGACCGCAAGCAGACCGCGGCGTTGGTGCTGTCGATCGTCCTGGTAGCCATCGCTGCCGGATGGATGGTGTTGCTCAACGTCCTCAAACCCAGTGGGGTGGTGGGGGATTCGGCGATCATCGGGGACCGCGAATCCGGGGCGATCTACGCGCGCATCGACGGCCGGTTGTATCCGGCACTGAATTTGACTTCCGCGCGGCTGGCGACGGGGACCGCCGGGCAGCCAACGTGGGTGAAGCCGGCCGAGATTGCGAAGTACCCGACCGGACCCCTGGTAGGTATTCCGGGCGCGCCGGCGGCGATGGCGGTGCATCCGGGCGCCGTGTCGGCGTGGGCGGTGTGCGATACGGCGGGGCGCCCGCGCACCGCGGATAAGCCCGTCGTGACTTCGATAGCGGGCCAGCTCGCCGGTGGCCGCGCGACGCCGATGGCCAAAGACGCCGCGCTGGTGGTGACGTTCGAGCGCGCGACCTACGTGATCTGGGGTGGCAAGCGCTCGCAGATCGATCCGGCGGACAGGGCGGTCACCTTGAGCCTGGGACTTGACCCCGGAGTTACTGTCCCAGTGATCATCTCGCGCGCTCTATTTGACGGGCTGCCGGCGACCGAGCCGCTGCGCGTGCCCAAGGTTCCCGACGCGGGAACTCCGTCGAAGTTGTTGTCGGGCTCTCAGGTGGGTGCGGTGCTGCAGGCCCAAACGGCCGGCGGCGGCACCCAGTTCTATGTGCTGCTCGCCGACGGCGTGCAAAAGGTCGGGGGATTCGTGGCCGACCTGATGCGCAGCGCCAACTCCTACGGGTCGACGACACCGCGGACGGTGACTCCGGACGTGCTGGTAAATATCCCCGAAGTGAATTCGTTGCCCGTCGACTATTACCCGAGTAAGCGCCTGAATTTCGTCGACTCCGAGGCGAATCCGACAACGTGCGTGGGGTGGGAGAAGGCGTCGACGGATCCGCAGGCCCGAGTGATGATCTATAACGGCCGGGGACTTCCGGTGCCGTCGTCGATGGACAACCGGATCGTGCGCCTGGTGCGCGACGACCGCGACCCGGCCTCGGTCGTCGCCAACCAGGTTCTGGTGTTGTCGGGAGCGGCGAACTTCGTGACGTCGACAAGCGGTGTGATCACCAGCGACTCGAGAGAATCACTGTTCTGGGTGTCGGACAGCGGTGTGCGGTTCGGCATCGCCGCCGACGACTCGACGCTGCGCGCCCTTGGTCTTGATCCGGGCAGCGCGGTGCAGGCGCCCTGGCCGTTGTTGCGGACTTTTGCTGCGGGGCCGGCGTTGTCGCAGCAGGCGGCACTCGTGGCGCGCGACACGGTGCCGGCGACCGGGCACGTGACCGTGCTGACGACCTCGCCGAGGGCGGGAGGTTAACCGAATGTCTAAGAGAGCGTTTCCCATCAACCGCGTCAAGATCCAGCCGCCGAAACCCGTTCGGGTAGCGCCGAATGCGCCGATAGCTCTGCCCGAACGCGAACCGCGCAATATCTGGGTGATGATCGGCGTTCCGGCGCTGATCGTCGCGCTGATCGGCACCATCGTCATGCTTTACGTCTCAGGGGTGCGCAGCCTGTCGACCGGGTTCTTCCCGTTGATGGGAATCGGCGCGTTCAGCATGCTGGCGTTCTCCGGACGATTTGGGCGGGCCCGCAAGATCACCTGGGGCGAGCTGGAAAAGGGCCGTCGCCGTTATCTTCGCGACCTTGACGGCAACCGCGATGAGATCCAGACCGCGGTGTGTGCCCAGCGCACGTGGCAGGAGGCGGTGCATTCCGATCCGCGTGGATTGGGGGCCATCATCGGCGGCCCGCGGATGTGGGAGCGCGGGCGCGGCGATGTCGACTTCTTGGAGGTACGGCTGGGCACGGGTGTGCAGCACGCCCCGGATTCGGTGTTGTCGGTGACCTGGCCCGACATCGCGTCAGATGAAGAGCTGGAGCCGGTCACCGGTCAGGCCCTGCGCGATTTCATCTTGGAGCAGCGCAAGATTCGGGACATCGCCAAGGTGGTGAACCTGCGATCGGCGCCGGGGTTCAGCTTCGTTGGCGACGATTTGAACCGGGTGCGGTCGCTAATGCGTTCGGTGCTGTGCTCGCTGGCGGTGTTTCACAACCCCCGCGATGTGAAGTTGATGGTCGTCACCCGCAACCCCGAGTTGTGGTCCTGGATGGTGTGGTTACCGCACAACCTGCACGACGAGCTGTTCGATGCCTGCGGGTGGCGGCGGCTGGTGTTCGCGACACCCGAAGAGCTGGAGGAGGCGCTGGGCGCCGAGCTGCACATGAAGGGCAAGCGCGGCCAGTGGACGCCGCCCGCGGCGGCCAGCCCCACCACTACCGGTTCAACCCTCGAGACCGGTCAGGTAGATCCCGCGGCGGAATTGGGCCCGCACTGGGTGATCGTCGATGACAACACCGGCAGCCCCGAGGCTTGGGAGAGCGTGGTCGGCCAGGTCGGCAAGGCGGGAATCACCGTGCTGCGCATCGCCTCTCGCGCCGGAATCGGCGTGGGGTTCGACAACGACCAGCTCTACGAGATGAGCGAGCGCCACAACGCGGCAGTGCTCGACAGCGCATCGAACGGCTCGGCGAAAGCCGACCAGAACGGCGAGGCCGTCGATGACGACAACCGCCCGGCACCGCTGCTGCGCACGGGCGGCAAGTTCTTCGCCCACGGCGACCAGCTGTCGATCCCGCGGGCTTACCGCTATGCGCGGGCGATGGCGCGGTGGTCGCCGACAAGCAGCAGTGAGATCGCCGATTCGACCAGTGGAGCGGCCGAGCTGCTCCGTTCGCTGGGAATCAGCGATCCCCGTGAGTTGGATGTCGACCGGTTGTGGGCGGAGCGGCGTGGCAGGGGCGACGAGCGGTGGTCGGAGGTCCCGGTGGGCGCCAAACCGAACGGCGAGCTGCAGAACATCATCATCCGCGCAAAAGACTTCGGCGGCTTCGGTTTTCACTCGGTGGTCATCGGTACCAGCGGCTCGGGCAAATCAGAGTTCTTCCTGTCATTGGTGTACGGGATCGTGCTGACGCATTCGCCGGAGACCTTCAATGTCATCTTCGTCGACATGAAGTTCGAATCGGCGGCCCAGGACATCCTCGGCATCCCGCACGTGGTGGCGGCGCTGTCGAACCTCGGTAAGGACGAACGACATCTGGCCGAACGGATGCGCAGAGTCATCGACGGTGAAATCAAGCAGCGATACGAGCTTTTCACGTCGGTGGGTGCGCGTGACGCGAACGACTACGAGGAGATCCGGCTTGCCGGGCGCGATCTCCCGCCGGTGCCGGTGTTGCTGGTAATTGTCGACGAGTATCTCGAGCTGTTCGCCAACCACGACAAGTGGATCGATCTGATCATTCACATCGGTCAGGAGGGCCGCGGCGCCAACGTGTTCTTCATGTTGGGTGGACAGCGGCTGGACCTGTCATCCCTGCAAAAAGTCAAGTCCAACATCGCATTTCGGATCGCACTGCGCGCCGAGTCGGGTGATGACAGCCGTGAGGTGATCGGTACCGATGCCGCTTACCACCTGCCTTCGAAAGAGAACGGTTTCGCGCTGCTGAAGGTGGGTCCGCGTGACCTGGAGCCGTTCCGATGCTTTTATCTGTCAGCGCCGTTCGTGGTGCCGAAGAAACGGCAGACGGTCAGGACCGTCGACATGACCCTGACGCAGCCCCGGCTCTACAACTGGCAGTACCAGCCGTTGGATGAAGCCGACGCGGCAGCATTGGAAGCTGCTTCGGCGGCCGACGATGAGCCCGATGAATTCCTTTTGCACGAAGACGGTTTCAAGAAGAAGAAGATCGTGGACGTGTTGCGGGAATCGCTGCATAAGGTGCCGCATCGAGCGCCGCGCCGGCCTTGGTTGGAACCGCTGGAGAACCCCGAGCCCGTCGATGCTCTGGTGACCGGATGGCGGGGCAAGCCGTGGCACGTCGACTATGGTCGTAACGCGGGTCTGGTGTTCCCGGTGGGCATCATGGACATTCCCGAAGAATCCAAGCAGATCGTGCATTCCGTCGACGCATTGCGCAGCAACATCATCGTGGTGGGGGCCAAACAACGCGGCAAGACAACCACTTTGATGACGCTGATGTGCTCGGCGGCGATGATGTACACCCCTTCGCGGGTGACATTCTTTTGCGTCGGCGGGGCGACCATGGCTCAGATCGGATCGCTGCCGCACATCGCGGACATCGTGTCACCCAAGGACGTAGAGGGCATCGAGCGCATCTTGAGCAGCATGGACGCTTTGATCGACGCCCGCGAGGACGCGTTTCGGCGCGCCAACATCGATCTCGACGGTTTCCGCGAGCGCCGGTTCGGACCGGGTAGCGACGGGCTGGGCGGAACCGACCCCAAGGACCCGTTCGGCGACGTCTTCGTGGTGGTCGATGACTACGACGACCTGTACACGAAAGACATGGTCCTGGGCGACCGCATCATCTCGTTGAGCAGCCGCGGTCCCGAGTACGGGGTGCACGTGATGTGCAGCGCCGGGGGCTGGATTCACGGGCAGCGGCAAAAGCTCTTGCAGAATGCCACCGCACGAATCCAGTTGCGGCTGGCCGAGCCGGGCGAGAGCCAGATGGGGCAGGTAGCGATCGAGTCCCGCGAGGCGGCGCGAAGAACGTTGAACCGCCCCGGTTTTGGGCTGACGGACTCGTTACACGAGTTGTTGGTCGGACTTCCCGCGTTGGTCGATTCGGCCACCCGCGCGGTAGTGGACACCCCCGAGGTCGGTGCCCGCATCGCCGAGGTCGCCG
>Ga0182037_10002314_pt1 | contig 10114 bp, 9 predicted proteins | sample sta12Cox44000082_FD_125974 | JGI IMG/M metagenome (GOLD analysis project Ga0182037, IMG submission 125974) | Lab enrichment of tropical soil microbial communities from Luquillo Experimental Forest, Puerto Rico - statoxic.12C.oxic.44.000.082 | ecosystem: Environmental > Terrestrial > Soil >... | reverse complement strand
GCGTGACCCTGGCTGTTCGGAATTAGTTGGAGCGGCACTAGCCCTTTCTTCGGCTGGTTTCGAATTTCTTAGTGTATTCGACCCTTGCGCACACGGTCAAGAATGCGCTCTTCTATGCAGGAGCGCCGCTTCAAGCCGCAGCGGTGTACCCGGGTTGAGAGCGAGCGTCCAAAGAAGTGGGACAGACATGAGCGCATTTTGCGTAGGCCGAAGCACTGAGCCAAGTTCCAATATTGGACCCATTGATGAAAGGCGGTGTTTTCGATATGCCACAGAGAACGGATGATCTGTAGCTACCTCACTCACCCGGTCGGAAGTTTCCTGGTTCAGGGTGAGACCCATGGTCAGCCAAAAAGTCCCACGCGCAGGCTGAGTCTCATTTCTTCTTGGGCTTCTTTTTCATGCACTGTCGACGCCACAGCGCCAGCAGTTGAGCATTGGCGGCGAAGACCTCGGTGACGGCGTCCTTGAACCCACGTCCTTGGTCGACCAGGGGGCGAATCTGCTCCACCCATTCATCGGGAATGCGCTCGACACGCTTCTTGCCGTCCACCATGAACGTAAGCGACCAGGAGGGATGTCCCTCGCCCTGGGCGCAACGGCAGTTGGGCCTTCCGCAGCGGCTATGCGTCAAGGCGAGTGAGCCAGGCAAAGCATCTGCTGGTATGTGTAGGCGGCGTAGCAGGTCGTACTTGCGCTGACGCAAGCGAGCGGCGCGATCTCCTTTGGCGTCGTACCAGCCCATTTGGGTGTAATTATACTGGCTCATCTTGGTGTAATAATACACCAAGATTACGATATGTCAAGACGATTGCTTCGCCGGGGGAAATTTGCGCAAGGCACGCCGCAGGGATATTCAGTGCCTACACGGTCTTACAGGCTTGGGCCGGAACTCCTGGCGTATCGGCGTATCGGCGTATCGGCGCTGAGGGAAGCTTCGCAGAATTTACGCAAGATTTGTGATGCTCCTCATAGAGGGCCGATAGGCCCGATACGCCGATACGCCGTGAAGCTGGACGCTAACGCCGCCCCGAGGTATCATTCTCCCCCCGTATGAGTTCCGTTTTGAGAGGGTGAGCGATCATGAAGTGCTTATATCCAATTCCTCAGGCCTGTCTCGATGGTTTGAAACAAAGTGGGGAGACGGGTATCGGATATCAGGTCGTCTCGGTCGCGCTCAAGGACGGCAGGTGTTTCGATCAAGTTGTCGCGAGCGAGGGCTGCATCATCGAAGTGCGCGGATACGACGCGATTCCGTTTGCGCCTGAGGAAGTAGCATCCGTGATCGTCAATCACAAGCGCTGGAATTTCCGGGATGGTTCGGATATACGCGTCAAATGCAGGGCTGCTAGTGCTTGATTTACTTCTATAATAGCCAGGCGGGACCCTAGCACTGCTGTCGCAGTGAGCTGGCGTCCGCGCCGAGAACAATTCCGACTCGTCGGCGGTATGAGCCCCACCAAGTGGCCGGTCCGGAAGGTACCGCCGCGCTCCGCGAAGCTTTGCGGCTCAAGGATGATCACCTGGCGATGACCATTACGGCGCTCACCGACGCAGGAAGGAGATGGTTACCAATCGTTTAAGCTGCACTCGCCGAGAAGGAATTCATGCCCGCGTCAGCGGTTCGTCCGGCATCGGCGCGCGCCCGGCATGGACCCAAAGCCTGCCTCGAGCCGTTTCGGCACCGAGATGTCTTCCTCAGCTAACTTCCTGAACCGGCCCATGGATGTTGCCATTGCTGTGACCAGGGTCAGCCGCAATCGTACCCTCTGTCCAATCGAAATCAACGGCGGTTACTCCAGCCGCGCAAGGCAACCTAGCTTCTTGAACGGCAGGCGCATACGCACGCGACGCCAACATCGAAGGGAGCCGAGCGGGGGAGTCCATCTCGAGCAGGCGCAGGATTTTGATTTTCAGGTGAGAGAACACGCTCTGCGGTGCTGCGGAAGCGTTTAGCGTCTCAAACTTGAATTCCTCGCTAAAACGGTCGAATTCGGCAAGCAGCGCTGCCTGGTAGGCGCAGATACTATCGTACATGTCGTACCCCGGATATAAATCCATTCCCGATTCCCAATAGTCGAACCCTCGGGAGAACACCACGCGGGGAACAAGCTGTTCGATCCCCAGCCGAAGATAGAAAACCGCGTCAGGCTTCAGTGCCACGGAGAAAACACTACGGACCCACTCGGGATCAACCCCTCGCACCATCGCCCGCGCCATCAGCGAATACACATAGCGGTCCGTGAGCACGATGAATCCCGCGCGCAGGGCAGGGACGATTTCGTTTTCCAAGCGATCGAAGAAATCCGTCGCATAGAAGAGTGTCTGTGTGACCCGACCAAGATTGTTCCCTTCCTTCGCCCGACGGATTCCTTCGCCCGCCAACGGGGAGCGCGTCATGCCGGTATCGAGCACAGCGTGCCCTTGTTCTTCGAGCCATGGCTTGAGCTGATTGATCTGCGTGGTCCTCCCCACGCCGTCGGTGCCCTCGATAACGATCAGTTTCCCGCCGAGATCCGAAAGGCTCATTCCAGGGAGCAGCTTTCCGTATGTTTCTCTCATGGCCAAATCCTTAGTCCCGCTGCCTTGACCAGATGCGATTCCACGATCTGCCTGATGCGTGTCTGTTGAGTCTCGATTGGCAGGGTGGCATCGATCACCGTGAGCCCGAACTCTGGAATCATTTTTTCGTATTCCTCGATGATCCGACCCTGAAATAGCCGGAAGCTCTCCTCGGGGTCGTCACTCAGGTCTAAATCCATGCCCGCCTCGTAAAATTTGAATCCGTCACGTCCATCGAGCAGCCGGCCGATTGCGGTTTCCAGCCGGACGCGAAAGTAAAACGCCACGGTTGGCTGGACGGCAAAGCCATAGAGCTCACGTACCCATTGGCGATCCATCCCGCGAGCTACGTCCCTGGCGAACGCGGTGTACGTGTAGCGGTCGCACAGCACCACGGCACCCGCCTTTAACAGCGGAAGAATGCTTCGCTCGGTACGGTCGGCAAAATCAGTCGCATGAATCAGCGAAAACGTCGCCGGTGTCAGCAGCTTTTTCTTCTTGCCCAGCTTGGTCGTGTCCTTCACCAGCGGCGAAGAGTTCCACTGGCTGAACACCACACCATAGCCTTTCGATTCGAGCCATTTGTAGAGCAGGCTGAGCTGCGTTGATTTTCCCGATCCATCGATTCCCTCGACCACGAAGAGGCGCCCGGGGAAACCGTTGTGGGCCCGCTTCTGTGGCCTCGACACCGCCCGTGGAATCGGACCGAGCACCTCAAAAGGCCCGAGTCGCATACCTGGAGTGATTCCCATTTGATTCCCTTCCCACGAAGCCAGCCGCACTTCGTGAATTGAAGGCTTATGCCACTGAGCCCGGTTACCCGCACGTAAGGTCTAACAGGCCTGACCGATTGTCAGCAGGAATTGTGGCGACGTGTATCGAATGGGCGACGGTCTGGTACTAGTCCTTGCCGCCGACTGCAAGCGGGACAAGACGACGCAGCATGTTTCGGCTTCTTTAGGGCTTTCCCAGTCTTGCGGCGCCTCGCTCAGAGCGGCACGTTTAATCGAATCGCAACAATTTCCTTGCCGAGGCTTCATGTAGAATCGTCGTCCCCGGTTCGAAGGGCCGCGCCACGAGGACGAATGGACAAGAAGAATTTCCTTTTCGTATCCCTAGCGGGCTTGATCAGCGACATCGCCTGGCAAGTATCGAAGGAAGGTCACGAAGTCCGTTATTTCATCGGCGACAAAAAGGAGCGCGACATCGCCGACGGCTTCGTCGCGAAGTCGAGGGACTGGGAAAAGGACAAGGATTGGGCGGACATTATCATTTTCGATGACACCTTGGGCCAGGGCGAAAAAGCGCAAGCGCTTCGTGCGGAGGGGAAACTGGTCATCGGCGGCACGGCCTACAGCGACAAGCTTGAAGACGACCGATCCTTTGGCCAGGAAGAATTGAAAAAAGCGGGCGTGAACATCATCCCCTACCGTGAATTCGAATCCTTCGATGACGCGATCGAACACGTCACGCAGAATCCCGGCCGCTACGTGATCAAGCCCAGCGGGGAGGCGCAGAACGTGAAACGCCGCCTTTTCGTCGGGGAAGAGGATGACGGACAAGACGTGATTCGCATGCTGGAGGCCTATAAAAAAGCTTTTGCGGATGAAATCAAAGTCTTCCAACTGCAGCGGCGAATGATCGGAGTGGAGGTGGCGGTAGGCGCCTTTTTTAATGGCAAAAACTTCATTTATCCCATCAACATCAATTTCGAGCACAAGAAGCTCTTCCCCGGCGATATTGGCCCGCCGACCGGCGAAATGGGCACTTCCATGTTCTGGAGTGGGCCGAATCATCTGTTCAATCAGACGCTGCTCAAGATGGAACCAAAGCTCGCGGAAGAAGGCTACGTCGGCTATATAGACCTAAACTGCATCGTCAACAACAATGGGATTTATCCGCTCGAATTCACCGCGCGATTCGGCTATCCCACGATCAGCATTCAGCAGGCGGGAATGATCACGCCGATCGGGCAGTTCTTCTGGGACCTGGCGGGTGGCGCGGATCCCAAACTAAAGGCGCGGAGCGGTTTTCAGATCGGCGTGCGCATCGTCGTGCCTCCTTTTCCCTTCGATGACGACGAAACATTCGAATCCTTCTCGAAGAATTCGGCGATCGTCTTCAAGAAACCGCCTGCGGACGAAATTCACATTGAAGACGTAAAGCAGATCAACGGCCAGTGGCTCATTGCCGGCACATCGGGCGTGATCCTGATTGTCATTGGCACTGGTCAGACCATGAAGCAGGCTCAGGCTCAGGTCTACTCCCGTATTAAGAACGTCCTTATTCCCAACATGTACTATCGCACCGACATCGGCGATCGCTGGGAAGAGGACAGCGACCGGTTGCACAACTGGGGATACCTACGTTGAGTCTGCCTCTTACGAGGAAGAGCCTGAAAGGCATACTCAATCAGCAATTTCGTCCAAGGCTGTCAGTCGTTGAAGCTCTCATTCGCAACCAAGGCCTTCGCACGGCCGTTGACCGTCACCGGGGCGCTACGGGCGCCTTCGCGGGCTTGCTTCATGCACTGACATTGTTCTTTGTCCCGTCCCACCAGACTCCGGCCAGTCTGGGTTCGAGAAATCGTCGATTCTAGACTGGAGCGGGCCTATGTGGCCTTGTTGGCCTTGTGCGGGGTCTTGAACCCAAGCAATGACTGGGTCTAAAGTTTACACTGGTCTCGCGGTGAAAGCGGCTGAGGTTTTTTGCCGTTTCTCTCCCGGGTTCGGCCGAACGGTGTCAGGCTGGGCCACGCTTCCCACCCCTCCGGGACGGTTCTCCCTGTTTCCGCCGGCAGATTCAAATGATCAGGTTTCTGGCCAATATCTTTCGCGGCTTGTCTTTCATCATCGGCATTAGCGCACCTCCTCCCGAGGAGGACCAGCGTCCCTTCGTCTTCATGTGGCTCGGCATAACCGTGTTCGTTCTCGCCTTCTGCGCAGTTCTCTTCTATGCCCTATCCCGCGTGCATCCTCCGTAACGAGCTGACGTTCTAGACCGTCCTGTCGAACACCCGAGGCTCCGTGCTGTCCTGTCGGCCGTTTCCGCTGGAGGACTCAATGGATGAGCTGCGAAAGTACGCGATCCTTTTGCCGGAACGATTCTAGCCGCACGCAGACTTCAGTAAATGGGCGACAAGCCAAGCCCGGCACGGGAATGCGCCATCGCGAGTGCAGTCGAAAATGCCAACCGCGTCCTGGGAAAAATTGATGGACGGTGACCGACAAAATGACGCAGACATCCCAATTATTCTTGCAGCCTGGTTTGGGCCAAAGAACCCTAAGCGCCCCGGATCGTCGTGCACACCACCGCAGCCTCGCGGGTCCTCTTAGGTCCCCGCACTCACAGCGCTGAGTTAGGCGTGATCGATGCGACCGTCCGGACCAAAAGCTCCCATCCAATAGCAAATGCCTTGTCTGAAGGGGCTTGGCGGTACACGACTCGCGCGCGCCCAGAGGTCTCTTTCGGAAGATAGGAGGATCAGGACCGTGTCCCGATTCCAGGGCCGTTGCGTTCGGACTCGCAGGCCGTGAGAACTGACGTTTTCCGTCCAGGCAGACTCAATGGCCAAAGGGTGCGCAGTATTGCCGAGCAGTACTTGAAGCTTTTCGCAACTACGGTCTTCTTCCCGGATCAATGGCCGCCTAATTCTGCGGGCTGGGTCGCATTAGGAAAACAGTTCTTTGAGTAATCCCGACCATCCTAGAGAGAAACGTCCGCCCTGCGATAGGGCGGGAAACCGCTTTGCAAAGGACTCGGCTTACATAGATCCGCAATCAGACCAATCTCGAACGAATCAGCCGTCCACGCCTCCAATGGAAGCGTTCGCCTGTTTCCTCGTCGTAAATGACGTAATGACCCGGCTTCGACCTTGCCAGTGCTCGGATGCGCTGTCTTGCGGCTTCCAGGGTTTGTGCTGTTTCTACGAACCGCAATTCTCCGTCGTCGAGCAAGTCGCCGAGCACAGTAAGGATGCAAAAAGGGAATCGCATCGACCGGCCTCCAGGGATCTGAAGGGATTGCAGATGCCCCTCAAACTCAAGCGGCGCATTTGCTGTCCGATAGAAACCTGCTTTCCAGTGTTCCTGCTCCTCCTCTGGCACGACCTCAATGACGGTATATAAGGAATCAGCCTGTTTCATTTTGGGGAACGATTTGCCAACGTACTTCAAACTCTTTTCGGACAGAATGCTGGACAAGTCAGCGACCGGAATGACGGCCCGCAACATGCGGAGCGGCCCCGAGGACCCGCCGCAGTAGAAAATCTTGGCCATGAAAAAGGCATCAGAGCGCTCGGGAATGAAACAAGCCAATAGGACTTTGGTTTGTCACGGCTAGTACTAGACGTCAATCGTCACGAAACCGTTCCATCACGGGAGACCCTCGTTTTGAGAATTCTTTGACGCATGGTGCCAGGCCAGCATACCGGGCGCGCGGTTCTCACTCCTTACTCACCGGGCCGTGTCGGCGCCAGTTTCCCGGCTCGGAAGCGGCGTTGCCCCGTGGCTAAGTCCTTTTTGAATCGTTCGACTTGGCTGTTCTACCGCAGTTCAGAAAGAGTTCGCCTCGACGGCATTGTCCTTCTAAGAGAACCGCATGAGAGTAGACGCACGCAAGGCAGCAAACAGCACCAGGCGGGCGGAACCGCATAAGAGAAAAAGAAGAGGCTTCGATAAAAAGATCCGTTCTAGTGACCCTCGCAGCTTTATCGGGGTTGCTTCCGCTTTGCGCGCCTCCCGCACGTGCCCAATTCGAGATTGATGCCGATCACTTCGAGTCGCCCAATGTGGAGCCGTTCGATAAGGTGAAGACCCATGCTAGTAGCGATGTGGGGAAAATTAGCTATGACGGCAAGTTTCGGCTGGCTTACGCCGTTGAGTGCAACCGCAAGAGTTTGCTTCCGGGCAGATACTCCGTTTCACTTCGCCGATCGGAAGGTTGCAAGCGCCACGCTAAATCAGGACGCCAAACCATCGGAATTGGAGGCGTTTTACACAGACAGGCGCCCAGCCAGGGAAACGACGTGGAACGCAAAAGAACAACACGGAGGCTGTCAGCAATCCAATTAGCGAAACTGGATTTTGTCCTCGATCCGGAGCAGCAAATAGAGAACCCGACGTATGGCGAGCCGTGGCGGCTCGAAAGGTTGCTGCTAACGGAGACGGTTCGGCGAGCCTCAAGCCCAACCGAAGCGTTGAAGCTTAATCGGCAGACCTGGCCTTGGCATTCCCTGAGAAATGAATGGTGATTAGCCAATTTCGTGCCGTCGCAAGAAAACTTGTGGCCGTCGCCTTCGAAGGCTTCCTGTTGGTTCTTCCACATGTGGAAGCCATCGTTCGACTGCGCATCCCTCTATTTCAGGTTGCGAATGACAAACCTCGTAAGCCGGTGTCACCAGCTTTGACTCGCTCGAGCATATCTTCGCCCATGCCGTTGCTCATCCCGGCATGGGCCACGCCGGTGTTGGTGTCGAGGCTCCCTGAAAACGCGGCGGTTCACCCGAGAATTTACGGGTTCATTACAACTCACTTGCGCTTCCACAACAACTAGGTTCGAAACCCTGGTTACAATACGCGCGAAAGTGCACAAGGTTGGGGCGCATTCCGCGTTGTTCCGCGTGCCGACCCAGAGCGAGAGCCGCCGCAGCGAGCAGCCCAGCTGGCATTTTTGCCAGTATTGCTGTCCACAAGACACTCGGTACATCTAGACGATGTGCCGCGTCGTTTCAGAGGCCAAGATCCGGTATAGATGAACTGAGGGCAGAAACAATCGAGAGACCCTTTTGCTGCCCCCTGGCAGCCGCTGCCTGAAGATCCTCGGCGTGCGACGCTTGTGGCTGGCCAGGAAGGTACAAGTGGAGCGCCTCTTTCGTTACCTACCGATGGTGGCGTCGCTTTTAGCAGTTTTCGGAGCGGCCGCCCTCAACCTGCTCAACCTGCAGGAGTCGGCCGCTGGGATCCACCGCGCTGGAGTTCAACCAGCCTCTCCCGTGTCTTCGGTAACACCTAGCGATGTCACCCGGGAAACGCTCGAGAACGGAATGAAAGTGGTGGTCATCCGAGACCTCCTGGCCCCGGTTGTAACCGTGGAGCAGAACTACCTTGTGGGAGGCAACGAATCACCAGAAGGATTTCCCGGAATGGCCCACGCTCAGGAACACATGCTGTTTCGAGGCTGTGCTGGGCTGACGGCGGATCAGATCGCGGCGATTTTTGCCCAGTTGGGCGGATTCGAAAACGCTGACACCCAGCAGAACATCACGCAATACTTCTCGACGGTTCCGGCGGCGGACCTGGACATTGCTCTTCGCGTCGACTCTGCGTGTATGCGGGGCATTGACGACTCAGAACAGGAGTGGGAGAAGGAGAAGGGCGCGATCGAGCAGGAGGTTGCGCGCGACCTTTCCAATCCGGCTTATAAATTCCTCACGCGATTGAACGCGGATATGTTTGCCGACACGTTTTACACGCACGACGCGCTGGGGACGAAGGAATCCTTCGATGCGACCACGGGAGAAATGCTGAGGCAGTTCTACCGCCGCTGGTACGCACCGAACAACGCGATCCTGGTGATAGCCGGCAATGTGCAACCGGAGCAAGCACTCAGCAAGGTCAAGGAGCTTTACGGCGGCATTCCCCGGAAGCAGCTGCCGCCGCGCACCGAAATCAAATTGGCTCCGGTGAAGTCCGAGAGTTTCACGCTGGAAAGCAATCTCCCCTATTCGCTGGCCTTCATCGCCTATCGCGTGCCTGGCACTGACAGCCCAGATTTCGCGGCGACCAGGATCCTTGCCGACGTGCTCGCGAATGAGCGCGGGAAACTGTACGAAATGGTGGCGCAGGGAAAGGCCCTGCAGACCGATTTCGATCTCGAAGAGACGTATCGGAAGGCAAGCGTGGCGGTCAGTGTCGCGGTGCTGCCCGCCGGTCGTGACACGACCTCGGCAGTAGTAGAAATGCGGAAGATTCTGAACGACTATGCAACCAACGGGCTGCCCACGGACCTTGTCGAAGCTGCTAAGCGACGGGTCATCGCCAGAGCCGAGTTTCGCCGCAATTCGATTCCCGGGCTGGCTGACGCGTGGTCCGATGCTCTCGCCGGCAGGGGGCAGTACTCGCCGGATGAGGACGTCGATCTGGCGAAACTCGTCGAACCGCGAGACGTGAACCGCATCGCAAAGGAGTACCTCACCGACACAAACTCGATTAGTGCGGCGCTAAAACCCATGCCAGGGGGCGAGGCCGTTGCTCAAAAGGGATTCGGAGAAACGGAGCAGATGTCTTCTCCGCCAACCAAGCCAGTCGAGCTGCCCGAATGGGCTTCATCACGGCTTACGGCACTCGAACTGCCGCCAACAGCGCCCCTGCCAGTGGAAACGGTACTGGCCAACGGCATTCGTCTGATCGTGCGGCAAGTGACGATAACTCCGACCATTACGGTGCGCGGCAAGGTGCGGCACCACGGCGTGACCGAGGCACCGCGGGGCAAAGAAGGTGTCTCGGAAGTGCTCAACGAGCTCTTCTCATACGGCACAAAGACACTGGACCGT
>Ga0182037_10002311_pt1 | contig 10125 bp, 7 predicted proteins | sample sta12Cox44000082_FD_125974 | JGI IMG/M metagenome (GOLD analysis project Ga0182037, IMG submission 125974) | Lab enrichment of tropical soil microbial communities from Luquillo Experimental Forest, Puerto Rico - statoxic.12C.oxic.44.000.082 | ecosystem: Environmental > Terrestrial > Soil >... | reverse complement strand
CTGCCTATCAGGATTTTCTCGCGTCGTGGAAGGACGCTGACCCTGACTTGCCGCTGCTCGCTGCCGCCAAATCTGAATACGCCAATCAACAGTAGCCACGCGGTTGGAAATCGCCTAGACTTGCGCATCATTCTTGGCGCTGGAATCGCCCCGCACGTGACTTTAAGGCGCAGGCCCCGGAGGCGGAATAACTTCCGAATCGCATGCTTCGGCGAATCGACGCGCTGAGCTTTCTTCTACTGACAGCGACAACCTGTCCCGCGGTAACTCAACAGGGCAGCGGTGGCCCGGCCTTCACGTCCGTGCCGGAGCTATCGGCAGGATTCCATTCGCTCTACGCGCAGAACTTTTCTAGGGCACGCGAACAATTCGACGATTGGGAAGCGCAACACCCCGAAGAACCGTTCGGCGAGGTCGCCGTCGCGGCCAGCTATCTGTTTGAGGAGCTCTTCCGTCAAGGCGTTCTGAGCAGCGACTTCTTTGTGAATGACAAACGATTCCTCAATGGAATTGAAGGGAAACCCGATGCCGAGAGAATGAAGAGTTTCGAACAGGCTATCTCCCTTGCCCGTAAGCTAGCCAAAAAACGGCTCACCAAGTACGCCAGAGAGCCGGAAGCCCTTTTTGCGCTGACGCTGGCCGCGGGAATGGAATCTAACGCCGACATGATGCTCAGGAAGCAGCATATCGAGAGTCTGAAGCGGCTCAAGGAAGCGAACGAATATGCCAAGCAATTGCTGGCGGAGCAACCAGACGCCGCCGATGCATACGTCGCGTTAGGCTCCGCCAATTACATTATTGGAAGTCTTTCCGGCGGAGCGCGTTTCATGCTGTGGTTTGGAGGAATTCACGGCGACAAGAAGCTCGGCATGGAACAGTTGGAAAAAACGATTGATAACGGACGATATCTGCAGCCGTTTGCCAAGATTTTACTGGCATTGGCCGCCCGCAGGGAAAAGCAAAACACCGTGGCGCAAAGGCTGCTTGGCGAGTTGAACGAAGAATATCCAGAAAGCCCGCTTTTCGCGACGGAATATGCAAAAGCTACGGCTGCGGCGTCCATGGTCGTTGGGAAAAAACCGTAAACCTTACAGGACTGCCGGACTGTAATCACTGGCGTTCAGAGCCAACCAAAGTCGGTAGTTGATGCCATCTGTGACGTCGTCGCTACCAGGAGTGGCCAGTTGCTATCAGGCCCGATTCCGGTTGGTTGCGTAAGAGCCTCCGATAACCTCCCTTCAGGCTTATTCGATCTAAACGACCCTTCGGGCCGTCGTGTGCAGCACTGTCATATAATCCAGGGCACAGCGAGTATGACAAACGAGAGCGGCAAGTCCGAGCTGTATCTAGACTTAATGAAGAAATGTTTAACGCGATATATTTTCCCCGAGACGTCCGGGCCGCTGCGCCGTCCGCCGCTGACCATCAAGCATCTCGCGTGGATTGTTTATCCGCCCATAGCTGCCTTTCTGAAGCGGAGAGGTATGGTGGTGTATCGAGAAACAAAGGTCGATTTGGAGCGGCGGGCAGAGGGACGAGATTGGCCGGCCGATGCCGAGACCATGATAGGTCTCCGTCGACTGGATAACCTGCACCACTGCATTCAACAGGTCATCCGGGAAGAGGTGCCGGGCGATTTCATAGAAACGGGCGTGTGGCGTGGTGGCGCATGCATCTTCATGCGCGCTGCGCTGATGGCCTACGACGACCAGACGCGGCGAGTTTGGGTGGCTGACTCGTTCGAGGGCCTGCCAAAACCTGACGGACGTTATGAACAAGACCAAGGCGACCGCCATTGGAAAAAGAGTGACGTATTGGGCGTTCCTCTCGAACAAGTAAAAGCCAATTTTTCCAGATACGGTTTGCTGGACGCGCAAGTGCAGTTCCTGAAAGGCTGGTTCAAAGACACACTTCCCACCGCGCCGATCGAGAAACTGGCAATTTTACGCGTGGACGGGGACATGTACGCGTCGACGATGGACGCCCTTGCGAATCTTTATGCGCGGGTGTCCGTTGGTGGTTTCGTAATCATCGACGACTATGGAGAAATAAATACCTGCCGGCAAGCGGTTGATGACTTTCGCAAGCGCACAGGTATCGCCGCGCCCTTGATTGCGATCGATAAGAGCGGCGTGTATTGGAAGAAGTCGGGTTGAGCGCTAGTACAAGGACACGACGCTGATCATCTTCACACGCCTTCCTCAACCGGCGAGTGATGAAGCCATCAACGAACACTGCAAAACCGCATGACCACGTCGATTCGGTTGCGAACAAACTATTCCAACTGGCCACAGGCTACGGCCAAAAGGGAGTTGTTGTAGTGGAACCGCTTCGGATTCACGTCGCGGATGAGGTGCTCGACGATCTGCGGGCACGGTTGCACCAGACAAGATGGCCCGACCAAATTCCCGGCATAGGGTGGGAACAAGGCACCGAACTGGACTGGCTGCGGCGCCTCATTTCGTACTGGGCCCATGAGTTCGACTGGCGTGCCTGGGAGCGGAAACTGAACGCGCTCGGCCACTTCACGTGGGAGGGCATCCACTTCGTGCATCAGCGTGCCCTATCGGGTAAAGGTGTGCCGCTCATCCTCACACACGGCTGGCCCGGCAGCTTCCTCGACTACTTGGGCATGCTGCCGATGCTCGAACACTTCGACGTGGTTATACCCTCCCTGCCCGGGTATGGATTCTCGGCGCGTCCACCCAGAATCGGCATCAACTACCGTCACGTCTCGGACTGCTGGCACCGCCTCATGTCGGAGCTTGGATATTCGCGCTATGGTGCGGGCGGCTATGACTTCGGTTCCGGGGTGACGACGATCCTTGCGCTGGATCATCCCGAGGAGATCATCGGGATCCATCTCACCACACTCGAGTCGGACATCGCGCCCGTGGTGGATGACGCGGGGCTGTCCGAGATCGAGCGTTTGTACCTCTTGCGGAACCGAGCGTGGTGTGCGACCGAACGCGGCTACAGCGCCATCCAGTCCACCAAGCCGCAGACCGTTGGGTATGGACTCAATGACTCGCCGGCGGGGTTAGCCGCCTACCTCGGTGAGAAGTGGCACTCGTGGAGCGAAGTCACGCCCTCCGATGATTTCCTTTGCGCCAGCCTAACGCTCTACTGGGCCACGCAGACCGTCACCAGCTCGATGCGCGACTATTGGGATAATCGCCGGTGCCCGGTCGACCCTGCATACATCCACACACCTACGGCGTTCGGTGTCTTTGCCCACGAAAAAGTTCCCGAAGGCGAGCCGCCGCGCTCGTACCTGGAACGCGTATACAACATCCAGCGCTGGACGGTCTTTCCGCGCGGCGGGCACTTTGCCCCAGTTGAGGCACCCGCGCTGGTGGCAGGCGACCTGACCGCCTTCTTTCGCGACCTTAGCTGAGGCCTGTGCGGATGGTCCGTCTGAAGGCCGTTCCTTGTTAGGTAGTCGATCCCTCGCTCGGCCCCTCGGGAATTTCTCCACTCCCTTTAGCCAGTTCATTCAGTGTCGACCGCGAGTGTTTATCCACTGCGCCCATGGCTGCCGCCAAGCACGAATGCAGAAACGACTGCAGGCCGGTACGAAACTCATCTGTCGCCTGTTCGGCCAAACGCGACACCTCCGCCTCTAGCGACTGCCGATGTGCATCGCAAATGGCGCTACTTTCCGCATCCAACGACGACAGCGCCGACACTGAACGTTCCCGTGTATCGGCCAAAGCCATGTTCACGTGCCGTTCCGTCTCCCGTCGAAGGTCCTCGAGACCGGAATTCACGACGTTTTGCGACAGCGCCTGCAGTTCCGCCGAACGCGCACTCAGATTCAACATCGCCTCTTGTGTTGCGATCTGCACATCGTGAAGCAGTTGCTCATAGCGTCGCTCAACAGTTACAGCCGCCCCGCTCTCGAAATCCGATGTCGCCTGGCGCACCGCTTCTGTCATTCGCGCGGGGATGAGCGAACCTATTTCTCGCGTCATCTTCTCGAAGCACCCTTGCGCCTCGCTCGCCAACTCGCGCTCTAATTCGCAAGCCCGCTCTCTCAGGCCCTGCGCCATTTCGTCGACGCCCTCGCGGTATGCTTCTATCTCCGCCTTCCTTTGCGCGGCCAATTCTGCAGCGAATGCCTCTTTTAAGGAGAGTTTCACTTCCTCCATTTGTCCCGGGACAAAGTTCCGAAGCTCTCGCATGCTCAATTGCCTGGCATCGTCAATCGATTGCAGTGCATCTTGAATTCTGTCGCTTACTTGTTTTGCGACCGCTGCCTGTACCGCCTTCTCCGCCTCTTGCTGCAACTTTCCTTGCAGCGCGGCGATCAGCTCATCAGGTGTGACCACCGCGCGCTTTACCGGCGGAGCCCCTGCCGGCTTGGTGGCAAGCGGTCGAGGAGCTTCGGGCGGCGGGATACTAGTAACCTCCGCCATCTTCGGTTCTGGCGTTCGCAGCGCCTCCACCGGCCCTACTTTCGTTGTCTCCGATCCCGTCGCGTTCGCTGTCACCCCTGTCAATTTCGGCGTCGACGCATTCGTTCCTACAGCGCTCGCCCAGTCCGTCGGCGCCGGCACGACCCCCCAGACATTCCCCGGCGTTTCTAGTTCCACGCCGACCTGTTGCAGCTCCCGCAAGCTTGCCGGCGGATGGACGGAACGGACCATCGCACGCACCGTCTGTGGTCTTTCGCCACCGACGATCGACCCCACCAACTGCAGCGTAACCGACGTTCCAACCCCGTAGTCGTGACGCGAGGGATAGCGGCAGCCATGATTGCTCACAGTGATCGACGTCGTTCTCTCCATAAACGGCTCGCCAAATTGGTTCTGCCCCAACACAATTAGTGGAACGGATTTTTCGATCCGGGTGCTTCGGCGAGTCGCAGCCGCTGCGTGATTTCCAGCTGAGTTGGAGTGCGGAGACTTACTCACGTGACCTTCCAAGGCAACCGATTCCTGAAGTGATTCAGCTTGTCGGTAAATTATTTTAGGCCGCCTGCGAGGCAGTCTACCGCCCGACCTGTCGGCTGATTTCCCATTAGTTAAGGGGCGGTAGCCCTTCACTGGGTGCGCTTGGCAGGCTTGAGCGTCCACGCCTGCAGTCGGGCGTATTCCATTAGGCGTTCAGAATGAAATCCCGGCGGGAAGATCGGCCAAGACCACAGTTTCGGCGAGTCTTCTGCTATGTATTTTTCCGTAGCTAGCCGCGCAGGCTCGATAGTCACCGTCCCCGGCGCTCCGCTGCTGGCAGTATCCTTCTTCGCGATTCGCGCCATCGCTACGAGAAACGCTTCGGGAGAAACCGCAGTACTGCCCAGCCACACGGCGTTGGGAATTTGGTGCTTATATTGAATAAAATTGTGCAGGTCCTCGACGCTCTTTTCGAACTGCGACCACGATACTTCGACCGACCCCGTCAACCGCGCCGACGGTAAGCTCGGCCCGTAGACAGTAGAAGGAAGAGTGATGGTCGCAGCTCCGCTCCGCTGAGCCACCAAGTGTTCGGCGATCAGCGTCATCACCTCGGCCGGCGAGAGCGTATAACTTCCATGATCCTGAAAGTTGACGTCTGATTCGACGCGCCCGGCAATCTCCGCGACTTCCTTGCTACTAAATCTGCGTTCCCTAGCACCATCGGCGTAAAGCACAGTGGCATCCGGCCCGGTAATGAACCGAACCTGCGGGAACGAGTTCATGTAGCGGACCAGCTGCTCAAACCAGCTGAACGCGCGCTCTTGCGAATCGGGGGGCCGCAAAGGATAGATTTGCCATTGCTCGCGGGGAGGATTCGCCCCCGCCCGAAAGTTCAAATCCCAAAACTGGCTATGGATGAACTCGCAGGGATGAAAATAAAGACTGATTAGCCCGCCGCCGCCCTGCCGCATCTGTTCGTAGAACTGGCGGAACTTGGCCTCGCTCTCTTCGAGGTTGTTCCAGTCCTCATTGGGCCTAAGTTGCTGGCCTTCTCTGGTGTTGAAGATGTTGAGAAGCCCGCCATAGTAAAAGGGCTGGCCGTTTAGCCCGACATGCTCCGCCTCATCGAGATACAGACTCACGCCCCAACTCGTCAATGCGGGAAATGACTGCGGCGCCCATGAGCTGCCCGGCTGCCCGTAGCAACACGGCTTCTGCCCGAAGATGCGCTGTACGTCGTCAAAACCGGGACGCTCACGCCGCGTAAACTCGGCCGTACCGCCTTCCCAATCAAGTAGTGCCTCATACTCGGCCGGTGTCGGATGCTGGCTATGCGTGTTGGCGTGATACCCGATGGCATGCTTCTGAAGCGCCGCGATGACGTCGGCGCGATGCCGCCGTTCGAGTGTGCGCGCCTTCTCGCCGACTACCTTAAACGTGGCCCGGATTCCCTGCGCGGTGAGGAACGTCGCCAGCCGTTTGGCCGCGTCATCGCTGGGCGGCAGGATGTAATCCTCCGTGTCGAACCAGAGAACCACATAAATCTTTGCGGAAGGTACTTCCTGACCGATGGCATCGATGCAGCCAAAGAGGAGGACCATCGCGCAGCTGACACACCAGAGCCGTAGGAATCGTTTCATACGCGCACCAGACAGACGCTCCTCAGTTCAATCACAGCGAACATAGAAAGTTTGGACGTCGCGGCCTCCGCACAACGTCTGAAATAAGGCCAGGTGGCGCCAACCCCCCCGCTATCCACAGGCGTTCACGGGGCGAGGACGCGCCAGAGATCTTCGCCCGAGAATTTGAGGCGCTGAGCGCTGCCGTCCACTACATCGTGGAAACTGATCCACTCGGTGTCGGCTTCATCGCTTTGCGTGCGGAATGTCCCATCAGTTTGAGGAGCCAGAGCGGTCAGGCCATCGACAAGCAACCGGCCCTTGCGAAGCACGATGCGGATACTGCCGATCCAATTGTTTTCGTTGCGGTAGTGGCCGACCAAGCTATCCCACGCTTTGGGGTAATCGAAGGTCTTCGGGCCGGAATAGCCGGATTTGACGTACCAATCGCCGCCCCAGCCGACTTCCACGACGGGCGATTTGGGATTCTTGGCGTCGGAACGCCCGAAGACCAGAACGAAGCGCGAGAAACCAGGGTGGGGAGCGACGAAATTGCCGTCCCCAGCATTTTCGAGCGCGATGCGCTGCTGCTGCTGCTGCAAGAAGATCTGGCGGCCTTGCGCGACGAAAACCAGGGTCTTGCCGTCGGAAGACTGGAAGGTTCCGGCATAGTCGGAGGCATTTACCGCGTCGGTAGCGGATTTCAACGGGGGTGGGGCGGGCAGGTTCTTGCGGGCACGCACGGCCGGCATCAGCTGAATGGCATGCTGCGCCACTGGGTTGGGACGGTAACCCTGCATGGCATTGATGGAGGCGAAAGCGCCGACCCCTTCATCGAGATCGACCTGCAGGGCGGAGGCAAAAGAAATCATGCCGCCGGTATGTCGGAGGATGGACATCGAGCGTATCGACGGCAATTCCGTATCCGTAGCTCGCGGTGGGGCCAAACTCTTCGGCTTTGATGTGGGCTTTTGAGAAGAGCGCAAAGCCTTCTTCGCTGAGCAGGCGTTTTCGAGCACCTTCGCGGGAACCCTCTCCACGACGGGCCAGAAACTGGACATAAAGTCCCATGTCGTGCGGTGTAGAGGCGATGCAGCCCGCAGCGGAACTGGTCACGATGGCCGGGGCTTCGCTGAGTCTAGCAAAGTGCGCGAAAGGACGGTCGCTCTGGAAAGCGAAATAGTTTTTGGCGGTGCGGTCGCGCTGGTCGAAAGTGATGACCGGCTCGGTTGCCGTCATGCCGAGCGGGTCGAAGATGCGTTTCCGGTAGATTTCCGGAACAGCGCCGCCATCAAGCGACATCAAAAGGTGGCCGAGCAGCGTGAAAGCCATGTTGTTGTAGTGAAATTGCTTGCCGGGCGCGTAAGCGGCGCGATGTTTGGCGGCAGGATCGCTGAGGAAGACGGGAGGTATGCCGGGAAGTCCGGAGGTGTGGGTGAGCAAGTGGTGCGTGGTGATTGGCTCGTAGGAGGATTCAATGCGGAACCAACGGAGATAGTCGAGGATCGGCTTATGCAGGTCGAGCTTTCCTTCGTCGCGCAACTGAAGCAGGCACAGCGCGACGAAGCTTTTGCTGATCGAGCCAATTTGAAAGAGCTGATCGGGATGAATCAGAGCTTTGCTTTCCACATCGGAGAAGCCGTAAGTGGCAACGCGCTGGATGCCGTCCCGGTCGGCCAAAACCAGGGTCATACCGGGAGCGTTCATGGCGCGGATATATTGCTCGACGAAACGGTCGAGCGGTTTGTGCGCCGATTGGTAGATGCCGGACTCACCCCCGGCTGTGAGCGCGTCCAGTGAATAAAACATCTTGGAACTGCTAACAGCGGCCGTGGCGGACGTGCCAAGAAATTCTCGTCGATTCATGTTGGACTCTCGATTTTTCGGTGAGCAACGATAGTAGAATCGGGCCGTTCCAGCAACTGAAACCGCCTGCCGAAAGCCTATGATCTTCGTGCGTGCCGGATGCGGTTTGATTGCCAAACGAGCCCGACCAGCACTAGTGGAAAGGGCCGTCGCCTAGAATGTCAAAGGGCCTCATAGCTGACGGCCGGATATTACGGTGTCCAAGGCGGAAAGCCGCGCGGTTCCGTGCGGGACCTATTGGAAGTGTTCGGAAGGGCATTGCATCGAACAACCTAAGACTTCCATACCGCCCGCGACTACATCGGGTGATGCGGCATGGACGCATCCCAAGCACGCCAGAAGGCCTTCATGTCCTGGGGAAGACCAAGCGAGACGCGGATGTAGTTTTCAAAGTGCGGATAACCGGACGTAACGAGCACCTGGTGGGCGCGCAGCAGCTCCGCCACTTCCCTGCCAGGCCTGCCGGTTGCCAGCAGCACAAAATTGGTTTGCGAATCGAGAGAGCGCAGCATGCGGGCGTTTGCCTGATTGTAGAATTCTTGGCGATCATCGGCGTTGCGCAGGGCGATCTTCTTTACGTACTCCGGATCTGACAGCGCGGCCAATGCGACGCGAGCGGCAACTGCGTTGACGTCCATAGGCAGACGCCGGACCGCCAGTTGCTTGGCGGTTTCAAGAGTAGAGACCGCGTAGCCCGCCCGAAGCCCGGCTAGGCCGTAAGCCTTGGAAAAGGTGCGGGTGACGATCAATCGCGGATTGGCAGCGGCGCGCGCCGCAAAGGAGGCGTAGCCGTCGCTGGGCGCCACGTAGTCGTGATAGGCCTCATCAATGAGCGCCGCAACGCCAGGCGGCAATCTAGAAAGCAACGCTTCGAGGTCGGCCTTCGGAGTGAGGGTTCCGGTGGGGTTATTGGGATTGCAGATGTAGACAAGGCCGGTGGTCTGGTCGGTTTTTGCCAGCATGGCGTCCAAGTCATGGCCGTAAAGGCGGGTCAAGGGAACGCTGCGCACTTCGGCGCCGAGGAGACGAGCGGCGAGCGCCATGGCCTCGTGAGTCGGCGAGGCCGTGATTAAGGATTTACCGGGGCCGAGACAACTCTCCGCGGCCATGCGCAGTAGTTCGGTGGAGCCACAGCCGAGGGTAATGTTCTCCGCTTGCACATGATGCAGAGCGGCTACAGCTGCACAAAGACTTTTGACTTCGCTGTCAGGATAGCGATTGGCTTCCATGACGGCGTCGCGGAAAGCGCTTTTGGCGTTCTCGCAAGGGCCGTGCGCGCTCTCATTGCGATCGAGGCGTGCCAGGCGCGTGGAAGAATCCACGGAGGCGTCGGCCGTCTTGGCCATGGATGGTAGGAGTGCGGCGGCGCCTGCTGCTCCCCCGAATTGCCGGAGCAATTCCCTTCGATCGATGCGCATCGCTCTATTCCCCTCTTTCATGCAGCGGCTCTCGCGGCACGAGGGATTCTGGATCCGCGGGCCAGCGGATCGGAAGTCTCTCGATCCCGGCAACTCTCCCGCGAATGAGCTCTCCAGGCTACAACATTGGCGGTAGTGGTAGTAAGCACGACCTGAAAACTGCGGACGGCCGAGACTTGCTGTACGTTTCTCGATCAAAACGCCAGCAGGCCTAAGATCACGTTGTCAGTGTTGGTTCCGGTTTTGAAGGTGGCGCTTTGCGCTCCCGCTGCGACTCCCACTTTCTCTTCAATGGTTTGACCGGTATTGGCGTAAAAGCTGTTG
>Ga0182037_10002310_pt1 | contig 10126 bp, 6 predicted proteins | sample sta12Cox44000082_FD_125974 | JGI IMG/M metagenome (GOLD analysis project Ga0182037, IMG submission 125974) | Lab enrichment of tropical soil microbial communities from Luquillo Experimental Forest, Puerto Rico - statoxic.12C.oxic.44.000.082 | ecosystem: Environmental > Terrestrial > Soil >... | reverse complement strand
GGCCAACGAAGAAACGAGCCTTGTCAGACTTCTCGCAATAAAAAGACTTCGCCTTGCATGGGAGGTCCCTGGTCGACCGGAGCGACCTCGACCTGATCCCCCGGCTGCCAACGGCGGAGCGAGCACACTCGGACGCCGCCAGAACTGAGATTATCGGTGTAGGTCTCTTCTGCGACTTCGCCCTCCCCCGGTTGGAACGCCGACAGACGCACCACCACCATGACGGGGAGCCTCTTTTCGTTTCTGCCGGTTAGGTTTTTGTCAAGAAACATAATCTGCCGCGCAAGCCGTGACCAGCCAAAGATGTTTGCAGCCGCAGTGAACTCGTTTTGGAACGGGGGCGTCTGAGGTTCGTGCATGGGCCGTGGCTCTGGGGCTTCCTTGGGGAAGTCACGAGCAGCTAACTTAACTACTGCCACGCACATTAGAAACCGTTTTCAAGGGCAAGCGCAATCCGTGGCAGATCGTATACGTTCAGTTGGTAAGTTCAAGTAATACTTAGGCCGACGTCCGGGCGGAAAATCCGAGGGCGTTAGCGGCCGTATCGCAGATAGTCGTCGTTCTTGCTCAGCCAATCTTCCCGAGGAGGGTCGAAGACGTCCAGGTCGACGGTATCCTCGATAGCCCAGGCCTCGTGGGGCATATTGGGAGGGATGCAGAGGACTTCGCCGGCGCGCACGACGATCTCCTTGTCGTCGATAGCGAACTTCAATGCACCTTCGAGGATGTAGGTGACCTGTTCATTGTGATGATGGTGCATCGGCACATGCGCGCCCTTCTTGAGGAACACGCGCGCGAGCATGATTTTGTCTCCCACCACCATTTCGCGGCCGATGAGTTCATTCAACTGCTCATGTTCCACGCTCTTCCAGGGGATGTATTTCGGTTGCATCAAAGTGCTCATTTTCGGTCTCCATAGAGTTTTGCGGCGTTGTCGTGCAGGTACATGCGGGCGAGTTCGAGCGCTCTTGCCTCGGTGAACGCGCCTTCCGTGACGAGCTCGGCCAGCGCGGCGGCCACAGCCGTGCGCGCAGACTTGGCCGCCAACCAGAAAGTCTCTTCCGCCCCCACGGCGTCGTTAAACGGAAAAGCGTCGGATCCAAACATGATTTTTTCGGGGAACAAAGAAATCCACTGTTTGAGAATGTTCTTCAGCTCGGACGGGTAAACGTAATAGCCCATTAAGGAAGAGTCCGTGTACACGTTTTTCGCTGCGGTCACCCAGATCATCTCGAGCGTGTGCGGATAGCCGCCGTGAATCAGCACGAACTTCACGTTCTTGTAGCGCGGATCGCGCAGCACGTTTTCCAGATTGAGCGGAGTCCCATTGGTCAGGCTGAAGTAATCCCCGATGCCCACGGCGCTGTGAAAATGCACGGGCAGATCGAGCTTCGCCGCCTGGTCGATCATCACGCGAAAAACGTAATCCTGGAACGTGCGGTAATCGTCCTCGGAAGGAACCCCGCCCGTGTGGAACTTCGCGTAAATGGCCTGCGCCGAAGCGCGCGGCGGATCGCCAAAATAAAGCGCGCGGAAATAGGCGGCTTCGAATTTCATGGCCACGCCGCCCTTTTTCTGGTTGTCGGCGAGCGTTTGGCGCACGAAATTCTCATAACCCGCGAGGTCCGCCGGCAACCCGCTCACTCCTTCTTGCTTCAGGTAGCGCTTGAGCACTTTTTCCTGGAGAGGAAGGTACACGGCCATGTCGCCGTTCTTTGCTGCCTGGGCGCGATTGTCGAAGGGAAACAGGAAGGAATCGACGAAAAACACCCAATGGAAACGCTTGGGATCGAGATAGGGGCCAAGCGCAACGCGATTGGCGAGGCATGTTTGGATGTTCATTTTGTCCAGAATGCCGTCCCAGTACGCGGTACCGCCCGAAGCTTCGGCGGCTTTCTTTTTGTCGATAAGCCATTTGGCATGTTCGGGCCGGAAATCGTTGTAGGGATAAGCGAAGAGCGCCTTGGCGGCGGCCACGAACTCGGGATTGTCGTCGCGCAGGCGAAGTACGGAGCTTTCGTCGGGCGGCGCGGCCATAGCGTCCATGTCGGAATCGTCGGGGAAGGTGGCGTGCGAGTGGTTATCGTAGATAGCGATGCGATCGATCTGCTCGAGCAGGCGTGTGTAGATGCTCTCGACGTCGCCGCTCGGAAGTGGTTTGGCCTGGGCCTCGGCGGCCGCACCTGAACCGAGTGCCGCGAACCAAATCGCCATGATGCCCATCACCTTGCTCATTGCCATCCTTAGAAACTCTCTTTGAACCTGCCTACGCTTGCCGCGAAACCGCGGCCCGCCAATGTATCGACACCCTGGCGATGCGTTCCAAGGCCTCTTCGAGCAGATTCCTCGCGCTCACGAGCGAGAAGCGCAGGTAATTCTTTCCTTCGCTGCCAAAGGCCGCGCCCGCAATCCCCGCCACGCCTCCTTCTTCGAGCAAAATCGTCTGCACCTGTTCGGCGGAAAGCCCGGTCTCTAGGATGTTCGCCCACGCGTAGAACGCGCCTTGCGGCGGCAGGCAGCGAAACCCTGGAATTTTGTTGAGTCCCGAGACGAACAGCTCGCGGCGCTTGCGGTACTCCTCGACCATCGCGTCCACCGCGCCCGTCCGATCGCCGAGCGCTTCGATCGCCGCCACCTGCGTGAATTCTGCCGCGCACGTGAAGGTGTTCAGCACCAGCAAATCCATCGCGTCGATCACCTCCACGGGGGCGACCGCGTATCCCAGCCGCCAGCCGGTCATCGCGAAACTTTTTGAAAAGCCATCAATGATCACGGTGCGCTCGGCCATGCCGGGAAGCGCCCAGATGGATTGGTACTCGCCGCCAAACAGAATGCGCGCATAAACCTCGTCTGAGACAACCCACAGGTCGTGTTTCTTGGCCAGCTCGGCGATCTTTTCAAGCGCGCGCAAAGCAAAAACCGTGCCTGTCGGATTGTTCGGAGAGTTGAAAATGATCATGCTGGTGCGCGGCGTGATCTGCGCGGCGAGCTCCTCGCAATCCGGTTGAAACTGGGTCGTCTCATGCAAAAGGAAAGGTACAGCCTTCGCGCCAAGGCCCCGCGTGAACGAGGGATAAATGGGGAAGCCTGGATCGGGATAAAGGACCTCGTCGTCCGGCTCGATGAGCGCCATCATCGCGAGAGACAGCGCCATCTTGCAGCCCGGCGCGACAAGCACTTGTTCCGCCGCGACGTCCAGCCGGCGCGTGCGCTTCAAGTAACCGGCGATGGCTTCGCGCAACGCGGGCAGGCCGCGCGTCGCGCAGTAGCGGTCGCGCCCAGCCGCTACCGCCGCGCGCACGGCATCCACGATGGGCGCGGCGGGATGAAAATCCGGCTCCCCCAGCTCCAAATGAATGACCGAGCGCCCCAGACGTTCGAGCTCCTTCGCTCGCGAATACACGGCCAGCGCGCCTTCTCCATTCAATTGCGAAACGCGCGATGCGATGCGGGTCATCGGTTGAATCCGGAAACGATGGTATCACTCCTCAGGCCGGGAGCCCGTTCCCGCTTGCCGCCGCAGCATGGAAACCCGGCAGTAAGACTGTTTGGTTTCGCCGCCTCAGAACGCGTAGCGCAGCGAAAACTGAATCAGCCGCGGCGTCCCCACGGTGCTCGTGATCTTGCCGAACGGCGTGCTGGGGTTGATGCCGCTTGCCGGGCACCCGTTCACCCCGGGCGAGCAGAAAATCGTTTCGACGTCGTTCACCGTGGGATTGCCGAAATTGGCGTGGTTCCAGATGTTGAAAAAATCGATGGTGAAGCGCAGCGTCTGTCGCTCCGTCAGTGTGAGATTCTTGATCAACGAGAAATCCCAATTCTGCTGGCGGGGGCCGCGGAACACGTTTCGGCCAAGAGTGCCGAAGTCCGTGGTGCAGAAGTTCGGGTCCGTCAAGCACTGGACCGGATAAAGCTGCGGAGCCGTGGCGAAGGCGGTTAGGTTCAAATAGCCGTCGATACGCCTGTGGATGTCTCCGGTAGTCACCGCGCTCGCGAGCGTGCTTCCGCCCGCTAGGCTTCCCGAGAGTGTGCCCGGCGTAAAGCCCGCCCCGAGGAAGGCGGTGCCCGCGCCGGAATCGGTCACCGAGAACGGTGTTCCGGACTGGAAGATGGTGATGCCACTCACCGCCCATCCGCCCAGCAGCTTTTCCGACCAGCCGGTGGCGCCTTTATAGAAAGGCAAGTCGTAGCGGTAGCTCACACTCAGTCGGTGCGGACGGTCAAAGTCAGAGAGCCCGCGTGAAGCGGCGAGCGTCGATTCGTCGTTGAAGGCGGTGTTGAACGCGGTGTTCCCCGATGAAGTCGCATCGGTAGATTTCGAAAAAGTGTACGCCCCTTGAAAGTATCCGGCGTTCCAGCGGCGCGTGAGCGAAGTCTGCAGCGAATGGTAGTGCGAGTAGGCATCGTTGGCAAAAAGCTGAAATCCGGCGTAGCCGTTGATGCCCTGCGTGCGCGAACGGGCGACAGCATTGTTAACAGTGTTCGTGGTGATGGAGCAGGTCGCGCTCGGGCTGACAACCGAGCCGTCGCAGTTTGACCCGGAAACGACAACCGGGTTCGCCGCCGAGGCGCGCTCGGATTGCAGGCTGTCGCGTGTCTCGCGCAGATGTACCGCGTGTGTTCCCACATACCCCACTTCCAGCACCCACTGCTTTCCGAGCGAGTGTTGCACGGTGAGGTTCCATTGCTGGGTGCTGGGCACCACGAAGTGCCGAGGCACCTCGAGCCCAAAGATGTTGGTAGACAAGAGCGGTCCGGGACAGGCTTCCCCCGACGCGGGTCCGTAATTTGCCGCCTGATTCGTATCCCCTCCCGGGAAGCCTTGAAAAACCGACAGGCAAGGCACAAACGTTGAATCCAGCGTGCCCGCTTGTGGTAAGCCGTTTGGATTGGACGTGGAGCCTGGGGGCGAACAGCTGGCAGGCGCACTCAGAGAGAAGAATGTCGACAGGCAGCCAGGGAGCCCGCCCCCAAAGGCCACCGGCAGGAACGGCGCCTGGAAGGAAAGCTGGTCCACCGTGCCGACGTCTTCGCGAACATAATAAATCCCGAAACCCGCGCGAACCGTGGTGGTGTGACGTCCCCATACGTCGTAAGCCAAACCGACGCGCGGCCCAAGATTGCTCGAGTAATTGTTGTTGTAAGTCGTACGGTTGGCGGTCGAGGTGAGTCCGAGAGCCGGCAGTTTGCTCACACACGACGGGTAGACAAACGGGTACTGGCCCTGGTCGGCCAGCGCCGGGTCCAGGTTTCCGATGTGGCACAAGTTGTCGTAGAACCCGCCAAAGATTTCCGCGCGCAATCCCAGATTCAGGGTCAAGTCGTGGCGAATCTTCCAATCATCTTGTGCGAAGAGTCCGTAATTGTTGCTGCGGTACTCGTGGTTGAAAACGCCACCGCCGCCAAAACTGAATTGCGGCGAACCAAGGAGAAAGTTCTGGAAATCACTATGGCCGTCGGTCGTATTGGTAAAGAAGATTTCGCCGTTGAACACCTGGGGAAAGAGCTTGTCGAGATTTACGCGCGTGTATTCTCCGCCGAATCGGAGCACGTGCTTCGATTTCACCCAGCTCACCGTGTCCACGAAGTTGTAGTTGTTCTGCGTCTGATGCTGGTCGGCAAAGGGGGCCGGGCCAACCTCGAAGCCGGAGCTGGCCAGCACAAACTTATAGATGGAAGAGGTCACATTGTTCGTCGGCCGGTCAATCCCAAGATCACCGACCGTAACCGGGGCGATGTTGTTTAGTTGATCGTTGATGTGCACGAACCCGAACCGTAGCTCATTCACCAAGGTGGGCGAAAAGAGGTGCGTCTCGGTAAGGTTAAAAAAGCGCGCATGCACAGGGGTATCGAAGGGAAAATTCAGCGACGCGGAGCTGATGCTGCTGGCCAGCGTGCTGCCCAATGACTCCTGCAAGTCCCCGGCGCCAAACGGAAGAAAGCTCTCCGAATCAGAGAAAAAGAATCGTGCGGAAACCTTGTCCGCGCCTTGGCGGAACTCGCGGTCCCAATTCGCGGTGAATTGGTCGTCGGTATATTTTCCCGGGCGACTGACCACAAAGGGCACGGGGTTCGCGGGGTCGCAGAGTTTCGCGCCTGCCGGAACGTTCGTGGGGGCCGGGAACAGGTAGCCCCCGGCGCTGCCGCCGAATTGATCCTTCTTGGTATTGAGCAGACGAAAGACGACCGGATCGATGCTAGGCACGCCGCAGTCGGCTTCGAGCTGGGTCATCGAAGCACGGTCCGCTGCTGGAATATAAGGAATGTTGGTGCTTATGAAGGTTCCCGGTGAAAGCCCGCTTCGCTGCCGGGTTCCCTGATAATTCACGAAGAAAAACCCATAATTCTCTTTGACCACCGGCCCGCCCAGGCTCCCTCCGAAAATGTTCTGTTTTATGGCCGGCCGAGGCTGTCCCTGCCGGTTGAGGAAATATTCGTTGGCGTTCAGAACGTCGTTTCGAAAGAACTCGTAAACGTCGCCGTGCAATTCTCTTGTGCCGGACTTCAAAATCGCGTTGACGTTTCCGCCGCCGTTCCTCCCCTGGCTCGCATCATACAGCGAAGTCTGGACTTTGAATTCCTGGATCACGTCGGGATTCGGCAGCGGAACGTAGGTCGCTTGCGCGACGTTGTAGTCGGTCGCGCTGATGCCTTCGATCAGGTAGTTGTTGTTGTCCTCGCGTTGCCCGTTCACAAACAGTTTCACGCTGCCTCGACCGAGCTGCGCGGCAGCGTTGAGTTCGCCCTGCGCGCCGGCGGATAGAGTCAGCAATTGTTGGTAATTCTGCGTGGCCAGGGGCAGCTCGCGCACCGTTTCCGTGCCGAGCGACTGTCCGGTGGTGGCGCTAGTGGTGTCGACGGTCGCGACCTGCGCCGAAATCTCCACTTTTTCGCTGACGGCACCTGGCTTCAAGGTGATCGTGACCTTGGTGGTTTCCGTTACGCGCACTTCGATGCCGTCGGCCTTGGCCTGAGAAAATCCCGCTTTGTTCACCACCACCGAGTACGTACCCGGAGGCAGCAACGGCGCCACAAAAGAGCCGTCTGAGCCCGCAGGCAGCTTTCGCACGACCGTTTCCGTGCGTGTGTCGATGATCTGTACATCCGCTCCGGCCACCGACCCGCCGCTCGTGTCCACTACCGTGCCGCTGATGGCGCCCGTCGCGCCGCCTTGGCCGTAAGCCGACCGGGCGGCCAACAGGGCCATCAGGAATGCTGCGGTCGATAACACTCGATAAACGATTCGCATAACACCCCCTAGCGATGGGACTCCGCCGCCCCGCAGTGGTGAGCAACTTAGATTTGCTTGAGGCGCCCTTCAGGAGGAAATGCGGACGGTCTCCTCAGAACACCATGCAGACGAACTCGGATATCCCCTGCTCGGAAGCTAGCGTTTCGCCTGCGCAGTGTCAAGAAACGAATGCAGCAAAACCATAGAACTCTCTCGGAATCGCTCCCGAAGATTTGCAGGCGCAATTCCGGAGGCAGGCTCACCCGCTTGCCGAACCCACTGGAATCCCCATGCTGGCCTGGCCCCACTTGACTCGGGGAACTCCCGGCGAGACGATCGTTTCGAGGCAGCATGGCGGGTGCAACGCTACCGCCACCCCTGCCGTCTAATGATTAGGACGTGTTCCGCGCGATGGGGGCGACTATGACTCTCCGCAGACTTCTTCCCTTTTTGCTTTTCGTTCTTCTGGCGGCGCTGCTCCTTAGTGGGCCGTCGGCTTCCGCCGACTCGGGCCATGCCCGCATCATCCGGCTCAGCGTGGTCACCGGTGACGTACGCTTTGCGACCAAAACGCATGGTGACCCTCTGACGGATTCCAGTGCCGGCTGGGATGCGGCCCAACTGAACCTGCCCATTCGCGAAGGCTACGTTCTCGCCACGGACAACGGCCGCACGGAAGTCGAGTTCGAGAATGGCACGCTCGCCTTCCTAAAGGAAAACACCGTTCTCGAGTTTTATGATCTCTCACTGAAAGACGGCGCGCTCATCACCCGTCTGGTTTTGCGCCAGGGTAGCGCCTCCTTTCATGTGAATCCCATGGACGGGGATTACTTCAGCGTGACCGGGGGCGACTTCACCGTCGAGGCCGGCAGCCGCGCGACTTTCCGTCTCGACAATTTTGACGACAGCAGTACCGTCGAAGCGATCTCGGGCCACGTCAACGTCGTCGATAAGGACGAAACCACGCGGCTTGAAAAGGGCCAGTCGCTTTCCATGAAGGCCAGCGGCGAGACGTCAGCGAAGATTGGCCGCGTCCCCGAACCAGACGAATTTGATCACTGGGTCTCCGGCCAGATCGACACCGTTTCGACGGCCACCGCCGCCGCCATGCAATATACGAGTTCTCCCTATTACGCCCCTGGATTCGGCAGCCTCTACTCCTACGGTTCCTGGTCTAGCTGCGGAGCCTATGGTTATGGCTGGCGGCCCTTCGGTGTCACATACGGCTGGTCGCCCTTTACCGACGGACAGTGGATTTGGGACCCCACCTTCGGCTGGACGTGGAACAGTTTCCAGCCGTGGGGGTGGGCTCCCTATCACTACGGGGGCTGGATGTTCGACTCCGGCTGCGGAGGTTGGTTCTACTCGCCGCCTTTGCTATATGGGTACTACCCCGGTCCGGGCGTTCCCATCCGGAGGTTTCCGCCAAGGGTCCATGCGCCGCGGCCGGTCTATCATCCCGTAACTGCGGTTTTTGTTCGCAAAAACAACACGCTGGGGATCGTTCCGATGCACCCGCTGGACGGCAAGGGCAAGACTCCCCTGAACCTGGATCATGGAGTTTTTTCGCCTACCGGGGCGAGCGATCTGGCCGGACGGCGCGTGATCGCTTCCGAATCCGGAGAGAAATGGCAAACCTTGAAGTCCCCTCCCAAAGACGCTTTCCGCAATGGCCTGGTCGCTTCCGCTCCCCCCGAGCGTATTTCGAGAACCGTGCTCGAGCGGGCCTCGGGCACGCGCATCATCACCACGATGAAAGAATCATCGATCGTTTACGACCCCAAAGAGCATCGTTATGTAAATTCGCCTAACGTGCCAGGTTCCGCATCGCGCGAAAGCCTCGCCGAGCGCGAACGAGTGCCCGCTCCGGCCCGGGACGGCCGCAACAACGTGGATGGCGTGCCCCGCGCGAGCGCGCGCAACAACGTCGCTCCGCCGCGCAATAGCGTCCCGCCCCCCGTGCCGCGCTACTCCGGCGGTGGCGAGCGCGGTTCGGTCGGCGGTTCGCGCGGCTCCTGGGGCGGATGGGATGGCTCGCGTTCTTCCAGTGGCTCGAGTGTGGCCGGTGGCTCCGTGCATTCCGCGCCTGCGCCCTCCGCGTCCCACGGTTCTTCCGGCGGCGGCGGTGGTTCGCACGGCCGTCCGTAGAAATGCATTTCTTTCGGTTCGGAGAGAGCGACCGGCGTTCCGCGGTGTTAGGAGAAAATCATTCCCGCGTAGCCGACGACCTGGCTCAGCTCGCCGGAAACGTCGGCCGACGTTGCGTATTTCACCAGTTCGGATTCCTTCCGTCCTAGCGCGTCGAGCGCCGTAAGCATCGCCACCGCGGGTCCCAGGCCGCACATGGAAATCTCCTCGTTGCGGCAGGTGTCATACAGTCCACGTGCATCGAGCGCCAGCAGTCGATCGATGGCTTTGCGATCCTTAACCCGCGTCGTCCGGTCGTCTTCGTAATGATTCAAATCCGAGGTCGTCAGCAACAGCACGCTTTCCTTGGCATGCGCAAGTACCCGCCCCATCGCTTCGCCCACGTTCACGAGCGAGCTGAATTCGACCGTTCCGAGCGCCACGGGCACGAACGAAAATCCCGGCGCCAGCACCTGCAGAAACGGCAGCTGCACCTCAAGCGAATGTTCGGTGCTGTGCGCCACGCTGTCCTCGCGCAGCAGCGGGCATTCTCGTCGCAGTTCCTCCGCGAGCGCTTCATCGATCGGCGCATCCCCGAGCGGCGTCCGCCAGGCGCCGCTCGATAAGATCGCCGCCGGTTCGCCCCGCGGATAATGCCGCACGCCAAGAACGATGATCTTCCGGGGCAACACCACGCGCCGAAACACTGCCCCGGCGACATGGCCCGAGTACATGTATCCCGCGTGGGGCACGAGACACGCCTGGACG
>Ga0182037_10002300_pt1 | contig 10145 bp, 9 predicted proteins | sample sta12Cox44000082_FD_125974 | JGI IMG/M metagenome (GOLD analysis project Ga0182037, IMG submission 125974) | Lab enrichment of tropical soil microbial communities from Luquillo Experimental Forest, Puerto Rico - statoxic.12C.oxic.44.000.082 | ecosystem: Environmental > Terrestrial > Soil >... | reverse complement strand
GATGAGACCATATTTCGTGACCTGAAATTCACCTTGGCAAAGAATGCGTGCGGCCGCTGGTTGAAACAATGCCGTGCTGCTCAGCAATATGATGGCGGCTAAACCAGTGAAGCCTGCTTGTAGGACTCTGCTCATGAGGGCCTTCCTTCCTGATAGTGCGCGGGAATGAGGATAAGGGATAGGCGAAGATTACCTGACTACAGCGAGGGGAGTGCCATGTCGCGAAAACTCAGATTGCAAAACGGAAGCGAGTCCGAATCTGGTCCTGGAAAGACCAAGCACAAGGTGAACAAAACGTGCCAACAGCGAGCGTCTTCGCAGCCTGCCGTGCTAATCTGAGGTGCATTGGCTCACGCTGAACTCGCAATTTGAGCGCGTCCTTCTAGATAGCTTAGGCATGTTTCGCCTTAGAGTTATCCTTGTTGCAGCGATTACCGCTGTCTCGGCAGTTTCTGCGACCGGACAAGAGAGGCTTGCGGCGTCCGATATGGGCGACGTGCAGGCGCACTTTGCCGACTGCTTCCGGCCACCACACGACACAGATGCATCGCTGATTACTTTTTATTTCTCGCTGACCAGAACGGGGCAGGTCTATGGTCGACTGCGAGTAGTGTTGCTCGGATTCAACGGCAGCCCAGAAAGTCGAAGGCTTTTTGTCGGTAGCTTTCTAAAGGCTTTCAACGAATGTCTACCAATTCCGCTCAGTGAGGAGCTGGCTAGAACAATTCCTGGGAAGGTGTACTTCCTTCAGTTCAACGTTCGAACTTCGGGCGAGGTTATTCTGCGGCCTTATGGAAGCCATATCGGGCCTGAATGAGCCAATTGAAGAGGCTGGCGGACAGCGCTGACGGACAGGTCGTTGCCTTAAACTCTCGCAAAGTCATCTGATCCTCCAATTGTAACTCCAACCGCGAGAGATAGAAACTTGCAGGCTCGGGCCCGGTCCTGTCTCTGCCCGGAGTCGCTGTTAAATGCGGGGACGCACGCCGATCTTCGTTGCGTCGCGCTTGGCTGATTTGGACTTGGCCGGCTCGGGCCTCACGACGTCGGGATGCGGCAGAGGCTTAGGCCATTGCAGATTGCCTTCCTCGTCGCGCACCCGAAACAGCAAGCCTACAAACGGCAGGAGCAAGATGTCCGGCACGAAGCGCCTTACGAAGAGGCCTATGCGGTAGACTAAGCCAGGTACGATCACTTTCTTGCCGCGCTTGAACTCCCGGAAGGCGAACCGGGCGAGCTCTTCAGCGCCCATCACCGGCAGAAGCGTGACATAGCGGGAGTTCTCCGCGCCGGCCTTCCCATGCAGTCCGGTTTCGGTAGTTCCGGGCGCGAGCGCAGAGGTGCGCACGCCGGTGTACATGGTCTCGTAGGAGAGCGCGCGGCTGAACGACAGCACGAAGGCCTTGGCCGCAGCGTAGGTCGCCTGATAGGGCACCGGCACGAAACCTTCGACCGATGCGACGTTGAGAACGCCGCCGCTATGGCGCGCGATCATCCCCGGCAGGAAGCGCCGAGTGAGATCGACCACGGCTCTCACATCGAGGTCTACGATCTTGCGGAGCGTCGCTGGATCTTGATCCTGGAAGAAGCCCGCCGCCATGATCGCCGCGTTGTTCACCAAGGTATCGGCATAAAGCCCGTGGCGCTTGAGCGCCTCCTCTACTCCCGCGCAGCCTTCGGCCGTGCTGAGGTCGCTCGCAAATACCTTCACCTCGACGGGATAAGCTGAAGCGAGCCGGCTTGCAGTTTCTGCGAGCTTCGCCTCATCTCGGGCAACGAGGAGGAGCGCGTGACCCTCGCGCGCGAACTCCTCTGCGAGAGCCCGCCCGATCCCTTCCGTCGCCCCGGTGATCACGGCGGCGGGCGCTAATGTTTCAAGCCTTCGGTCGATCTCGTTCATTCTCGGCGCGTCGCTTCCACTCAAGCTCTGCCGATGCGGGCGGAAGAGAAACTCCTAGCACACGCTTGCGATCCGAGTATGTAACTTCTCGCCGTCATCTCCGGCGCTAATTCAGAAGTGGCAAGGGCCTGGGACGGCGGCGGTGCGGCGGGCTAGAATAGAATTGGCGTGCTCCCCGCGCGCGAGCGTCATTGGATTCCAAGAAAGCACCGGCATGACCGCATACCGCCTGTTGCGACCTTCCCTCCTGTTCCTATTAAGCTTCCTGCTCGCGGCGAACGCCGCCAGTGCCGAGCCGAGCCTCGCCGATGCCGTCAAGAGTCTCGATGCAAAGTATCTCGCCGTGCCGGACCTCGAGCAAAAGGATACCGCACCGAAGATCGAGGCTGGCGGAGGCGACGAGGATGCGACACCCGCGCCGCAAAAGATCGAGCAAGGCGGGGTGAAGGCAGCGCTCAGCTATATCGAGGAGAATGGCGAGGAAGGCGACGTGACGCGTATTCCCGTCGTCACCATCACCGCCGACGGCAAGGAGGTGGCAAAGCTCGAAGGTGAGAGCACCGGCTTCGCCGATCCCCCGGTTAGCGTGCAGATCGCGGAGATCGATCCCAACAATTCGCGCCCAGAGGTCGTGGTGTCGTTTTTCACCGGAGGGGCGCATTGCTGCTCGGACACGAGCGTGGTCACAAGCAGCCCTGACGGTAAGACCTGGACCACGGTCGATGTCGGCGAGTTCGACGGCGGCCCGCTGCTTGCGACCGACCTCGGCGGCGATGGGCGCTACGAGTTTGCCCCGCGTGACAACGTCTTCCTTTATGCCTTCGCCTGCTATGCCTGCTCAGCGGCTCCCCTCCAAGTGCTCGCGGTGGAAAACGGCGCGGTCAAGAACGTGACGGACGATCCGCGTTTCAAGAAGGCGCATGAAGCCACCCTCAAATTCATCATCGACGAGGTGCCGGACAGCGAGGTGAACGGGTTCCTGGCCGGCTATGTCGGCGAAAAGATCTTGCTCAGCGAGGGCAAAGAGGCCTGGGACCTGATGCTCGCCTACTACGACAGGGGCTCTGACTGGGGGCTTGAGAGCTGCGATAAACCCCTCAAGGAGAACGGAGAGTGTCCAGGAAAAACCGTCAAGCTCACCTTTCCCGACGCGCTCGAACGCATGCTTAAGGAAAATGGTTATAAGGTAGAGAAATGAGCCCGAGCCTTAAGGATTCCGCTTAGGAACCCTTGAGGATCGGGCGCCGTTGTGGGCCCGGCTCGATCCTGCCGCCGGTCTCCCGCCTTTCGAGGAGTTTCGAGTATGGCACCCCGCGCATTCTGGACCGGCCATTTGCGGCTCTCGCTTGTCAATATTCCGGTCAGGCTCTACCCGGCCACGACCGCGGAGCGGAGCATCGCCTTCCACCAGATCCATGAGCCATCCGGCAAGCGCATCCGCTATCAGAAGATTGCCCCTGGGGTCGGCCCGGTCGAGAACGACGAGATCATCAAGGGCTACGAGTATGAGAAGGGCAAATACGTCCTGATCGACCCCAAGGAGATCGACGATCTCAAACTCGAGTCGAAGCAGACGATCGAGCTCGTCCGCTTCGTCGACGATGCAGACATCGACGTGCGCTACTACGAGACGCCTTATTACCTTCTCCCCGACGGCGAGATGGCCGACGAGGGCTACGTGATCGTCCAGAAGGCGCTAAAGGACAGCGGTAAGGTCGGAGTCGGTCAGTTCATACTGCGCGGCCACGGCAATATCGTCGCGATCAGGCCGTTCGGCAAGGGCCTTATCCTCGAAGTGCTGCGCCATGCGAACGAGATCCGCGCGGCTGAGCCCATCTTCAAGGAAATTCAGGACGTCAAAGTCGACAAGGAAGCGCTCGACCTCGCCAAGGAGCTGGTGCAGCGCAAAACCGGCAAGTTCGATCCTGAGCAGTTCAAGGATCAATATACCGAGGCGGTGTGGGAGCTCATCAACGCCAAGCTCGAGCATAGGAAGCCGGAGATCGTCGAGGTACCGGGCACCGCCAAAGTTATCAACATCATGGACGCTCTGAAGAAGAGCGTGCAGCTGGGCAAGGGCGCGGCTCCCGGCAAGACTGCCGCCAAGCGCGCCGCCGCATCCGCCCGCTCGACCAAGAAGGCTGCCAAAGGCACAGTCAGACGGAAGTCGGCTTAAGCCATGGCGCGGGCTGCGAGCCGGGATCCCCTCGCCGAATACAAAGCGAGGCGGGACTTCGCCAAGACGCCGGAGCCTGGGCCTAAACGCGGAAAGGCCAAAGGCAACAGCTTCGTCATCCAGAAGCACGCGGCAACGCGCACCCATTTCGATTTTCGTCTCGAGCATGACGGCGTGCTCAAAAGCTGGGCCGTGACCAAAGGCCCCAGTCTAGACCCGAGCCAGAAGCGACTTGCGGTCATGACCGAGGACCATCCGCTCGAATATGGCGGCTTCGAGGGGGTCATTCCTAAACGCGAATATGGCGCAGGTCCGGTGATGATCTGGGACCGCGGCACCTGGGAGCCGATCGGCGATCCCGACGAAGGCCTCGCCAAAGGCGACCTTAAATTCAGACTGCATGGCGATCGCCTCAACGGCGAGTTCGTGCTCGTGCGCATGAAGCCGCGCAAAGAGGATCGCGGCCGCCAGAACTGGCTCCTCATCAAGAAGCTGGACGAATATGCCGGTGACGGCAACGAGCCCACCGAGCGGTTTGACACCAGCGTGAAGAGCGGCCAAACAATGGATCAGATCCTGCACGGCGAGTCCGCCGTGTGGACCTCGAACCGGGCTCAAAAAAAAACTTCGGCGCGAAGCAAGCGCGCGGTGACGGCAAAGCCGCGCAAAAGACCCGGCGCGCGCTAGTTCCGGTTCCCAAGTTCGTCAAGCCTGAGCTTGCCACCCTCGACACCGACGTGCCCGCGGGCGGCGGCTGGCTGCACGAAGCGAAATATGACGGCTACCGCATCATCGGGCGGAAGGCAGATGACGAGGTCACGCTGTTCAGCCGGAGCGGTCTCGATTGGACCGTCCGCTTCCCGGCGGTTGCCGAGGCGCTGCTCACCTTTCCCGCAGAGAGCGCGCTGATCGACGGCGAGGTCGCCTTCGTGCTGCCGTCCGGTCTCACCGACTTCAAGTCGCTGCAGGAGCACATCGACAGTCCGCATCCGTCAATCCGCTATTTCGTGTTCGATCTCCTCTCTCTTGACGGCAAGGATCTGAGCAAGAAGCCACTCAAAGAACGACGCGCGAAGCTGGCCAAGCTGATGTCCGAGAAGGGTATCTCCAACTATCTGGTCTACGCCGATTACGTCGAAGGTTCTGGTCCCGAGTTCTTCGAACAGGCCTGTGCCGCCGGACTCGAAGGCATCATGTCGAAGCGGGCCGACGCGCCTTATCGCTCGGGCCGCGGCAGAGACTGGCTCAAGATCAAGTGCAAGCGCGGCGAGGAGTTCGTGATCGGCGGCTATAGCCCCTCGGACGTGAAGGGAAAGCCGTTCTCTTCGCTCCTGCTCGGCACCTTCGACGGTGACAAGCTCATTTACTCGGGCAAGGTCGGCACCGGCTTCGACTCTGGCGAACTCGATCGGCTCGCGCGGAAGTTCAAGCCGCTCGAGCAAGGCAGATCGCCCTTCGAGGAAGTGTCAGCCGCCGAGCGCAAAGGCACGGTATGGCTCGAGCCGAAGCTCGTGGCGCAGATTGCGTTTACCGAAAAGACTCGCGATGGGCGGCTCAGGCACCCAAGCTTTCAGGGCTTGCGCGACGACAAGCCGGCACGCGAGGTGCGTGGTGGTGAGCCGAGGGACGAAGAGGAGGCCGGCATGGCCAAGACGACGACTACCGCCAAGAAAGCCGGCGAACCGATCTTCCATGGGATCAAGCTCAGCAACCCCGACAAGGTCTATTACCCCGATACCGGCCTCACCAAGCTCGACGTCGCCGAATACTACGAGGCGGTTGCACCTTTCATGCTCCCTTACGTGAGGAAAAGGCCGATCAGCCTGGTGCGCTGCCCCGAGGGAATCGAAGGCGAGCGCTTCTTCCAGCGCCACGCCATGAAGGGCATGAGCAAGGCAATCAAGCAGGTCCCCATTGCCGGCGGCGAGAGCAAGAAGCCGTATCTCTATATCGACGACGAGGAAGGCCTGTTCGGGCTGATTCAGATCAGCACCTTGGAGATTCACGATTGGGGCGTGTCGCTCGCCCATGTGAGCGAGCCTGACCGGCTCGTTTTCGACCTCGATCCTGACGAAGATCTCGATCTCGGCACGCTTAAAGCCGCAGCGGTCGAGGTGCGCGAGTTTCTCGAAGATCTCGGCTTCAAGAGCTTCCTGAAATCGACCGGCGGCAAGGGGCTGCATCTCGTTGCCCCGCTTGCGCCGAAGCTCGGCTGGGACGTGGTCAAGCCGTTCGCCAAGGCGATCGCCGACGCGCTGGTGAGTGCGCGGCCAGATCGCTACACGGCAAATCCGCTCAAGAAGACGCGCGAGGAAAAGATCTTCGTCGACTATCTACGGAACCAGAGGGGCGGCTCGGCCATCGTGAATTATTCGACTCGCGCCAAGAACGGCGCGCCGGTCGCCTGTCCGCTCAGATGGGACGAACTCAAGGGGCTGAAGGCGGCGGCGCCGTACACCGCCAAGACGCTGCCCGCGCGACTGAAGGCGCTTAAGCGCGACTCTTGGGAGGGATATTTTTCTATCCGGCAGTCGATCACGGCAAAGGCGCGCAAGGCGCTAGGAGTCGACTAGCGTCGGAGGAACCCCGCGTCACCGGCCGGGCAAGAGACTCGTCCAGTAGCTCGCGAACACGACGGCCGAGAGCAGAAAGCCGAGCACCACATTGACCACGACGCCCGCACTGAAGCCGAAGAACGGGCGCACGCCGACGCCGGCAAGCTCGCGAAATCGCGTGGTCAGCCCGATCGACAAGAAGCAAAAGATGAAGGCCCAGGTGCGCAAATCTTTGATGGGCGCGACAAGGTTCGGCTCCACGATTTTTTTATATTCGTCGAAGCTATAGCCTGCGGCGATCAAGGTCACCAAGGCGGAGGCGATCAGAAAGCCGACGACGAATTTCGGGAAGCGCCACCAAATCTCGGCGGGGCTCGGTCGCGCTCCGGTCTCCACCACCTCCCAGCGCGTGGTCGCGATCAGCGCGAAGATGAAGGCCCAAATGCCGATCCAGATGTCGCGACCGATGACCTTCATCAGGGTAAAAGCCTGCAGCGCCTGCTCCGCCGTGCCCTGAATGGCGCCCTGAGACGACTCTGCCATACCGCCATAGGTCTGCGCGGCGGCGAGCCCTGCTGCGTCGGCAAATTCCGAATTGCCAATCCAGGCGCCGGCGATAGCGGCGTGCAGTTGAAACGCTTTGGCAGCGAACGGCAGCACGAAGATCATCACGATCGCCCACAGGATGACGAGCGTGATCGCTACCGCGACCTGCTCCTTGGTCGCCTTCACTGCGCCAGCCATGGCGATCGCACCAGACACGCCGCAGATCGCGCCGCCCGCCCCGAGGCATGCGCCAAGCCTGCGCTCAAGCCCGAGCGCGCGGCTTGCGTAATAGATTACGGCGAAGGTCACGACCGAGACGATGGTCGCTTGTAACATGGCGAGCGGCCCGGCCCATATGATTAGGGTGAAGGGTAGGGTGGCGCCAAGCAGCACGATGCCGGTCTTGATGTAGTACTCGACTCTGAAACCAGCATCCATCCAGGCAGGCAGCGGCAGAAAATTGGAGATAAGCAGCCCGACCACGAGAGCCACGAGCGGCGGCTCGAGATTGTAAGCGCCGGCCTGTTTCCATTGGCCGATGACGAAGATAACGAGCGAGATCGCATAGACGAACAGGAAGGACGGGAGGAACTCGGCGAGCTTCCACCCCATGGCCGAGGCGCTGATGCCGAACACGATCAGCCACAGCAGGAGCTGCGCGCCGTACCACTGCCATTGCACGGCGAAATGATCACGCAGCACTGCGAAGGTGTCCCAACTTGCCGGCTTGACGGCGATCGGCTTGATGGTTCCGCCAGTGAAAAAGGCGATGATCGCCACAATGACGATGCCGAGCCCGAGCCAGACCGCCCACCAGTCTTCTTTCTGCCAAAGCTCGCTCCAGCCTCTTGACTGTGCCGGCGCGCGCCCCTCTCTAGAGCTTGCCGGCCTGCTTTTGGCTTTCACTTGGGCCATCCTCTCCCTCAAGTCTCTTTGAGAATTCGAACCAGCTAGCTCGGTTCGTTTCAATTGCGACGACGGCCTCGGCGTTCCCTCAAGGTTGCGCCAAATAGACATGAAATTCCACCCACGCGCTCGGCGGCAAGGCCTGCCGGGCGAACACGCAAAACTTTTCTGCGGCACCTCTACCTTGCCGACGCCAAAGGCTCGGGCGAAGATGACGCCCTCACCACGTACCTCGACAAACCTCCTCGTCAATTTGAATTGAGCATATTGGACATCTTGCCATGGCTGGTGCTGATCGGGCTCGGCGCGTTTCACGGGCTCAACCCGGCCATGGGCTGGCTCTTCGCCGTGGCGCTCGGCCTCTACCGGCAGAGCCGGGCCGTGGTGCTCGTCTCGCTGATCCCAATCGCTATTGGCCACGCACTTGCGATTGCCGTCGTCGTCTATGCAGTGATCGTGCTCGGCATGGCGATCGACGAGCATGCGTTTCGCATCGTGTCCGGCCTGCTCCTCATCGCGTGGGGCGCTTATCATCTCCTCTACGGACATCGGCACCGCGTCCATATCGGACTCAAGACCGGGCTCGTTGGTCTCGCCGTCTGGTCTTTCGTCATGGCCACAGCGCATGGCGCAGGCATGATGCTCATCCCGGTGTTGATTCCGCTCGAGCATTTGGGCGAGCACGCCCACCACATGCCCGCGACTGACTCGCTCTGGATCGCCTCGCTTGCCGTGCTGGTGCACAGCCTTGCCATGCTCGCCGTAACCGGTGTCGTCGCCTTTGTCGTTTATGAGTGGGTTGGTCTCGATTTCCTCAGGCGCGGCTGGATCAATCTCGATCTTGTGTGGACCGCGGCCCTGATCGGCATCGGGCTATGGCTGCTGCTCGTCTGACCTCTCCTTGTCGGATGCGGTCCGGCTGCATAGCTTTGGGCGGACTTGAAGGGAGGGGGAGGGGCTCTATCGTGAAGGGAGCGGGAGGCTCTATCGGGGCCATCCGTTCGCGTGGCTGGCGCGGAGCGCACCTCTTCCTGGCCATCTGCAGTTTTGCTTTCCTTGCCGCCTCCCAGGCTAATGCGGCAAACCGCATCGCCCTCATCATCGGCAACAACGCCTATGAGAACGTGCCGCAGCCGCAAAAGGCGGTGAACAACGCCGACGCCATCGCGGCTTATCCGACCGATTGCAGCAGAAGGGCGCAGCGACAGTGATCCTCATTCTCGATGCCTGCCGTGACAATCCCTTCGCGATGCAAGGCAAGCGCTCGATCGGGCTGACGCGCGGGTTGACTCGCATGGATCCAGCCGAAGGTATGTTCGTGCTGTTCTCGGCGGGGCAAGGCCAATCGGCGCTCGACCAACGGCCCCCGAACCTCTGACCAGTTTCAGTCGCTCGAATGCCGGCTGGACGGTGAATGTGTCGCTGCCTGAGCCTGCCACCCAATTCGGCTATCGCATCGGCGGCTAGGACAGCTTCACCGATGCTGGCTTCATCGATGCGCTCGATCAGCGCACCGGCCAGCGCATGCCCAAGACCTATTTCAGCTGCCAGATCAGACCAAGACCAAGCTCTATTTCACCTGGCGCGACAAACGCGGCGAGCAGGCCGACGTCGTCACCATCAACTTCGATTCCGAGGCCGCGCTCGCCGAGAGCGAGAAGAAGATCCTGGAAGAGCTATGGACCGCCTGGATCGATTTCCGTGACTGGAACGGCGCCAGGCTTGTCTACTTCTCTCATCTCATTACCTATCGCTGCGCCATCAAAGAGATGCGCTACGGGTATAACGGCGGTCCGATCGATCAGGTCTACAAGCTGCCGCCGTGCAACATTCTCGATGCCAACAGCGTACCAGAGGATGCCAAGATCGACATGAAGATCCCGCCTAAGACGAAGTCGCCGGGCTAAGTCCCGAGGCGCTGGCCTAGGGCCATGGTTAAGGCCCATTGAAAGTTTGTTCAGACCCTTGGCCGCAAGGTACCCGCCATGGGGGCGAGGGTCGCGTATCTGGTAGTTTGCCTTACCGCGGCCGTGTGCATCGCGGCTCTGTTCGGTTGTGCTGG
>Ga0182037_10002288_pt1 | contig 10167 bp, 9 predicted proteins | sample sta12Cox44000082_FD_125974 | JGI IMG/M metagenome (GOLD analysis project Ga0182037, IMG submission 125974) | Lab enrichment of tropical soil microbial communities from Luquillo Experimental Forest, Puerto Rico - statoxic.12C.oxic.44.000.082 | ecosystem: Environmental > Terrestrial > Soil >... | reverse complement strand
GGTGATTTTCCGCGCCGTCGGTTACGGACACGGAGCGCAACTCTGGAAGGACGTAGTGAAGGCGTACATGGATGTCGGCTATCAGGGCATACTCAGCATCGAAAACGAAGACCCCATCCTGCCCGGAGAGGTCGGCGTAGAGCGCGCCGCCTACGTGCTGAAAAATGTTCGGGCCGAGCTGCTGGGGGAGAAGGCATGAGGTGCAGTTCAAGGAACCACTGAAGCGCGAGGGAACCGTCCAACACCAAGTCGCTCACAGACGGTGGCCCTCGTGGAGCAACTCCTTCACTGATACGCCTTCAAGGCGCGTGCGGTTCTTTTCGACAAACGCTAGCATTTCGCGCACAGCTTCGCGTTGCGCACCGTTAGGGGTGCAAGCGGCCCAGACTTCTCTTTTTCCCTGAGGACTTGCAGGGCTTCGCCTATCACTTCCTCAACAGAACGGAAGTGGCCGGCCTTCAGCTCGTCTTTGACGATTCGTTCCTGCTCGGGCGTCAGATTGATGGTCATCACCTTGACTCCTCGTGTTCCGCCAAATCAATGGTACCATTGTCTGGCCTGCATTCCGTGCCAGCGGCGTAACAAGTCGCTCGGGAGGATGTAACGGAGACCGTCCGCATGCGGGCTTGAAGGGTTGGGATTTTCGCTGCGATCCATCGCTCTACTAGGTCGCCACGGCGATTTGTATTGCCGGAGTTCGTGGAAACGGCTGTGAGGTTCCTGAGATCTTTGACATTGCCTCACGCAAGGTGCAGGCCTGCTTCTTGGTTTGAACTGCAGAGGAAGAGCGATGAAGGCTCTGGTTTACACCCAACCACGCAAGGTCGAGTATCTTGACTGGCCGGACCCGCAACTGGCCGCGGGAGACGCCTTGGTGCGCGTCGGCGCCGTGAGCCTCTGCGGGTCAGACGTCCACGGCTGGCTGGGGCACAGCCGGGGGCGAGTTCCGCCCTTGGTGCTAGGGCACGAGATGGCCGGCGTTGTCGAGCGTGTCGACCGTGGTGAGGCGGTCGAGCCTGGCCAACTCGTAGCCGTCTACCCGATCATCGGTTGCAACCGCTGCTCGTACTGTTCCTCGGACCAGGAATACATTTGCCGCCGCAAGCGGGTGCTGGGGTTGCATGAGGCAGGCGGTTGCGCCCAGTTCCTGAAGGCGCCCGCTCGGAACCTGTATCCCCTTGTCAACGGCATGGGGACGCTGCTGGGTTCATTGGTCGAGCCGCTGTCGAACGCCCTCCACTTCGTCAGCCTGGCAGAGCACGACCGCGGACCGTGCGCGGTCCTGGGCGCCGGACCCATCGGTCTTCTTATCCTCCAGATCGCTCGAAGCCTCGCCTTTCAACCGATTGCGATCATAGAGGTGAATGCCCGTCGCTCGGAGCTGGCGCGGAGGCTGGGCGCCGATATGGCTTTGAATCCGCAAGAGCCGGGCGCGGCCGAACGCCTGGAGAGTTTTTTTGGAGAGGACGGCTGCTCGGTCGTCTTCGACGCCGCGGGATTCTCGTCCACCCGCCAGTTGGCACTGAAGCTCGCGCGGTCCGGCGGGCTGGTTGTTCTCGCCGGTTTGGGCGAGGCGGAAACCAACTTTGATTGCATCGAGCTCATCCGCCGTGAGGTGCGTGTGACTGGCGCTTACGCCTACAGCCGCCGCCAGTTTCAGCAGGCCATCGAGTGGATCGCCGGCGGCCGCGCGTCTTTCGATGGATGGGTTAGTGAAGCAAATCTCCGGGATGGCCAGAGCATACTTGAAGAACTCGCCCAGACAAAGCCTGAGCGCATAAAGGTTGTCCTGAGGCCCGATCAGGGATTGACGATTGTTGACTGACGATTGCCGATTGAAGAACCGGAGGGAGACGGGAAAATAGGGAAAAGGGAAAAGAGGCACGGATGACGGGGATTAGCGATTTTCGATTGACGATTGTCAATTGAACGAAAAAGAGGAAAGGGGGAAATGGGAAGAAGGGGAAACGAAAACCGCGCCGCTCTTTCGTCCGCTCCTCTTTCGCCTTTCCCCATTTTCCCGTTTCCCCCGCTTCTCAATCGGCAATCGTCAATCGAGAATTGGCAATCCACGCCGCTGCCCGTAGCGGACGTAGATGGCTTGGGCAAACAGCATGAGACCTGCCGCGGCCACAAGAAAGCCGAGGCCTTGGCGGAGGGTGGTAGCGCTGGCTACATAGCCAATGGCCACTGGCAGGATCACGGCGCCGATGAATCCCGAGGCGGTGAGGATTCCGAAGACGGTCCCGAACAAGCTGGGAAATTGGGCACCGGCGGCCGCGACGCTGGTGGGGAAGATGGGTGCATAGCTCAGGCCGCAGACGGCGATACCCGCCGCAGCAACCCAGGCATTGGGAGCCAGGACGACAAGCGAGGTACCTAGGACTGCTACCATAGCGCTCAAAAGCACCAGCGCGCCTCCTCGCAGCACTCGAAGAAGGCGACTCGCCACAAGCCGGCCGACCGATTGACTTGCCCAGAACAGCGTCAGGACCATACTCGAGCTTCGCGCCGTAGCGCCGAAGGACCGCTCGAGGTAACTGCGTGTCCAGCCGGCTGTCGAAACTTCCAAAGCGACATAGAAGAACAAGACTGCAGCCAACATGAGTACTGTGGGGTGAAGTACCACCCGCTGAGCTTCGCGCCAATCGAATCCACCCGCCGCCCGCGCCGTGGGAAACTTCTGAAAGAGTGCCCGCGTGGCGAGAATTGCCATCAGGGCAGCGAGTAACACAAGGATGGGCCCCAGTCCCAGCCTTCGGGTGAGTAGGACCAGCAAGGGGAGAAAGACTGCCCCCAGACTAAAAAAGAGATTTCCCAAGTTCAGGGATGAGGAAGGATTCGCAGGGTATACGTCCGGGATGAGCGTGCTCGACCCACCGTCCAGACAACTCCCTCCCAAACCCAGAAGCAGGAGCATCGTCGCCAGCCACGCGTAACTCGACGGGAACACTATCCCGAACAGAGCGAAGGCAAAGAGGGCCCAACCGGCCACTAACACCGGCTTTTTTCCCAAGCGGTCGATTACCGGTCCGACCAGAAGGAGCGTGGGAACCTGCCCAACGAAAAGGATACTCTGCAGCAGTCCTGCTTTCTCGAGGCCGAAATGTAGCGATCTCTGCAGTTCCGGCAGGATCGCTCCCACAAGGGCTATGACGATCCCGTAGGTGAAAAGCCCGGCGCAGGCGGTGAACATCAGCCGGAGCGTGGCAGCTTGAGTCCCTTGTTTCACATCTAGCCCAGTCAGCGAACCTCTAAGTGGGCTATGGTGCAGCATTGGTCGATAGAGCTTCCAGGGGTACAACCGCCGGGCGCAGTCCCGCCTTGGCCAGAAGAAAATAAACCACGAAGCCAGCAATGAAGGAAAACAGAACCTCCGGATTGTCGGCCTTCTCCCAGGCGGCCGGCACGCCGGGGATTTTGTCCAGAATACCGACCACAAAGCCAACCGCCCAAGCGATGTAACCCGCCCAATTGATACCGTCACGGGGGCCCGACCACTTGTACTCGGAAAGAATATAATCCGCCGCCATGGCTCCACAGATCGGCCCGAACGATGCGCCCACGATCATGAAGAAGCCTACGAGATTGTTGGCGACACCTAGGATGGCGAGAAGAGCGCCGATGGTGACTCCTACCAAGGTGGAAACTCCCCGCGGAATCCTAGGCAACATGGTGCCAAAACAGGTTGAAGCGATGAAGCAGCAGAAGCACGTGGGGGCCAGGGATGCGACGGCGAACATGAAGAACATCCCCGATGCGAGGCCACCCACGCTGGCGATGGCCGTGGGGTAACTATAGTCCGTGATGCCGGTAGCGCCGATGCGGCCCGCCACCGAGAGCAGGGGAAGCCCGCCCGCCACGACGATCGCCAAGGCGATGCCAAACAGTCCGCCCATTGCAATGTCGCGACGGTCACGATTGTTCGCACCAAAGTCTGCGCCCGCCGCGCCTGCGGTAGCGAAGAAGCCGATGACGATGGTGAGCACAGTGAGGAACCCGTTCCAGGGGTCGCCTTGCGGCGATCGGTAATTCGCGATTCCACTTCTGTTTACCCAGAATACGTGCAGGATCATGATCAGCGGCACCCAGTTCAATACCTCGGCAACGCGCGCCACGTAGGCGATACCCTTGATGGCGACCCAGGCAAGACCGTATGCCCACACCAACGCGATGATCGTGAAGAGGGCTCTCGAGTCTTTGTGCAGGCCTTTCATGATGAAGTCTGTAGACAAGGATGTGGCTACTGCGAACCAGCCCAGTTGCAGCAAACCCATAAGCAAACCGGGCATCACGTAGCCGCCGGTGGTGCCAAACGTGGCTGTGCCGACGACATAGAGCGGACGCCCAGTTTGCATCCCCAGCATTCCCGGCACATAGTAGTAGAGCCCGAAGCACAGGAACCCCGCCACTACCAAGCCGAGCAAGCAGACGGCGATGCCCGCCCGGCTCAGCGTCGGTGCTGGGAGTCCAAGGTAAAAGCCAACCCAGAGGAAAATGCCGGCATAGGCGGGGGCGGTATTCTTGTACCAAGCGGCTCGCTTGCTGGCGGGATTCGGAACCGACGCCTTAACGTAATCGGGCAGGTTGGCCATGCGCTCTCCAGTCGAGCTGAGTTGCTCTCGTCGGGGCCAAGAATAGTCGGGAGTGCCCTACAATGCAAGCAGGAACATAAGGCTGACAAGGCGGGCAAGGAGGTCAAACGGGCGCCCGCCGGTTGGGGGGGCGGCCGCCTCAATCGATGCCGAGACGGGCGGCCCCTCCGGCGAACCGTTGTCACAGGGTAGCCTAGTCGTCCTGTTCATAAGCATCGCCATACAGGACTGGCACAGACCTTCAGGTCTGCGAAGGGTATGACAGGCAGCACGCAGACCTTTAATCTAATCTAAGCCAACAGGCAGACAAAAGTGTTGTGGCAAGCTCCGAAAGGGCGTGGTTTCAGTCCCGCCGCAAAGCGCGCTGCGCCAGCCCCGACTGGTGATGCTCGCGGGATAGCCTAGGTTGACGAAGTCCAATCGGCGTCCTCCAGGCCGTATTCCCGCAGCTTGCGGTAAATAGTCGTCTTGCCGATGCCCAGCAGCTTGGCCGCCCGGACGCGGTCGCCGGCCGCCGTCTGCAAGGCCTGCAAAATGGCCCGGCGCTCCACGTCGTGCAGGGCGCTGGAGTTGGGGTCCTCCTGGGGGTAGAGGAGGTTCGTTGGCAGATCTTTCAACTGGATCAGCGGCGGCTCACCCAGCGACACAGCGCGTTGCACGCAGTTCTCCAGCTCCCGCACGTTCCCAGGCCAGTCATAAGTCATTAGGCGGAGCATGGCCTCCGGGCTGAATCCTGTGGTCCCCTCTTGGGCTGCGCCGTGCTTTTCCAGAAAGGCCTGAACCAGCGCCGGAATGTCGCTCTTGCGCTCGCGCAAAGGCGGGATGCGGATGCACACAACGTTCAGGCGGAAGTAGAGGTCCCGTCGGAAAGTACCTTCCTGAATGGCTTTCTCCAGGTCCTTGTTGGTGGCAGCAACCACCCGGGCGTCCAGGGGTGTGCGCTCGTCGGCGCCCACCGCTCTGATCTCCCGCTCCTGCAGGGACCGCAGCAGCTTCGACTGCAGCTCCACAGGCAACTCTCCCACTTCGTCCAGGAAAAGTGTGCCACCCTTCGCCTGGGCCAGCAGCCCGGGACGTGACTGGGTGGCGCCGGTGAAGGCGCCTCGCACGTGGCCGAACAGTTCGCTCTCGATCAGGGTTGCGCTCAGTGCTCCGCAGTCCACTGGAACGAAGGGCTTGTCGAACCATCGGCCATAGGCGTGTATGGCACGCGCCACCAGTTCTTTTCCCGTGCCGCTCTCGCCCGTGATCAGCACCGGATGCCGCCGGCCGGCGACCTTCAGCACTAATTCATACACCCTCTGCATGTTAGCGGACGTGCCCACCAGGTTCCCGAATCCGTGCTGACTCTTGAGCTGCTCCTTCAGGAGGCGGTTCTCGGCGCTCAGTTGCTGCTTCTCGATCACACGCTCGAGCAGGCGCCTCAGGTCATCAATCTCGAAGGGCTTGGTGATGTAATCATAGGCGCCTAGCTTCACCGCTTCCACTGCCTCGGGGATTGTCCCGTAGCCGGTCATCATCAGCACGGCCACTTCGGCGTGTTGCTGGCGGATGACCTTCAGCAGCTCGATGCCGCTTACTCCAGGCATGCGCACGTCAGAGAGCACGATATCAATCTGACTACCTTCCAAAATTTGCAGAGCGCGCGTGGCATCCTCGGCGACTAGAGCTTCCAAGTCAAGCTGCTTCACGACTTCCAGGCACAAGTCCCGCAACGCCTCATCATCATCAACCACCAGCACGGTCGTTTTGGCCATAGCTTTATAGTAAACTATACTACATCAATAAACAAAATCCCAACACAGGAAAAAAGCTTCTTGTGGTCGGTTTGATCCCCAGGTCAGGGTTGGCGAGGGCTTTTCACTGCAAACCTTCTGATTTCTCGTGTCAAGTAAAGAATTTCGGATGTCGGCGTTCTGAAAGCCAGCCTGGGAAGCAGGCGCCTCGGCTGCATAAGTGCGAATCTCAGCGGCCGTTCGGGGTATACTGCTTCACAGAGGTTCCTATGGCCTATTGTCCCGAGTGTCTCACTGAATACAGGGAAGGAGCCACCGAATGCATCGACTGCCACGGGCCGCTGCGGCAAGGAGTTCCCCCAGCGGTCGAGAAGCCCGGGTTTGACGCGGACGCAAAGCTGGTGGCCGTGCGGACCTTCCGCGGCCCCACCGCGTCGATGGAGGCGGAGCTGGCGCGGAACGTCTTAAAGGAGGAAGGCATTCTCAGCGCCTTGCCCGGCGACACGGGAGCCGAAGTGATTCCGGGTATTGATCTGGTCCACCTTCTCGTTCGCGAAGAGGATGCGGCACGAGCCGAGCAGATTCTGGAGGCCTTTGAAAACGCAAATGCGGAGCTCCTTGAAAGCGATGCGCCGGAGTCTCCGGAGGGCCGTGGGCCCGACTCACAGAGCTAGTCGTCCTGTTCGAAACCCTCGAAGGGCTGGCGAGAGCTCTAGCTCTGCCTGCTGCCCGTCATACCCATTTGCAGACCTGAAGGTCTGCGCCTGCCCTGTCTACGCCGATCTTCGTGGGCGGGAGAATGCCAATCGTCAGCGCGGCGCATCAGCAACTTTCGCAGAAGGCAAAGGGTTCGCCGCAGTGCTCTTCACTCCCAAGGTTTTTTCCAGCCGCTCGATCGCCTGGTGGACGCTCTTCGCCTCCTCAGCCTGCTTCTCTGAGGGAAGCAAGTCCAGGTACTTCTGATAGGCGGCGAGGGCCTTGTGTTTGAGCCCCAGCTTCTCGTACGTCTTACCCAGCCCGAGATATCCGGCCGCGTAGTAGGGGTCCGTGGTCACCGCCTCTTCGTAACGACCGAGGGCAGCGTTGTACTTCTTGGTCCGGAAATAAAAGTTGGCGATTTCGATTGACTTTGCGGCTGACGGTGGAACGTAAGGTTTGGGCTTGTCTTCCTCAGGCTCGGCAGCCATTTCCGGCTTTTGCTGTTGCTGTTCCTGCCCGGCACCAAACCCAGCCGTAGTCAACAGTCCCAGGTTGAGCAGCAGAATAACTCCGAGCCCGCGCCGCATAAATCAGATTTTGTTCCACTGGGCCCGACGTGTCAACAAACAGCAAAGTCTTGGACTCGTTTTGGTATCGGTAAGGGTGAAAAAATGAACGGCCTCACGCAAGTGGCCTTCGCTGATGGATGCGTTGGTTGCCGACCAGTGATTACCTAGGAGGAACTCCTGAGGGGCTGTAAAACAAGCGGGCTGTCCAGCTGTGCAGCATATCTGATTCAAATGACTTGGCGGGGACGACGGGACTCGAACCCGCGACCTCATGCGTGACAGGCTGCCGGAGTAGGGATATCTCGCTGATTTTGCGGCACCGTTGGCGACCCAAAACAACGGAAAAGCACGCTTGGAACGCTCAAGTTGTACCGATCTTGTACTCGTTTTGGTGGCGAATTCGGACAGGTTTCGTGACTTCGAATCCCGATATGCAGATCCAGAATCTGGAGACAAATTTCTATCCTGTTGGTTTGTACTTTCCCGCACCCGCCCTCACGGCTTCGCATGGCTTCCGGCCGCTTAACGTTGCCAAATTGTTGCCAAGTTTCAGGTTAGAAAAGGACTGTAGGGCAGGGCTCGAACCCGCGACCTCATGCGTGACGGCCTGGCCCAGTAAGGGTATATCGTTGATGTTGCGGCGCGGTTGGCCACCCAAGAGCACGCATCTGCTCCCTTGAAGGCCGAGTCCCGGTGCTTCGCCACGGCAATACACAGGCCCAGAGTTATTGTACTTCCAGAGTGGTCAGTCACTTAAAGACATCCCACCGTTCGCTGTAACACGCACTGTAGCACATTTTTGGGGTCAAGACTGGAACCTATCTTTCACCGAGGTTTCGAGTGGGGATTCCGGGGCAAGGCGGGCACCATTCCGGGATCATTCCGGTCAGCATTCCAAAATGAAGCCGGTCACGATTCCGGGGTCAATCTGGTCACTGATTCCGATTTCAAGCCGGTCACTTTGGGCCACTTATCGGAACCCTGACCGGGTTGATTTCGGAAAGATTTCCACAGGCCCTGCACCCCGGCAGTTGACGGGTAGGGGGCAGGGCGGAGGGCGCTGGACAACAACGCCGGCAATGAGGCTCCACTGGAGGTGGAGGAACCACATTGCCAACGAAAAGGTTGTCCATGCGAAAGCTCAAAGAAGTTCTCCGCTTACGATTCGAGTTAGGGCTGGGGCAGCGGCAGATCGCCCGCAGTTGCTCGATCGGACAGGGAACAGTTTACGAGTATTTGAAACGCGCCCAGGCGGCGGGGGTCACTTGGCCACTGCCCGAAGGCTGGGATGATCGCCGCCTGGAAGAGGCGCTGTACGGACCTGCACCGCGGCGCGTGTATGAGAGCCGCAAGCCCGCTCCGGATTTTGCCCAGCTCCACGAAGAACTCCAACGCCACCGCCATCTGACGCTGCAGTTGGCCTGGGAAGAGTATCGCCAAGCCCACCCGGACGGCTTCGCCTACAGCCGGTTCTGCGAACTCTACCGGCGCTGGCGGCAGCAACTGGACGTGGTGCTGCGGCAAGAGCACAAGGCAGGTGAGAAGCTCTTCGTCGATACGCCGGGGACCTGATCCCCATCCACGACCCGCAATGCGACCCGGAGCGCCTAGCCTCGATCTTCGTGGCGGTGCTGGGGGCCAGCAATTATGTCTACGCCGAAGCCACCGAGAGCCAGGAGTTGGAGAACTGGATTGGCTCCCACATTCGCACTTTCGAATTTCTGGGTGGCGTCCCCAAGCTGGTCATCCCCGATAATACTCGCACCGGCGTGAACCGGGCGTGCCGCTACGAACCCGATCTGAACCGTACCTATCACGAACTGGCCATGCACTACGGGGTGGGCGTGCTGCCGGCTCGTCCCTACAAGCCTCGCGACATTACTAGGGCGGTTGAATGGGAGCCTTCGCGATTCGGCATTCTTTCAATGGCGGTCGCTTTACGGCAATAAGTATCAATGCAGCAGTAAACGTCTTAGGGGTCTCACGCCTCGACGAACTAAATGTGACCGGCTCATAGGGTCATCGTGGCGGCCCATTTTAAGCTTAACGGGTTGACATTCCCCTGCTGTTTGCTCTAGCGCAAAGACCTAGGTTTAAGGGCTGGCACAATCCTTTGCTCTAGCGCAAAGAAGTTGGGTTTTCGGCTGACATAAACCATGCTCACCGCTCTTATGGACAAACTAGATGATGTTCGCAATTGCAGTGAGACGCACCTTACACCTCTTAGGAGCCGAGTCGCTCGATCAGGGGCTCGAGGCCCCCAGGTTTCAACATCCCTTGGTCCGACTGACCTGTCTCCAGAAGTGGGCGTTTGCGCCGAGATATCTGTTACCTTTTCTGTATGAAAACGGCGTTGTACGGACGGATCCTCCTTGGTGCGTCGGCGGTGCTGTTCGGCGTCATCGCACTGATGTGGCACGACCCTGACGCTTGGCAAAACTTGCAACAGGTCTGGCGCCTGCCTTTTGGCGCCCTCATCGGCGGGTGTCTCATGACCGCTCAAATTACCGGTGGGATTGGGATGCAGTACCCGCGGACCGCGCGCCTGGCTTCGGTCGTTCTCGGCGT
>Ga0182037_10002286_pt1 | contig 10171 bp, 3 predicted proteins | sample sta12Cox44000082_FD_125974 | JGI IMG/M metagenome (GOLD analysis project Ga0182037, IMG submission 125974) | Lab enrichment of tropical soil microbial communities from Luquillo Experimental Forest, Puerto Rico - statoxic.12C.oxic.44.000.082 | ecosystem: Environmental > Terrestrial > Soil >... | reverse complement strand
GTCAGAAGCAGCGCCAGCGATCCGGCGAACGGCAGATGCCAGTTGCCGGTCAGGTCCGCGATGAAACCAAACGCCGGCGGCGACAGGATCGCGGCCGCCGCCGACCCGGTGTTCATGAACCCGCTCGCCGTCCCGGAATATTTCGGCGCGATATCCATTGGAATCGCCCACATCGGACCGATGACGACTTCCGCGAAGAAGAAACCCGCACCAAGACTCAGCGTGATGGTGGTCAGGTCGCGAGTCAGAAGCATGGGCAGGAGGCACACGAACGCGCCAATAAACCCGGCCATAATGACATTGCGGCGAGCCTGCCGCAGGTCGCGCGTGTGCTTCAAGATGCGATCGCTGACGGTCCCGCCGACCAGGTCGCCCCCGACGCCGGCAAAGAAGACGGCCGACGAGAACAAGGCGGATTGCCGCAGGTCGAGCTTGTACTCATTCAAGAAGAACGTCGGCAGCCAGCTCAGATACAGCCACAGGGTCCACCCGTAGCAGAAGTACACAACCGTCACCGGCAGCATGCGCACAGCCAGACGCATCCACGGTACTTGAGGGCGTTCCGCCGCCGTTTGCGCGCCTCGCTGAGGGAGCGCGTCGAGCTCCTGTCGCGTGATGTGCTTATGGTCGGCTGGATCGTCGCGAAAGTACCAGACCCACGTCATCACCCACACCAGACTGCAGCAGCCCAGCGCCACGAACGACCCCCGCCAGGTGGCAAGCGCGATGAGCAATGCCACGACAGGCGGCGTGATGGCATTGCCGAGCCGCGCAAACGCGTGCGTGATCCCCTGCGCAAAGCCCCGGCGCGCCGGCGGCATCCAGAGTTGCATCGCGCGGGTTGCGACGGGGAACGTCGCGCCCTCGCCCACGCCAAGCACCACGCGAATCAGGAACAGCGTCGTCAGGTTCGTCGCCAGGCCTGTGAAGATCGTCGCTCCGGCCCAAATCAGACCGCACACGAACAGCGTCAGACGTGGCCCGACCCGGTCGCCGACCCAGCCGCCAAAAACCTGAAACAGCAGGTACGGATACGCGAACGCCGAGAAGACGAGCCCGAGCTGCGTGTTGGTCAACGAGAGCTCGCGTCGGATGTCGCTGGCGGCGGTCGCGACGTTGACGCGATCGACGTAAGTGATGAGATACATCACACAGAGCAGCCCGAGGACGACAGTCGTCGGCTTCAGGTGATTTCGGGTCATCGAGGCTCACGTTGGGGTGGCGCGGATGGACGGGGTGCACCTTCAGCCAGGACGGACCGCAACAGCACGGCGGGGTGAACCGCGGTGACGCCCGCGAAATGTGCGATCTGTTCGCGGCACGAGGTACCGGACGCGACCAGCACGGAGTCCGGCGCCATCGCCCTGACGGCGGGCAGGAGCTTCCGTTCGCCGATCGCTCGAGAGACGTCGTAGTGCTCCGTCGCATAGCCGAACGATCCCGCCATCCCGCAGCATCCGGCGTCGAGGTCGACGACGGTTGAGGACGGAAGGCGGGAAAGCAATGCCCGCGCCGGTGATACGAGCCCCATCGCCTTTTGGTGACAATGGCCGTGCAACAGGATCGTTCGTGGCCCTTCCCGGATCGACAGGTCGATCGAGCCGGTGCGCGACTCGTGCTCGACGAGCTCTTCGAACAACACGCACGCACTGGCGACGGCCTGCGCCCGACGCCGTAAGTCGCCGCGCAGCAACGCCGGCGCGTCCTCACGAACCGCCGACAGACAGCTTGGCTCGAGAAAGACGATGCGCTCTCCCGCGGCCGCAGCCCCTGCCAGCGCCTCGGCGTTCCGTCCTGCCAATCTCCGAGCCTTGTCCAGCATCCCTTGTGAGATGAGGGGGCGCCCGCAACAGGCGTGAGGCACCAGCCGTACCGTGATGCCGCCGCAGTCGAGCACCTCGGCCGCGGCGATTCCGATCTCAGGATGACAGTAGTTGGTGAAGGTGTCGTTGAACAGGACGACGGACCTGCGGCCATCGCCGCCGGTGGCGCGCGAACCGCGGCTCTCCTTTTCTCTCCCGTGGCGCGGGGATGCCCGCCGCCCAAATTCCCGCGCAAATGTCGAGCGGGCGAGCGCAGGCATCGCGCGCCGGCGATCGATGCCCAACACCATCTCGCCCAGCCGCCGCGCGATTCTGCTGCGCGCCACGACCGTCGCCAGCCCAGGGATGCCGCTGCCCCAGGCCAGGAGCGTGTGAATGTTCCCGATCGCTCGTGCACGCAGCGGCATGCCCTTTCGCTGCCAATAGTCGGCCAGAAACTCGCTCTTGAAGCGCGCGACGTCGACGCCCACAGGACACTCGGCCTTGCACGCGCGGCATTCGAGGCACAGGTCCAACACGTCAAAGAGATCGTCCGGCCCGAGACCCGCTTCGGACAGGCGGCCGGCCATTGCCAGACGGAGCGTGTTCGCCCGGCCGCGCGTGGAATGCTTCTCCTCGCGCGTGGCCATGTACGACGGACACATCGTGCCGTCGAGCGTCTTGCGGCACACCCCGAGGCCGCTGCACATCTCGACCGCGCGGCCAAGGCCGCCGTATTCGCCGTAATCGAAGAATGTCGGCGGATCCGGCGTCTCGTACCCCGCCCCGAACCTCAGGTTCGAAGTCAGCGGAGGCGCGTCGACGATTTTTCCAGGGTTGAATATGCCCGCGGGATCGAAAGCGTGCTTCACGGAGCGAAACGCCTCGTAGAGAATCGGCCCGAACATCTTCTCCGTGAAGGGGCCGCGGACGAGGCCGTCGCCATGTTCGCCCGACAGCGCCCCTCCGAACTCCAATACGAGATCCGCGACAGCGTTCGCGATCGACTCGAACCGTTTCACGCCGTCGGCGGTCTTGAGGTTGACGACCGGCCTGACGTGCAGGCATCCGACCGACGCGTGCGCATAGACGCCTGCGCGCGTGCCGTGTGCGGCGACGATCTGCAGGAAGCGCTCGATGTAGTCGCGCAGTCTCTCCGGAGCCACCGCCGTGTCCTCGACGAACGAGAGCGACTTGTCGTCGCCCTTCATGGCCATCGACAACCCGAGGGCGGCCTCTCTGAAACTCCAGATGCGCGCCTGATCCGCCGCCGCCTCGGCGCGGCGCGAGCGGCAGCGCCAGCCTCGAGTCTCGAGCTCACGCTCGAGGGCCGCCAGACGAGGCGGCAGATCATCCTGCCGATCCCCATAGAATTCGACGCACAGGAGCGCGCCCGGCTCACCGAGCAGGATGCTCCGCCGCAGCGCATCGAGCGCGGCGCTCTCACGGGCGTGATCGAGAATAAAGCGGTCCATGACCTCGACCGCCGACGGTCCATGCCGCAAGATCATCGGCGTGGCGGCCAGCGCGTCGAGCAGCTCGTCGAACTCAATCGTCAGGACCGCCTTCGCCCGCGGCAGCGGCACGAGAGCGATTTTCGCGGACGCGACAAGGGCAAGCGTCCCCTCGGATCCGACGATCAGCTTCGCCAAATTGAACGGCGCACCTCGCCCATCCAGATCCGCGAGCTCGTCCAGGTTGTAGCCGCCCACCCGACGCAGCACTTTCGGAAAACGGGCAGCAATTTCATCCCGGCACGCCAGGCTCCGTTCTCGCACAGTTCGATAGATCGCACCCTGGAGCGTATCCGCCCCGCACGCGCCTTCAAGCTCCTCCCGGCCCATCGGTCTCAAGTGCGCCACCGTTGCATCCGCCAGCACTACGTCCAGCTCGAGGACATGGTCGATGGTCTTGCCGTAGATGACCGAGCGCGCGCCGCTCGAGTTGTTCGCGATCATCCCGCCAATCGTGGCGCGGTTCGCCGTCGAGATGTCAGGGGCAAATCGGAGGCCGTGGGGACGCAGTTGCGCGTTCAGCTCATCGAGCACGACTCCAGGCTCGACACGCGCCCAGCGTTCGCCGACGTTCACCTCGAGGACGCGGTTGAGATGTTTCGAGGTGTCGACGATGAGCCCGGCGCCGATCGCCTGGCCGGCCTGGGAAGTGCCGCCGCCGCGCCCGGTAATCGAGCAGCCCAGGCGCCCGGCAATCTCGACGATCCGAACCAGGTCGCGCGTGGATCGCGGCAAGACAACGCCAAGCGGTGCGATCTGATAGACGCTGGCGTCGGTGGAATAGAGCGCGCGTGACACGCGATCGAACCGGGCCTCTCCTTCGAGTCCTTCGAGCGCGCGTTCGATCTTGCGCTGCAGGTCGTCGCTCATCAAGGCAGCAAGATTAATCCAAAGGCGCTGACCGGTGGCCGCGGAAACCGGACGCCCATCACCGACAGGCTGATGGCCGAGCGTCGATAGCCGATATCTTATTTCGGTCGCAGGATGGCGTAGGTTGGAAGGCCGACGGCGTCGAAACGCTGCATGAGCCCTTTAGCCGGCTGCGCGTCCGGATCCTCGGCCTGATACTTGATCTTCACGTAGCCGGCAAGCGCCTGCTGGACCTCGTCACTTGCCAGCGTCGTCTTGTCCATCGTCAGGCAGTTCTTGCACCAGGTCGCCCACATGTCGATCAGGACGGGCTTGTTCTCCCGCTGCGCGGTCTCAAGCCCTTCGGCGAGCGAGCGGTGCCATCCCGCCTTCACCTGTTCCTCGACGCTGGACGCCACGAGCGTCGGATCGACCCACCGGTTTGCGAGCAGCGAATACGCTTCGTAGCCGTAGTACGCGGCGGTCGCGAGGATGAAGACACCAAATGCCTGTTTGACCCGGACCATCCACATCCCTGGCCGCGGGAGCGAGGCGAGTCCGGCGCCGGCAATCGGCCAGGGGATGGCCATACCGATGCCGAGGAAAAACGGCAGCAGGAGGGCGACCTTCGTGCCTGCCGCGTAGAGATTGCTCGAGAAGAGCACGACTTGAATCACGACCGGCGCCACGCAGGCCCCCGCCAGCAGCGCCGCCACCGCGCCCATGGTGAAGGCCAGTGTCAGGCTGCCTCGACTCCCTCCGCGGGCAAAGTTGTTCGAGTACTTCGAGAAGTCAATCAGCAACACGTCGAACATCGCCAGGCCGAGGACAATGAAGAGCACCGCGATGCCGAGATTGAACCAAGGGGACGAGTTGATCGTGCCGAATGTGCCCGCGGTCAGGATGACCACGAGACCAAGGATCCCGTAAACAACCGCCATCGCGACGCCGTACGCCGATCCGAGGAGGAACCCCCGCGTGCGCGACGAGGCCTGGCTGCCGGCGCCGATGATCGCGAGATTGATCGGAATCATCGGCAGCACGCACGGCGTCAGATTGAGTGCGAGCCCGCCAATCAGCACGAGCAGCAGAATCGCCAGCGGTCCGCGCCGGTCGAACATCCCGCGCGCCCTGATTCCATGCTCCGCATTCGTGACGAAGGTCAGAAAGTCACGTGTTCCGAGATACCCTCCGGCCGTTCCTAGAACAGCAAAGTCATCGAGTCTCGGGGCCGCCGAGCCTCCCTCCACCGTTCCCGCCCCACCGGATCCACCTGTCCTACCTGACTCACCTGGCTCACCAGTCCCACCGGACCCGCCCGACCTACCTGACCCACCCGATTCACCCGTCCCAAACTTGATTGACGCCAGCGTCCTCACGCTCTCATTCGCAGAATCTGGCGTTCCGGGCGTGCCCGGGGCATTGGTTGCCGGCACCACGTTGATCGCCCATTCGAAATCAGCCGTCGCCGGCGCGTAGCACAAGTTCGCGTCGCACGCCTGATAGCGCAAGTGCCCGGGCACCTTCAACGCGCCTGGCGGCGCCGACGCGGGAATCGCGAGTTGAACCCCGATGAGAAACTCGCGCTCGAAGACCGCGAGCGGCTGATCCTGACCGAGCTGTTTCAGATCGGTGGCCGGCGGCCACACGATCTCCTCAACCTGGACGCCCCCCGGCGCGTCGATCGCCAATTCGGTGGGAATCAGATTTGGATCGCGCGGCTTGTTCGACTGGGTGTGAAGGCCCTCGGGTAGCGACACCTTGATGGCCACGCGGGCACTCGTGCCGGACCTCGTGGTGGGCTCAACGATCGGAGTGACATCCGCTTTCGGCCGCCTGATCTGCGCGCTTGCAGGCGCGCCCAAGGCGAGGGCGATGAAAACGTTCACGACGAGCGACGCGATGAACGCCGTGCTTCCGCGAATCACCGTCCACCCAGCTTCCGTCGGTGTGTTCACTTCACTTCCCGCAGCGCAATCACGCCAGGCGCTCGAGGAATCGCCGTCGGGTCGAGCTCCCCCTTGACCGGCGGGAGATCTTGATACATGAAATCCCACTTCCAGCGCTCCGACGGATTCGACGCCTGCAACCAGTTCCTGGCGGAAATCGGCCGGGCGAACGTGAGTCCCGCGATCCCCCTGAGCTGGGCAGTGCCCTCCCGACCACCTGCAAACCGCGCTTCGATGTCGGCCCGCACTTCAGGTGCGGTCTTATAGTCCCATTTCATGCCAAGAGCTCCGCCCAGGTTCACGAGGATCTGCCAATCCTCCATGGCATCCCCTGGCGGCGCGATCGCGCGCGATGTGCCCTGAAGCCGGCCCTCGCCATTTGAGTAGGACGCTTCTTTCTCGACGTACGATGCGCCCGGCAGCACGAAATCCGCGGCACGAGCGAGGCCGGTCAAAAGGACCCCTTGAACGACAAGAAGCGGGAGTGTCCCGCTCGTCCGCGCGCGAATGATCCACGACACGTCGCCGAGCGACCCCTCAGGTCCAGGGTCGTGGACGAACAGCGCCATCACGCGCCCGGCCGCGACCGCCTCACGCAGCGCGTTGAGGTCCGGCTCGCCAGCGTCTGGACCAACCGCGCCGGGCACGAAACCCAACAGGCGCGCGCCGTTCACGTTTGGCGCATCGACCGCCGGCACCCTGAACGTCGTGTTCGGCGGCTGGTGCTTTTCGCGCACGGTCCACGACACGGTCACCGCCTTGGCCGCGCCGCCGAATAGCTCTTCGGTGAGACGATGGAACAGAAAGAGCTCTTCATGCGAGGCGTGAGCCGACACCAGAAACCGGACACCCGTGATGCTCTTGCTGCGCGCAGCCGCGAGCGCGTCCGACGCCTTCGCCATCGCGTCGTGCCATGAGGCTGGTGCGAGATCTCCGACTCCTCCACCTGGGCGCGCCAGCGGCGTTTTCAGCCGCTCGTCCCCTTCAATCCAGTGATATTCGAACCGTCCAATGTCGCACATCCAATAGCCATTGACGTCGGGGTTGAATCGCGGCGTGAACCGAATCAGGCGTGATCCCTTGGCCCACTCGGGCTTTGCCTTGATCCACGCGGTGACGTTGCACCCTTTCGAGCACTGTGTGCAGATGGTGTCGGCTGCGCTCGGGTTGTCCCAGGGCCGCGATTTGAACCGGTAGTCCCGCGTCGTGATGGCGCCGACCGGGCACACGTCCATCAGGTTCCCCGATAGAAGGGAGTGCACACCCTCTTCCTGAAACGTCGCGATCTCGCTGCCGTAGCCGCGGTCGATGATGTTGATCTGCGCGTCGCCGTCCACCTCGCGCATGAACCGGACGCAGCGCGTGCAGAGGATGCAGCGGTTCCTGTTCAACATCAGCGTAGGCCCGAAATCGACGTCCGCCTTCACGCCGTCTCCGTCGAACTCGCGCCGTGGAAACTCCATTCGGCTGTTGTCGGGTCCGAACTGGTACGAGAAATCCTGCAGCGGACACTCGCCGCCCTTGTCGCAGACGGGACAGTCGAGCGGGTGGTTGATCAGGAGGAACTCGAAAACGCCCGCCCGCGCCTCGGCCACGTCCGGCGTGCGCGTGTGAACGACCATGCCCTCGGCGCAAGTGGTCGAACACGACGTCTGGAGCTTCGGCATCTTCTCGATCTTGACGATGCACACGCGGCACGATCCATCGACGCCGATGCCAGGGTGATAGCAGTAGTACGGAACGGAGATGCCGCTCTCGATCGCCGCCTGTAGAACAGTCTTTCCCTTCTCGACGGTCACTTGCCGCCCGTCGATCGTCAAGGTCACCGTATCCATGTCTATCTTGATGATATATCGACCGTGGAGCCAGAGCGTCGGGGCCTATCCGGTGGCGGCGTGAGCTTTAGCTGCGGAACGCCGCGCCACGCTACCGAACGATCTCCGCCAGCACCCCGTCCTTGCTGACCTCGACCCCCCGCAACGTCCCGGACAGCGGGATGCGCTTGTCCACGTTTCTGTCCGTGACAGGAATCATCACCTCGACAGGTTTGCGATCCGCGTATTGCAGCGAGACGACCAGGGGTAAGTCGAACACGTCCTCGCCGACTTGCTCAACGTGCACGACCGCGTCGGCGCCGTCCACCGTATACCCCACCTTCAACCGGGGGAGCGTCGACCCATAGATCCAACGCTCGAAGAACCGCTCGAGCGATCGTCCGCTGACCGCCTCCATCGCCGCCCGGAAATCTTCAGTGCCCGCCTTCTTGAACCGCATCGTCCTATAGAACTGTTGGAGTCCTTTGAAAAATACGTCGTCGCCGACAAGACCGCGCAGCATATGGAGGACCGCCGCGCTCTTGTTGTACACAAGCGCTCGGAAGACCCGGCCCTCATTGCGAATGTGACCGAGCCGGTACCCCAAGTACACCGGTCCCTGGTCCGACTGCTCCATTCCCCAGCGCCTCAACTGCCGCAGGACGCCGTTGAACGCATCGTCCCCGCGGGCATGCTGCGCGTAGAGTGCGGCAAAGTACTGGGCGAAGCCTTCGCTGATCCATTGCTCGTGGTAGTTGCGCCAGCCGACAGCCTGCCCCCACCATTGGTGCGCGATTTCGTGCGCGATGAAGAACTCCGGGAAGTTGCCGAACGCCGCCGGATCATTTCTCCAGACCAACTGCGACGTGGGCAGCGGCTGATTGAGTGCCGCGAAATACGCGGGACTGTGGCCGCCCGGCAAATCGCTTTCGACCAGCGCCACCGTGAAGCTGGCATAGGGGCTGTCGCCGACGAGCGACTGATAGAACGTCGCGATATCCGCCGCGCGCTCGGTGAGGTCGCGCCCTCGAACCACCTGCCTGGGATTCGCCTCGACCGAGAGGCTCAGACTCCGGTACGTGAGGCCCTGGAGCGGGATCCCATCGGTCGTAGAGGCGGGCGGCTCGGAAAAGCCGATCGTCGCGGTTTCGGCGCGGGCAAAGCGGCTGATGATGAACGCCAGGTAGCGGAGCGGCTGCGACGCCACGAAGGCATACAGCTTCCGAGTCTGTCCGGGCTCTCGGGAATCTTTGGCCGTGACGAGAACAGGAAATCCCGGCTCGAGTTGTCCACTCGCCACCGCGTCGAGGGTAGGCGGCACCGACAACCGGATGCGCGCGGTCGCATAATCGCTGACAACTGCCTGCGGATACCAGAGACTGCGGCTGCTATAGAGATAGCTCGGCTCCGGCGTAAGCAGGGGGACATCCTCCTGCATCACGCGCTGCCCACCGGTGCCGCCCATTCCAGTCGGCGCGCCGGCGTCATCCGCGCCGCCGGTGAGCGCGACAGCCTCGCGCTCGGCGCTCTGGGGCTCCAGCCGGCCCGAGTACGTCACCGTCAACGTCAGCGTCGAGTCGCGAGTAATGGTCGCGGGAAGACTCACGATGACGGTGTTCTGGTTCTTGATACGAACGCCAAAGAGTCGGCCGAGCTCGTTGCTGACGATCGAGTGCACGACGAGCGGCTCCGCCAGCTTGAGCGTAACCGTGTTGAGGGCGTAGGCCCGAACCTTCAGGTAGATCCTCGTCCGCCCTTCGATCCACTGCCGCTCCGGCGTCGCTGAGACGTCGATGTCGTAGTCGAGAACGTCGTAGTCGACCAGGTCGTCTTCGTTGTAGAACCGGCCGTGCGTGGCGATCTTGGTCTTCGACGGGTAGATGGAGATGTTGCGGTGTTTCTTGCGATCGAAGACCGTGATGTCCTCGGCTTCGGTTCCTGAGCGCGCGTACGTAAGGGTGTCGAAGCGGCGCGTATGCATTTCCGCCAGAAAATCGCCGCTGCCAGGCAGCAGAGACCACGTGTCCCGGCTGAGATCTCCAAGGTCGATGACGAACGACTTGGCCGACTCCTCTCGGAAGAGATCTTGCGCGCGCTTGAGCTCTCGCGCGTCCACTTGCCCAGCTCGCAGGCTCGACGAAGCCACCAGCGAGGCGAAATCCGCCGGATTCAGCCGCACGAAGACGGTATCGAACGCCGACTCAATCGCGTCGCTTCCGCAGAAGACTCTCACCTGCCCCTTC
>Ga0182037_10002280_pt1 | contig 10183 bp, 8 predicted proteins | sample sta12Cox44000082_FD_125974 | JGI IMG/M metagenome (GOLD analysis project Ga0182037, IMG submission 125974) | Lab enrichment of tropical soil microbial communities from Luquillo Experimental Forest, Puerto Rico - statoxic.12C.oxic.44.000.082 | ecosystem: Environmental > Terrestrial > Soil >... | reverse complement strand
CTCTCTGTATGTATTCTAATTTTCCAAACGCGGAACGTCGTTGCTTGCGGGCAGTTCTGAAGTTGTTCCAGAGCAGCGTAGCCTGACTGGAGGACCGCCACAGATAACACGGGACGAGAGTCTGTCCTCCGACGGACGCCCCCGTCCCGCTATCAGGGGGCAAATTAATTCAATCGTAACTTTCGGTAAGCAGAGCGATGTTGCGCCAGAGCAACCTCACTCGACAACCTCCGAGTATCAATCAGCGCAGTGAGGTCGAGCCGACAACATCTACCTGTAGTTTGATTCCATCGTCGTCCTGAATCACGGCGCGAACGACGGCATCTTCAATCTTGCCGTGGTGCAAGTTCACGCGGACTTTATCACCGACCTTGAAGTCGCGCTTTGGTTCCTTGGCTGGCACGCGAGGAATGTGCGCTTAATATGGCGGCGTTCGCAATGTATACTGCATGTCCCTCTCCACAAACAAAAAAGCACCTCCGAAACCTTTCGGATGAGGCGCATTCTCAATTTAGGTCCTGTCGGAATGCCGAGTATAAACGGCCCCACGAGGTGCAGGTACTTACCAATAAAAAACTCAGGGAGCGGCCCGTTGGTTCATAGAGCAGCTTGGATTCCGCAGTGCCTTGTGCGCAATGGTCACCAAATGAACCGGACAGGAGATCTTAGCGCATCGAGTTCATACCCTTTACTGAAGTGCCCATTCTTTGGTTCCCAGAAGAATACCGTGGTTCCGGCCTTTCTCGTTGATATCGTAGATGCGCAGTTCGCTCCAATCGAACCCGGCTTGAACCTGGATCAATGAAGGGGCGCAAACCTTCTCATAAACCTGCGTCGCGAAAAGCACTTTATGCTTCGGAAATCGGTGCACAACTTGCTCGATAACTTCGCCGATTGGAGGCGCAGTGCGACACAGGTCCAAGCCTCGCACTTCATCTAGGGCCGTGCCCCACGGAGGTGCCACGAATGCAACAACACCTTGATCCTCTGGCACACAGCACTCCGCAAGGTGTTTTACATAGTCGCCATGGACAAGGTCGATCCTTTGACCGAGGATCGTCAGATTGCGATGCGTAAGCTCGAAGACTTGCAGGTCGGACTCGAAGGCAATACCCTGTGAATTTGGCAGGTGCTGCAGAATCCAAAAGAGCGTATTGCAGGAACCGGCGAACGGATCGATCACCACGAATTCATTCGACTGCATCCGTGCGGCGACAGAAGCAACATCGAGAGCAATACGCTTGCCGAGCACATCACGGGTGCACTCTACTGCCGTGCGGCCGAGCAGACGTATGCCCCGGCTGTACCATTCTCGCGGCCGCATTCCGTAGATGCTGACATAGTCGGCATCGGCGAAGCTGTCGGCTCCGTACTGTTCAATTTCGGCAAGACTCAACACTTCATTGCGTTTGGGCCCGTGTAGCAGCAATGCCCGATCGTAGACACGCGGCCGTCTATCGCCGTGACTCTTGCTGCTTGCAATGGTCTGCAACTGACCCCTTCGAGAACCCGACTTTGTACCCCGTTTGCGAATTGAATTCTCTCGACTCGCAATCTATCGCTGAATTAGAGTTGTCTGCAATGCCACTGTCAGCCAGCGGCCTTTTTGCTTTACATACACTCGAGTAAACCAGTAGTCGCCACTATAGTCTTTTCCGTTCTCAACTCCTTTCTGAACGGAACGCCCAGTTACAACTGCGGTATCCCCGTATATGCGCACTTTCAAATCTGAGATTTCTCGCGATTCGTACTGAAATGATCCCGAGGCGAAGCCTTTGAGAATGACCGACTTTGTGCGCATCTCGCCTCTTAGCGTAATGAAGGTATAGTCGTCCGATGTCATGCGATCCAGCGCGGCTGCATCACTATGTAGAATCGCTTGATTGCGCGCTTCCTCCAATTTCTTTATCTCATCTTCTGGCTTGCTCGCTGCTGGTGACGCGCCCACTGCCTGGCTACTCTGGGCCCATGCCGAACTCGCATGCGCCATTACCATCAGAATAAGCATCGTCGCAAGCTTCATATTCACTCCAATCTCTGGGACTCGTTCCAAGCGCGGGCCGGCGCAACCCATTCTGTCTATCGGGTCGAGTTCAACGTATGAGACCCTACACGACCAGATTGGCAGAAATCTAATACACGTCCAGGTCCCTGCCGATTACGAACCTTCCCGAATATCGCGCGCCAATCTCTTTCTGAAGCATTTCGGGCGAAGCGTAGAGCGCATCTGCACCGCTCTTGGGCGGTAGAAGCCTGGGAGGTGCAATTCCGGGCGGAAAGCTCACGGTGTGATAGACAACCAGCAATTTCGGTTTGGCTTTCGTTGCCAATTCCGCGAGCTGTTCGGTTGTCGTATGGTACTTCGCGACGAACGACTGGATGCTGTCGGGCATCTTTGCGAGCAGTTCGAGTGGCTGCGCTTCATGGACCAGCACGTCACAGCCGTTACAGGCGCTAATCGTTGCCTCAACCGGATTTGTGTCGCCAGAGATCACGATGCTGCGATCCGGCGTGTCGAAACGATATCCATAACTCTCCATCGCGTGTTTTGTCGCAAACGCTGTGACAGTGACCTTTTCGTCCTTGTAGATAACTCCTGGTTTTATTTCGTGCGCGTTCACTTTGGCGCCGTCAGGAAAGCGGCGCTGGTTTCCATCGGGATTCGTACGTGTTTCGATGTCGATGTGATATGCCTGCAAAATGTGCTCCGTCATCGATTGCAATCCGGACGGACCGTAGACTTCTAGAGGCACTGTGCGCCCCGATGTCCATCCAGTCAGGATTAAGTCGGAATAGCCAGCCGTGTGATCGGAGTGGAGATGGGTCACAAAGGCAACCCTCAGATTGCCGGGTTCGACTGCCGGAATTTTCCGGTTGAGAGCGGCGGACTCGGCGCGGCGCACAACGCCTGGCCCGAAATCGATCAGGTAAGCGCGATCATCAACCACTATAGTGGTACTCGGGCCCGAACGGTCAGGATCCGGAACAGGTGTGCCGGTGCCGAGAAGCACCACTTTGGTCTGTGTCGTCGACTCCTTTTGTATTTGGCATTCTCCGCGAAAGGAGACCAGGCCAATGAGGATGACCATCCGGACGAACTGCACGGGAACACCTCCACATTCTCTACATCAGGGAGTATCTGACCATCATCGGATGGCATATGTCTATTCCTCCGGGCGGATGACGAGCAATGCGTAAGTTGAGATTTGGGCTCCCCCGTAGCGGGAGGCTCAACTTCAGAGTTGCCGACGATTCGGGACCTAGCCCGATTATGGGTAGGTTTTTTTGAATAGGACCGCCCAACGAGTTGGAAGCCGCTTTAGTTCCGGACGTGACTCTGGCAACTCATCAAAGGCCTTCCGCACGCCTGTGTTTCTGAATTTGTGTGGGGACCTAAGTCGGCTTTATGTTTTGATTGAGCCGGAGCACATTGCTTGGGTCGTACTTTTTTTCGATCTCCACCAGGCGAGCATAATTCGGACCGTAGCCCCAGCGGACAAGTTGGTCACTCGTATCGCCCAACTGGTTTACGTACACTCCATGCGCGAATTGCTGCAAACTGTCGCAAGTAGCCTGGATCCATCGGATGGCGTCGGGCCTCTCTTCGGCATTGATCCAGGCTCCCGTGATGTCTATTTCGTAGCCTGGCTGACGAAGGGCAAAAGCCGTGTCACTCAAACCTACTCGGCTAATAGCCCCGCGCAAAGGCACTATGATCGCCTTGCACTTCGCCGGTGCGTGGTTAATTGCCGTGATAGTCGCTGCGATCGCGGTCTCGCCGAGTTCGCGAAGAAAAAGGTTCGTTTGGAAGTGCGCAACCGGGGTCCGAAGAAATCCGCCTGCCGACTGGGCTTGTAGATAGGACATGACCTTAACAGTGTCATCCTGCGGTTTGAGTGCACGCAGCGGGCGGACCAAGTCATTCCCCATTCTTGGATCGCCGCAATAGCAGAGATCGATTCTGAGTTGTGGCTCTCGTTTGGACGGTAACAACTGCGCTATTGCGTCCATTTCATCCGGAGCCGCATTGAGAAAGGTGACGAAAGCGTGCAGAAGCTCTGGAAGGCGGCCCGCCGGATACATTAGCGTTCCTGACAAAACTTCGCCTATCGCATGGAGTTGGTACTCGAGCGTCGTTACCACACCGAAGTTCCCACCTCCCCCGCGAATGGCCCAAAAAAGATCCGGATTGGAGTCCAGGCTGGCCTCCAGTTGTCTGCCGTCTACGGTTACAACTTGGGCACGCAGCAGGTTGTCGCACGCGGCACCGTACTTGTCCATTAAGCGACCTTCTCCGCCGCCAAGCGTAAAGCCGGCAATTCCCACCGTCGGACAGCCACCTGATGTTGTCGCAAGACCAAAGCGCTGCGTGGCTTCGTCGAGATCGCGCACGAGCGCGCCTGCCTCGGCGTGGGCCACGCGTTTGCCGGGATCAACATCAACTCGTTTCATTCCGGAGAGGTCAATGACTACGCCGCCATCGCACATCCCATAGCCCAGTCGGCTATGGCCGCCGCCGCGCACTGCCAGAGGCAACTTCTTGATTTGGGCAAAATCCAGTGTGCGTGCGGCATCAGACGGCCCAGCGCAGCGCACAATCACCGCGGGGCGGTGATCAAATGCGCGATTGAACACCAGGCGAGCCGGTTCATATTCCGACGCCTCAGGTGTGATCACGTGGCCTCTAATTTCGGAGACAAGTTTTCGAAGGGAAGCAGCATCGACCGGAGCCGCATTTTGCGGCGGCGCTTGAGCAGTATCTTTGAGGCGTGCCGAACACGGGCGAACATAAACCGCGGCTGCCGCCAATGCCGTCTGTTGTACGAATTGTCTTCGGGTGGTCAGAGCCATAATTCAGTGCGAGCCTACGATACGAAGCTACCAACGTCAATTCCAGCTCGCAGCATTCCACCTCGCAGCTGCCGCATAACCCGGACGCGATAGCTCGTCTCCTGGGTAAGAGCAATCCGGAGATAACGGAATTAGCGAAGTATTGCCGACCATCCGATCAGAATCTCGGATAGCGGCCTATGTGCGCTATATTGTGACCGCCTGGTGGATTCCGTGGCACATTCAAGAGGATCTTGAAGCAAGTCATTAAAGACTGGAGGGGAAATGAAATTCTCGATGATTCTCCTTTTGCTCGCAATTGTGCATACTCCATGTTCACTTTCTGCACAGACATCTGGGGCACCAGAAATTCAGTATCGCTCCGTGCCCGATTTCCTGCACCTCCCTCCCGACCTCTATTTTGGCGAGGTTACCGGTATCGCTGTGAATTCACAAGGCCACATCTTCGTCTTCTCACGCGGCAATACGACCGGTCCCGCGTACGGTGCCGCAGCGGCGCAGCTATTGGAATTCGACCGGGAAGGGAAATTTCTGCGCGAAATTGGCCACAACCTGTATGCATGGTCCTATGCACACACGGTCAAGATCGATCCGCGGGACAACATCTGGGTCACGGACAAGGGATCGGATGTCGTCGTCAAGTTCACTCCCGAGGGACGAGTATCCATGGTTTTCGGTCGCAAGCAGGAGGCATCGGATGATGGGACTGGGCCGCTGAAAGAAGTCCACCCTCCTCTGCCGCCCGAAGATGGATTATTCAGACAGGTGACGGATGTGGCCTGGGATTCGGCGGGCAACACTTACATCAGTGACGGCTATATCAATTCACGAATCGCCGAAGTCGATAAGGATGGCAATTGGCTGAAGTCCTGGGGCGAACGAGGCAACAAGCCAGGTCAATTCGACACTCCGCACAGCATTGCTGTTGATGCTCAGGACAATATCTATGTGGCGGACCGCGGAAATCATCGCATTCAAGTATTCGACAAAAATGGTAAATTTCTCCGCCAGATCGTTATCGATGTTCCCGTTCCGTCCGATGCAAGACCTGCGATCGGCAACATAACTGACCATCCGTCAGGTTCGAGAACGCCAGGCTCTCCATGGGCAATTTGCATTACCCCACCGCCACATCAAGTGCTGTTCAGCTCTGATGCATTTCCGGGGCGAATATACAAGCTTAGCTTGGACGGAAAGATTCTTGGCATGTTCGGCAAGTCAGGAAAACAGTTAGGCCAGTTCGGATGGATTCACGAGATTGCTTGTCCGTCCGAGAATGAACTGTACGTCGCCGAGCTCTTGAACTGGCGTGCACAAAAGATCCTTTTAGAAGCCGCACACTGATCCTGTGCTACGGACCCATGAACCGCAATTCTGGACAGTTGACGGGGCAAACCTTAACAAAGATGTGCTGGCAGGTATCAAGCTCCGGAGTTGTCGAGATCTTCCAATCTGATATCGCGTGTCTCTCGTATGAAGAGCAGAGCCAGCATAGCAACGGCTCCGTAGACCGCGTAAGTAAGAGGCAGATAGTGCCAGCGATGAGCCACGTCCTGACCGATCAAACTTGCTAGAAGAGGCGGCGCGATCATTCCAGCCAGAATGCCCGACAATCCATAGGAAATACCCGCGCCCGAGTATCGAAACTTTGTCGGGAAGGTCTCTGAGGTGAGAATCGGCACGAGCCCGTGCAACAATCCCATCCCGAACAGCACAATCAGACATTGTAGAACTGCTACGAGCACGACGTGCTTGCCGACGATCGCGAGGGTGAAGGGATAAGAGACCAGCATCGTCGCACCGATAGCGAAATAGGCGAGCCTTCTGCGCTTGCATATGTCGGCGAGTGGTCCGCTGAGCAGCACACCCGTGACATCGGCAAAGCGGCTAACAAAGATGATGATCGCCGCAGTGGCCAACGGGATACCTGCGAGATGCATGAATGAGACGATATAGGTTCCCGTCACGGCGGTGTCGAGGTTCTGAAACGCGAAAACTGTAGCCAGGAGAAGGATCGGCGCCGCGTGCCGGCGAAAAACGCTGAAGCTGGGCAGTCGCGCGAGCTGCTGTCTCTGTTTCAGTTGTTGAAAAAGAGGCGAGTCGGAGAGCTTATAGCGCGCCACCAGAGCTGGAATGACTATCACTGCGGAGAACAACATAGCAAGACGCCATCCGCTCGTCGTAAAACTGTTTCTTAACAGCAAGAACATGCCACTGGCAGACATTATGCCGAGGGCCAGGCCGAGATTAGCCAGCGACATCCAAAACGCACGAGAACGGCGTTTGGCCCCAAATTCCGCGAGCAAAGACGTAGCCCCGCCAAATTCACCCCCCACTCCGATTCCCTGGATGATGCGGAGGAGAACCAGGAGTATCGGCGCCGCAATGCCTATCGTTCGATAGCCCGGAAGCAAACCCGTCAGACACGTGCTAGCTCCCACAACAACAATGTTTATCAGGAACGCGAACTTGCGCCCGGACTTGTCACCAAAGTGCCCGAAAATGAAGGCACCGAGCAGGCGTGCGGGGTGTCCGGCTGCATACGCCAAGTAGGAAAATACTAAGGCCTGTGTTGCAGGCAACTTCGGGAAGAAGACGTTCGGGAAAGCGCTAGCTGCCGCGAATCCAAAAATCGTGAAGTCGTAAAACTCCACTAACACTCCCGCCGTCGCTGAGAACGCGAGAATAATCAACGTTCGAGCGTCGACGTCTGTTGCGGAACTCCCAAGCGAATTGGAGTGGACGGTCGAAAACTTTCCCGCCACCGGAATGTTGGATGCTGCCGTCATGGGCGTCGTCCCCACACCGACCAGAGGATGGACGATGGCATGAGCAAGTCAGGATCATCCAATTGTGCCAGATCCCTATCAAATTCTTGCCGTGTGATGTAATTTCGCTCAATCATCACTTCTCGAAGCTGTTCGAAGTTCGCCCGCATCATCGCGATACCAGGAGATCCGCTTTGCCACAGGAACAATTGCGCTTCGGCTCCCACGCTGCTCAGTCCGCGTGCTCGCAGCAAGCCAGAAAGCAAGCGCCCATATCGTCGATTCACCCCGTTATCCTCCAGGAGTCTTTGCATCGCCAAATGCGTCGCCAAAATGGTTTCATTGGGATTCGCTACTGGGTCTGGCAGCATCGAGCAACTGTCATATTCCTCCATCAAAAGCCAGCCGCCCGGCTTTAAGCTCGAAATCATTTGCGCCAGAGCGGCGTCGCGCTCGGGCACGTGCATGAGCACGAGGCGCGTATGAATCAGATCAAATGCTGCCTCTGGCAAAGGGTCGGTGCCTATCTTATGGCGGCAGACCTCGAGATTTGGACCCTCCAGAGGTTCTAGAAAACGCGTATCAAGGTCCGTCACCAGTACATGGCCAGTGGAGCCGACACGGTCAGCGAGCCATTTGGCAATGGTCCCGCTCCCGCCACCAATTTCAAGGCAATGCCAACCGCTACCGACTCCGAGGTCCTCTAAGTGCCGAACGGTTCCACGGTCGTAGATCGTGGAAAGTGCTGCAAATCTCGTTCGCGCCTCCTTGCCGCTGTTGACGAAGACATAGCCAGTGCCATTGGTTTGGGCGCTTCCCATTTGCTTCTCCTTGCGGCTGATGAAAGCGGCTCTGGTCTCTCTCCGCTGCTGGCTTGATTTAGGGGCAAGGCGGCCTATAATACAAGCTCAAAAACATTAACAATTGTTGAGAAACACTCAATGATCGACTTTACGTCTCGCCAGCTCCGGGCCTTTTTGTTGGTCGCGCAGCATCGCAGCTTCACACGGGCCGCTGGGGCGTTGTTCATTACTCCCTCTGGATTGAGCGTCTTAATAAGAGAATTGGAAAACCAGCTCGGTGTCAGGCTCTTTGAGCGCACCACCCGTCACGTCGCTCTCACCGCCTCTGGGAGCGAGTTGTTCGCGGCGGCGAACCGCAACCTGCAGGAATTGGACAGTTCTCTCTCTCGGATTGCTCAGACAAAGCGGGACGAAAGCCCGTTGTTATCGGTGGGTGCGCCGCCGTTCTACGCAGAGGGAGGCTTGGCACCAGCGATCAAGGCATTCCGCACGCGAAGGCCAGAGCTTCGATTTCAAGTATTCGACGGTGATAGCGGGACTACTTTGCGGAAGGTAGAGTCCGGAGAACTAGATATGGGGCTGGGATTTTTTTTCAAACATGTACCGGGTATCCGGCGAACGCTACTGTTTCGCTTCTCCCTAATGGTAATAAGAGCTGGTACGCCACATGCCTCTGTCCGTCCCACTGTCGCATGGTCGTCACTGAAAGGGGAGAGATTCGTGACTTTGCACCCGTCCCTTCCGCTGCAACAGTTCGTCGACAAGCATCTCGCGAGAGCAGGTGTTACCTATCAACCCAGTCTTGTGTTGAATTACCTACACACACTAATCGCTATGGTGGGAGCAGGAGTGGGCGCTGCTATCGTTCCTTCTTTTGCATTGTCCGAGTGCCGCAATCACGGACTCATTGTCAGCCACTTGGTCAAACCTGTTGTGCACCTCGACGCCTACCAGATTCGAAAGGGAGGCAGGAAGCTTCACCCAATCGCGGAAGAATTCTCGTCGTTTCTACAGCTATATATCGTGCGATGGGCAAAGGAGTCCGGGCTGGCCTAACGAAGGAATCCCAAGCCGTACCGCGTTAAAGGCCGCTACAGCAACAGCTATCTAGATCAGAGCGCAACCTGCATTTCCTACCTGTGTTCTCTACCTGTGAAAGGTGTAAAAGACGTGTGAAGTACTGCAAACGCCGAGGCAGCTGCATTCGCGAGGATGCCGTTGAGACGATACTCACTGAAAACTCCGTTTGCTGAACGCTCCCTCCACTATGGGTCGAACGTTAAACTCATGCTGTGGTGATAGAATCGCGAGCAATTGAACGAGGCTTTAGGAACGTGAAATCGCCGCTCTTTCTCGCAACTACCCTTGCAGTGCTCTTGTTGGCACTCCCTTGTTCACAGCCGCTGCCTGCTCAAGCAACGCCTGCCGCCGTGATTGCTGATGCGCCGGTGGATAAAAAGTTCCCGCCGGGGCTGGCGATGTTTACCGTGCCGAGTCACGGTGTGGACCTGGACGCGTGGCTCTACGTTGCAAGCGGCGCGGGTCCACATGGCACAGTGATTCTCGCGCACGGTCTGCCAGGCTATGAGATGAGCGGGGATCTTGCGCAGTCCATCCGGCGAGCGGGGTGGAACGTTTTGCTCTTCCACTATCGCGGCACCTGGGGCGTGCCTGGATCTTTCTCCCAATCGTCTGCCATCGAGGACGCTGCCGAGGTAGTGCGGTTCCTGCGTGACCCAGCCAACGCGGCAAAATACCACG
>Ga0182037_10002276_pt1 | contig 10192 bp, 7 predicted proteins | sample sta12Cox44000082_FD_125974 | JGI IMG/M metagenome (GOLD analysis project Ga0182037, IMG submission 125974) | Lab enrichment of tropical soil microbial communities from Luquillo Experimental Forest, Puerto Rico - statoxic.12C.oxic.44.000.082 | ecosystem: Environmental > Terrestrial > Soil >... | reverse complement strand
TCTAGAACTTTTTTGGCTTGACAGCCCCATCGACGGGTGTAGTTTATAGAGCGCGCCCGGTCGAAATTGCCCGCCAGACTAGAGTTTCGAACGACGGCTCGAATCGGGCTCTCCCCCACGCACGTTACCTCCCAAAAGACCAAGGGGCCGATATGTGGCGGCGGCAAAAGGCGTTGCAACGCCTGCGCGAGGAACTGACGACCATCGAGCTGTTTGACAGGCTTCACTCCTACGCCACAAATCCCGATCCCGCCGACAATGCCGCCTACGCTCAACGCCAACTCAGACGTTCGCAGGTAATGGCCGAAATCAGAGCGCTGGACTCGCGCACCTATAGGAAGGAAGCTCAGGACCGAGTCCGCCTCGGCACCGGGGCAGCACTCCTTCTCTTTGCGGTCGCCTATGCGGTCCACCACCTGCTCAGATGAGCAACGCTCCAACGGACAAACAAAAAGGCGAGGATTTACCTGTCCCACCTGTATGAAGGGCGCACACGGGTAATCGGCATCATGGCCGGGATCCTGGCCAGCCACCCCATGCAGACGGTAGACGATTTGTCTGGAGGCCCTCAGGGCAACCCCAGGACGGAAAAGCTGATCGACGCGAGCATGCAGTGAGCCGAACGGATCATGCAGAAGGTCGATGAGGTGCTCCGGACTTGGAAAAAGGCCGCTGTCCTGCTTCCCCCTGGGACAGCGGTGTTTCTCGGTTTCCCCGTTGAACAAATCTCCTTGCCCTCGGGGTTGTGATGCTCTCCTGAACCGCCAAGGGGAGTCAATGAGACGTGGGGAAGCGTCTTTGTCGACGGCACTGCCTGATCGTCAATAGGGCCGCGAGGAGAAATCCCGACAAAGCCCCGAAAAACGCCATCGTGACAACCTGACCCAGCGAAGCCAAGTTCCTGCCGCTCGACAGCAAGATGCCTTCATAGGCAAGAGCAGGCATCCAGAGAATCACGCGCAATCCAAAGCCCATCGGGTTCCCTTCTTATAGGTCGCGTCTGTCCGGCGCTGACTCTAGCTCCACAAAGCTATCCTTATCAAGGGTGGCATGAGTGCATTGTCCTATTTCGCGCTGGCGCAGGATGCCGGCCGAGTTGTCTCTGGCGCGTGATCCTTTCAGGGCGCTGCCAGTCGAATTCCCGTCCAAAGGGAAACACTTACTCGTGCGGAGTATTCACCCTTGCGACGACCCGTCCGCCAGTCCACAAGGCGACGGCAATCAGCAAAATGGGGGAGCACACCGGTCATGTGGCGAGCTTAGCCCTCCATCATGGCCCTGTCCACACTCAGATGGCCTCGTCCAACTCATATGGGCTGCCCGACTCACAAGGACATCGAAGATAGAAAACAGTGGCGGTCTGGTCTATGCGGCTCTCTGCGAAGAGAGCGCGATACGCCCGTTCATGTTCGCCAGTATTCATCCTAGGGTCAGTCGCAGAGTTCCAGTTCGTCTTTCGAGAATGCTGCGTGCCGCCCTGAATCCGATTTGGCGTGCCTGGTCACATTTTTCTTGCCAGCATGCCGACGGGCCGAGCATTCTGGGACGGGTCGCCAGCTCCTTTCTCAGAATGACTCAGATGACGACCATAGGGAAATTTGCCAAGTTGGGGACGCTTGTGGTGGGCGCGGTTTTCTTAGCACTCGCTTTGGTGGTGTCTAGCCATGCGCGGGTCCTGAGCTCGAATTCTGAACGTCAGGTTGACTCTGGCACGATTCGACCTTTCCACGCGCATGTTCCCGATCGCATTCTCACGGACCTCCAACGCCGATTGGCGGAGACGAGGTGGCCGGATCAGCTCCCGGGAACGAGTTGGGAGTACGGTGCGGATATCAAGAAGGTGCGTGAGCTGGCCCTCTATTGGCAAACGCAATACAACTGGCGGCGACAAGAGGCACGCATCAATCAGTTCCATCAATACACAACAGAAATTGATGGGCAGCAGATTTATTTCATCCATGAGCGATCTCCGTTCCCTAAAGCTGTTCCGCTACTGCTGATTCACGGATGGCCCGGTTCAACTCTCGAATTCACAAAAATGATCGAACCACTGACACGGCCAAACCAGGGGAGTATGCCCGCATTTAATGTTGTGATCCCGGCTCTTCCCGGTTTCGGCTTCTCGGGGCCGACTGCAACTCGGGGCTGGAGCCCGAAACGCATGGCGAAGGCCTTTATCATGTTGATGGATCGCCTGGGGTATTCCCGCTACGGTATCCAGGGCGGCGACTGGGGTTCCACGATAGCCCGCGATATAGCCTACGAAGCTCCTTCTCATGTGATCGGACTCCATTTGAATCTTCTCTATGCAGATCCGCCGAACCAGGAAGCGATTGCACAGATGAGCGACTCGGAACGGAGACGCTATTCATTTTTTCAAACCGGTGAAAGCAGTTTCTTCAACCTCCAAGCCAGTGAGCCTCAGACGGTTGCTTATGCGCTAACCGATTCTCCGGTTGGGTGGCTCGCCTGGATGGTTGATAAGTTTCAAATGCTTACTGACAACCAGGGCGACTTTCTCGCCGCCGTGGACCGCGACACCTTCCTCACCGATGTCATGCTGTACTGGGTGACTGGTACTGTGGGTTCTGCCATGCGCATTTATCGCGAGAATCGTCTGTCCGGAGAAGGAGCCGCACAGCTACCACATCTGGACACTCCCGTCGCGTTTGCCGATTTTCCGAAGGAAGTTTTCACCAGTCCGCTCAGCTGGATCAAGCAGACTTATAACGTTGTACAAGTCACTGAGATGCCACGAGGCGGTCACTTCGCGGCACTCGAGCAGCCCGATCTTCTCGTAGAGGATGTTCGCAAGTTTTTTGCGCAAGTAAACAGCAAAACAACGGCATCCTGTCGGGGTGTTTTCTAGAATGCAAGAGATCTCTCCGACTATGAAGAGTCTCGTTGTGGCGCCATTCCACTTGACAACCTCGACAGTCAGCAGTACAAGCTCCTGTTGAGTTGTTTGCCAGATGCGTACCCTTCTCCTAATTTTCTGACGGACACTCACAGACGCCGCGGCTACAGGAGGCAAAAGGCCAGCCGGAGCTTCGCTAGCAGGTCCCCCCCGTTTCAATAAGTTCGGCTGACGGATGTCGCTCCAGGGTCCCCCTTTTGAAGTTGTCACACGCATCCTCCTTCTGTACTCGTGCGTCTTCGGCCCGCGGTGGTCCACCAAATCAACCTTTTGGAGGTTTCAACATGCGGACAACGAAATGGCTAGCCGCCGCAGTGTTCCTGGTCTTTCTGGCAGGAACGTTCGCCCTCGCACAATCGAAAGTGAGCCTTGCCGGCTGCGAGGAGCCTTTTTCCCTGTGCACGGAACGTCAATACAATCGCAGCTACGATCCCGACTACAAGGGTCGCTACATTGGGCACGACGAGCCGGCAGTCTTGTTCTATTCGGACGTCCCCGGCTCGGGAAACTACACCGTCTATCGGCTGGTTCTACCCACGGATCCACCCACTTTCCCGACCGATGCCAATCCGGCAGGTACGGGCGGACCGACCGTTTGGAACTTCCAATTGCATCCAGCGTTCTGGTTCGGCATGGCGTTGTGCGACAACGAGTCGTATCCGGAGTACACGCACCGCTGCAAGCCCAATTCCGACAGTAACATTTTTGCCAGTGGAGATCCGAAGTCGGAGAGCTATGTCGGTCACCATCCAGGATCGGCGTTCCTTGAGTTGCAGTTCTACCCGCCGGGTTGGGTGAGCGGATATACCCAGACGCAGTACGCAGCGGGCCTGCACATCAACAGCTTCAGCGTGAAGTCGCTAGGACCGACTGGACCCGTCGCAAATAACGTCGACTGTCAGAATAAGGTGGGACTGGAGACAACCGTATTCGCGCTTCTCACGCTGGACGGCAAATCGCAAGCGCCCGCGGACCCTCAAAACAACGACCCCGCGAAGTTCTCCGTCATCCCCGGGGAGACCTTCTTAATGAACCCGGGCGATTCGCTAATAGTAACCATCCACGATACGCCACAAGGCCTCCGTACTACTGTCAAGGACCTGACAACCGGCCAGACTGGCTTCATGACGGCCAGCGTTGCCAATGGTTTTGCGCAAATTGTGTTTGATCCAACCGCGACTACCTGCAAGTCGCACCCTTATGCCTATCACCCCATGTACTCCACCTCAAGCGAAACGACGAACGTCACCTGGGCCGCGCACACGTTCAACGTCGCGTTTTCGGACGAGATCGGGCACTTTAACTACTGCGACGCGCAGGACAACTCGATCATTCCTGGACTGGGTGGCTGCCTGAGCAGTCCCGTGGAAACTGTAGTCGATCCCACGGGCAAACACGAAGCCGACGACCTTTTCTGCGTTGATCCGACAAGCTCGCTATTGTTCGGGTCGTTGAAGCCGCTGGGAGGGTGTCTTGATTCCGACGTAGACTTCGACGGCATACCTTATCGCAATGCCTGGGCTGGCACCGCTCCCGATCCCTATGGCTTTTCGGCCGTGCCCAGTCCCATCCGGTTCACCAGTCCAAAGTTCCGTCCCAGCGGACACGGTAAGGACGATGATCTGAGAAGCTTCAGCAGGGTTGCATTCGAAGCAGACATTGCGGCTATCCAAGACTCGTCGGTGTGCGACGTCTTGAGTGGCAAGGGCTGTGTCAATCCACCGCCGGGGGCACTCTTCTACCCCATTTACAGCACAACCAACCTTGACGAGCATTGCTGGTGGCAGTTAGGCGGTGGTTCAATCCCAGGAACGACTAACAATTTCGGGGGAAGTTCCGCCACCGAATTCAGCACCATCTTCGGTTATCCATTCGAGACCGGGACGTCGAGTAATCCAGGGTCGGCGCTTTACTTCGGCAACTATCACCAGGTGCTGCCGAATAATCCTTGCAAGTAGTGCATTAGCGAGGCCCATTTGCGAGCCCGAAGTCCGGGACCGAAATGGGCCGTTTTTCTCCTTAGATCCACAGATTCTTCCGGCTCAGAGTTTCTGGCTGATCATTTGACATGCCCGCAATGCTTCTGGCCACATCATCAATTCACCGGTTTCCTTTAGTTCCGCGAACGAAACCAGATTTCTGAGCTTCAGGTACCTCTTGCCAAGGCTCGGCGTATCCGCCCTGCGAGGCTGGGCGTACCGTAGCAAGGCTTCCACTGCGCTCAAGAGAACGAGCTACAGTGTGCAAAATCGTGTCTTCACGCTATTGCAGCTTCGTATACTCGGCTTTGGCTTGCTTCAGGATAGGGATGTCAGGGTCGGCGTCTTTCCAGAGGGCGAAAAAGTCTTGGTACGCAGTCTTCGACCTGGTGGCGTCGCCGTGCATGGAATACGCTCGACCTAACTGGATTTGGGCCAGGGCTCCCGTTAGAAAGTTACCAACGATGCCTCTGTGGTCTAGCACTCTCTGGAATTCAGCTGCGGCGCTAACTCCATCACGCGCTTGCAAATAAGCTCGGCCCCGGACGTACGTCGCGTACAAATTTCCCCCTGCACCCAACTCGTAAGCAGTGGTGGCTTCCAAGTCCACAAGGGCTTGGGCGGAATTTCCTTTGGTGAGTTCGACAGCCGCGTTGATCGTCGGCAATATGTAGACTCTTAGCCAAGTATCCGTTGGGTAGTCGTTCTTAAGCTCCTCTCCCAAAGCTTTGGCTCGTGGTATGTCGCCGATTCGGGCCAAAACAAAGGCTGCGTTCTCTCTTACATCACGTTCATGAGATAGCGCTAGAGCCGCTTTGACCTCGCGCCGCGCGGTCGCCGTATCACCTGACTCTGCGGCGCGGAACGCAGCATCAACCTGCCATAGAGCCGCAGCATCCTTAGAATCAGCGCGGACGGCCGAATCTACCGCCCTGCGTGTAAACTCACGCGCTTCGCCGAACCGCCCGAAGTAAGCCTCAGTATCCGACTGTGCCGCAAGCAAACGGTCTTCGTTGCCAGGTTTGCCTGAACTCCAAGTTAGCTGCCTCTGCATGAGTTGAGTATCCCCCTGCAAAAAAGCAAGGTAGTAAATGCTCAATCTTAACGAACCGCTATCGAGCCCGCTGGCGATGGCCTTGTCATATATAGTCTTGGCCTCCTCCAGCTGGCTTAGTGACGCGTATGCGGTACCAAGGTTTTGATATGCAAAGACGTTATCAGGTGCCAGCCGCAACGCCTCTTGAGACTCGACGACCGCTTTGTCGTATTGTCCCTTCTGCAAATAGTTCACAGCCAAGTTGAGGTGGGCCTGAAAACTGCGTGGATAATTTGCAATCCAAAGTTCGTATGTTTCGCTCTCCTTGTCTAGTTCACCTGTAGCGGCAAAATAAGTCGAGGTGATTGCAAATTTCTCGCGCTCATTGGCTCGGTCGCGTAAGTCGTAGGCTTTGGTGGCACATTCCAGAGCCTTCGACTCTTGCTGGAGGTTAACGTAGGCGAGTGCTAAATCGGCATATGCCATGGGAAAATTGGGATCCAGTTGAATCGCTCGGCTCAGAAACGGAATGCTGGCTGTGTCCCCCTTAGTGCCTCTCATATGGACACCCAAGCTGTAGTTCTTCAGAGCTTCAAGCGACGATGTCGTGGCCTCAATCGGAACGTCAAATTTCTGCACCGAGGGAAGCGACTCTCCCAACTTGACTCGTAGGCTAGAACACGCTCGGCTCAGAGTTTTCAAAACATTTTCCTTGCTCGTGGCTTCCACCTGCTCTTTGGCCAGCGCGTCACCTGTACTACATGCTAACGCACTTAGTTCAATCACATAGTGGGTGCCCAAGCTGGAGATTGTTCCACCCAACAGAGCTTTACTTCCTGTGCGTAAGCAAAGTTCTTTGCCCACCGCAGCTGTAATGCGCGCCTGCAAAGGGTAGCCCATCATCCGCAGTGTCTCACTAGTCCTTTGGTCGGAGAGAATATTCAGAAAGGGCGATTGCCCCAGTTCCACCGACAGCGCTTGTCGCAGGGCTTCGTCAAAGACTGCATCGCCGGTCCTGTTCGCAAAATCAGTAATAATGACGGTATCTTTTTCTGTCAGCGGTTTGGGTTGATGCGAGCGATAGTATAGTCCGCCCGCAATCAGGCCACTTATGACCGAGATTGCGGTCGACGCGACTATCTTTTGTAATCTTCTCCTTCTGGAGATAGGGGATTCGCGCATCGGCACTCTGTAGGAGCCTGCAGCCGACAGTTGTCCGCTCTCGGAATCCCGCTTCAGCCGTTGCAAATCTGTTCGCACGTCGGCCGCTGTCTGGAAACGCAGGTTCTGATCCTTCTCCAGAGCCTTACTAATTATCGCCTCGACTTGCAGAGGAGCCTGCGGATTCACCTTCGAAGGAGGTACCGGTGTCTGGTGAAGAATTGCGCCACAGATTTCTCCCAAACTCGAACCGTTGAACGGTATCTTTCCGGTTGCCATCTCATACAGCACCACTCCGAACGAAAATAGATCGCTGCGTGCGTCCAATTCCTTTGCGCGCACCTGTTCCGGTGACATGTACGCGACTGTACCCATCATCGCTCCCGGACTCGTCAGGTGCGCCTCCCCTGAGTCGATCGACAGCGTTTCCAGATTGTCGCTGCTGCTGCCCGGACCTATTCGTGTGGGCAACTTCGCCAGTCCGAAGTCTAGAATCTTGGCGTGTCCTCGCTTGGTGATGAAAATATTGGCAGGCTTGATATCGCGGTGGACAATACTTTCGCTGTGAGCAGCATCGAGGGCATCCGCAATCTGGATGCCTAGATTCAGCAGTTCCTCAGTTTCTAGTGGCCTTCCCGCGATCCGGTGTTTCAGAGTCATGCCATCCAGGAACTCCATCACGATGAACGGCTGACCTTGGTGCAGCCCGATCTCGTGAATCGTGCAGATATTGGGATGGTTTAGTGCAGACGCCGCCTGGGCCTCGCGCTGAAAGCGGGCCAGCGTTTGGGGGTCCTTGGCCACTTCATCCGGCAGGAACTTGAGGGCGACAAACCGGTGCAGAGTTACGTCCTCGGCCTTGTAGACCACACCCATCCCTCCACCGCCGAGCTTCTCGATGATACGGTAGTGTGAAATCGTTTGGCCGATCACTGCGCCCGATGTTATGTCGGTAGCATGCCCAAGTCAATGAAACTCACAGGGTTGGCGGCGACGATACGCTACCTCGACAGGGGCACTGAGACTGCTAGTAGAGTACGCCTCGGTTCTTGCGCTCCATCCTCTCCACCACGACCTTCGTTCGCGTTCTAGTGTCGGGATGAACGCTGATTGACTCAGGTGCCATCGGCGCAATGTAAGTGCACTGCTTGGTTGTGATGATTGTGGAAACCTTTCTTGATTTACGGAGACTGGTACCTAAGCCTAATCTCTACTTTAAATTCGGATCAGGAAACACAATGATCGTGGCTTCCGGCAACCCTGGTTGTACCAGAAAAGCTGCCGCCGAATCTGAGTCAAATCCTAATTCTTTAGCGGTCATATATGGCGCATAAAACATAAGGTGGGGGGGAACCCGGACTGTTTTGTGGTCGTGAGTCGGGCCCAGGCGGTTGTCGCTCGACAGCATATAGCGGATTCCCGGTTTGCTCGGCGCCTTTAATCGGCCAGCCTTGTACCCATTTGCAACTTCTGTCTTGATCTCTGCCTCGGCCATACCCTTTGAGCGGAGTTCTTCCTGGTACAGGTCAGCAAGCAAGAGAGTCCGGCTACCCTCAGGGTCGTAGCACATAGGCTCGATCGACGTTTCGGTAGGCGCTGCGAAGTGCCGATTCACGAGACAGCTCACGCCGTTGGTCCCTTCGCGAGCTTTTTTGAAGCCCTTGGGGCCAAGCACATAAACGGATGCCTTATCCCTTACTTCTTCCGGGCCGGCGCTTAGCGCGATGGAGATCTGCTGGTCGCGCGGCATGGAAGCGTCCATGACTTTTGGTAGATTCTCAAATGGAACTTGAGCAGCAGCAACCCTTGATAGAGCAAACATCGACAAAGCGCTCACAATCGTCATCACCCATTTTTGTGTCATATTCGCTCCCTTGTCCTTCGCACATTTAGCTTTGTAACGAAGTCTCAGCGACACCATAGATGCAGTATTTGACGCACACGTCACGGTTTGGCAGTTCACAAATGTGACGACACCACAAAATATACCCATCACCACACGCGCTTTGGCCCGCTTGATCCCGTACCAAGCTGAGGAAGTTTCGCTTGGGCTTGCTGATAGCCCTAGCTACATCGAGCCGAGAGCCCGCACCATCATGGCCAGCAGACTTAACTCGGGGTCACCCTAAAACAAAAGGCGATGCTCAATACGAGGCGCGTTATTGGGCTTCGGTGTTCAGATGAACGTCTTTCATTTCCTCCATACTGCTGATCACGATGGCCCGCGTTCCTTTGCGCTCATAAATGGTTCCACTAGCCCGCACGTACTTACCGACGAAAGGCATGAGCTGGGCACGCTGGTCGCTGTCTGGCATCGAGTCAGAAATCGGAATGAACAGCTCCCCACTCTGGGTCTGGATAACCAGCGGCGAGTTCTTCCGCGCACAGTCTAAAGCGCACTTCAGATTGAAGTCAGTAGCCTTGGCGTCAAGGTTTTGAATTGGGCAAGCAATATCGCGAATCAGTCCCTCAATGGTGGCGGTTGATTGGTTGGGTGGGACCTTATCCGTTTTTGGGGAAGGCCAGCCCCCTGCAACCATCACAAGACTGCCGACAATGAGCAAGCAAACAAACGCAGTTTGTCGCATTCGGTCTCCCTCGATGCCAGAAGTAATTCTCGAGCACGATCTCTTTTTCACTGTCTAGCACCTAAGCCGTAACGCTCAACAGTACTTAGATCAGTGAACTTGTTGTTGAGGTACCGTCACTGGGTTCTCTTGGGCCGAGACCGTACTTCGGCAATCGCATTTACGTCGGCCTTATTCAGGGCGTTTAAGCCAACTTTGTTCCATTTCTGCAACAGCAGTTCTTGCCTGTTCCTCTTCGCGTGCTCCAGTTTCTTCAGCACCTGGGTCTGCCAAGAGGCCCGCAGATAAGGCCACACGAGTCATTAATGTGGCAGTCAACCAATTGCGGAACATGCAAGGGCCATCCCTTCAACCTGCAATTCAGCCCGTGTCGTGTTGGACGGAGTGCAGACAAAACAGAAAGCCGATGGCCGGGCATGACGTAGATTCCTAAATTCGCAGACGTTGCAGGTACCTTCCCTAAATCAGGGTGCCTCAGTTTGAACTAGGGCCCGAGCGTAACACCCCGGCC
>Ga0182037_10002275_pt1 | contig 10195 bp, 8 predicted proteins | sample sta12Cox44000082_FD_125974 | JGI IMG/M metagenome (GOLD analysis project Ga0182037, IMG submission 125974) | Lab enrichment of tropical soil microbial communities from Luquillo Experimental Forest, Puerto Rico - statoxic.12C.oxic.44.000.082 | ecosystem: Environmental > Terrestrial > Soil >... | reverse complement strand
TCGGGCAGCACCAAGTCGTCCCAGTTCGCCTTCGGTTCGATCCGACGTGCGAGCTGCTCCATCGATCGCCTGGCATGCTCGCGGCAGATCCGCCAGGCCTCGCGCTCGAGCGTGTCGTCTGCAGTCGTCTCGGCGAGCCGCCGCAGCGCGAGGCCGGCCGCGTGGATCGACGATGTATCGAGGCGAAACTGATCGGCGATCGCATCCAGTGCGCCGTTCATCCGCGCGGCGGCGGGCCCGAGGCTGTTATCCCAGGCCTTGCGGCGCTCGGTCGGGGTGGGTGCCGGCAGGGCGATGCGTATCACCGGCAGGGCGTCCGTCGGGCCGAACCCATCGCCGTCGAGAACGATCGGCGTTCCCGCCCGGGAAAGGAACAGCGGCAGCAGGCGCGCCGCATCGCCGCCCGCCTCGGTGGTTTCCATCTGGATATGCAGGCCGCCGCCGGTCAGCATCGCCTCGCGGTTCCAGTGGCGGACAAGCGTTTCCCGCTCGGCCGGTTGTGCCGGCAAGTCGGCGGCGCGCAGCCGGAATGGACTGAAGCCGGCGGCCAGCAGCGCCGCTGAGGCCGCCGTTTCCCGATCATGGGCCCAATGACCGGTCAGCATGATCCGTTCGCCGGCCTGCAGTGCATGCGCCGCCCGTTCGACCGCATCAACCAGCCAGGGCGGCAGGCGGGCAGGCGGCGCGACGGGGTGTACAATGCCCGCCAGCCGCTCATCGGAGCTTTCGACACCGGTCAGGTAGTGCAGGACGCGTTCATCGATGCGCAGCGGGCTTCCAGCGAGGCTCTCGCCCGGCATGGGCTCAATCATGCGCCAATAGCGCAATGGCCGGTCGCGGGTCAGCGCGCTCCAATGCGCGTTGGGCAGCGTGGCGAGTGCCAGGCCGAAGGTGGGTGCGGTGCGTTTCGGATCGCGGTGAATGAGCGAGCAGGCTTCAGCGAAGCGGCCGTCCAGCTCCACACCCGCACAAAGCAGCAGAACGCTGCGTTCGAATGCCGTCAGGCCAAACAGAAGGCACAGCGTCTCCAACGCCGATGGCGGTTCGGTCAGCGCCACCGGCGGCTGGCCAGGGTCGAAGGGCGGCTCCAGGCGGGCGGCACGACACAGCGCCAGGTGGACCGGCTGCAACGCGGCGACGAGCGCATCACGGTTGGCGGCCCGCCAGTCATCGACCTGCATGTTCATCACGTCACCGCGATGCGCGGCACGAAGGCCGGCGGTATCAGGGTGTTGTCGAGTGTCACGACGCTCTCCGCGCCGTCGATGCGAACCCGTAATGGCTGGCCCGGTGCCGGAACGGGCGCGAAGCCGGCGGGGATCGGGAAGTCGAGGGTTGGTTGCGCGTCCGGCGCCGAAAGTGGTCGGGGCTCGATTTCAACCGACTGGCCACCGATCAGCAGCATCGCGCGCTGGCGCCGTCCGACGGGCGGGTTGATGGTTAAAGTGAGGGTGGTGCCGATCGTCGCGGTCACCGGTGGCGCGACGATCGCCGGGATCAGCATGAAGGTGGCCGGGTCGGACAATAATGCGCCGTGCGGATCGGTCGGTGCGCCGAAATTGATGTGGCGTGCAGCCTGAACGGCGCGCACGCCGGCGTGCAGGGTTGCGGGCACGGTCACGCGCAACATTCGCGGTTGCACGAGGTCCGGGACCACCGGGGCGCCGTCGTCGAACGTGACCAGCGTGTCCGCGGTCGCGGCACCAACAAAGTTCCGTCCTTGTAAGGTCAGCACGCCGCCCGCCGCCACGAACGCGGGCGAGGCGTCATCGATCACCGGCCGGTCGAGCGGCTGCACGAGAATGTTGCGCGTTCTCACCGGAAGCCCGCCGCGCGCGGTCCGCGCGCGGCGGATCAGTACGACCGAGGCCATGTAGGCGGCGGTGGCACGATACCGCGCCTGAAACGCGGTCCACAATTTGTAGACATCTTCGGTGGTTAATGACTGCGGGGAGAGTTTCACCAGCTCCGCCTGATTGGCGAGGGTTGTCAGACCCACGGCCTGGATTTCACTGGTGGCGCCCGGGGCGGCGCGCGAAGCTAGCAGCGCATTTTGCACGAGGCCGCGGGTCAGCAGCTGGTTTTCGTGCAGGATCTGCATCGCCCAACCGAGCAAAATTTCGCCATCCAGTTCGTTGCGGCCATAGGCCGATAGCAGGAAGTGCAAATCGAGCGCGAGCGGCGGGCTGGCCACCCGCTGGCCATTGGCGTCGCGCTCCGGCAGGTCGGTGGCCCGAAACGCGGGATTGAGGCCGACGTGATACATGAACAGGTTCAGCCTAGGCGCTTCAGCATCGCCAACCACGATGCGGTCGGGCGGCAGTGCCGTGACGTGTGGCGTGGCACCCAGCGTCGTATCCAGCCCGCTGCCCGCCAGTGCATCGATCAGCATCCAGCGCAGCACGGAGGTCACGCCGGCAACGGCCAGGAAGTCGCTCATGACGACGACCGCCCAGATCGTTGGGCAAGGTAGTCCGCGAGGGATGTTCCCGGCCGTCGCGGGGCGGCTGGACGTGGCGGCGACGCGCGCGGCGGGACGGCATGGACCTCCACCAGGCCGATCGTGATGCTTACGTCGGGCGCGGCTGGCGCTTCATAGCCGGGTCGCGCTGCGATCGGTTGCGACTGAGCGCGGACGGCCGGGGTGAAAACCGGTTTGACTGGCGGCGACCCAGCTGCGCGGGGAGGCGCGACTTGATACCTGACAGGCTCTGCCGCCAACTGGCGCGGGGAAAGGGGTTGGCCGGTTTGAACCTGGTCAATCGGATGTGAGGAAAAATGAGGATCGGTGGTCGTGCCGTCGGCCTGGGGCGTCGACGGCGCCTGGTGCGGCAAAGGTGTGTCGTTCTTGTCGCCGGCGTCCACTGGCGATCGATCGGGCGTGGCGAACGGGGCGACGCCGTTGGTGCGCCTCCTCTCCGGGCCTTCGGCGGTTCGATCCCGGCCCTTGGTGTCGGGCATCGACGCGCCGGCTTGGGTGGCGATGGCCGGCACCGGGCGGGGGTCATTGGCCGCTTGTTCACTGGGAACGTTCGACATGCTTTCGCGACCGATCCGGCCCTCTCGGGGTGATTCTGTGTGGTGCGCCGCGTGATGCGGTGACAGGCCCATCGGGCGGCCTACGGAACCCGTTTCCACCTCATGCGCGATGCACGGCTGGGCATCCGCCGATCCCGGCCCCGGATCGCTCTCATGACGCGACGCCAGCAATGGCTCGGCCGTAACCACCCCCGCGGGAAGCCTGCCCTGCGCTCGCAGGATCAGCCGGGTCAGGCTGTCGCTCATGTGCGTATCAATTCGAGATAGGCACGCCGCCGCGGCGCGCTCATGGCCAGGATCGTCGTCTCCGACCACCCATGGGCTTGCGCGAGTTCATGCACCTCCTGCAACAGGCGCCCGGCCGCATGGCGCACTTCCGTCCACAAATACGAGGAGAGGTCGACGATCACGCTCTGCCGGGCGGTGCATGCGGGGCACGCGAGAAAGACGGAAAGTTCCCCCGCCTCATGAAGTGCGGCTAACCTGGTTTCGGCCGTTGCACGGACTGCTTCGGGAAGGTCGCGGTAAGGAACGGCATCGCCGCGCGGGTCAACCGCCGTTACGCAACGATCCAACAGACGGGTCCGCGCCGCATCGATGTCCGGCTCTCCGGCTGCGTCGTCGATGTCGGCCGTATCAGCCAACCGCAAATTGAGAACCCAGTCATCGACAGTCGGGGTGGCCGCGGCGTCCTCTGCACCCTCCAGCGCCGCGGCGGCCCATGCATGCGGCAGGGCGAACTCCAGCTGCTCCCCACACCCCTGGCAGACGGCGAAGGCCGCGAATGCATCGCCAAACGTGATGCCCCGCAGTTCCAGCAGCAGCCTGTCGCGTACCGCGAGCGTGAGCGCCGCGGCGTCTGGCCTAGCGAGCCCCGGGTATCCGGCGGACAGCAGCGTGAGCGCGCGCGCCGACCAGGACTGGCGCCCGCCGCGTTCCCAGGCCGATAGCAGCGCCTCGCCCGTCAGCGGGCAAAAATCACCGCTTCGCCCCAGCTGGGCGGCGGGCAGCATCTTCATAGTCCTCCTGCGACCTGATCAGCCGCGCTAGACGGTCAGCGTGGGTTCCGCCGGCTCGACGACCGCGGTGTCGCGCGACCAGCCTTCATTCTCGAGTTTGATGTGTTGGATCGCGACGGCGTTCGCATTGGCGTCCAGATCGGGCAGCGCCTGGTATTCGGACACCCAGCACCGCAGCACCGAGTAGGAGATCGCGAGCTGACCGGCCTCGTTGTAGAAGTCGATGATGATGTCCTTGCGGAAATCCGCCAGCGACACCTCACTGCCCAGCCCGGCGCCCAGTTGCCAGACCTTCGCGGCCCACTTCTCGAACTCCAGATCATGAGTTACGCCGCGTTCCAACGTAATCGCGTCGTATTCGGTGCGTCCGGGTGACTTCCGGCTGGTGGACGGATCGCCGCCTTCGCGGTGCTTGACCACCTCCGTCGTACGTTTCAGCGTCCCAACCTTGCTGATACCGGCCACGTAACGGCCGTCCCAGCGCACGCGAAACTTGAAGTTCTTGTAGGGGTCGAAACGCTTTGGGTTGACCACGAATTCCGGCATTGGACTGGCCTTTCTTTATCCGTTGGCGAGGCGCGGGTTCAGGTTTGCAGTTGTCCCGCGAGTTGCTGGATCTGGATGATCACGAACTCCGCCGGCTTCAGCGGCGCGAAGCCCACCAGGATATTGACGATGCCGCGGTCGATGTCGCTCTGCGTCGTCGTGTCCTTGTCGCACTTCACGAGATAAGCATCGCGCGGGCTTTGGCCCTGGAACGCGCCGCGCCGGAACAGGTCATGCATGAACACGCCAATGTTCAGCCGCAACTGAGCCCACAATGTTTCGTCGTTCGGCTCAAATACCGCCCATTTGGTGCCGCGGTAGAGGCTTTCTTCAATGAACAGCGCCAGCCGCCGAATCGGGACGTACTTCCACTGGCTGCCTTCGGCGTCGGAACCGACCAGCGTGCGCGCGCCCCACATCACCGGCCCGTAGATCGGGAAGATGCGGGCGCAATTCAGACCGAGCGGATTAAGCACACCGTTTTCCAGATCGTTCAACTTGTAGGCCATGCTCTGAACCCCGGTGAGCGTGGCTTCGGTCCCCGCCGGGGCCTTCCAGACGCCGCGGGACGCGTCGATCCGCGCATACAGGCCCGCGACGACTCCGCTGGGGGCGAAGGTGCGCGGCTGGAAGCTGTTCAGTGGATCCGGCAGACGCAGGCGCGGAAAATACGCGGCGCCGTTTTCCTGATGCACACCCAGACCGCTGGTCTTCCAGTCGACCGCGGCGCTGACCGTGTTGACCGGTGGCGGCGCGTCGACCAGCAGCATCGCCCGCCGCCGCTGGCAGAGGCTGATCGCCGCGCTGTAAACGGCGTTCGGATCGACGTTGTTGTCCAGCGCGGCGGGGTTTCCCGCGGAGGCGCGAGTCGCGTCCGGGATGCTCAGCAGGTTGAACAGATCCACCCGTTCCAGCGCGTAAATACCGGTGAACGCGAGCTCGTCACCAACCAGATCGCCGGTCCCGGGCAGCGACGTGCCGTCGCTACCGGCCACCGATGCGGTCTGGCTGCCAAACGCATGCCCGGTGCCAAGCGCATAGTGCGCGACGTTGGCGGTCGCGGGTGACGCGAGACCGAGCACGGTGGCGGCATCACCCGCGGGCCCCGCCGGGGTCGTGAAGCTGAGGATCGCATCGCTGAGGCTGGCGCTGGGTGGTCCGGGCAACAACCCATTGACGCGGATCCGCCAGGTGCCGGCGGTAGATCCGGTGATGGCACCGCAACGCACAGAAGCGCCTGGCCATCGAACGGCCAACGTCGCGTTGATCGTGCTTTCCAGCTGCGCCGCCAAACCCGCAGCGGTCTGGGGTATTGGTCCATTCTGCGCGAACACCCTGATGGTCAGAGGCAGCGGTGGCGGCACGGTGGTTGGCTGGGATACGGACAGCACCAAGGAGAAATCCTTTGTCGCCGTCGTGGTCCAGTGCGTGACGGTCGTGCTCGCCGCGGTCGTGCCCGTATAGGCCCGTCCCAAAGTTAGATGCGTGGCATCCGTGATGGCGGTGATCGGATAGGGCGTGCCGGTGGTATCCGACCCGAACACGACCGACTGGCCCACCTGCAGGTCGGTGGTAAAGTTCGTTCCGGTTCCGGTGATCGCATTGGAGCCATTGGTAACGGCAACGGTTCCGTTGACCGCGGTCCCGCCCATGGCGATCGTGACGGCCGCGCTGAGAATGTCGCTTCCAACCGTTCCTGTCGTCGTCGGCGGCGCGGAGGTCGACAGCGCGCCGGCGGTGGCGACATTGACCAATTGCGAGCCGGTGTCCGGATCGTTGATGACCGCGCCAACGTAATTATTACGCGCCGGATCGAGTGACAGAGACGGGAACGTCTCCACCGTGTTGTCATCGAGATTCGTGACCGTGAGGTTGAACGCGGTCGCTTCCGCCGTGGGCGGAATGCCGATCCGGTCCACGTCAATCAGGAGTTGGCCATCCGCCCAGATGCCGCTACTGAGCGCGGTGAAAAGCAGGTTCGCGACGGTGACTTTCGCACCCAAAGCGCCGGTTCGGGGAACGCGCACGACATAGGCCTGCGACCCGCCGTTCGAGAAGAATTGCTGCACCGCGTACGATAGCTCGCTGTGGGAGGCGATGCCCCCGAACAGACGTTCGTAGTCCGAGAAGCTCAATAACAGCTCGGCACGATTGTCGATCCCCCGCGAGGTATAGCCTACGAACGCGGCGATGGAGGTGGCGACGCCGGCGATCGGGCGAGCGAGGCTCGGCAGTTCCTCGATATAAACGCCTGGGTATGTGGGCATGATCGCCATGACATTTCCTTCCGCGTGTTCGGGACGTTACCTGGCGCACTCAGCGGGCGCGGCGGGTGTGCGAGCCGTCGGGTGAAGTCGGGTGATCGGAACGGTGGTGGTCGCCGTTGCCTCCGCGTTCGATCGAGGACGGACAATTGGCGAAGGCGAGGGCCCGTATCGGGTGCGCGACGATCCCGCGGCGCCGTATGCCCGCCATGCCGATTGATCCGATGCGATGAGCTTTTCTGGACGAAGCGCGACCCTGGTCTCCGCCCGGCGGACCTTGTGGCCCTCGAAATATTTGATGGTTCGCTTGCCCTACGTCGAGCCTCCACCGCGGCCGACGAGGGTCGGGTAGGAAGAGAGATCTGGTAGAGAAATAGCGAGACGCCAGCTGCCGTCGGTTGCGAGAAAATCCTTGGCGAGGTGAATCTTGAACTCGAGCTCGTTGTTGATAGTGCTGCGATGCGGCAAGATAGTTCGCCCGCAACAACTCGATCACTGCTCCGCTGACCGCGGTAACTGCCCGGAAGTCCGCCATCTGCGCGTGCCACCCCCTCGCTCGTGCTCTGCGCAGAATCATTCGCTATCGCCGCGGCAATGGCCATCCACCGAGAGGTGCAAAAAGGGTGGAGTTGTGGAGCTAGATCCGACTCGCAGTGCAAGGTTTAGCCACCGGAGCCGAGGGCGCTGCCGCGGACGAAATCGATCAGCACACCGGGCGAGGCGTCGCCGAGATCAGTCTGGTAGACCTGCAACTCGAAGCCGAACGCCCCCCGGCCATTGCCGGAAAACGCGATGAATTTGGTGGCCGGCAGCATTCGCAGCAGCCCGCGGATGATGCCGTCGGTTTCGTTCCGGCCCAGCCCGATCACGACGAGGTCCGGCCGCATGCTGGTGAGCCGTCGAGCCAGATCATGTCGCGCGTCGAACTCGGCGATGATGTCGAGCTGGACGCGGCCCTGCGCCAGGCGTTCGATCAAGTCGCGCAGCATGGTCGGTGTCGTCACCATTACGGTGCGGATGCCGCTCACCATCACAGCGCCTTGCTCGCAAGGGAATGGCCCGAACCCAGCCTGAGCCGGTTTACGGTGGGCGAAAATCCGTCGGATGGTCGAGGGCGGGTGGGAAAAGGATGGAGAGGGGATGGAGAAGAACGTTGACCGCTGGGACCCGAGGGCGGCGGAGGCTAAAGCAACATTGCCTCGGTTTGTACACAGCTTGCCGGCAATCGACCAACGCGTGGACCGCGCGCAAAAGGAGATTGGGGGATGTTGGGGATTGTCTTGGAGGAGCTGACCTCCGCTCGATCAGGCGATCAACGGCTTTCATCAAAGAATAAATATTGCCTGTCAGGCCAACCAGGAATTCAATTGCCAGTAATGGACGTAATAATCGCCCTGATGACGCGCGAGATAGGCGCGAGTGGCGGCGCGGTCTTATCCCCATCCCCCATCCATCTCCTTTCCATCCGCGCGAATTGCCCCCGCTATGCAGGAGGACCAAGAGACCGTATAGGAAATCGGTCGAGCACCACGCCGCACCGTCAACAACTAAGATTTGTGTACCAACCGTGAAGCGCTGCTCAGGGCTCACCGCGCGGGGGCCAACCGTGATCGCGCGACCACTGCGCTACTTGGCCAGGTCGATCGAGTTCCAGCTTAGGGAGCAGGTTGTGGACGTGCGACTTGGTCGTGGCGAGACCGATATTGAGCCGCCGGGCAATTTCCTTGTTGCTGAGGCCGCCGCTGATCAGGCGAACGACCTGCTCCTCGCGCCCGGTCAGGGTAGGCGGTCGGGCCTGCGGCAGCGCCCGAGCGTCGGCCCGCGACGAGCGCGAAATCCAGCGCAAGAGCCCGGCCACGACCCGGGTCGAGCAAGTCTGCTCCCCGCGCACGATGTCGCACAGAAAGCCGACGAGCTCGTCGAGCGCGGTGCTGCGCGGGACATAACCGAAAATGCCGGCGTCGGCCCAAGCAATGACGTTGACCTCGGTCTCGGCGACTGTCAGCGCCACGACAGGGGTCTGCGGGCTCAGTGTGCCCCGCTGCCGCGCCGCTGCGAGCCCGTCGGGAAACACCGCATCGATCAAGGTCGCGTGCGGGGCCGCGGCGCGTGACACCGCGAGGGCCTCGGCGAGAGTGGCAGCGCTGCCGGAGATCGTGAAGGCGCCGTCGCGGGCCAGAACTTCGGCCAGACTCTCCCGCAGGAAACGAATATCAGAAAGGATCAGGAGGCGGCGCGGGGCGGCGTCGATGGAAGCCACCGGCGTTCCCGAGCAAATTCCAGGATCCGATTGTCCGCGAGCGGCAGCCTTGTCCTGTCGCACGCCGCCCATCCCAACTCCCTCCAGGAATTGGTAAAAACGAAAGACAGAATTACCCGACTGCTGGCGGTCCGATCTGCGCAATCTACCAATGGATGCCGACCGATGTTCTCCCCTGCCTCAGGTATCGCACACCAGCACGCCGGGTTTCAAGCCAGGGGTGATGGGGTCCGATGGAGCAGAACGGGCCTCATAGTTGATCCTGATTTTAAGGAAATCCTGGTCAATGCGGCGGTCACGTCTAATATCTTCCGCGCGGTGGCGACACAGAAGGTGCTGGTCGCGCGAATTAATGATCGGTGCTACCCGAGGAGCGCGCGAGCTCGAACGCCGCGGCAATCCCTGTGGCAATATTCGGGCATTCGACGTGAGCGGCGAGGCTGCCTCCTGCTGGTCCAGGCATCCACCCAGCGCAGGCTGGTACTGCCGCGATCGGCCGGGAGAGGGGCGGCCTGGGCAGCGCCGCGTTCAATTCCTGGGCAAGGTTTCGTCGCCGCAGGCAGGCACCGGTTCGCTCAAACCTTGGCCGAAGCCGCCAGTGGCAATCCGACTGGCCGGGGCGGCTCACCATGGCGTCGGTGTCCGGTAGCCGGCTTTGCAGACTCTTGGCGATATTTGGTCAGCCTCACTGGGCTCGCCGTGAAGCTGCAATTACGTCTGCGCCAACAGCCGCATGCAAGCCACAGCCCGGTCGCAACTGGCCTTACGCCCCATGCAGGGATCGGTTCTGGGCTGGGAGCGCTATATCGGCCGGGCCGGCCAGATCATCGGGAGACCTTCGGGCCGCTCGCAGAGGTTCTCGCTGATGTGCTGAGCCGGTTCGTTCCTGAGCAGCGCGATTTGCTTCACACGTCATTCGCGCTCGCCGAAGCAAACCGCCTGGAGCACATGTTTGCGAGTGGGGACGAGTTCACGGCATCGCTCCGGGGACTCCGAGATCGAGCGTGCGCTCCTGGATCGGCTGTCCCGTCTCGACCAGGAGGCTCGATTCGATCTTGACGTAGCGG
>Ga0182037_10002267_pt1 | contig 10207 bp, 9 predicted proteins | sample sta12Cox44000082_FD_125974 | JGI IMG/M metagenome (GOLD analysis project Ga0182037, IMG submission 125974) | Lab enrichment of tropical soil microbial communities from Luquillo Experimental Forest, Puerto Rico - statoxic.12C.oxic.44.000.082 | ecosystem: Environmental > Terrestrial > Soil >... | reverse complement strand
CCCCAAAAACAGCCCGCGCCAAACGTCGCTTTCTCCGTTGCCATTCCGAACAATCGAACGACGCTGAGTACGACGCAAGCCGTACAAGTTGACGCTTGAAATCCCGCTGGCGCGCAACAACGATGTCGATGTCATGTCGAGCCTAACGACTGTCGAACAAACCCGTGCGCCGATACCAATTCGTCTCATCAACAGATGCGGAGCCGCACTCGAAAAGATCGGCATTGGATCGAGAATCCCTTCCCCGAAACAATTGATCGAGCACGCGAGGCGTCGTTGTCAGCTGGAGGATTTTGGCGACGGCGAATTTCGCGAAGCACTCTCGCGTTTATTAGACGCGTGCCATCGCGAGGCGCGGCTAAATGTGATCGGCAAAATGGCAGTGCGAAGCGATGTGGTTCGAATTTTGTGCAACCGCCTTTTGCTGACGCGCGATCGACCGCTGTATCCCGAGATCGCGCAACAGGAAATCCGCGAACCGCTGTTCATTGTCGGCTTGCCACGGAGTGGAACAACTTTGTTGCACATTCTGTTGGCAGCTGATCCGGCGCATCGTGCACCAATCACCTGGGAAGTGATGTCCCCCTCCCCACCGACCTCAGATGACCGAGAAAAACGCATCCGACAGGCAGCGCGCGATCTGGCGGCGCTGCGTTGGCTGGCTCCGACCTTCGAAACGGTTCACACCACCGGCGCGGAATTGCCTCAGGAATGCGTTTCGCTAATGAGCCCCACGTTTATGAGCGACCAATTTGACACGATGTATAACATGCCGACGTATCGGGCCTGGTTTTTTAGTCAGGATTTGCGACCGGCTTACGAATTTCATCGCCGCTCTTTGCAACACCTGCAGTTTCGCGAATCGGCGGAGCGATGGATCCTGAAAGCGCCGGCGCACATGTTCGCCGCGCCTGCGTTGTTGTCGATCTATCCTGACGCGCGATTTGTTCAAATTCATCGCGACCCGCTGGAAGCGGTCGCTTCGGTTTCAAGTCTGGTCACCATTTTACGACGCGTCTTCAGTGATTCGGTCGACCCTGTTCAGGTCGGAAGTGATGCGCTGTTTTACTGGTCACAGGCATTAAAGACTTTCCTGCGCGCCAGAGACCAACTTACGACGTCACGCGTTTGCGATCTGCGTTATACCGATCTGTGCTGCGACCCGATCGCAGCCACGCGATGCGTTTACGAACATTTCGGTTGGAGCTTCTCGAGTGAGATTGACGCACGAATGCGTAGCGCACTCGCCCAACAAACGTCGCAAAAAAATGGCGTGCATCGATACGACGCTGCCTACTTCAGATTAGGCGGAGTGAGCGGATTTGAGGAGTACTGCGAGCGATTTGGCTTTTCGACTTCGCCATTGAGCAAGCCGAATGAACGCGCCAAAGCCGCCGCGTAACTGCATCCACTTCGCCGTCGCGAGGCTGGGTATTGCACCCGCAATGGGATTCATTGGTAATCCGCGCTTCGATCGTGTGCTAACGCGCCTAACCGACTGAGGCCGATCAACAATGAATCGGCAGGACGGTCAGAAGCGACTACTTACATCACCATTCCGCCGTCTACACAGACGACCTGGCCCGTAATGTAATTGGCTTCCGGTGACGCGAGAAACCCCACCAAGTTCGCGACGTCTTCGGGCGTGCCGGTTTTGCCGAGCGGAATCTTCGATTGAATCATTTTCTTGATTTCGTCGGACAAGCCCGTCGTCAGGTCGGTCGTGATAAAGCCCGGCGCGATTGCGTTCACGGTGATATTGCGACTGGCCAATTCGCGCGCGAGCGATTTCGTGAAACCGATCAGCCCGGCTTTGCTCGCAGCGTAATTCGTTTGCCCGGCGTTGCCGATCAAACCGACCACCGAACTAATGTTGAGGATGCGGCCGGAGCGCTGCTTGATCATCGCCCGCAGAATTGACTGCGTAAAATTAAACGCGCCCCGCAGATTCGTGTTAATGACGGCGTCCCAATCTTCGACTGACATCCGCATCGCGAGACCGTCGCGCGTCACTCCCGCATTGTTGACGAGGATATCGATCTTCGCGAAGTCGCTAAGGATTTGGGCGCCGACTTTTTGCACGGCCGCATGATCAGCAACATCGACTGCGTAATGTTTCGCTGAACCCGCGCGCAGAATATTCAGTTCGCCAGCAGTTCGCTTCGCGTTTTCCTCGCTCTGGCTGACGCACGCAATGCGGGCACCCTCACACGCAAGGCGTAGCGCGATCGCATGCCCAATCCCCCGCCCTGCACCGGTCACGATTGCCGCCTGATCTTCGAATCTCATCCTCAGATCGCAATGCTGCGCGTTGCTCCGAAAGTGTCAACACAACATGAGCGCAGAGAATTCTGATCAACGATCGGGTTTTACCGTCGCCCGGTTACGATTTCCCGACGGCGAAGTTCGCGAAATCCTTCGGCTCAAAAAGAATTGCTGGGGCGAAAGCTCGGTCTCAGGAGCCAAACACATCGAGAAAAGCGACCTCGAACGCGAGTGGTTCCCGAACGTTGCGGCCGAGATTGTCGCGTAGTTCTTCCAGGCGCTGGATTCGCCGCAACACTTCCGCGGCGCTGAGTCGTTCTGCGAGCATGGTGATTTCCTTTTTCGCCGCAGGGAAATCCCGCCGCGCTATATTGCTGCACGCGCGCAAAACATCGGACCACCATTCCAGAAGCACTTCCACAAGCATCGCCCGCCGTTGAATGTAGAGGCTTTCGGTCAGCGCCTTGTAATATTCTTCTCGATCGTCCAGCCATGCGCCGTCAGTGCAATTGCGGTAACGCGTTTCCTCTTCTTTAAATGCGTCCGCGGTTTGGGTTTTGATTTGCTCGCGAATTTCGCCAAGCAACGACTGCATCCCTTGAGTAACGCGATACGCTTGCTGGACGCCCCAATTCTTTTCCCGCGCGGTATTGCGAAGCAGTTCCACCAGTTCAGCGCGCTCAGGCATTTCGATTTCTTCGCCGTTCGCCGCCAGCGGAATGGAAATGCAACGCGAGACAATAGTGTCCGGCAACGCTTCCGGCAGCGCGCTGAGCAAAAGCAGAAGCGAATTCGCCGGCGGCTCTTCCAGCGTCTTCAAAAATGCGTTCGCGGCCTCCGGTTGCAACCGGTCCGCTTCGGTAATGATTGCAACTTTGCGGCGGCCTTTGCTTCCACGCATTTGAAGTCCGTGTTCCAGTTCCCGGATCTGCTTAATCAGAATTCGGCGCGACTTTGATTCGGGCTCGGCCACAAAAATTTCGTGCGCCCTCGCAGCAAACACATCGGCCGGATCAGTTCCGTTGACGGCATTTGCGAGTTCCGCCGCGACCTCTCGTTTGCCGCTGCCAGTCGGCCCCGAAATCAAATACGCATGCGCCAAGCGCTTCTGTTCATGCGCTCGCCGCAAAAATCCGATCGCTGCTTTGCGGGTGAACGCCATATTAACTCGCGGTCTTCGCTAAATCCGGAAAACGCTTCGAAAGAATTTCCCAAATCTGATTCGCGATGTCAGCCGGCGATTCCCAGCCTTTGATCACCACCACGCGATCTTTCTGCCGCTTCGCGAATTTCAGATAGCCATCGCGGATCTTCTCGTAAAATTCGTCGCGTTCCTGCTCCATTCGATCCGGCCGACGCGGACCTTTCATGCGCGCGCGCGTCGTTTCAAGATCGACATCGAGCAGGAACGTAACCTCCGGGATGCAACCGGCAACGGCAAAAGCGTTCAAGTGCCGGACAATTGTTTTGTCCAGTTTGCGCGCGACACCTTGATAAACAGTGGTCGAGTCAAAGAATCGGTCCGCAATCACGCATTCGCCGCGTTCCAACGCCGGTTTGATCACTTCGCGAACCAGTTGCGCGCGGCTCGCCTCAAACAAAAGCAGCTCGGTTTCCGGAGTCATGCCGGCGCTTTCCGGCGCAAATTGCAAGAGTTCGCGAATGGTTTCGCCGATGGCCGTGCCGCCCGGTTCGCGCGTAATCAAAAACGGAACGCCCGCCGCGTCGAGACGGTTGGCCAGCAACTGCACCTGGGTCGATTTTCCACAACCCTCAGAGCCCTCGAATGTCACAAAAGGCAGCCGCACCATGACCATGTCGATCTTCAAACAAAGATCGACAAATGTCGAACCGGGTTAAGATGAACCGATGAAAAAGTTCTGGCTCGTGAAACAGGAACCATCTGATTATTCATGGTCCGATTTTGTTGCTGATGGCGGCACAAGTTGGACCGGAGTGCGAAATTTCGCGGCGCGAAATAATCTGCGCCGGATGTCCAAAGGCGATCGCGTTCTCTTTTATCACAGCGGTGAAGAAAAGGCGGTCGTTGGCATTGCCAAGGTCGCGCGCGCGGCCTATCGCGACGCGACCGCGAAAGAAGGCGATTGGAGCGCGGTCGATCTCGTTCCGATCAAAGCGTTGCCGAAACCGGTAACGCTTGCGGAAATAAAATCGAAGTCGCAGTTAAAGAAAATCGCGCTCGTTCGGCAGTCGCGTCTGTCGGTTATGCCGTTGGTCGCCAAGGAGTTCGGCTTCATTGTCGGAATGGCTGGTTAGTTAATTTACTTGTCCTAGTAGGAAGCGCGGTCGAAATTTGGCAAAATGACATCGGCTGTGGCCACGCAGTTTCTGCCGGCTGTCGCGGCGGCGAGTGCGACCAAAGACTATCTCGTTGTCTCCCTTCACGACGTCGCACCTGCCACTCAACTGGTCGCAGACAGAATCATTTCCGAGCTGACGCAAAGAGGAATCCGGCATTGCTCGCTCCTGATCGTCCCCGATTACCATCACCGGGGCGCGTCGATGCAAGATCGGCAGTTTGTTTCCTGGTTGCGCAATCTTGAAGCGACCGGGCACGAGATCGTGATCCACGGCTATTTTCACGAGCGGCCGCAGCGTGCGCACGAAAGTTTTCTCGAAAAATTCGCGACCCGATTTTACACCCAGGGCGAAGGCGAATTTTACGATCTCGGTTACGATGAAGCCTGGCGGCGAATCAAAACGGCGCGCGACGAATTTCAGGCAGTGGGCTTAAAGCCGCGTGGTTTTGTCGCGCCGGCTTGGTTGCTCAGCTCGGACGCGGAGCGCGCGGCCCGCGATGCAGAAATGGAATATACAACCCGGCTTCGAACAGTGCACGATTTACGCTTCGGTGAAACCTTCTCCGCGCGATCGCTCGTTTACAGCGTACACAACGGCTGGCGACGGGCGACGAGCCTGGCTTGGAACGCTGCGCTCAGCCACGTCGTCAAGGACAATCCGCTCGTTCGTCTGAGTATCCATCCGCCGGATTTTTCCCATCCGACCATTTGGCGGCAGATTGTCGATCTGATCAGTGAAATGGCACTCATTCGAACGTCAACAACATATCAGGATTGGATCGCTGAGCAGCGCCTCAAGCACGGGCTCTGATTCTATATGAGCAAATGTGACCTCCATATTCACTCCCGTTTCAGCGCGCGCTCGGAAGAGTGGCTATTTCGGCGCCTTGATTTTCCGGATTCTTATTCCGATCCGCGCGAGCTGCATCGGCAATTGCTTAAGCACGGAATGGATTTCGTCACGATCACCGATCACGACTCGATCGACGGTTGCCTGGAAATTCAGGACTTCCCGAAAACGTTCATCAGCGAACAAGTCTCGACTTATTTTCCACAGGACCCCTGTAAGATCCACATCCTGGTCTGGGGGATTACCGAAAGGCAACACGCCGACATCGTCCTCATTCGAGAAAATGTTTTTTCGCTGCAGCGATATTTGCAGAGCGAACGAATCGCGCACGCGGTCGCGCATCCGCTCTACAGCGTCAACGGTAAGCTCGAAACGTCACACCTAGAGCGCCTGATCTTGCTCTTCAAGCATTTCGAAGGCGTCAACGGGCTGCGTGATGCGCTCTTGAGCGAACTGGCGCAAGAACTGTTCGCATCGCTAACACCAAAGAAAATCGAGGAATTGGCCGAGCGCCACAATCTCGAGCCGACTCATCGCGAGCCGTGGAAAAAAATTCCGGTCGGCGGGTCGGATGATCACGGCGGAAAATTCATCGCTTCGGCGTTTACCGAGACGCCGAAGGCCGATTCAGCTGAAAAATTTCTTGCGCACTTGCGGAGCGGTGCTTGCCAAGCATGTGGTAAAGGCGGCACTCCACTCGCGCTCTCGCATGGTTTTTACAACACGGTCGCCAGTTTTATTCAGGATCACTTTCACGAAAAACTCGGAGCGAGCGCACCCTTGGTGGAGCAGATGTTCTCGCGCTTCATGGAAGGGCGCGATCCGACTGAGCTGACGTTGAAGGACAAAGCGACGGTTTTCGCCCAGGGCGTGGTCTCCGGAAAAATTTTCGACCTGATGAAACCGACGAACATGTCGCTTTGGAAAGAATTGTCGAACCAATTCCAGGAAGCCCAGGCAAAGGCAAACACCGAATTCGAGCTAAAGGGCGCTTCCGAGCCGGAGCGCAGAACGTTCCTGATGGCGAACGCAGTCGCGGAGCAGTTGGCCTATCGACTGTTCAAGAAATTCGTCCAGCAAGTCGGCAGCGGCAATTTAGTCGAAAGCATGCAGGCAATCAGCGCAATCGCCCCAATCCTGATAATTCTCGCGCCTTACATTTACGGTTTTCACAGCCAGGCGCCGTCGCGAAAATGGCTGCAGAAAATTTTCCGCGAGTTGACCGGGAGAATCCCGCTGGCGCTGCAAAACAACAAGCGGGCCTGGTTCACCGACACGCTCGAAGACGTCAACGGCGTCGCGACCACGATCCGAAAAATGACTGCGGCCGGCGCGGGTGCCGGGAAAGAACTGATCGTGATCACCTCGCGCAATGAGCTGACAGTCGACGATATCCCGATCAAAAATTTCAAACCGATCGGCGAATTCGAACTACCGGAGTATGAACTGCAAAAGCTCAGTTTCCCGCCGATCTTGCAAATGCTCGATTACATTCAGCGCAAAAGATTCAGCGAAGTGATCATCAGCACGCCTGGACCGATCGGCCTGACCGCGTTGCTCGCGGCGAAAATGCTCAATCTCCAAACGAGCGGAATTTATCACACCGACTTCCCGCAATACGTCCGCATCCTAACCGAGGATAGTTTTCTCGAAAGCGTCACCTGGCGTTACATGCACTGGTTTTATGGCCAGCTCGACACCGTCTTCGTAAACTCGGAGGAATATCGCGAAAGCTGGATTAAGCGCGGTTTTGAACCGGAAAAATTAAGGATTTTCCCGCGTGGACTCGATACAAAGCTTTTCCACCCGACGCGGCGCGACCCCGCGTTCTTCGAAAAGTTTGGCGCAAAGAATGGACAGGTCCGATTGCTGTATGTCGGCCGCGTCTCACGGGAGAAAGATCTCGATCTTCTTGCTCAGGCTTATCGGCGTCTACGCGCCGAGGGTTTGTCGATCCAACTCTGCGTCGTCGGTCATGGTCCCTATTCGAAAGAATTTTCCGAATCGTTGCCGGAAGCTCTTTTTATCGGATATCTCACCGGCAAAGAGTTGGCGGCCGCCTATGCGTCGGCCGACATTTTTGTTTTCCCAAGCACGACCGACACGTTTGGGAATGTGATCATCGAAGCGCAGGCTTCGGGCGTTCCGGTGATCGTCTCCGATTCGGGTGGACCAAAAGAATTGGTTGAAAACGATTGCAACGGCTTGATCACGAAATCGCACGATGTGGAAGATCTTACTCGTGCGATTCGAGAGCTCGCGACGAATCCCGAACGGCGCAAACGAATGGGCGATCTCGCGCGCGAAAGCGTGATTGATCGCACTTGGCCGAACGCGTTTCGGAGATTCTGGGCAGCGACTGAAGTTAGTTGATTAGCTCGGCAATGGCGGCGGTTCGGTCGCTTTCACGGGCGGCGGGTTGGAAACCACGGCCCAGACATCGTAGTCCGGTCCGAATTGTCGGATGAACCGCAGACCGAATGCGCGCAGACAAACGTAAACCGGAAGCAAAATGACAGTGCCGACATACGGTAAGGCCGCGATGCAACAAGTCGCGCACGTGGCTATCCCAGCGATCATCGCTGTTGCGATGAGCAGGCAGATCCCAAACAGACAAAATAAGATAAACGGTCCCGGATCCTCCAAGAGTAGCGTCGCCACTTGACGAAATGCTTCCACCGCCCGGAGCCGGCGAACGTACATTAGTGGAACCATAAAATAGCTCGTCACCCCGAAAAAGAACACGAAACAGATCCAGGCCAAAAAAAGCAGGGCAAACAAAATGATGAACAGCGGTGTCATCGTATCACTTATGCTTACTCCCTGACCAAAGATCCCGAGTGGAACAAGCACGCTAAGACAGAACAATCCAAAAACAGCCATTGAGCCAAACACCACCAATGAGAGAAAAAGGAAATAACTATTGCCTTCCTGCCGATACTCGCGCCACGGCTCGGCAATGGCGGCGCGATTTCGAGCAATGCAATCTGTGAAAATGAAATTGCCACGCGCCCGGAGCCACAAGAACAGAACAATCAAGACAAGCATGAAAAACCCAAAGACTGCGATCGCGATTGGCAGCCACGGCTTCCATTGCTCCCAGTCCGGAAAAACAAAGTTTTGCTTCGCCCTTCTTGGCGGAAAATTTCCAAACGGAAAATTGAAGCCACCACCGCCAAAGTGCCCGGACAGAAGCGCGGCGAACCCGATGATCAGCCATTTTTCAAAAACAAACGGTTGAAAAAGAATCCTCTTCGTCACCTCGAAGGATTCTTCGAACGGTTTGATGATCTCGATCTTACCGGTCGCACCGTTCACAAGATCATTTGAGCGGCTCGGCAAGTATTGATCAAGCTCTCTCACTGCGCGTCCGACGTTTTTGTGTAGGGTTACTGCTTATGGAGCGAGGGACGGCCCGCCGATATCCGATTGGCGCTGAAGTAATTAATCCTAACGAGACGCATTTCCGTATTTGGGCGCCGAAAGCGCGGCAGGTCGATCTTGTCTTGGAAGAGAACACCCAAAAAAACGCCAAGCGCACGTTTCATCCGCTGCAACGCGAAGAAGGCGGGTATTTTTCGGGCAGCGCGAATGTCGGCGTGGCCGCGCTCTACCGCTTTCGCGTCAACAAAGCCGAACATTTTCATCCCGACCCGGCTTCGCGATTTCAGCCACAAGGTCCGCACGGGCCGTCGTGCGTTGTCGATCCAACGCAATTCAAATGGACCGATTCGAAATGGCGAGGCGTGAAAATGAAAGGCCGGGTCATTTACGAAATGCATGTCGGCACTTTCACAAAAGAAGGAACGTGGCGGGCGGCCGCCGGACAATTGGAAGAACTTGCGCGAATCGGAATCACAGTGGTCGAGATGATGCCGATTGCCGATTTCCCGGGAAACTTTGGCTGGGGTTATGACGGGGTCGACCTTTTTGCGCCGTTCCACGTTTACGGAACACCGGATGATCTGCGCGCGTTCGTCGATCGCGCGCACTCGTTAGGCCTGGCCGTGATCCTGGACGTCGTTTACAACCACTTCGGTCCCGACGGAAATTACATCCGAGTTTTCTCCGATCATTACTTCACCAAGCGTTACGAAGAAAACGAGTGGGGTGAATCGATTAATTTTGACGGAGCGGACGCAGGCCCGGTGCGCGAATTTTTCATCACCAACGGCCGCTACTGGATCGACGAGTTTCATTTCGACGGCTTCCGCTTCGATGCCACCCACGAAGTCAAAGACAGTTCGGGCGAATATATCATCGGCGCGATCGGGCGCGCCGCACGCGAAGCGGCCAAACCGCGCGATATCATTTTGATTGCTGAGAACGAGCGGCAGGAAGGAAAGGTAATCCAACCACGCGAAAAAGGCGGCGACGATTTGGACGCAGTCTGGAATGACGATTTTCATCATGCTGCCGTCGTAGCGTTGACTGGAAAACGCGAAGGCTACTACACCGATTATCTCGGCAGCTCGCAGGAGTTTATTTCCGCGGCCAAGTACGGTTATTTGTTTCAAGGCCAGCCTTATTTTTGGCGGCAAGGGCGGCGCGGCACACTAACCTTTGGAGCAAAGCCGGAAGCGTTTGTCTCCTTTATCGAGAATCACGATCAAGTCGCGAACACCGCAGCCGGCGAGCGGTTGCGTTTCCAAACGTCGCCGGGTCGTTACCGCGCGATGACTGGACTCTTGCTGCTCGGTCCCTGGACGCCGCTCCTTTTCCAAGGTGAAGAATTCGGTGCCTCCACGCCGTTTACATTTTTTACTGACAT
>Ga0182037_10002263_pt1 | contig 10218 bp, 9 predicted proteins | sample sta12Cox44000082_FD_125974 | JGI IMG/M metagenome (GOLD analysis project Ga0182037, IMG submission 125974) | Lab enrichment of tropical soil microbial communities from Luquillo Experimental Forest, Puerto Rico - statoxic.12C.oxic.44.000.082 | ecosystem: Environmental > Terrestrial > Soil >... | reverse complement strand
GCGGACCGTCAGGTGCTGAAGGAGGCGGTCGAGGTGGTCCGCCGGCTTCTCGAGAACGCCGCGACCTCGGCGCGCCGTAACGCGCTTTGACCAGCGCCCGTCCGTCGCTGGTGGATAGACCACCGCCGGCGGGTGGACACTTGAGTCAGTGTCTCGGATCAATGCCTGGGACCGATTCGGTCTGAGCGGTGGCGAAAGGTGGCGGTGATGCGGCCCGAGGCTTCCGCCTTTCCGGCCTCCCCGTTGACCGTCTGGGTCGGATCGACAAGGTACGTCTTCGCCCCCGGCCGCGACGTGCTGGTGGGCTACGGCCAAGGGGTCGACGTCCCGCTGGATCGGCCCGGGAGCGCCCCACCACCGCCGGAAGCTCGCCCAGATGTCGTGCTGCGGTTCACCGGTAGCCACTGGGTAGCCATCGACCGCAGCTTCCACGGCTTCTTCGTCAACGGTTCCCGGGTGTCGACGGTCGACATTCGCTCCGGCCAGGCGATCACGATCGGTGATCCGCGGCGAGGCCCGCGGCTGATTTTCCAGATCGGTCCCCCGTCCGGCATGCCCCGACGGCCTGTCGGTCCGCCGAAACGCCCGCCCTACCCGCCGGCCCCGCCACCTCCTCCCGTCGCGGCACCGACGCAGCGGGACACCCAGCAGATGCGGATAGTCCCGCCCCCGCGGCCAGACCAGCCGCCGCCGGTGCCGGCCCCGCCGCCCGCCGGGTACGAGCCGGCCGAGGGTCACGGTCTGATCGAGCGGATGACCACGCAAGGGCTGCGTGTCCTTGATCCCTCCTTCGGCGCCGAAGAGGGCAACTCCACGCGTCGGCTGCCGCTCAAACCCGGGGCGCGCACCATCGGGGTGAACGCATACCAGCTCGGACTTACCGCCGACGGGCACGAGCTGCTCACGGATATCTCATTCACAGCGCGTCCGGGCACGCTGACGGCCGTCGTCGGACCATCTGCGGCGCGCAACTCGGCACTGCTGCAGGCGCTCGCGGGCACCAAGGCGCTGAGCTCCGGCCGAAGCACCGTGGACGGCCACGACGTACACGCAGAGCCCGAGTCGATGCGCGCCCGCATCGGGATAGTGCCGCGCGACGAGCGCATTCACCCGCGGCTCACCGTCGAACAAGCCCTGAAGTACGCCGCCGAACTGCGCCTGCCGCCGGACACCTCACGCGAGCAGCGCGAACGGCTGGTGAATCAGGTTCTCGACGAGCTCGAGCTGACACCCCACCGCGCAACCCGGATCAACAAACTCCCGCCGGAGGTGCGCCGCTGCGCGTCGATGGCGATCGAACTCATCACAAGACCGACATTGCTCGTGGTTGACGATCCGGGCGCGGGACTGGATGCGGCGCAACAACACCACGTGATGGCGGTCCTGCGGCGCCAGGCCGACATCGGCTGCGTCGTGGTGGCGGCCATGTCATCGCAGACATCACTGACCAACCCGAGCATGTGCGACCAGGTGTTGGTGCTCACCTCGCGGGGCGACCTGGCCTTCGACGGGACGCCCCAGCAGATCGAGTCCTCGATGGCCACCACCGACTGGTCAAAAGTCCTCGAGCAGGTGAGCGCCGACCCCGACGGCGCACACCGCGCGTTTCGAGCGCGGCAGCAGGCGTCGGCGCCGAGCACGCCGCCGGAGGTCGCCGCGCCGTGGCCCCCACCCGCCGAGCTCACCAGGGGTCGGCAAATCCGATTGCTGGCTCGCCGCCAGGTACGCCTGCTATTGGCCGATCGCGTCTACTTGCTCTTTTTGGCGGTCCTGCCGTTCGTATTGGCGGCGCTGACCCTGCTGATTCCCGGCGATTCCGGCCTGGGCCGGCCCAAGCCGAGCAGCTCCAACCTCCATGAAGGCATCGAGATCCTGGCCGCGCTCAACCTCGCCGCAGTGATCGTCGGCTCCGCGCTGACCATCCGCGCCCTGGTCGAGGAGCGCCGCGTCTTTCGGCGCGAGCAGGAGATTGGGCTGTCGGCGTCGGCCTACCTGGCCGCCAAGCTCATCGTCTTCGGCCTGGCCGCGGCCATCCTGGCGGGCATCGTGTTCGCCATCGTCATCGCCGTCAAAGGCGGACCGGTGCACGGCGCCGTGTTGTTGCGCAACGGGACGGTCGAGCTCTATGTGAGCGTGGCCGTCACCGCCATCGTGTCGGCGATCATCGGGCTGGCGCTGTCCGCGCTCGGGAACCGGCTGCGGGAGGTCCTGCCGCTGCTCGTGCTGGTGATCCTGGCCTCGCTGCTGTTCGACGGAAGCCTGGTTCAGCTGGTGAGCAAGTGGGGCTTCCAACAGATCTCGTGGTTCGTCCCCGCCCAATGGGGCTTCGCGGCGTCGGCGTCCACCGTTGATCTGCGCAGGGTCGACACTCTGGCCGCCAATGCCGAGATGTGGACCCACTATTCGGGCTGGTGGGTGTTCGACATGGTCATGCTCATGCTCTTTGGCGCAATCGCGGCCGGGTTAGTCCGATATCGGCTGCGGTCGCCCGAACGCGAAAGGTCACTCAGACATACCGCCTGACGTGGCGACAGTAATCCGCGTATTCCTGGCCATACCGCTGGCGCATGAATTCTTCCTCCCGCAGCACCTGTCGGTGGAACAGCGCGGTGCCGGCGATCAGGTAGGTCAGCGGAACCCAATCGGGCGACACCAACAGCTGACCTAGGAGGAACGCGAAGAAGCCGACATAGATCGGGTTGCGGCTCACCGCGAAGATGCCCGTCGTCACCAACCGACCGGGTTGGTCAACATCGATGCCGACCCGGAAGCTGTTGCCGAACGACACCAGGCTGAGCACCAAGATCAGTACCCCGACGAGACAGAGCGCCACCCCCAACCAGGCGACGGCCGTCGACTGAAAGAAGCGCTGGCGATTGGCCAGGGGCCAACCGAAGGCGGCGGCGAACACGGTATAGAAATAGAACAGCGCCACCGGAGGTATCAGGAAGTCCGTCTTGTCGAGTTTCCCGAAATGCATTGCCTGAGTGCCGGTTCTGCGCAGCAGCAGGACTCTGCTCACCACCGTGCCCAGCAGAAGCACAACCGTGAGAGCGGCCAGATACTGCGGCATCGCCACTGGGCAATCATGACACCCGGCCGGCGCGCCGAGCGTGCACTGAGCGCGAAAATCTGGCCTCGAAGTCGCAAAGAATGCACGTTGGGCGAACGGATTTTGTTTCGGACGCCCCTGCGGAGAGTTAACGTCGCACTATGGCGCCAGACATGACGAACACGGCGGAACATCTGCGCAACGCTTTGGACGGCCGTTGGCGTGATGTAAAGAACCAGACGCGGGAGCGGCTGAACCACGAACAGTTCCGTCCGCACTACACACCGAACACGGTCCTCGCCCGGGCCAAAGTCGCCGAGCAGATGAAGATCATCGCCGGGGCGGGCATCTCCGACGAGGGGTTCCGGAAAGAGCACGGCGGCACCGGCGACGTCGGTGCGGCGATCACCATGATCGAGATGCTCGCGATGTCGGACTTGTCGCTGATGGTCAAAGCCGGAGTGCAGTGGGGTCTGTTCGGCGGTGCCGTCGAGAACCTGGGTACCGAACGCCACCACGAGCCGTACGTGAAGAAGATCATCAACCTGGAGCTCTGCGGTTGCTTCGCGATGACCGAGACGGGGCACGGCAGCGATGTTCAATCGCTGGAGACCACCGCGACCTACGATGCCGAGACCGAAGAATTCGTCATCCACTCCGAAACGCCGACCGCGCGCAAGGACTACATCGGAGGGGCCGCCGAGACCGCAACCATCGCAGCGGTTTTCGCCCAGCTGATCACCTCTGAGGATGGCAAACCGGTAAACCACGGGGTGCACTGCGTGTTGGTGCCCATTCGCGACGAGGACGGTAACGATCTTCCCGGCGTGACGACATCGGACTGCCACTACAAGGGCGGGCTGCCCGGCGTCGACAACGGCCGCATCATGTTCGACCACGTTCGTGTTCCGCGGGTGAACCTGCTGAACAAGTACGGCGACGTCGCACCCGATGGCACCTACAGCTCGCCGATCGACAACCCGAACCGCCGGTTCTTCACGATGATCGGCACGCTTATCCGCGGGCGGGTGACGGTGGGTGGGAGCGCCGGCAATGCCGCTCGCGTCGCGTTGGATATCGCCACCCGATATGCGTTGCAGCGCAGGCAATTCAGCGCACCCGACGACGAGCGTGAGGTGCTGATCATGGATTACCTGGTGCACCAGCGACGGCTATTTCCCTTGATAGCCAAGTCATACGCGCTGCAGTTCGCGCAGAACGAGCTGGTGTCGAAGTGCCACGACTCGCAGACCTCAGACGTGGTGGATGCCGACGAGCAGCGCGAACTGGAAGCGCGCGCCGCCGGGCTGAAGGCGGCCAACACCTGGCATGCGTCCCGGGCCATTCAGGAGGCCCGCGAGGCCTGTGGCGGCGCCGGCTACATGGCCGAGAACCGACTGATCGCGCTGCGGGGCGACACCGACGTGTTCACCACGTTCGAGGGCGACAACCATGTGCTGACCCAATTGGTGGCCAAGGAGTTGCTGACCGCTTACGCCGACGACATCCGCAGCATGAGCCCCGTCGAGTGGGTGCGCTTCGCCGCCAACACCGTCGGTGAGCGAGTGATGAAACGCACTGCGGCCGAGCCGATTATGCAGAGGATCATCGACGCCCGGCAGGACAGCGAAGAGGAGGGCAGCCTGTTCAACCGCGGCACCCAGGTGACCATGTTCGAGGAGCGCGAGGATTATCTGCTGTCTTCGGTGGCGCGTCGATTGCAGGGCAAGTCCAAGGAGATGTCGGCATTCGACGCGTTCAATGCCGTGCAGGATCACGTGCTGCACGCGGCGAGCGCGCACATCGACCGGATAGTGCTGGAAGCCTTCGTCGCCGGGATCGATTCCTGCGAGGACAAGAAGGCCCGCGAACTGCTGGAAATGGTCTGCGACTTATACGCGTTGTCGGTCATCGAGGATGACAAGGCCTGGTACATCGAGCATGGGAATCTGTCCACCGGGCGGGCCAAGGCGGTCACCCGGGGCATCAACGACCGCTGCCGCAAGCTGCGCCCGTATGCCGAGACGCTGGTCGACGGATTCGGCATCCCGGAGCCGTTGCGTTACGCCGAGATGCTGCACCCCGAGAATCTGTCGGGCTGAACCTCCCGAAGCGATTGTGCGCCAGCGCTATTGATGTGGGATCTTGCCGAGCGCCTGCAGCTTGCCCTCTGATCCGATTTGGAATTTCACCGTGCCGATGCCGGTGGGACAGCAGGGCTGATCGTTGCCGACCTGCCACTGGTACTGAACCGTGATGGTGTCATCGGAGGGCGGCAGCACGGTGATGTACGGCTTCGGATTCGGGGTGGGTGTGCCCAGGAAAGTGTTGTGGTCGAAGAAGAGTAGTTGCTGAGCGGTGGACTCGCTGGCGATGGTCGGAATGATCTGCACCCAGTGCAGGCGGCATTTCTTGGTTAGCCCCCGCGCGATTTCCACCCACATTGAACCCGGAACATCGACCGGGACGGAGGCTATGGCCCGCTGCACCGTGTCGGCCGCCGGTCCGTCGGAGCCCTTGCAGGTGTCGGGCCGTGCCGCGGGCGGCGCCGGCTTCGAACCGCAAGCTGAGGCCATCAAAATCAGCAGAATCACAAACTGACGACGCACATCGTGAGCTTAACGAAAACTGTGAATGCCCCAATTGTGCCAAGCGATCCGGGCATGCCGATGGTCATGATCAGTCCGGGCACTGCTGTTCTGCGGCGAATAGCACGCCGCCACCGACTATTACTACCGCTCGACCCGGACGCGGCGAGGGCTTACATCCAGTCATTGAGCGCCGGCAAGCGCTACCACCGCGACCTCTACTAACCCCGTCCTGCGGCCCGGCCGGAACCGTAATGCGGCGGAAACATCGCGCACCCGCGGCCGAAACATCCCCGCAGCACGATGCATTCATTAGGTCGCGCACCTGAAGGAGTGACGCCGCGTGGCTCGCGAGTGTGATGGACCCGATGGGGTCACAAAGACTGTCTGCCCTGTGCACGGTCCGTTGCGGCGCGGCGCTGCAAATGACGCCGGCGACCAGGCGTTGGCGCTTGACCAAGTCGACTGGGCGGGGTTACCCATCAACCTGGACTTGGCGTTCTCCTGCGTTCAGCGCGACAAGGTCTACGTGCAGCACATGATGCGCAAGCGCGGAGCCCAAGTGTGGCGATGGTTGCAGGACGGCGCCCCCCCGTGCGCTTGCGACGCCACAACGCAGAATGCGGGCGTTCGCCCGGACGCCGCCGAGCCCATGTCCAGTCGATAGCCTGCCTCGGTCGATCGACCGCGACGGCTGGCGGGCTATGCGCAGGGCTGGGCAAACCGACGCAATGCACGGATGTCCTATAGTGGGGCCTATGCAACAGGCCACACAGCCGCGCCTTGTCCTTACGCGCCGCCCCGCCGTGGACCCTTGTTGTCGTTGTTGTTGTTAGTTTCCTGACGCCTTCCGTCAAGCCAAGCCTCGCGCTTTTCCCCCGATGAGGGCGCCATCAGATTCGACATCATCTGGCAGACTGACGGGCCCTGACCGACACCGCCTAAGGAAAATTCATGAGCATCGCCGAGGACGTCACACAGCTAATCGGAAACACCCCGCTGGTCCGGCTGCGCCGGGTCACCGAAGGCGCCGTCGCCGACGTCGTGGCCAAGCTCGAATTCTTCAACCCGGCCAATAGCGTGAAGGACCGCATCGGGGTCGCCATGATCGACGCGGCCGAACAGGCGGGTCTGATCAAGCCGGACACTGTCATCCTCGAGCCGACGAGCGGGAACACCGGCATCGCCCTGGCGATGGTGGCGGCGGCACGGGGCTACCGCTGCGTCCTGACCATGCCCGAGACCATGAGCGTCGAGCGGCGGATGTTGCTGCGGGCCTTGGGGGCCGAGCTCGTCCTGACGCCCGGTGCCGACGGCATGCCGGGCGCCATCGCCAAGGCGGAGGAACTTGCCAAGTCCGACCAACGTTATTTCGTGCCGCAGCAGTTCGAGAACCCGGCCAACCCCGCCATCCACCGCAAGACAACCGCAGAGGAGGTGTGGCGCGACACCGACGGGAAGGTCGACATCTTCGTGTCCGGGATCGGCACCGGCGGAACCATCACCGGCGTCGCCCAGGTCATCAAGGAACGCAAGCCATCGGTGCAATTCGTCGCCGTAGAACCGGCCGCGTCGCCGGTGCTGTCCGGCGGACAGAAGGGACCCCACCCGATCCAGGGCATCGGCGCCGGCTTCGTCCCGCCCGTACTTGACCTGGACCTGGTCGACGAGATCGTCACCGTCGGCAACGACGACTCGCTCAACCTGGCCCGGCGGTTGGCCCGCGAGGAGGGCCTGCTGGTCGGCATCTCCTCGGGCGCTGCGTTGGTGGCCGCCCTGCAGGTGGCCCGCCGGCCCGAAAACGCAGGCAAGCTCGTCGTCGTCATATTGCCGGACTTCGGCGAGCGATATCTGAGCACGCCGCTGTTCGCAGACGTGGCGGAGTAGCCATGCTCGCGGCCATGCGGCAAGAAATCCGGGCGGCCAAGGAGCGGGACCCAGCCGCCCCGACCACGCTGGAGGTCATCTTTGCCTACCCGGGCGTGCACGCGATCTGGGGCCACCGGATCAGCCACTGGCTGTGGAACCGCGGCGCCAGGCTGGTCGCGCGGACCTTCGCGGAACTCACCCGCATCCTGACCGGAGTCGACATCCACCCGGGTGCCGTGATCGGTTCCGGCCTATTCATCGACCACGCGACCGGCGTCGTGATCGGAGAAACGGCCGAAGTGGGCGACGACGTCACGATGTACCACGGCGTCACCCTCGGCGGCAGCGGCGCGGACACCGGAAAACGCCACCCCACCGTCGGCGACCGCGTGACCATCGGTGCCGGCGCCAAGGTCCTCGGCCCGATCAAAATCGGCGACGACAGCCGGATCGGCGCCAACGCCGTGGTGGTCAAGCCGGTGCCGTCGGGCTCCGTGGTCGTCGGGGTCCCCGGGCAGGTCATCAGCCGCGCCGGCCGGGGCACCCCGGACGATTCGATGATGCCCGACCTCGTGGGTGTCAGCCTGCAGTCCCTGCTCACCAGGGTGGCCAAACTCGAAGCCCAGAGCGACGGCCCGCAGAATGGTCGCGTGATCCGGCCGCCCGAGGCCGGGGTGTGGCACGGCGAGGACTTCTCCATCTGACGGGGCGCCCCGGCTGGCCTTCAGGTGCTCTTCAAGGTGCGTTCACTGGGTTCACCGAGATCGGCGCTACGGTGACCTGATAGGCCAAGTCATCGGACGGAGGTTGTGATGAGCGATCGCCACACAGCACGAATCCCGGCGGCGTTATCTGCGCCGAGTCTGAATCGCGGGGTCGGCTTCACACACGAGCAGCGACGACGGTTGGGGCTGACCGGCCGGCTCCCGTCGGCGGTGCTCACGCTCGACGAGCAAGCCGACCGGGTGTGGCGCCAATTGCAAGGGATGACAACGGATTTGGGCCGCAATCTGCTTCTCGAGCAACTGCACTACCGCCACGAAGTGCTGTACTACAGGGTGCTGGAAGACCATCTGCCCGAGTTGATGCCGGTGGTGTACACGCCGACCGTCGGTGAGGCGATTCAACGCTTCTCCGACGAATATCGCGGGCAGCGAGGACTTTTTCTGAGCATCGACGAGCCGGACGAGATCGCCGAAGCCTTCGAGACTTTCGGGCTGGGACCCGACGATGTCGACCTGATCGTGTGCACCGACGCCGAAGCCATTCTGGGCATCGGCGACTGGGGTGTGGGTGGAATCCAAATCGCAGTGGGCAAGTTGGCGCTCTACACCGCCGGTGGCGGCATCGATCCCTGTCGTTGCATCGCTGTGTCGCTCGATGTGGGCACCGACAACGAACAGCTGCTGCAGGATCCGTTCTATCTGGGCAACCGCCACGCCCGGCGCCGCGGCGAACAGTACGACGCGTTCATCAAGCGCTACATCGAGACCGCCCACCGGCTGTTTCCGCGGGCCATCCTGCATTTCGAGGACTTCGGGCCGATCAACGCGCGAAAGATCTTGCAAACCTATGGCGCCGACTACTGCATCTTCAATGACGACGTCCAGGGAACCGGCGCCGTGGTGGTGGCGGCCGTGTATGGCGGATGCCACGTCACGGGTGTCCCGCTGCGCGACCAGAAAACGGTCGTCTTCGGAGCCGGGACCGCCGGCATCGGTATCGCCGATCAGATCCGGGACGCGATGGTCGCCGACGGCGCCACCGCCGAACAGGCCGCGTCTCAGATCTGGCCGATCGACAAGCAGGGCCTGCTCTTCGACGACATGGACGACCTGCGCGATTTCCAGGTGCCCTACGCAAAGAACCGCCACCAGCCGGGCGTGGCTGCCGGGGATCGCGTGGGCTTGGTGGACGCGATCAAGCTCGCGTCACCCACCGTTCTGTTGGGCTCCTCAGCCGTGTTCGGCGCGTTCACCCAAGAGGTCGTCGAGGCGATGACCGCATCCTGCGAACTTCCGATGATCTTCCCGCTGTCCAATCCCACTTCACGCATGGAGGCCATGCCGGCCGATGTGCTGGAGTGGTCTCACGGGAGGGCGCTGATCACTACCGGCACCCCGGTCGCCCCCATCGAGTACAACGGGAACCCCTACACCATCGGCCAGGCCAACAACGTGTTGGTATTCCCCGGAATCGGGCTGGGTATCATCGTTGCCCGGGCCAGGCTGGTCACCGCCGGGATGTTGCAGGCCGCAGCGAAAGCCGTTGTGCGCCAAGCTAGTCCGACGAAGCCTGGAGATTCGCTGCTGCCGGATGTGCAGAACTTGAGCGAAATCTCTGCGGCGGTCGCCGAGGCCGTCTACCACGCCGCCGTGGAAGACGGGGTCGCCACCAAGACGTACGACGATGTCCGGCAGGCCGTCCTCGACACCATGTGGCGGCCTGTGTACGACTAGCTTCTGCCTTCAGCGTCGAGTGTGCATCAGCGGCGTTGAGCGTGAGCAGAGGGCGCCAATTCGTCAGTTTTCCCGCCGTGAATACACACGCGACGCCTGCTTAAAAAAACCCGGCCTGACCGCGCGGCTGGAGGGTCGGCGGCCGGGGAGCTGGTCACTGCTAGGTGGTCGCAGGGCCCGTCAGCAGCGCCGCGGGAGGTCTCTTCGGCTTGCTCATCATGCGCCGAGTGGAAGAAGCGCCCAAAACAGG
>Ga0182037_10002262_pt1 | contig 10226 bp, 7 predicted proteins | sample sta12Cox44000082_FD_125974 | JGI IMG/M metagenome (GOLD analysis project Ga0182037, IMG submission 125974) | Lab enrichment of tropical soil microbial communities from Luquillo Experimental Forest, Puerto Rico - statoxic.12C.oxic.44.000.082 | ecosystem: Environmental > Terrestrial > Soil >... | reverse complement strand
GGACGAAGCGTTTCTGTCCGACCTGGAAGTCGCCCTCGAACGTCCGCACACGCGTGAGCTCGTCGCGTTCGATGCGCTGACGCCGCACGTGCGCGAGGTCAAGGCTCCGTAGGACCAGGGACCAAGGACGAAGGACGGACCAAGCACCAGGAACCAAGGCCCAAGGACCACCGATTGCCGTCCCTGATCTTCCGCAAGGGGCTCGACCTCAAACAGGCCGTCGCGAGCGTGCTCTCCGACAGCTACCACAGCGACCTGGTCGAGCGTGTCAAGGCGGACAATTTCACCTATAGGGCCGGACGCCTGACCGTCCACCTGGCGCGCGAGTTTGGCTTCTGTTACGGCGTCGATCGCGCTGTTGATTACGCCTATCAAACGCGCGCGCGTTTTCAGGATCGGCAGGTCTTTCTGACCGGTGAAATCATCCACAACCCGCACGTCAACGAGAAGCTGCGGGGGCAAGGCATCCGATTCTTGAGCGATGACCCGACGGCCATCGATCGCCTGGGTCCGGACGATGTCGTGATCATTCCTGCGTTCGGCGTCACGGTATCGATGCTGCAACGGTTAGACCGGAGTGGGGCCACGCTCGTGGACACCACATGCGGATCGGTGCTCAACGTCTGGAAGAACGTGCGCCGCTACGCGGAGGGCGGCTATACCTCGATCATTCACGGCAAGGTCTGGCACGAAGAGACGCAGGCGACGGCGTCGCACGCCGTCGAGTTCGGCGGGCGGTACCTCGTCGTCTACGACCGAAGCGAGACGGCGTCGGTCTGCGACTACATTCGACGGGGCGAGGACGCGAAGCGTCTCTTACAGAGATTTGCGAACGCCGTCTCGCCCGGTTTCGATGCCGCAAGCGACCTGGAGCGGATCGGCCTCGCCAACCAGACGACGATGCTCATGAGCGAGTCCCTTGAGATTGGGGAGATGCTCCGCGCGGCCATCCAGAATCGGTACGGCGAGAGCGAACTCGACGCGCGGTACAAGGCTTTCGACACGATCTGCAGCGCGACCCAAGACCGGCAGGACGCCGTTGTCGGCCTGCTCCGGGACGAGCGGATCGATCTGATGCTCGTGATCGGCGGGTACAACAGCAGCAACACCGCCAACCTGGCGCGCCTCTGCGCCGAACGGGTCCCCACCTATCATGTTGCCGACCCGGAATGCCTGCTCTCTGCCAGCGAAATCCAATACCGCCCGGTCGGTGCGAATGCCGAGGTGAGGGCGAGCGGCTGGCTTCCATGCCAAGGCCCAGTGAGCGTCGGCTTGACTTCTGGGGCCTCTACGCCAGACAACCTCGTCGGGGCCGCCATCGTCAGGCTGGAGGCGTTCTCCCGATAGGGGCAAAGAGGCGCCCGCACCTGACGTTCCCTCGTAAAAATTTGTCACCCCACTAAATAACGGTTGAGGGTTTGTCGTATTCCCTGAAGTAACTGTATATTCAGAGGTTTACGAATGACGCATAGATGGCGGTCCGGGGCGGCGGTTGCGCTCTTGCTGCTGGCACTTGGAGCGCGCGTTCGCGGACAATCGTTCGGTTTTCCGTGGTGGCGGGATGCGCAGTTTCAACGCGACCTCTCCCTGACCCCGGAGCAAAGTGCCAAGATCGACGCGGTCTTCCAGCAGACCATCCCGAGCCTTCGGGAGCAGAAAACCGACCTCGACGCACAGGAAGAAGAGTTGTCCCGGATGATCGCGGCCAACGCTGACGAAGCGGCGGTGACGCGGCAGGTCGACAAGGTCGAGGCCATTCGGGCCAACATGAACAAGAAGCGGACACTCATGCTCCTCCATATGCGCCAGGTGCTGTCGCCGGAGCAGCGGGTCAAGCTCAACAAGCTGCACGATCAATGGGAAAAGGATCATCGCCGCGAGCGCGGCAAATGAACACGGGGAGTGACATGGAACGGAGAGGACTCACGCGGTGGCTCACGACCGCTCAGACGATCGTCGCGCTTGGAATCGCGGCGACGGCGCACGCGCAGTTGACTGAGGCGCGCATACAGGAGCTCATCAAGCAGGCGGCCGACAACGCGGCGCGGTCCGGGGATCGCCTCGCAACGAATCAAACCGCGCAGACGCAAGCGGCCGGCCAGGCGCGCCCGGTTGTCCAGTTGACGCTCGAGGATGCAGTGAAGTTCGCGCTCGACCGGAACCTCGACATAGCAGTCCAGCGGCTCAACCCGCAGGTCAACGATATTTCCATCGCGAGCATCCAGTCCGCGTACCATCCGGCGCTGACCTCGACCCTCGCCACACAGTCTACGGTCACACCTGCGAACACCACGCTGGCAGGCACGAATCTCGCGGGGACGCCGATCACCGCCGGTTTGTCAACTTGGAACGGGGGGATCGGCCAGAATGTCCCCTGGGGGGGCGGTTCGTACAGCATCTTGTTGAACAACAACAAAACGACGACGACCAGCTTGAACACGTTGTACAACCCTGCGTACAACACGAATTGGTCCGCCACCTACACGCAGCCGCTGTTCAGAAATCTGCGCATCGATTCGACGCGGCGGTCACTTCAGATCACGAAGGTGAGCCGCGACATCTCGGACGTGCAGCTTCGCGCGACGATCACGAACACTCTCTCGAACGTGCGCAATGCGTACTGGGATTACGTCTACGCCGTGCAAGCGGTTGACGTTGCGCAAGAGTCGGTGAACTTGGCCAATCAGCTCGTAAAGGACAATCAGACGCGCGTGGAGGTCGGGACCATGGCGCCGATCGACGTCGTGCAGGCGCAATCGCAGTCGGCGACGGCCCGTCAAAACCTTGCCACGGCTGTTCAAGCCCGCGACACGGCGGAGCTGGCGCTCAAACGCCTTCTCGTCAGCGGCACGCAAGACGCGAACTGGAGCGCGCATCTGGATCCTGTCGATCGCCCGGACTTTAGCCCTGAACCGATCGACGTGCAGGCGGCGGTGCGCCGAGCGCTCAGCGAACGGACCGATCTCGACATCGCGCGGAAGAACGAGGAACAGAACAACGTCACGTTGAAGTACCTCAACGACCAGATGAAACCACAACTGGATGTCGTCGGTACATACGGACTGGTCGGTCTTGGAGGCGCGCAGTACACATATCCTGAGGGCACAACCGGCATAAACCGCGTCCCGAACGGTTCCATTCCCGGCGCCTTCGGCGACGCGCTGTCGTCTCTTTTTACGACCAACTATCCACGCTGGACCGCCCAGCTGAACTTCAGCTATCCGCTCGGGTACAGCGCCCAGCAAGCCTCAGTCGCCCGCGCACGCGTGCAATTGAACCAAGTACAGGCGCAAGTCAAGCAGATCGAGCTGCAGGTGGCAACTGACGTCACCAACGCGGCAATCAACGTGCAGAGCGGCATCGAGCGCGTTCAGGCGGCCCAGGCCGCGCGCGAGCTGGCGCAAAAGACGCTGGAGGCGGAACAGAGCAAGTTCGAAGTCGGGATGTCGACGAACTACAACGTGATTCTGACGCAACGCGACCTGTCCACCGCTCAAATCAACGAACTGCAGGCCGTGCTCAACTACCGCAAGTCGCTCGTGGAACTCGAGCGCCTGCAACAGACGACGCTGCAGAATCTGAACGTGACCATACTGAGCCCGACGCCGGCGGGGACGATCACAGTCGCGCCACAATAGGTTGCACTCAACAGGAACGACCGAGACCCTCTCATGAAGCGAGCGACTACGGTTCTCCTCCTCATTGCCGCCATCGGGGCCGGGGCCGGCGCGTTTTACTACAGGCACAACGGCAACGAGGTTCAGGTGAATACCTCCTCGGTTTCGCGTGGCGAAATCGTCGACACCGTCGGCGCCACAGGGACGCTGCAGGCAGTGGTCACCGTGCAGGTCGGGAGTCAGGTGTCGGGCACCATCAACTGGCTGGGGGCCGACTTCAATTCAATCGTCAAGAAGGGCCAGGTGATCGCCAGACTCGAGCCGTCCTTGTTCGAGGCGGAGGTGGCGCAGGCCAAGGCGAACCTGATCAAGTCCCAGGCGGACGTCGAGCACAACAAAGTGGCGTTGACCGACGCCCAGCAGAAGTACGCGCGCACCAAGGAGCTCGCTGCGAGGAACCTGCTGCCGCAGAGCGATCTCGACGCGGCGAAGATCGCGGTGGACTCGGCGGCGGCGATGTTGCGGTCGTCCGAAGCGACCGTCGAGCAGGCGAAGGCCACGCTCAACCAGAACCAGGTGAACCTCGAGCACTCCATTATCGAGGCGCCGATCGACGGCATCGTGACCCAGCGCAGCGTCGACGTCGGCCAGACGGTGGCCGCGAGCATGCAGGCGCCGACGCTGTTCATCATCGCCGCAGACCTGACCAAGATGCAGGTCAACGCGAACATTGACGAAGCGGACGTGGGGCGCATCCGCCCGCATCAACACGTGACGTTCCGCGTGGACGCGTATCCCACCGACGTCTTCGAAGGCACGGTCGCGCAAATCCGCTTACAGCCGGTCGTCGTGCAGAACGTCACGACTTACGGCACCGTCATCGACGTGCCGAACGCGGAGCTGAAGCTCAAGCCGGGGATGACCGCGAACGTCAAGGTCGAGATTGCCAGGAAGAGCGACACGCTGCGCATCCCGAACACGGCACTGCGCTTCAGGCCGACGACAGACATGTTCACGGCGCTGAACCAGGCCATCCCGCCGGAGGTTCAGTTCGCAGGCGGCGGGCGGACCGGACCGCGTGGCCCGGGTGGGTCGGGTAGGTCAGGTGGGTCGGGGGGGTCTGGTGAGTCGGGTGGGTCGGATCAGTCGAGGGCGTCGGGTGGGTCGGGTCGGTCGAGTGGAACGGGCGCGTCCAGTGCTTCCCCAACGCTCGCGACGCCCCAGCCGCCTCAGGTGGCCAAAAGGCCGTCCGAGCTGCTCAAACCCAAATACGGCAGCATCCAACAGGCCCAGACGATTGACGCGTTGTTTGCGCCCCTGCCGACGGTGGAAACGCGCGGGCGGGTGTGGTTGTTCATCGATCATCAGCTCAAGCCGGTCAATCTCCGCCTGGGGATTACCGATGGCACCAACACGGAAGTCTTGAGCGGAGAGCTGCAGGACAAGACAGAAGTAGTCACGAGCATCACCGGCCTCGGCTCGACCCGGGGGACCGCCAACACAGGTACAGGTAACCCGTTGATGCCGGGAGGGCGTGGCCCGGGCGGATTCGGCGGCGGAGGCCGAGGCGGCCGATAACCATGCCTCCCGTCATCGCGGTCAGGAATCTCGTCAAGACCTACGTGGTCGGCGAGGTGGAGGTGAGGGCGCTTCGCGGCGTGAACCTCGAGGTCCAGCCGGGAGAATTCGTTGCGGTCACGGGGCCGTCAGGATCCGGCAAATCGACGTTCATGCACATCGCCGGGTGCCTCGATCGCCCCACATCGGGCCAGTACCTCCTGGACGGTCAGGACGTCTCGCGAATGTCGAAAGACGCCCTGGCGGCCGTCCGCAATAGGAAGATTGGCTTCGTGTTTCAGGGTTTCAACCTGCTGTCGCGCACGTCCGCGCTCGACAACGTCGAGTTACCGTTGTTATACGGCGGCCATACAATGAAGACAGCGGATCGCCACAAGCGGGCGATGGCCATGCTCGAAGCCGTTGGATTGGGCGAGCGGTCCGACCATCACCCCAATCAGCTGTCGGGCGGCCAGCAGCAGCGCGTCGCGATCGCGCGCGCGCTGATCAATAACCCGGCGATTCTGCTGGCCGACGAGCCGACTGGGAACCTCGACACGCGAACGAGCATCGAAGTGATGGGACTCTTTCAGCAGCTCAACCTGCAACGCGGCATCACGGTGCTCCTCATCACGCACGAGATCGATATCGCCGAGTACGGCACGCGCGTCGTGTCATTCCGTGACGGGCTGGTTGTCGCCGACCGGGCGGTCACGAGTCGCCGCAACGCGGTCGAAGAGCTCGCCAACCTCCCGCCGGCCCAGGACGTTCCCGAAAGGGCCGAGGCCAATATGCTTCAACCAGCGGACGCCGGCTAGTTGCCATGTCAGTTCTCATGGTCTTCCGGATCGCCTTCAAGGCGCTCGGCCGCAACAAGATGCGGACCGCGCTGACGATGTTGGGCATGATCATCGGCGTCGCGGCGGTGATCACGATGGTGGCGCTCGGTACGGGCGCGCAATCTTCGATCGAGTCGCAGATTCAGTCCGCCGGGACGAACATGATCATGGTGAGCGCCGGCAACTTCTCACAAGGCGGCGTGCGGCAGGGCCAGGGCAACGCCAGCACGCTCACGCCAGACGACTCAACGGCGATCCAGCAGATCCAGGGCGTTCAGTACAAGGCCTCGGGCGTCAATACGCGCGGTCAGGTCGTCGCCGGCAACTCGAACTGGGGCACCCAGATTCAAGGCACGGACGTCGACCTGCCCCTCATTCGCTCGTGGCCGACGGTCCAGGGGTCGTTCTTCACGCCCACCGATGTGGCCACTGCCGCGAAAGTGGCCGTCCTCGGCTCGATCGTTCGCGATCAGCTGTGGAGCCCCGACTTCAATCCGGTGGGCCAGATCATTCGCATCAACAACCTGCCCTTCACCGTGTCGGGGGTGCTGTCGAGCAAGGGTCAATCGGGCATGGGCACCGATCAGGATGACGTGGTGTTCGTCCCGTACACCACGGTGATGAAGAAGATGCGCGGCATCACCTTCATTCAAAACGTGACGGTCTCGGCGGCATCAGCGGGCGACACGAGTGCGACCGCCGACCGCATCGCCGCGCTCTTGCGCTTCCGCCACAAGATTCAGCCGGGCGACCCCGACGATTTCATGGTGCGGACGATGGAGGAGATGGCGAGCGTGCGCGTCCAGGCCACGCAGACGATGACGGCGCTCCTGGCGAGCATCGCGGGCGTATCGCTGCTCGTGGGCGGCATCGGCATCATGAACATCATGCTCGTGTCGGTCACAGAGCGGACGCGCGAGATCGGCCTGCGTCTGGCGATCGGCGCGCGCGGCCGCGACGTGCTGCTCCAGTTCCTGGTCGAGGCTGTGGTCCTGAGCCTGTTCGGCGGCACGATTGGCATCGGGCTCGGCTTCGCGCTCTCGAAGGGCGTGACGCTTTGGATGTCCTGGCCGACGGCGGTGTCGCCGCAGGCGGTGCTGGTTGCGTTCGGATTCGCGGCCATCACTGGCGTGTTCTTTGGCTTCTATCCGGCGCAGAAAGCCGCGGCGCTCGACCCGATCGACGCGCTCCGGTTCGAATAAGCATGCGTATTCATTCCACAATTTCCTTGCTCGCCATCGTCGCAGCGCTGTCGGGCGCCTGCTCGGGGGAAGCCCTGCAGCAGACGCCGGCACCGGGGAACGGGCGCGGCGGCGGCCAGGGCCCAGCGGTGCCCGTCACGATTGCGGCCGCGGCCCAGAAAACGGTTCCTGTCGACGTTCAGGCAATCGGCACCGCCATCGCCGCATCGACGGTCGCGGTCCACGCGCAGATTACGGGCGAGCTGCAGTCGGTCAACTTCAAAGAGGGCGACGACGTGAAGCAGGGGCAAGTGCTCTTCACACTGGACAAGCGGCCGTTCGAGGCGGCCCTGCTGCAGGCGCAGGCCAATCTCCAACGCGACCAGGCCCAGGCGCAGAACGCCAGGGCATCCTCCGTCAGGTACGACGACCTCCTGAAGCGCGGCATCGCCACGCAGGAGCAGGTCGACCAATTCAGGACGCAAGCTGCGGCGCTCGACGCCACGGTTGTCGCCGATCAGGCCGCCGTTGACAGCGCGAAAGTGCAGCTTGATTACGCAACGATCGAGGCACCGATCACCGGCCGGACCGGCCTCCTGCAGGTCCATGCCGGAAATCTGGTCCGCGCCAACGATACGACGCCGATCGTCATCATCAATCGCATCCAGCCGGTCTACGTTTCGTTCGCGGTTCCTGAAGCGATGCTTCCCCAGTTCAAGCACTACCTCGCAGCGGGCACGATCCGCGTGGAAGCCAAAGCGCCGAACGAGGAAGGGGCGTCCACCGGCCGCATCGATTTCATCGACAATGCCGTTGACGCCACGACGGGGACGATCAAGGTGAAAGGCACGTTTCCGAACGAGGACCGGCGGCTCTGGCCGGGCCAGTTCGTGAATGTCACGGTCACGCTGACGACCGAGCCGAACGTCACGGTTGTCCCGACGGCCGCCGTCCAAAGCGGCCAGCAGGGGGACTACGTATACGTCGTCAAAAGCGACCAGACCGTTGAGCTGCGGACGGTGTCGGTGAGGCGAACGCGCGGGAACGAGTCGATCATCAAGGACGGGCTCAGGCCCGGCGAGACCGTCGTGACCGACGGGCATTTACGGCTGGTTCCAGGAAGTCGCGTCAGCGTCAAGACCGCAGACGCGCAGAAGGCAGCGTCATGAACCTGTCGGAGCTTTTCATCAAGCGGCCGGTCACGACGACGCTGCTCGTGCTCGGGATCATGGTGTTCGGCGTCATGGCATATCGGCTGTTGCCCGTGAGCGATCTGCCGACGGTGGATTTCCCGACGATCCAGGTCAACGCAGGCCTGCCGGGCGCTAGCCCGGAGACCATGGCGTCCGCCGTAGCGCTTCCGCTCGAAAAGCAGTTCGCGACGATTGCCGGACTGAATTCCATCAACTCCACGAGCTCGCAGGGCAGCACGAACATCACGCTCATCTTCGATCTCAGCCGGAACATCGATGCGGCCGCCCAGGACGTGCAGTCCATGATTGCCAAGGCGGCGCGACTGCTGCCGCCGCAGTTGCCGACGCCCCCGTCGTATCAGAAGGTCAACCCCGGCGACCAGCCCGTGCTGTTTCTGGTGCTGCACTCGCCCACACTGCCGTTGTCGCTGATCGACGAGTACGCGGAGTCGACCCTCGCCCAGCGAATCTCCATGGTCAGCGGCGTCGCACAGGTCAACATTTACGGCGCCGCGAAATACGCGGTGCGGATCGACGTCGACCCGCGCAAACTCGCCGCGCACGGCATCGGCATCGATGAGGTCGCCGACGCCGTCAACAGCGCGAACGTCAACCTGCCGACTGGGACGATCTACGGCGACGACAAGACCTTTGTCGTCCAGACCAACGGCCAGCTGCTGCGCGCCGCGGCCTATGGTCCGACGATCATCGCGTACCGGAACGGCAACCCGGTCCGGCTGAACGAGGTTGCGCACGTCTTCGACGGCATCGAGAACGACAAGAGCGCCGCGTGGTACAACGGCGAGCGCACCATCTACCTCGCCATTCAGAAGCAGCCGGGCACCAACGTCGTCGCCGTCTGCGACGCCGTGAAGGCCTTGCTGCCGACGTTCCGCGAGCAGTTGCCGGCGTCGCTGGCGCTCGACGTCAGGACCGACCGATCGATTCCCATCCGCGAATCGGTCGCCGACGTGAAGTTTACGCTGATGCTGACGATCGGGCTCGTGATCGCCGTCATCTTCCTGTTCCTCCGAAACGTGTCGGCGACGATCATCCCGAGCCTGGCCCTACCCGCGTCGATCCTCGGCACGTTCTCCGTGATGTATCTGCTCGACTACAGCCTCGACAACCTTTCCCTCATGGCGCTCACGTTGTCGGTCGGCTTCGTCGTAGACGACGCGATCGTCATGCTCGAGAACATTGTTCGGCACATGGAAATGGGCAAGCCGCCGATGCGGGCGGCGTTCGACGGCTCGAAGGAGATCTCGTTCACGATCATCTCGATAACGATCTCGCTCGTGGCCGTCTTCATTCCCGTGCTGTTCATGGGCGGGATTGTCGGCCGCCTGTTGCACGAATTTTCGGTCACGATTGGCGTCGCCATCCTGGTCTCGGGCGTCGTGTCCATCAGCTTGACGCCGATGCTCTGCAGCCGCTTCCTCAAGCCCCCGCACAGCCAGCAGCACAACTGGCTCTACAACGCCACGGAGCGGATGTTCGACAGCTGGCTGCGGCTGTACGACTGGACGCTCGGGCTGAGCTTGCGCTACAGCGCCGTGACGATGGCGATCTCGATTGCCCTGATCGCAGGCACCGCCTACTTCTTCATGATCGTGCCCAAGGGCTTCCTGCCCAGTGAAGATCAGGGCCGGTTCCAGACCACCACCGAGGGCGTCCAGGGCATCGGATTCGACGAGATGGTGCGCCACCAGATGCTGGTTGCGGCGATCTTCGAGAAAGATCCTGACATCGTGAGCATCAGCAACAACGTGGGGCTGGGGCCTGGCGGCGGCGCGCTCAACTCCGGCCGCCTCAACGCGGACCTGAGGCCGCGGTCGG
>Ga0182037_10002260_pt1 | contig 10229 bp, 6 predicted proteins | sample sta12Cox44000082_FD_125974 | JGI IMG/M metagenome (GOLD analysis project Ga0182037, IMG submission 125974) | Lab enrichment of tropical soil microbial communities from Luquillo Experimental Forest, Puerto Rico - statoxic.12C.oxic.44.000.082 | ecosystem: Environmental > Terrestrial > Soil >... | reverse complement strand
CGACCGTAGTAAGGTACGACGACGGTGTCCTTCACAATGCCAGCCGTCTTCTTGCCGTTGATCTCGGCGAGCTCCCAGAGGTGGCGGTGAAGGTGCATGGGATGAGCGTCGTCGGTGCGGTTGCGCATCACCAGGCGGTAGCGAGTGCCCCGTTCGAGTACGAATTCGCGTTCATGGGGGTAAGGCTTGCCGTTGATCAGCCACAAGTTGAACTTACCCGCCCCGCCGGGAATCTTTTCGAAGACCAGTTCGATCATCTGCCGAGGAGCGGGTGAGTCGGAGCCTGAGATTCCGAAAATTGTATAGTCCCAAGGCACCCTGGGCGGGTCAATCCACTGCGGCTGGCGATGCTGTCCGGAGTATTCAACCACCACTCCAAGGCCCGACTCGCGAATGGTCTTTTCGGTTGAACCGAGGATCCAGACTCCCGGATTGTTCATCTCGATAACTACATCGACGCGCTCACCTGCCCCTACAAAGATGGAATCGAGCGCCTGCGGAACCGGCACCGGGTTTCCATCAAGCGCGATCACCTTCATCTTATGACCTGCCATCGCGATTCGCCGATTCTCGATAGCGCTTGCGTTCAAAAAGTGAATCAGAAGCCGCTGGCCTTCGCGAACGCGGAGCGGATCGCCGGCTCCAAGGGCCTTGCCGTTGATCGAGTAGGTGATGGAGTTGACCTCGAGGCCGTCCGGGTCGGTATTGAGCGTGGCCGGCTTTTCGAGAAACGGGCCATGATGGGTGTCGTCGTCCTCATCGTCCATCGTCGCTGTAAAAAAGGGGTCCCAGTCGCGCAGTGCCAGGAACAGTTGCTGGTCGTATTGGCCTGGGTCATGGCCGTCGTCGACGTAGACAAAGCCGAACTGGCCGGAATATGCACCCTTGTGTAGGTCATCCATGGCCATGGCGTGCGAGTGATACCAGCGGCTACCGACCGGACCGGGGTTGAGTTCGAAGCGTCGCCGCCCATGCGCCGGTACGAAAGGGGAGCCCTCTTCCTCGGTGCCATCTACTTCGGAGGGGATTAGCATTCCGTGCCAGTGGACCAGTTCAGGCGTATCCGTGTCATTGATGACCTCGACGGTAACCTGCTTACCCGCGCGCATCCGTAGCAATGGTCCCGGTGAGGCACCGTTGTAGCCGATCGTTGAGAGAATGTGCGAGCGATCGAGTTCGACGGTGACCGGCGCAATGCGAAGTGAGTAATCGGCGCTGATCTCGCGAGCCTGGCCGGTTAGCGACCCTCGCGTGCCGGCGTGTTGTACACTGATGGGCAGCCGCGTCACGCCAGCCTGCGCCAGGGCCATGCCTCCGAGTTTGAGGAGACTGCGCCTGTTCACGGTAGTGCCGCTCCCGGAAGAGCCGGACCTGTCTGCATCGTCTCACGATGAAAGCGACCCGGACAAGCAAGCAGCGAAGGCGGCCTAACTGCAACCAACTAAGCAGTTTCGTCGTCTAACTGATTCTCACGCGCACTTGCCTTTCGCGGAGCTTGCGGATGAAGTTTTCGCACATCGCATTGGCAGCTTGGCTGGCTTCGGCTTGGGGCGCGATGCTTTGGGCCCAGCGCACCGGGGACTTCGGCTTCGGAAACGACGACTCACCGACCAACGTTAAGGCGGAGTTCTACTGGTCCCGTCTGGCCTATCCTACAAACATAGCCAGTAACTTCGGCAGCTACGGGCGCGGCTGGCGGAGTTCTTGGTCGCGTGACTATCCCAAAGCCGACCGTCAGTTCCTCATCGCCATGCACCGTCTGACCCGCATTGACGGACGGCCGACGGAGCAGGTGGTCACGCTTGATTCCAATGAGATATTTAACTATCCCTGGATTTACGCGGTTCAGGTACAGACTTGGGCATTCACCGACGCGGAAGCCAACCAATTGCGCCAGTACTTGCTGAAGGGCGGTTTTCTGATGGTGGACGACTTCCATGGGACTGAGGATTGGGAGAATTTCATGAACGGTATGCGGCAGGTACTGCCCGATTATCCTGTCGAAGACCTGCAGAGTGGCGACGAGATCTTCCACACCCTTTATGACATCGACGACAAAATGCAGATTCCCGGTGAACAGTATGTTTGGTCCGGCCGCACCTACGAGAAGGACGGCTATCAGCCCAAATGGCGCGCCATTCGCGATCGCAAGGGCCGGATTATCGTCGCCATCTGCCACAACATGCATCTCGGCGACGCGTGGGAGTGGGCCGACGACCCGAACTACCCGGAGACCTTCGCGTCCATGGCGTTTCGCGTGGGGCTGGATTACATCTTGTATGGCATGACCCACTAACGATCGCCGTAGGCAGATCGAGACTGGATGAGATTGAAACCAGGGGCCGCCACCCGTTGATTGAGGACCAGAAGCGCTTCATGTTCCAGTTTTTTTTCAAATACCCAAGTGCGGTCTTCAGAAAAGGGCAATTCGTGGTGCTCGGGAAGTGGCCCGCGTGGCTTTTGGTCGTGGTGATTGGCGCAGCCATCGCCGGGCTCGCAGTGCTGATTCGTTGGAGGCTACGCAACGCCGCGCCCGAAGTGCGAAATTGGCGAGCCTGGGCCATCTGGGGAATGCAGTCAGCGTTTGTAGCCCTGGTCCTCGTCCTGTTGTGGCAGCCCGCAATCATCGTGGCAGAGCTCACCTCACAGCAGAACATCATTGCTGTGGTGGTGGACGACTCACGCAGTATGGGCATTGCGGACGCTGATGGCACAACGCGGGAGGCAAAAGCGGTTGCGGCACTCGAGGGCGGCGTCCTTGCCGGACTGCAGCAGCGTTTCCAAACGCGGGTCTATCGGCTCGGCAGTGAACTCAGACGGGTGGAAGGGTCTGAAGGCATCGCGCCAGTAGAACCGGCCACGCGCATCAGCGACAACTTGAAGCAGCTCGCCACGGAGACTTCGGACCTGCCCGTCGGAGCTGTCGTGCTACTCAGTGACGGTGGCCAGAATACGGCGGGGACGGGTGGCTCCGGAATCAGCCGCGATGCGCTGCAAGCCTTGAGGAACCGTCGCCTGCCGGTTCACACAGTGGGATTCGGCAGGGAGGAGAACGAACATGACCTGGAGATGGAAGACGTAAGCATCGCGGCGAGCGCAATCGCCAATAGCCGTATCGCCGCGACGGTCAGCCTGCGACAGCGGGGCTACGCAGGCCAGCAGGCGAAGCTCTCGGTGCGCGATGAAGCTAAAACGATCGCTGAGCGCGAGATTACCTTGGCCGCCGACGGGGGCATTCAAACTGAACCGATTTTCTTTTCCGCTGGCGCCGCGGGCGCAAAAAGTCTGACGTTCAGCATCGAGCCGCTGCCGGGCGAAGAAAACCTGGCCAACAATGCAATGACTCGCCCAATCCTTGTGAGCGATGCGAAGCGGAGGATTCTGTATGTTGAAGGCGAGCCCCGTTGGGAATACAAATTCATCCGGCGGGCGGAAGCAGAGGATCCGACGGTCCAGCTCGTCTCCATGCTGCGCACGAGTGAAAACAAGATCTATCGGCAGGGTATCAGCGACCCCGGCGAGCTAGCCGGCGGCTTTCCGGTGCGCCCCGAGGATCTCTTCGGTTATGCAGGCATCATCATTGGCTCGGTTGATGTAGGTTATTTCACGCCCCTTCAGCAGGAACTGCTGCGCGAGTATGTCGATCGCCGGGGCGGCGGCATCCTGTTCCTAGGCGGCCGGTTTTCATTGAGCGATGGAGGGTGGGGAGCCTCGAGCTTGAATGATGTGTTGCCGACTTTTCTTCCTTCAGGAAATCACAACTTCCATAGGAACGCCGCAACCGTTGAGTTGACGCCGCAGGGTCTGGACTCGCCCATTACGCAATTGCTCGACGACCCGAAGAAGAACGCCCAGCGCTGGAAAAAACTGACCTATCTTGCTGATTATGAGGACGCCGGTGCGCCTAAACCCGGGGCTACCGTGCTCGCGGATATGCACGCCGGCCGCCAGACACTGCCGCTACTTATCACACAGACCTATGGCCACGGCCGTACTGCCATTCTGGCAACCGGTGGCACTTGGCGCTGGCAGATGAGCGAAGCTCTCGGTGATCCTTCACACGATCTTTTCTGGCAACAGCTTTTGCGCTGGCTCGTGGCGGAGTCGCCTGGTCCGGTGGTCGCTTCCGTCCCGGAGCGGCTGCTAATGGATGAGGGACGGATACAGTTGGCGGCGCGCGTGCACGACACACAGTTTCAGCAAGCGGCAAACGCGCATGTAACCGCACACATCATCGGGCCCGACGGGATAAGTGCGCTGATCGATCTGACGCCCTCGGAAAACATGCCGGGACTGCATCAAACCGAGTGGACCGCGGAGAAACCTGGCACCTATGTCGTCGAAGTCATAGCCGGATCTGCGGCTAATCAACCGCAAGAGCTCGGTCGCGACGTGCTGACCTTCCAGCGCGAGAACGGGGTAGCGGAGAACTTCCATACCGGGCAGAATCGGCGCTTGCTGGAACAGCTCGCATCGGACACCGGCGGACGCTATTGGGAACCGTCTGAATTGAAGAATCTCCCACGAGATGTCTCTTACTCCGAAGCCGGCATCTCCGTTCGCAGCACCAAGGAGCTGTGGGACATGCCGATCGTTTTTCTGCTCCTGCTCGGTCTGCTGCTCGCCGAGTGGTTGCTGCGCCGGAAATGGGGCGTGATATGAAGCGCACGTTGCTGCTGGTAATGGCCTGTGCATTCGCTCTCCCGACGCGTGCCGCGACGTACTACGTTGTGATCGCGGGCCTCGGTGGCGAGCCGGATTACGAACAGCGCTTTACGGCCGCGGCCAAAGACCTGGATAGAATCTTCAGATCGGCGGGCTCCGCCTCGCAAGTTTACATACTCACTGGGTCCCAGGCTACGTCAACGCAATTGGCGGAAACGATGAGCGAGGTGGCTCGTACTGCCAAGGTGGACGACGACTTTGCGTTGGTCCTGATTGGCCATGGTTCCTTCGACGGTGTGGAGTACAAATTCAACCTTGTTGGGCCGGATGTTACGGCTCGAGAAATCGCCTCGATGTGCGACCACGTCGCGGCCCGGCGCCAGCTGGTCGTGGATACCACGAGCGCCAGTGGAGGGGCGGTGCAGGTTCTCGAGCGGCCAGGCCGTGCGGTGATTGCGGCGACGAAATCGGGAACGGAAAAAAACGCAACCGTCTTCGCGCGGTACTGGGTTGAGGCACTCCAAGATCCTGCAGCCGATACCGACAAGAGCGATTCTATTAGCGCTATGGAAGCTTTTAGCTACGCGGCGAAAAAAACCGCAGCTTTCTACGACTCGCAGAAGCGCCTTGCGACTGAGCATGCGGTTTTCAATGATACCGGCAGAGGCGATCCGGTGCGCGAAGCCGGAAACGGCCAAGGCCTGCTGATGTCAAGCTTCACCTTGTTGCGCCTTGGCACAAACCAGCAAGCAGCCAAAGATCCCGCCAAACGCGCTCTGCTCGAGAAAAAGGATGAACTCGAGCAGAAGATTGACACGCTGAAGTACCAGAAAGCCGCAATGGACCCGCAGGATTACAAGAAGCAATTGACCGACGCGCTTGTCGAACTCGCGAAAGTGCAGGAGCAACTGGACCAATGAGGCTCCTCGCTCTCATTGCGGCTTTCGGACTGGCATGCGTTGTATCCGTCCGCGCTACTGTTCCCGCTGACTGCTGGACCCTGCGCAAGCACGGACATAGCGCCGAAGCGAAAGCCTGCTTTGACACGCTGACTCGAAGTGGTGACGCCTACTTTCGCGCCGAAGGATTCTGGGGTCTTGCAGAGTGGGAGCAGTCGAACGAGCATTTCCGCCTCGCTACACAGCCCGCGAACAGCAAGGATCTTTACAAGGTGCGATGGGGGATGTTGCTGCACGAACGCTTCAATGACAACGATGCCGCCGGCCTGTTTCGTGAAGCGTTGGCGAAGAATCCGTCGAATGCCGAAGCTTATCTCGGACTGGCACTGGTGTCCGCGGATGGTTTCGATGGCAAAGCGGCCGAGTATTTGACGAAGGCCATGGAACTCGATTCGAAGCTGGCCGAGGCCCATGAGCTGATGGCCGACGTTGCGCTTACGAACGACGATCGCGACGCGGCCGTGGCAGAGGCTGACAAGGCCATCGCGCTCGAAAATGATGCGCTGGATGCGATGGCGATCCGTGCGGCCATCGAGCTGATCGCCGATCGCTCTCCCGATTCGTGGTTTGCAAGGATCCGCGCGATCAATCCCCACTATGGCGAGGCATACGCCCGAGTAGCGCGGCAGCTCGAATTGCACTACCGCTACGAGGACGCGGTCGCGTACTACCGCAAGGCAATCGACGCCGATCCACGATTGTGGGCGGCTCACTCAGCGCTCGGAATTGCTCTCATGCGGTTAGGCAAAGAAGAGGAGCCGTTCAGAGAGCTTGAGTTGAGCTACAACAACGGCTATCGCGATAAAGCCACGGTGAACAGCTTACGGCTGCTCGATAGCTACAAGAACTTCCTAACTTTTCGTGACGACACGACGATTCTGAGGCTGCACAAGACCGAAGCGGCACTGCTGCTGCCCTACATGCAGGCGGAACTCCATGCGATTCTTGCGGCATACGAGAAAAAATACCGCCTGAAGCTTACAGGTCCTGTGCAGGTAGAAGTCTACCCGGACCACGAAGACTTCGCCGTGCGCACCACGGGTATGCCAGGGCTGGGCGCACTTGGCGTTACGTTTGGTAAGGTGGTGGCGATGGACAGTCCCTCAGCGGCCAGGCCGGGGGACTTCAATTGGGGCTCCACGCTATGGCACGAGATGAGTCACGTGTTTGTCCTCACGGCGACAAATTATCGCGTGCCCCGCTGGTTCACGGAAGGACTGGCCGTCCACGAGGAAGGCGAACATTCGCCGGAGTGGAAGGACCGGTTGACCCCCGAGGTGCTCGTCGCCCTTCGTGACAAAAAGCTTTTGCCGGTGACTAAGCTTGATCGCGGCTTTGTCTATCCTGAGTACCCGTCACAAGTAGTCGTCTCCTATTTCCAGGCCGGTAGCATATGCGACTTTGTGCAAGTGAAGTGGGGCGAAGAAAAGCTGCTCGACATGGTGCACTCTTTCGCGAAGCTCCAGACGACCGAGCAGGCAATCCAGCAGAATCTCGGGCTTGCGCCCGAAGAGTTCGACAAGCAGTATCTCGCCTGGATTGGACAGCAATACGGATTGGAGGCCGCGCACTTCGACGAGTGGCGGGAAAAACTGAAGGTCCTCGCTGCCGCAGCGCAACAGAAACAGTACGACGTTGTGCTGCAGATGGGACCGGCGATATTGGCGATGTATCCGGAATACATCGATGATGCAAACGTTTATCTATTTATGGCTGCCGCCCACAAGGCACGAGGTGATGCTCAATCTGAGGCTGCGATCCTCAGGGCGTACGAGCACCAGGGAGGTCAGTTGCCTGACGCGCTGAAGCGGCTGGCTGCGTTAGAGGAAGACGCTGGAAAACCAGGCGAAGCCACGGAGACGCTCGAGCGCTTGAACTACATTTACCCAGTCAAAGATGAGGATCTGCATCGGCGGCTCGGCGATCTCCTGTACGCGCAGAAACGCTATGACGGCGCCATTCGCGAATACAACGCTCGGATTGCTTCTAATCCAGTAGACAAGGCCGGCGCGAAGTTCAATCTGGCCCAAGCTTATTTCGCCGCGGGACAGAAGGACAAGGCCGAGGAAACTGTGCTGGCCGCGCTCGAGATTGCTCCCGGCTATCGCCCGGCCCAAAAGTTATTGCTTGAGTTGCAGCGGTCACCCGCAAAACCGGACTGAAAGGGAAACCATATCTATGGCCTCCACTGTCGGCTTGAACCAAGATGCAGCAGCTCTCCAGAAACGAATCGAGCGCTTCCAGGCGGTGCGCGACCAGATCCTTCGGCAAGTACGCGAGGTAATCGTGGGCCAGCAAGAGGTCCTGGACCAAATACTGATCGCCATCTTTGTAGGCGGGCACTGCCTGATGACCGGCCTGCCGGGCACCGCGAAGACGCTGATGGTGCGGACGATCGCTGATGCCCTGGGTTTGCAGTTCCGGCGCATCCAGTTCACGCCGGACTTGATGCCGTCCGATATTACCGGCACAGACATTATCGAAGAGGACCTGACGACCGGACATCGCAAGTGGACCTTCGTCGAAGGGCCAATATTCGGCAACATCCTTCTGGCTGACGAAATCAACCGGACGCCTCCGAAGACCCAGTCCGCGCTTCTTGAAGCGATGCAAGAACACTCATGCACCGTTCGCGGGAACCTCTATCGGCTGCCGGCGCCATTCTTCGTGCTGGCGACTCAAAACCCGATCGAACTCGAAGGAACGTATCCCCTGCCAGAGGCGCAATTGGACCGCTTCCTGTTCAACTCTGTCTTAGACGACTTGAGCGCAGAGGACGAACTGAAGGTTATCGACTGGACTACGACAACACGTGTGACCAAGGTTGAAGCCGTAACCTCGGCCGACGATCTACTCGATTTTCAGCAGCTCGTGAGGATGGTGCCGATTGCCGAAACGCTTTCACGTTACGTCGTGGCTATGGTGCGCGCCACCAGACCAAAGAGTGAAAACGCGCCAGAGTTGGTGAAGAAATATGTGAACTACGGCGCCAGCGTCCGCGCGGCACAATTCATTGTGCTGGCCGCAAAAGCCCGGGCGCTCTCGAATAGACGCTACCACGTTAGCTACGACGACATTACTTCGGTGGTCGTGCCGGTGCTGCGGCACCGCATTCTGCTGAACTTCCACGCTGAATCAGACCGCATCGACGCGGACGAGATTCTGAGGCAGCTGCTCTCGCACTTCGAACGGCCCAAGGAGAGCTGATGCAACGCTTTCTCGATCCCAACGTGCTGGCAGGTATCTCCTCCCTGGACCTGCTGGCAAAGACCGTAGTGGATGGCTTTGTCGCCGGTCTGCATCGTTCGCCGGATTTTGGCTTTAGCCAGGAGTTCGCAGAGTACCGGGCCTATGTGCCTGGAGATGATCTGAGACATGTGGACTGGAACCTGTTCGCACGCACCGAACGATGCTACCTGAAGCGCTATCGGGGCGAGACGAACAGCCAGCTCACGGTGCTGCTGGACGCGAGTAACTCGATGCAGTACACCTCCGGTCCCCCGAAAAAGATGGACTATGCGCGCTACGTCGCGGCGTCGCTTTTTTATCTCGCGATCCACAATCAGCGCGATGCTGCCGGACTGATCGTCTTCGACAACGAGGTAAGGGAGTATATCAGGCCATCCACACGCCCAGGCCAGCTTGCTCGGCTTTTCGCCGCGCTCGAACGGGCCGAACCGCAGTCGCTGACGGATTTTGCCAAGCCGCTCAAGCATTTTCAGAATTTCCTGCACCGGCGCGGAATCGTGATCGTGATCTCGGATTTCTATGAAGAGCCCGAAACGATTGTGCGGGCGAGTGCGCCGTTACGATTCCACGGCAACGAAGTAGTGTTGTTTCACATTCTCGATCCGCAGGAGATCCGTCCAGTCCTACGGGGATCGGCGCTCCTTGTGGATCTCGAAACGGATCGGAGGATCGAGGTGATCCCCGAATATACGAGAACCACATATCGCACGAAGATAGATGCGCATATCGAACAGCTTCGCTCGCGAGCACAGGCGGCGGGCATGGATTATCAGTTGCTTCTCACCAGTCAACCGCTCGACAGGGCGCTGCGTGAGTATCTTTCACTAAGGCAGGCGGGTAACTAATGGGCTTTCTTGCACCATGGTTTCTGGCTGGGCTGGCGGCGCTGGGAGTGCCGGTGTTCGTACATCTCTTGCGGCGTCACAAAGCCACGCCACGGCCGGTGAGCTCGCTGATGTTCTTCGAGCGAGGTACGCAGAGTTCGACTCGCCATCGAAGGCTCAGGTATTTAGTGCTGTTCGCAATGCGATGTGCCTTGTTACTGCTCGTGGTGCTCGCGTTCGCCAATCCGTTTCTGCGGCGTGCCACGGCAGACGCAAACAGCCGTCTGCTCTTGATTGTGCTGGATAACTCTTTCAGCATGCGCGCCGGAACGCGCTTTGCTGACGCCAAGCGGAAGGCGCTCGCCATGCTGGCCGCAAAACCACGTGCGCAGAAGACGCAGGTCATGAGCCTCGGTGGGCAACTCGACGTGCGGACGCCAGCCATCAACGACGACGCTCAACTGCGCGCCGCGTTGGAGGCCGTCCAACCGGGCGACGGCCACGCCAACTTCGGCGAGTTGGGGCACGCAAT
>Ga0182037_10002252_pt1 | contig 10251 bp, 9 predicted proteins | sample sta12Cox44000082_FD_125974 | JGI IMG/M metagenome (GOLD analysis project Ga0182037, IMG submission 125974) | Lab enrichment of tropical soil microbial communities from Luquillo Experimental Forest, Puerto Rico - statoxic.12C.oxic.44.000.082 | ecosystem: Environmental > Terrestrial > Soil >... | reverse complement strand
CGTCTGGTCGGGGTCTTTCAATTTCCTTGGTGTCCTGCTATCGAGCGGTGCGGTCGCATTCGGGATAATTTCGCTCCTGCCGGTCGAATTGATCTTGCAGGTCGGGAGTTCGGCCGGGTTTGCGATGGTATTCGCACTGCTGATTGCCGCGATCATCTGGAACCTGGGCACCTGGTATCTCGGCCTCCCGGCTTCGAGTTCGCACACACTGATCGGATCGATCATCGGTGTCGGCATCGCCAATGCCTTGGTACACGGCCAGGATGGAACCTCGGGTGTCGACTGGGGGCAGGCCACCAATGTCGGGAAAGCGCTGCTGTTTTCCCCTCTCGTCGGCTTTTTCGCCTCGGCGCTGTTGCTGCTCGCGATGAAGGTTGTGATCCGGCAACCCGAACTCTACCGCTCGCCGGAAACCGATCAGCCGCCGGCATGGTGGATCCGTGGCTTGCTGGTTTTCACCTGTACTGCGGTCAGCTTTGCCCATGGTTCAAACGACGGACAAAAAGGCATGGGGCTGATCATGTTGATCCTGATTGGCACCGTCCCCACCGCCTACGCACTCAACCGTGCCTTGCCCGACGGCCAAATGGCGCAATTCTCGGCCACTTCGGCGGCCGCCTCGAAAATCGTCGAGGCAAAAGCTGCCGGGTATAATATTCTCGGTAACCCGCGTCCTGCGGTGATGGAGTACGTTGCTCACCACAAGATCAGCGAGGGAACCTATCCGTCGCTCGCCATTCTGATCCAGGACATCGACAAGCAGGTCAAGCAGTACGGCTCGATCGCAAAGATCCCCGCCGCCGCTGTCGGCAATACCCGCAACGACATGTATCTCGTAGACGAAGCGCTGCGCAATCTGATGAAGGATAAGGACAGCGATCTGTCGAAGGAGGAAGTGGCGAGTTTAAATGGTTACAAGCAGTCGCTTGATAGCTCCACAAAGTTCATCCCGACCTGGGTCAAGATTTCGGTCGCGATCACGCTCGGCCTCGGCACGATGGTAGGCTGGAAGCGGATCGTGATCACCGTCGGCGAGAAAATCGGCAAGACGCATTTGACCTATGGCCAAGGAGCAGCCGCGGAGCTCGTCGCAGCGGCGACCATCGCCGGAGCCGACATGTACGGTCTCCCGGTCTCAACCACCCACGTCTTGTCATCGGGTGTCGCTGGGACCATGGCGGCCAACGGGTCGGGCCTGCAGCTCTCGACCATCCGCAATATCGTGCTGGCATGGGTCCTGACCTTGCCGATGGCGATGATGCTGTCGGGCGGCCTCTACTTCTTGTTCCTGAATATATTCTGAGACGGGCAATATGCGTGCGATCGACGTGATGGTGCGCGATGTCGTCACCGTGCGCCCCGATACGGACGTGGCCGAGGCGACCAAGCTTCTCGCTGAGCATGATGTCAGTGCCCTTCCGGTTCTCGATCAAGACGGCAATCTGATAGGCATGCTCAGCGAGGCCGACCTGATCCATCGCGCCGAGATTGGCACCGAAAAGCATAGGCCCTGGTGGCTGGAGGCGGTGACCGGTGCGACCAGGCTTGCTGAAGAATTCGCAAAGTCGCACGGCAAAAAGGTCGGCGAAGTCATGACGACGGGCGTGATCTCTGTTACCGAAGAGACGCCGCTCTCCGAGATTGCAGCTCTCTTTGAGCGTAAGCGCATCAAGCGGGTCCCGGTCGTCAAAGACGGCAAGCTCGTCGGCATCGTCAGCCGCGCCAACCTGATCCAAGCGCTCGCCTCGGTGGCCGGCCGGATCGACCAGAACGACGAAACGGATCGCCAAATCCGGCTCGAGTTGCTGTCGCGACTCAAAAACCAAACGTGGACCGGTTTTGGCGAGCGAAACATCACGGTTGGCAACCGCGTCGTACATCTTTGGGGGCTCGTCGGCTCGGAGGCAGAACGCAAGGCATTGCTCGCGCTGGCCGAAAATGTACCCGGAGTGTCCCGGGTCGCTGACGAAATGATCTCGTCCTATTAGGACGTAGCTTGCCCAGTCGACGGGGAACCCGCATAGCCGCCCCGCGAACGGCTGACGCAGCAGTGGGGGTAGAAATGGAGCAGTTGGCGATCGATCCGGCGCCGATCGAGCGGGCGACATCGGCCGCACCGGGGGAGTCGCCAAAACGCTACATCAATCGCGAGCTTTCCTGGCTCGCCTTCAACGAGCGGGTTCTCGAGGAAGCGAGCAATTCGGAACACCCGCTTCTCGAAAGGGTCCGCTTTCTGTCGATTTCCGACAGCAACCTCGACGAGTTCTACATGGTGCGGGTCGCCGGTCTGCAAGAGCTGGCGGAGAGCGGAATCACCGCGAAGAGCGATGACGGATTGACCCCGGAGCAGCAACTGGTGGCGATCGCCGAGGTGGCACGAGACCTCGTTCGTCGCCAGCAGAAATGTTGGGTAGACCTGCAGAAGCGTATGCGCGAGGAACGGATCTTCATCCTCGGCCACGAGGCGTTGACGGGCGAGGATCGCGATTGGCTGAACCAATTCTTCATCGATCGCCTGCTTCCGGTTATGACGCCGATCGCGATCGACCCGGCACATCCATTCCCGTTTATTCCAAATCGGGCGTTAGCAATCGTTGTGGAATTGCGTCGAGACGACGGGCCCGAGATCAACGCTCTGGTCTTGATCCCGGAGCGCGTCGAACGTTTCATCCGACTGCCCGGCAAGGAGATCCGCTTCATTGTAGTTGAGGAGGTGCTGCTCGCGATAGGGATGTCGGAGCTGTTTCCCGGGATGACGCCGCTCGGCCATGGCATGTTTAGGGCACTCCGAAACAGCGACATCGAAATCGAAGAAAAGGCGCAAGACCTCGTGGCGATGTTCGAGTCTGCGCTCAAACGGCGGCGGCGCGGTGATATCACTCGCCTGATGTTTTCGGCCGGTACGCCAGACCGTCTCCGTGATTTTGTCGTGGAGGAGACCCGCACACAGCCACGCGATGTGGTTACACTAGACGGTATCGTGGCTCTTTCCGATATTCGCCACCTGATCACGCCAGAACGACCGGACCTGCTGTTCCCGCCGTTCGCCCCCCGGTTTCCCGAGCGGATAAAGGACTACGGCGGGGATTGCTTTGCCGCCATTCGGGCAAAAGACATCGTGGTTCATCACCCATATGAATCTTTCGACGTTGTCGTGCAATTTTTACGGCAGGCGGCGGACGATCCGAACGTCATTGCGATCAAGCAGACCCTATACCGGACCTCAGAGGATTCGCCGATCGTCGCCGCGCTAGCCGATGCCGCCGAAGCCGGCAAGTCAGTCACGGCAGTGGTTGAGTTAAAAGCGCGGTTCGATGAGGAGCACAATATACACTGGGCCCGACGCCTGGAGCAGGCTGGGGCGCAGGTGATCTTTGGCTTCATCTATCTGAAAACGCATGCCAAGGTCTCGTTGGTCGCAAGACGCGAGGGCGAGACACTGCGCTCCTATGTGCACTTTGGGACCGGCAATTATCATCCGGTCACTGCCAAAATCTACACGGATTTGTCTTTATTTACCTGTGACCCCGCGCTGTGCCACGACGCGGCACGAGTGTTCAATTTCGTCACCGGTTATGCACCACCGGCCCATCTCGAAAAATTGGCGATTTCGCCTGACGGTATCAGGGCCAAGCTGATTAAGCTCATCGAGGCTGAGATCGCCCATGCGGAGGCCGGCCGGCCGGCGACGATCTGGGCAAAGCTCAATGCGCTGGTCGATGCCGGGATGATCGACGCCCTTTATCGTGCCTCTCAGGCAGGAGTATCAATCTCGCTGGTCATTCGCGGGATGTGTTCATTGCGACCGGGCGTGCCCGGACTGTCTGAAAACATCACGGTCAAGAGCATTGTTGGGCGTTTCCTCGAACATGCCCGTATCGTGTGCTTTGGCGCGGGACACGGGCTGCCTTCGCCGGATGCCGCGGTATTCATTTCGTCGGCGGATTGGATGCCGCGAAACCTCGATGGCCGCGTAGAGACGCTGATACCGATAGAAAACCCGACCGTGCACCAGCAGATCCTCGACCAGATCATGGAAGCCAACCTCCACGACGATGCCCAAAGCTGGATCCTGCGCCCCGACGGCTCGTGGGAGAGAGCGCTTCCGGGAGCCAAGCCTCAGAGCGCGCATGTCTATTTCATGGTCAATCCGAGCCTGTCGGGCCGCGGCAGCGCGCTGCACGGACACCACGCGCACGGCTACCGGCTGAGGATCTCCGACTGAAGTGCTCGACCTTACGACAGCCGTCGCAGCCGATACTTCGCGGACCGGGGTAGTCGCCTGCGCGCTTTACCGCGACGGCCAGCGGATACGCGATATCGCGGTCGAAGATATTGGCGCCCTTGCGGGCTGTGAGGGCGGGATCGTTTGGCTCGGTCTTCACGAGCCAGAGGCGGCGTTGCTTGGCGCGATCCAATCGCAGCTCGGACTCCACGATCTGATGATCGAGGACGCCAATCAGCCGCATCGGCGCGCCAACTTGGATGTCTATGACAATATCCTCTTCATCGTATTGCGGACCGCCCAGCTAGACAGCCAAGGCATCCAATACGGCGAAACCCATCTGGTCGTCGGCAAAGGTTTCGTCGTGTCAATCCGGCACGGCGCGTCGGCCTCCTACGCCGAAGTGAGACAGCGTTGCGAGCGCAATCCAGAGTTGCTGCGCCTGGGCGAGAGCGCAATCATGTACGCCATTCTCGACTTTGTTGGCGATAATTACCTCCCAATCATCGACAAGATCACCGAAGAACTCGAATCTATCGAAGACGATATATTCTCGGCAACGCCGGCGCGCGACAAGATCGAACGGATTTATCGCCTGCGCCGGACTGCTTAACATGCGCCACGCCGTCGCCCCGATGATCGAGATCTGCAACCAGCTGCGACGGCACGACTTTCCTGGCAGAAGCGCGGCCATCAAGCCTTATCTTCGCGATGTTGACGATCACGTGCTGCTGGTAGACGAAGCAATCGTCGAGGCAAGCCTTCTTCTGTCGGCGGCTCGACAAAATGATATTGTCAAGAAACTCGGCAGCTGGGCCGCCATCCTCGCCGTGCCGACGGCGATCGCCGGTATTTACGGCATGAACTTCAAAAACATGCCGGAGCTGGGGTGGTCTTTCGGTTATCCCGCGTCATTGTTGTTGATGCTGGCGATCTGCGGTACCCTTTACTACTGCTTTCGAAGGGCTGCCTGGCTGTGACCTCCGGCGAGCTGAGCATGACCGACGACGGGAAATCGTCCGTTACCTCCCCGGTGTTGATTTGGCGCCGAGTTGCGCCGGTCGCATTGTGGGCTCTCGCCCTTACATTTGGGCAATTGTCTTCAGCCGCTGCCGCGGCTCAGGTGACGTTGCAGGTCGGAGCGTCCCAGGGGTTGCCGGGGCTGCACCACGCTGCGTTATCGCGTTTCCTTGCAGCGCACATGGCAGATGCTGGGCTTGCTGATTGGCGGTTCGAGCCGGCGGCCGGCAGTGGCCCGGCAGCTGATCGGGTCGAGTGGAGCTTCAAATTGAACCCGTATGCCGGAGGAGGGGCGAGAAGTTTTGGGCCCCCCTCGATGAATGAGTGGAGGGCGGCCGTGCACCGTCCGGTCACGATCGAAGCGCGGCTCTATTTGAACGGAGAGTATCAGACTCTCGTCGAGGCACAAGCATCAGTCCAGGGGGGTCCCGACGATCCCGATCTCGCCGCGGCGGTAGCCGCCGTCACGAAGGATCTTCTTGGACCTAAGGGTGCCTTCCGCGCCATCGAGAGCGCTCATCTCCCGGCTCGAGGATCGCGATAGCCGAGTGGGGCACCGCCAGTCGGAACGGCTTTTCCCCTCGCGGTACCGACCGCCATTACCGGGATCTATGGCATGAATTTCAAATACATGCCAGAGTTGGAGTGGTGGCTCGGCTATCCTTTTTCGTTACTGCTGATGGTGGGGATTTGCGGTACTCTCTACTATAGGTTTCGAAGGGCCGCTTGGCTCTAGCATGCCACTTGGCGCGAGCATGATTGGTTCTCGCAATGGATCCGACCGAATCTGTCTCCGCCGTGACGCCCTGGTCGCGCAATTGGCTTTCGCGGCCACGCTTTTTCTGTTTGCACCAGCGAACGCCGGGGAGCCGGTGACGCCACGGATCAAAGCGTCCGATACGCTGCCAGGATTTCATTCGAGCCAGTTGCCTCGTTACCTTGCGCTGCACATGGCCGATGCCCGCCTCACGGATTGGCGCTTCGAGCCAGCGGCGGCCAAGGGCTCAGCGCCGGACCGCGTCGAGTGGAGGTTTAGATTGAACCCATATGCCGGAGGGGAGGTGCGCCGTTTTGCGCGCCCGCATATGGCTGAAAGGATCTTCGCCGAGCACCGGTCAATCACGATCGAGGCTCGGCTTTATTTGAACGGGGAGTACCAGACCCTCGTCAAGAAGCAGGCGGTCATTCAGGGCGGCCCTGACGATCCCGATCTTGCTGCCGAGGTGACCAGCGTCACCCAAAATCTTCTAGGACCTCAAGGTGCCTTTCGCGCCATCGACACCGGCCAGCCTCCGGTTCAAGGACTGCGATAGAGCGGGCTTTCCGGGATAGTGAGCTCTGACTTTTCGTGCGAGCAAGCTTCCCTGCGCTGGTGATCATCCTTGGAGCTTTACTCGGACCCGCCGGTGGACCTGTCACCGCGCAGGAGAAGGGGCTCTTCGAACAGGAAAAGTTGACCGGCGACTGGGGCGGGATACGCAAAACGTTGCAAGACGCTGGAATCGACCTTGAGGTCAACGATACTTCGGAAATGCTCTCTAACCCTGTCGGCGGCATTAAGCAGGCAACAATTTACCAGGGACTGGTCGCAAATACTCTGACTATCGACCTCGAAAAACTCGTTAATTGGCCGGGCGCAAGTGTCTATGCTGAAGGGTACCAGATTAGCGGGCGCGGCCTGTCGCGAAACGCCATTGGCAACCTGTTGGCGGTAAGTACGATCGAGGCGCTGCCCTCGACACGCCTGCTCGATCTATGGTTTCAGCAGGAGTTCCTCGAGCGTAAGGTGTCGTTTCGCGTCGGGCAGATCGCCTTCGACGACGAGTTTTACATCAGCCAATACTCGGCAATCTTCATCAATTCGACGTTCGGTTGTCCCGACACCCTCTCGAACGACTTGCCGAGCGGCGGGCCCTGCTATCCGTTTGCGGTTCCAGGCGCCCGATTCCGGATAGCGCCAATCAGCAATTTGACCATCTCCGCTGCCGTCTTCAACGGCAATCCGGCGCCTCCCGGGCCGGGAGATCCACAGGTCCGCAACTCAAGTGGCACTAACTTCCTGATAGGCGTGGGTGGCTTTATGCCACTTGTCGAGTTTGCTTATTCGTTCGACGAGGAGCCTATTTCTTCTCTCCAGCTGAGCGATGTCAAACTCGGTGCCTGGTATCACACAGGAGAATTCCCAGATTTGCGCCGCGATAGCTCGGGACGCTCGCTGGCGGATCCAGCGAGCAATGGCATTCCCGCCATGCACGGCAGCAATTCCGGAGCTTACCTGGTGCTGGACAAGATGTTGTGGCGTCGCCCCGACACGGCGACCCAGGGTTTGGCCGCTTTCCTTCGCCTCGGCTACGCCCCTCCCGACCGCAATCTGTTCAGCTTCGAGGTGGATACCGGCCTCACTTTTAAGGGCCTCTTTCCGAACCGGGAGCTCGATGTGCTGGGCGCTGCCGCAGCCTATGGGCGCATTGGCTATGCCCGCCGCTTGGACCGGGACGAGATTCTATTTACAGGCACTGGCAGGACGATACGCGACTACGAGGCTGTGCTCGAGCTCACCTACCAGGCGCCTATTGCGCCGTGGTGGACTTTGCAGCCGGATCTGCAGATGATTTTCCATCCCGGCGCCCATATTGCGCTGCCACCGCCCGCACCCGCGACGCGGGCTATTCCCAACGCCTTAGTCCTCGGCCTTCGATCGACGATTACCTTCTGAGGGCGGCTAGATCAGACCCCCAGTGCCATCACTCCGGCCGCTCGAGCTCCTCGATCGCGGCCTTCAGGAAGCGAGCCGCTTCGCCGCCGGTGACGGCACGGTGGTCGAAGGTCAGCGACAAGGGCAGCAGCCGATGGGCGACGAGCTTGCCCTCGGCCACGACCGCCCGCTTCGCGATGCGGCCGGCGCCGAGGATCGCGACCTGCGGCGGGACGATCACGAGTGCGGCGAACCGCCCCCCGAACATACCAAAATTCGACAGGGTAATGGTCTGGCCGCGCAGTTCGGCGAGCGGTACCGAGCGCGCCCGCACGTCCCGCTTCATCGCTTCGACGCCGCGCCGCAGATCGGCGGCATCCCGGCCACCGACATTGCGCAACACCGGTACGAAGAGCCCGTCCCCGGTATCAACTGCTAATCCCAGATCGATCTGCTTGATTAGACGGCGCTCCATGTTGCGCCCGTCGTACCAGGCATTGAGCTCGGGGACCGCACTGCAGCCGGCGACGACCGCGCGGACCAGCCGGATCGTCGTGTCGGTGCCCGATGCCCAAGCCTCGATGTCGGCCTCGTCGGACACCGTCGCCGGGACGATCTCGGCATGCGAGCGGGTCATGTTGACGGCCATCGCCCGGCGCACGCTGGCGAGCGGCTCGGCCGGCCCGGCCTCGGTCAATGTCCGCGCCGCGCGCTCGACATCGGCACTGGTCACGGCACCGCCGGGGCCGCTCGCCGCGACGATCTTCAGATCGACGCCGAGCCGCTGGGCTAAAGCCCGTACCGCCGGGGTCGCCCGCACAGCGGCGGCGCCAGCCGGCGCCGCTTCGGCCGCCCGGGCAGCTGGCGCAGTAGCGGCGGCGAGTTCGCCGACCACCGTGCCGGTATCGGCGCGCGGGCCTTCGTCGAATTCGACCAGGGCAGCGCCGACCTTGACCCGCTCGCCCGGCTGGGCGCGAAGCCGGGCGATCCGGCCGGATTGCGGCGACGGCACTTCGACGACCGCCTTCTCGGTCTCGACCGAGACGAGCGGCTGGTCGGCCACGACATGATCACCTTCAGCGACATGCCAGGCAACAAGCTCCGCCTCTTGCAGGCCCTCGCCGAGATCAGGGAGGACAAAAATGCTCATGGCTCAGGTTTCCTGTCACCGTCACCCTCGCGAAAGCGGGGGTCCAGTGCCACCGCTGAGGCCCTGGGGCCCTGGCTTCCTGCTTTTCGCAGGGATGACGGGGTGCTCACTGGTAAGCCAAGACCCGCCGCACCCCGGCAAGGATGCGGGCCTCGCTCGGCAGATAATGCTGCTCAAGCCGCGGCAGCGGTATCACCGTGTCCCAACCAGCGACCCGCTCAATCGGGGCGAGCAGCGACACAAGCCCGCGTTCGGCGATCCTCGCGGCGATCTCGGCGCCAAATCCGCCGGTGAGCGGTGCTTCGTGGACGATGAGGCAGCGCCCGGTCTTCGCGACCGATTGGAGGAGGCCATCTGTGTCGAGCGGCTTCAAGGTTGCGACGTCAACGACTTCGGCGCTAACCCCCTCGGCGGCCAGTGTGTCGGCAGCGGCCAGGGTCTCCCTGATCATCGCCCCCCAGGTGACGAGCGTGATGTCGGCACCCTCGCGCAACACAAAGCAGCGGTCGAGCGGCAATACCGCACCGTCGTCCTCGACCTCCTCGCGCGACGCGCGGTAGAGCCGGGTCGGTTCGAGAAAGACGACCGGATCGGGGTCGCGGATTGCGGCGAGCAACAGGCCATAGGCGCGCGCCGGCGAGGACGGGATCACGACACGCAGACCCGGAACGTGAGCAAACATCGCCTCTGGGCTCTCCGAATGGTGCTCGATGGCGCGGATGCCGCCGCCCGCCGGCGACCGCACGACCATCGGGCAGCTGAGCCGCCCGCGCGTTCGGGTGCGCAGGCGCGAGGCGTGGTTTACCAGCTGGTCGATCGCCGGATAGATGAAGCCGGTGAATTGGATCTCCGCGACCGGGCGGAAGCCCTGAGCCGCAAGCCCGACCGATAGCCCGGCGATCGCGTTCTCGGCGAGCGGTGTGTCGAGCACGCGGTCTGGCCCAAAGCGCGTCAACAGGCCATCGGTGGCGCGGAACACGCCGCCCTCGGCCGCGACGTCTTCACCGAGCACGAGGACGTTGGCGTCCTCGGCCATGGCTCGGGCGAGCGCCAGATTGACGGCTTGGACGAGGTTGCTCTCGGGCACCGCCGTCACTCCTGCATCATTTCGGATGCCGCGCGGCGTTGCTCTGCGAGGTCCCTGGGCGGGGTCTCGTAGGT